>Ga0209382_10003449_pt1 | contig 21913 bp, 26 predicted proteins | sample SoiMetdeltSBSDD5_FD_187599 | JGI IMG/M metagenome (GOLD analysis project Ga0209382, IMG submission 187599) | Bulk soil microbial communities from a Populus tree surrounding site in Tennessee, USA - Soil MetaG P. deltoides SBSDD5 (SPAdes) (version 2) | ecosystem: Environmental > Terrestrial >...
CACCCGCCAAGAATCTTGCCGAGGGCACCGCCGCGATTAACAAGGGAAAGAGCGTCGGGGCCAAAAGCGAGCGCGAGCGTGACTATATCGATGCGCTTGCGGTCATGTATGCCGACTACGAAAAGGTCGATCACCGCACGCGCATCCAGGCCTATGCCAAGGCGATGGAACAACTGGCGCAACGCTATCCGAACGATGACGAAGCTCAGATCCACTACGCACTGGCGCTCAACACCTCGGCCGCACCGGGCGACAAAACCTACGCCAATCAACTCAAAGGAGCCGCGATTCTTGAGCCGATCTTTGTTCGCCAGCCGCAGCATCCCGGCGTGGCGCATTATCTGATTCACCTCTACGACTATCCGCCGATCGCCGAAAAAGGACTCAAAGCGGCGAGACTCTACGCCAAAATCGCCCCGGACGCCGCGCACGCGCAACATATGCCATCGCATATTTTCACGCGCGTCGGCTATTGGCAGGAGTCGATCGACTCTAATGCCGTCTCGCAGCGCGTGGCGAAGGAAGCCTCCGATTTTCACGACCAACTGCATGCCATGGACTACCAGGTCTATGCCTATCTGCAGCTGGGTCAGGACGCAAAAGCCAAAGCCGTTCTCGATGACATGACGACGGTGAAGGGCTTCACCGAGACTTTCCTTCCCGGACCCTATGCGTTGGCGGTTTCGCCAGCGCGTTATGCGATCGAACGTGCCGACTGGAAGGCAGCGGCCTCGCTCGACGTCCGTCCCAGCCCGCTTGGACAGGTGCAAGCGATCACGTATTTCGCGCGGGCGTTAGGCGCGGCCCGCTCGGGCAACCCCGAAGCCGCAAAGGCGGATATCGCCAAACTCGGTGAATTACGCGACAAGCTGCGCGAGGCGAAAGACGCTTACTGGTCCGAACAGGTCGACATTCAGCAGAAGGTCGCGTCTGCGTGGGTGCTTTATGCCGAGGGCAAGTACGATGACGCTCTGAAAGCCATGAGTGCGGCCGCCGATGCGGAGGACAAGACCGAAAAACATCCAGTCACTCCGGGCGTCCCCAAGCCGGCGCGCGAGCTCTATGGCGTGATGCTACTTGAGCGCGGAATGGCCCAGGAAGCACTCGCTGCGTTCGAGGCAACGCTGAAGAAAGAGCCCAATCGGCTCGCTGCCTATGTGGGCGCGGCAAAAGCCGCCGAGAAATCCGGCGACTCAGGAAAAGCTCGCGAATACTACGGCAAGGTCGTCTCAATCGCGAGCAACGCGGACAATAGTCGCACCGAAGTTGCCGATGCGCGTGCGCACTTAAAATAGAACTGAGGCGATAGGAGAACATCGTGAGAGCAGTTTTTCAGCTGATCCTGCTGGGTGCTCTCACGACTCCAGCCGGCGCTCAATCGTTTGAGGTGCTTGGATATGCTGGCGAGCTTGGCGAATGGGAGTTGACTGCCACTGTCACCGAAAAGGTGCGGAACCAAGCCAACGAATTCTCTGGGCAGTTGATGATGAAGCACGTCGGAATTTGCGCGCAGGATGGCCCGGAAGAAAAATCTGGTGAAATCCGAATACAGATATCGCAAGCGTCCAGAATGTCCGCGACCCTGTCGTTTGATGGGATCGAATGCACGTACGCTGGCCAGCTGTCGGACGCCTATAAAGGAGCCATGCGCTGCCCCGACCGACGTGTCGTCCCGCTGATCATTTGGCTAAAGTAGCTCTGTCGGACAATCGGGAGGGCGGGCAATGAAACGACGCGAGTTCATCAAGATCACCATAGCGGCGTCGTTGTTTGTCTGGCCGCTCGCGGTCCGCGCAGATATGCCTGTGAGTGGCTATCTAAGCGCCAGGTCGCCCGAAGATACTGGACACTTGGTCGAGGCATTCCGGAGAGGCCTGAGCGAGGCCGGTTTCGTCGAGGGTCAGAATGTGATGGTGGAATACCGGTGGGCACGGGGTCAGCAAGACCGACTGCCAGACCTTGCTGCGGATCTTGTACGCAAACCGGTGACACTTCTTGTTTCGACAGGCGGCGAAGCGGCCGCGCTAGATTGGCCCATAGCAGACATCCCTTGTTGCACCGCGCATGTCCGCTTTCGGGGATAAAGCAGACATGACGTTTTGCGCTGCATATGTCCGCTTTTGACCCAAAGCGGACTGACCAATAGTCATGTAAATTACGCACGTTGGATCAAAGGAGTGGTGTCATGAATAAGCTATTGATGGTCGGTTTGGCCGCATGCGTTTCCTGCTATGCTCAATCGGCAACTTTTGCGCAGGAGCAGACGAAATTCAAAAAAGAAAATTTCAGTTACAATGAATGGACGAAAGGGAAATTTTCCGAGGTCGTTACGGTGACAAATCCAGGCAAGATCATCTTCTTGGCGGGAATTGGTCCTGAGCGGGAAGGTGATGGAAAGATAGTCGAGGAAGGTAATTTCATCGGCCAGTGCAATTATGCTTACGGTAAGATCAAAAAACTACTCGCACTTCAAGGTGCGACGATGAATGACGTGGTCCGTATTGTGACCTATATCACCGACATCAGATTTTTTCAGGATGCGTTAAAATGTCGAAAAGAGGCATTTGGTGATGCCCCAATTCCAGCGTCAACGTTGTTGAACGTGCCCCAACTCGCCTGGCCGTACATGATGATCGAAATTGACGTGACGGCGATGCTGGCAAAATAAGCAACCTTAGTGCTTTGATGATTGGACGGAGACTTGCGACGAGCCTCTCGGTCTTTGATCTTGGTCGTGGGGTCAGGTGGGGCAAGTTTGACCGCCGTCAACTGTCACCCTCAGTGAGTTCTTGTTGAGCGTTTGCCCTCGTCGGGATTAGGATAACTCGATCGAACCAGCATCAGGGGCCAACGATGAAATCATTTGCGGCGGTGCCATGTGTACTTTTTTTTCTCTTTGCAACTTGGTCTGCGACGGTATTCGCCCAGTCCGCCGATACAATCTTGATCAATGGAAAAATTGTCACTGTCGATGATCAATTTAGGACGGTGCAAGCTGTGGCAATCCAACGTGATCGCATCGTTGCAACTGGTGGAAACGACGAGATTCAAAAACTAAAGGGGCCTGCAACGCGATTGATTGATGTGCAGGGACGTACGGTGATTCCGGGCCTGATCGATAATCACGCCCACTACATGCGCGCTGCCGAGTATTGGCATCGCGAGGTTCGTCTGGACGGCGTCACGTCACGCAAGTCGGCTCTGGACCTGATGCGAGAAAAAGTGCGTGAATCGAAGCCCGGTGAATGGGTGGTGGTGCTTGGTGGCTGGTCGGAAGAGCAGTTTACCGACGAAGCGCGTGGATTCACCCGCAAGGAACTGGATGACATCGCCCCGGACAATCCGCTGGCTTTGCAGCTGTTTTATTTTCGCGTCTATGCCAATAGTCCGGCGCTCAAGGCAATGGGTATTGAAGCGAGTACCCCAGACCCTGCCAACATCAAGATCGACAAGGATGCGCAGGGTCAATTAACTGGCGCGCTCAATGGCGGCGCATCGATTGGGCTATTGCGCTCCAAGCTTGGCGAAGTCGCGCGGGAAAAGGCCGTCGAAAACGTCCGTCTGCTCATGGCGGATCTGAACAAGATGGGGATTACCGCCTTTCAGGACCAGGGTGGCACAGGCGTCCTTCCAAATCACATCAAGGCTTTTCAGTTAGCCCACGACGCAGGCAAATGACCGTTCGGTCGTTTTGCAACTATTATGAAGAACCGAAATCGGCTGCCGATGTCGACAACCTTCTTGCGCGCATGCCAAGTATCAAGCCGTTTCAGGGGGACGACTGGTTCGATCTGACCGGATATGGCGAGACACTGTACTTCCCGCTCCACGATGCGCTTCTGACCAAATCGACCAACCCTTCGGCGGAAGCCCTGCAGCTGTGGCAACGCTTAGGCCTCGGTCTAGCCCAGAACGGCATTCACCTCAATGTGCACGCGCAGCTGCGCGGCAGCATTGAAGGGTTTTTGGCAGCTATGGAGGCAATCAACAAAGAGAAGCCGATCCGCGGGTTGCGTTGGACATTCTCTCATCTGGACCAGGCGCAGCCGCAGGACATGGAAAGAATGAAGCGTCTCAATGTCTACGCCCAGATCCATAGCCGTCCAACCATTCAAGGCGGACTGATGTTCAAAGTGCATGGCGATCTCACTTATGATATGCCGCCGCTACGAATGATTCAGGACAGCGGCATCCCATGGGGTCTGGGTTCTGACGCTACAGCGGTCACACCAAGCAATCCATTTTATACGCTGTGGTGGGCCGTCACCGGAAAGATGATTGGCGGCAAACAGGTGCTTAAGCAAACCATTACGCGCGAAGAGGCATTGATAGCGCACACGCGGTCGAATGCACCGTTTCTGTTTCAGGAAGCCAATCTCGGCTCACTCACACCGGGAAAGTACGCCGACCTCCTAATCCTAGATCGCGACTATCTCACCGTCCCATCGGACGAAATTAAAGACATCAAGCCAGTGCTTACAATGGTCGGCGGCAAGATCGTGTATGGGAGCGCCAATTAGTAAAATTCGAGGACGTTGCTGCATTTGAGTCAGCCCCATGTCCGCTTTCGGGTGTAAAGCAGACATGACGTTTTGCGACGCACATGTCTGCTTTTGACCCTAAGCGGACGCGGTTGCATTGTCGGTCATGCTTTCGAAGCGTAGCGCGGTAGCCCAGTTTTGAGGATCGCGATGAGCGCGTCGCGGAGCGGGTCGCGCGAGCCGCGCAGCCATGCGGCTGCAAGTGGCAAGATTCTGATGCTGCCTGGAGACCGAGTCTTGAGCGGAATGTAGCGAACGCCGGACACAGCGAGGCGTGAAGCCCAGCGCGGGACGATTGCCAGCCCTATTTCGGCGGCAACTAGATTGACGATCGTCTGCTTTTCTTCTGCTATCTGCGCGATGGTTGGGCGGAGGCCTGCCTGTTCGAATAACTTGATTGTCAGGGCATGACTATGGGGGCGCGAGCGTCGATCCGGTACGATCAGGGGCTGACCAACGAGGGTTTCAATGCCAAGCCGCTTGCGGCTCGCCAAAAGGTGTCCAGTCGGTACGGCGACCACGGCCGTCTCATGAAACAAGGTCAGAAACTCAAGGCGCTTGTCCCGGTGCTCTGGCGGGCGAACGATGGCAAGGTCCAGCCGACCGGAGAGTAATCGGGGAAGAAGCCGGATTGTCTTCTCTTCGAGTAGCTGTACCGACACGTCGGGCTGCTGCTTCTTGAAATCATGGAGCAGCATCGGCACGAGACCGGCGGCAGCGGTGTCGACCGCGCCTAGCTTGAGGGTGCGGGCGCATTTGCGTCCTCGCTCGCGGAATCGCTGACCGAGTTCATCGGCCTTTGCAATCAGCTCGCGGGCGTCCTCGAAAAGGGCTGCGCCATCCTGAGAGAGCGACACATTTCGCGTCGTCCTCAATAGGAGCTGCGTTCCGAGGGACTCTTCAAGAAGCCGAATGTGGCGGCCAAGGGCGGATGGAAGAATGTCGAGCCGTCTGGCGGCTCGCCCAAAATGCAGTTCCTCTGCAACGGCGATGAAACAACGGAGCTGATGCAGGTCCATCGATGTCTCCGCGGAAGTCTCCACATTATTGCAAATATTTGTACAATCCAATGCGGATTGAGCCTTTGAGTCTCGCCCGGTATTGCCGTCTGCAACAAGCGCCGATCTCTAACAGGCGCGCATCACGCGACATGGCGAGGAGACGACGATTCATGGCCAGCGACCTGGAAAAGCGCGTCATGCGGAAGGTTGCCCTCCGCATTGTTCCATTCATCATCCTTCTCTATTTCGTTGCGTACATTGACCGCGTCAACATCGGCTTCGCAGCACTCACCATGAATAAGGATCTCGGCTTCTCACCGACGGTCTTCGGATTCGGCGCAGGGATCTTCTTCTGGGGATATTTTTTGTTCGAGGTGCCTTCGAACATTATCCTCGACAAGGTTGGCGCGCGCCTATGGATCGCTCGGGTCATGATCACATGGGGCATCATTTCTGCCGCCATGGCGTTCGTGTGGGACTCGACAAGCTTCTATGTGTTGCGGTTCCTGCTTGGCGCGGCCGAAGCGGGCTTCTTTCCGGGCATCATTCTCTATCTGAGCTACTGGTTTCCGGCCCATCGCCGCGCGGCAATCACATCCCTGTTTATGGCGGCCGTGCCGATTTCAGTCGTGTTTGGCTCTCCGCTCTCGAGCGCGCTTCTCGAATTGAATGGCATCGGCGGCTTCCAGGGCTGGCAATGGATGTTCATCCTTGAAGCCGTGCCGGCCCTCATTCTTGGCGTCGTCGTCCTCTTCTACATGACCGACAAGCCCGAGAAAGCAAAGTGGCTCGCCGACGAGGAGCGGACGTGGCTGGTCGAAGCGATGAATGCGGAGCGCGCGAAGAAGGCAGCCGTCGCTCATCACAGTATCTGGCGCGGTCTTGCCGACATGCGCGTGCTGGCTCTTGCACTTGTCTACTTCGGGACTTCGGCAGGGCTTTATACACTCGGAATTTGGGCACCTCAGATCATCAAGAGCTTCGGCCTTACGAATCTGCAGGTCGGGTTTCTGAATGCGATTCCGCCGACCGTGGCCGTGGTCGCGATGTACCTGTGGTCCTGGCATTCGGACCACAAGAACGAGCGCACGTGGCATGTCGTTATCGCTTGCCTTGTGGCTTCGGCCGGCTTGGCACTTGCCGGGATTTCGAACACGGCGCTCGCGGTCGTCACTGCGCTTACGCTGGTGAACATCGGTATCAGCGCCGCGAAGCCTCCGCTTTGGAGCATGCCAACTTTGTTCTTGTCAGGCCCTGCGGCGGCCACCGGCATCGCGGCAATCAACTCGATTGGTAACCTCGGCGGCTTTGTAGGACCGGCCATGATCGGATGGATCAAGGATCAGACAGGCAGCTTTGTCGGAGGCCTCTACTTTGTGGCCGGACTGCTTGCCTTCTCCGCCGTGCTCACGCTCGTCGTTTCCCGGTCGCTTCAACCTTCTGCCCCCATCGCAGCGATCCAGCGACCTTGATCATTAACCTTCAACACGGAGCTCTTCCAATGAAGTCTTATAGGATTGCCGCCATTCCTGGCGATGGGATCGGCACGGAGGTCGTTGCCGCAGGTATCGAGACGCTCGATGCGCTCGCCAAGCGCGAAGGTCGTTTCAAGTTTGATTTCGACCACTTCGATTGGGGCGGCGAGTACTACAAGAAGTATGGCCGCATGATGCCCGAGAACGGCCGCGACCTGATCAAGAAGCACGATGCGATTCTGTTCGGCTCAGCCGGCCATCCTGAGATTCCCGACCACGTGACGCTCTGGGGCCTGCGGCTCGCGATATGTCAGCCGTTCGACCAATACGCCAATGTGCGGCCGACGCGTGTTCTACCTGGGATCACGTCGCCGCTTCGCAGCGTCAAGGATAAGGAGCTCGACTGGGTTATCGTGCGTGAGAACTCCGAAGGAGAATACGCTGGCATTGGTGGCCGCGTACATCAAGGATCGCCTCTGGAGGCCGCCACAGATGTTGCGATGTTCACGCACGCTGGCGTTGCGCGCATCATGCGGTTTGCCTTCCGTCTGGCACAGTCGCGACCGAGAAAACTTCTGACCGTTGTCACCAAGTCGAACGCACAGCGGCATGCCATGGTGATGTGGGACGAGATCGCCGTCGAAGTGGCGCGAGAGTTCCCCGATGTTAAATGGGACAAGATGCTCGTGGACGCCATGACGATGCGCATGGTCACGCGCCCACAGTCGCTTGACACAATCGTTGCGACGAACTTGCACGCGGACATCCTGTCCGATCTTGCGGCCGCGTTAGCTGGGTCGCTAGGCATTGCTCCGACGGCGAATCTCAATCCCGAGCGAGCCTTTCCCTCGATGTTCGAACCGATCCATGGCTCGGCCTTCGACATTATGGGCAAGGGAATCGCGAACCCGATCGGTACATTCTGGTCCGAGGTCATGATGCTCGATCATCTTGGCGAGGCAGCCGCCGCAGGTCGACTCATGAAGGCAATCGAACGCGTCACCGCTGATCCGCGCTTCCATACGCCCGATCTCGGTGGCAAAGCCAAAACAGCTGATGTAACCGCCGGCGTCATCGATGCCATTCACGGCGCGAACGACTAGAAACGTCACTAGTCGGCAAGATCGGACTTTCCTGCGCCGGAGATATGGGCGAGCGAACTGCCAATGTCCGCTCTCGGGGTGAAGCGGACATCACTTTTTCGCCGCGAATGTTCGCGTTTGACCCAAAGCGAACATTTCGAGAATTGTTATGTTGCAATTTCTTCGATCCGTTCGAAGCACCGGGGAGGCACTGGCGGCGACACAAGGCTATGTGCTTGGTCCCCGCGACGGCGAACATCTGATTCTTCGTGGTGGGGACAGTGGCCTGAGGCTCAAAGGGGAGGCCCCGATGAAATCGGTGCGAACCCGAGTATCAATGAGTACAAAAGGCGAGTACAAAGAACGTCCGTTGACTGTCCAGAAGTCCAGTGTTTACAGCATTTTTGCGGATCTGGGTTGGAGTCCTCTCGACCGCACCAGCAAAAAATTAAGCCCCTGACTTCATGGCTCCTTTCGTGATATGCGCCGCACCTTTTGGTCGGGTGCGGCAGAGTTTGTTTCAGTTTCGTTCTGAAGTTTACTGATGGCTTTGCTTGCGAGACGCTTGCGATCAGCTGCTTGTGTGTAGAGCGATGCCATCGATGTCCCACTCCAGCCAAAGAGCGCATTTAACTCCGCGACGGTCGCGCCGTTCTCCGCTGCGCGTGTTGCGCCGATCTTGCGACAGCCATGCGCCGATTTATTCGGAATGCCGGCCGCTACACAGGCTTCCTTGAACGCGGTGCCAAAGGCTTCCTTCGTAAACGGCTTGCCGCGAGAGCCGCAGATAAAAGCCAGCTCGCCAATCGGTCCCGCATCAAGGGTCCGCTGCAACACGGGCAGGATTGGAAGCGTTACGGTTATCTGGCGGCCTTGGCTCTTTTCCGTCCGTAGTGACGCCACGCCATCGCGGACATGCTGACGCCCGATCACCACGGCATCGCCACGCCGTAGTCCGGTGAACAACAGCACGTCGATCCAAACGCGCTCCTTCGTTCCCAAGGGCCACCGCTTGTAGAAAGCCTCTACATCGGCTTCGGTCAAAACCGGAAAGCCCGGACCCTTTTTGCGCTTGGGGTTTTCAACGCCAATGGTCGGGTCGATGGAAACGTGCTGCGCTTGTTTCGCCCACTTGAAAAGACCGCGCATGGCATCGAGGAAGTTGCGTGCCTGAGCCGGAGTGTGGGCGCGTCGGTCCTTAGCCGCGATGATGGTCGCCTGCGTGATCGCCTTACAAGGCTGATGTCCCGCCGACTTGATGACCTGTTTGAAATGGTTCTCGCGGTTTCGCCGCGTCGCCTGACTTAGGTCCATCCATGCGCCCGTTTCGCGGTAGCGTTCGATCAGCCACGCAAGACTTCCGGCCGATGCCTTGCTGTGCCGTACCGGATGCTCGCCATTAACGGCAGCATGGTATTGCATCCAAAATTCATCCGAGCCGTAGTCACCCTTTAGCCGGATGCGCGGACCATCGCCGATGCGCACGTACCAGACACGCCTCTTGTGGCGCGTGGTCTCGTGGCGCAGATGCGGTGGGCGAGGGCGGGGCATTAGAGCTTGATGTCCTCCGCGCTCTCCTCGGCATCAGCATCTGCTGCTGGCACCAATACGACTTTGCCACCGCGTAATTCAATGTGGCCTATTTTGACGCCGGCGCTGGTCGCCGCCCGGATGGCGCGTTTGACGTCTGTCTCTCTGAAGTTGCTCGGGGCCTTAGACACCGCCATCCTCCATAGCGAAACATCACTCGCTTAACCTGCAATGCGTCAATAACTGAAGCGGCGGTGGCTTCCGGTCAACGGGCCTACCGCGCTTAAGCCAAAAATAATTTGGTTGACTGAAGCGCGGGGCTGCTTACCGCCGAATTTTCCGCGTCCATCGCTGATTCTGCCGCAAGGCACGCCAAGAACCGCGACTGCCCGCGCCAAATTTGACTTCAGCGCCTGGCCTTGTCGCCGTTTTTCTTCTCATCGGCCAGGATGAGCCGCTCCAGATAACAGGCGACGGATCGGCCCTCAGCCCTCGCCCTGCGCTCGGCTATAGCCCGCGCCCTGACGGTGAGCCGGATGGTCAACGCTACCCGCTTTTCCCCCCGCATAGCCCTTGTCCCCAGTGTATAAATTTATATTGCGCCGTATCGCCGCGACCCATTGGGCGTGGTAATTCGGGCGGCAATTTCTTTTCCAACTATTATTCCGCTCCGTCGGGTACGAAAGAGCAGCGCGGATAAATTCGAGTGACGAGCCAGCCGACACTATCGCGGGATTAAATCAACTTAACGCACCACGGGCCGAACCTCAGCGGGGACGGAGGAAGTCTCAGTTCGTGGTTGCACTCACCGTGCCTTGAAATCAGTCATCGCCTGTTCGCGTGTTGCCGGAGACGACGCTTAGGCTTTTCGGTTGCCAACTAGAATGTATTGAATGAGGAACCCGATAACGATGGCAGCTGCGCCGACTGATAACGTAATAGCCCAGGTTGCTACCTCAGCCCCGCCTTGGGAGGCTGCATAAACTAAGAGTGCCAAGCAAATCGCCGCGAAGACGTAAGTGACCCAAAGCACCACATTGCCAAGTAGCGCTAACATGTGCGGGATCATCAACCGGCGCCTTCCGACGCTCAGACTGGTGGTATTTAGAAAAGGTTGGATGTGACGTGTGTCACACTTGCGGCCTTACGACGCGGCTCAGTCCTGCCAACGGCACGTGAATGAAGCGGGAAAAAGGGGAATTCCATCAAATTTGTGATGGCCATCACATTTCGTTTGTGGGATCGGCCTTATTAAGGTGGCGTGAGGATGGAGGCTGCTATGCGAAAAGCACTCTTCCTAGCCATTGTGGGTACACTTCTCCTCGCCGCCATGATCGAAGTTGTGACCGCTGGAGTGAAGACATCAGTAGTCAGAAGCCACTTTTATGCCGCCGCCCCCGCCAGTGGACTTGGGATAGCTGTGCCTGCGAGCATGAAAAGCTTTCCGGCGGAGCTGTTGCCGCAGTGACCTGACTTTTAGCTAACGGCTCCACAACGCTCCCCAGTGTTGTAGCCGTAGCGGGGGCCGCCGCTTTTCACCATCTCGGCGGCCCCTAGTTATTTGCCTTGGGCACCAAACGCACCATGCAGGCGTCGTGCATCCCACGGTGCCTGCACTGCCTAGCCCTTCTATTGCGCCACATGTAGCCGTAAAAATTCAAAAAAAGTAATCAGTGTAATCTATCTCACAGTCTGGCGAGCCCGGCCACGCCACCGTCAAGCACTTGAACTCCCCATCATCAAAGGGGGCCAGCATGCCACGAGCGTTTGTCGTTACGCTAGGGATCCTGCTCATCGCGTCTTTGGTGATAGTGCCAAAGTTCGTGTTTAGCCGGAGCGAACACACGAAGGCGGAAAATACACAGGTGGAAACTTGCGATCTGATCGTCGCCGGTTCAACGCAGTATGTACCGCCTTGCTAATTAAAGAAGTCGGGCTGATAGCTGGGAGAGCCTTCGCTATGGCTGCTTCTGCTGTTTTGGCTGTTTAGCAGCGGTGGCCTTGGCTTGGGCTCTGTGACCAAATGGCCACGATCCCTTTAAGTTTTATGGAGGTACCTCGCGGTAGCGCCTTCGAATAACGACCAGGCCTAGAATTCTACTCTCTATTCCGCTCGCCCTACTCACCGCATGAACCCTATGGCCTAGGGCGAGGGATGGGGAGCGGGCGGCCGACTGATACAGGCCAACCATCAGTCGGCCGCTGGCTTGATGGATCAATGAAGTCCATCACCTACCGGGGGATTAAATCAACGTAACGCGCCATGCAGGCGTCATGTGTTTGCCCGTGCCGTTCGCACTGCGCAATTTCTTCTCGCAAATCCGGCAGCCGCATATCGGCGCCATAACGTTCAATCAAATACTGCTTTCGATATGACCAGAGCGCCCGCATTTCGGGCACGACAGACGGACCACCTCGCCGGGATATTCGTGGAGCTGGAGAGAGCCTGTCATTGCGTTTTCCGACCGCTCAGTCGGAGCAATCCAGTTCTACTTCCGGCTCGTTGCGGTGCATGACCGTTACTACCTCATGGTATGTACAGCTAGAGCACTCAAAGGTGCGCCGGTCGTGATCAGGCTGGTCAGTCGGTTCAATAGAGATAAGGAATATCGGGACGCCGCATCTCGGGCATCGCCGCGCACCAAGCGGAGCCTTTTTTCGAGCAAAGCTGCGTCGCTGCGGCATCGCTAATCACCCACCAAATTGAAAACTAGGGCCTCGTTCGGAAGCTGTCGAGACCGTCAGTTCGCGTTGCAGCATTGGCCCGTTATTGGACGGGCCGGACATTGCGCCGACTATTTGAAGTTGGACCTTGGTGCAATACCGCGCGGGCCTGTGGGTATTAAGTTATTTGCAATAAAGATCAGGAGGCTCGCAATGCGCTTTGGAGCCAAAGTTACAGTCGCGGCCCTTGCGATGATGCCGATCTTGCTGACGCAAACGCCAGCCAGCGCTCTGCCCTGCGATAATACTCGATGGTGTGCACAATATTCGGGTCGTGGCGGCGGTGGCACAAATTGCGGCTTTTTCACCCTTGAGCAGTGCAGAGCAACCGTGAGCGGCATCGGTGGATTCTGCGTACCTAATCAATTTTACAATCCGTGTGGATCTGCGGGCCGGCGCAGCTCTCGGTATCGCTACTAACTATTAAAACGTTCCGCCTAATTCCCGCGTCGCAGCGGGCGCCTTCGGATTTTTGACTTTAATCCACGGTTCTCGACGGCCCGGAGCGATAGGGCGCGCCTTGATTTTCTTTGAAACCATTTCTTCAAGGCCGAGATGGCAAACTAGCCATCATGCTTAAGCTACCATCGCCTGGCCGGCCCCAGTGCCCTGAAAAAACTCAATAAAGAAAGTATTTTTGTGATCTCCATCACACTTTAGGCGTCCTGGCTAGCGTAGCTTTGAGATCACTGGTTTCACCCCGTCATCAAAGGGGGATCCGCATGCCACGAGCGTTTGTCGTTACGCTGGGCATCCTGGTCGTCGCGTCTTTGGTGATAGTGCCAAAGTTCGTGTCTGGCCGGACCCAACATACGAAGGCGGAAAATACACAGGCGGAAACGTGCGACCTGATCGTCGCCGGTTCAACGCGATATGTACCGCCCTGCTAGTCAAATAAGTCGGCATAATCGCTAGGAGAGCGTCACCTTGGGCTGACACGGATGGATGAACGCAGCAGGCGCGTTTAATGGCCTGCCGCGAGAGCTACGCCACAACATGCCGCCGGATATAGCGAGAGAATATCCAACTCTCAAGTGGAGTTAGATTGCTGTGGATTTAGTATTTCGATTACTTCACCAGTTTTCGGATCAATTCTCTTCACTCGAGAAGCCGGTCCTAGCGTTCCATAAAAATGTTTGTCTGTCCCCTTGAGCATTGCTTCGTAGGATGATCGACGACCCCGTGGCCGTGTACGACCTCCTCGGAGTTGTTCTTTGCGCAACTGCTGTAATTTGTTCGGCATCCTCAGGTCAACCGAGCAGTGCGAGGCTCGGTTCCTTTGAGTTGCTTTTTTCGGCCTAAGGAAGAAGGCTGCCATTGCGCGGGGAATGACAGCCCTGAGGTTCTCGCTGATCGTCAATGTGCCACCGGCTCTCGGGGCTCTTCACCATCGCGGCAGCCCCTTTCTCTCAGATGTTCCATTTGTTGCCGCGAAACATCAGTGATCGGCGAACTGCAAAGTCTCTGTCTTTTGACACAGTGCCTCTGCCTAAATTCGGTAAAATTTAAATTTGCGACTACAACGTTTGGAGCATCACCCGCACGGATGGAAGCGAAAGAACCGCAGCACCCACCCGAATTCTGCTGCGGTTCTGTATTTCGCAGCGAAGAAAGTTATGGCATCAATCGCGCCAGTAATAATACTCGCCTTAGCATCCGGCATCACTGCGGTCTGGATAGGCGTACTTGGATTTGGAGCGGTGCGGCTGGTTGAGTATGCCATGGCGCTGCTCTGACCAGCCGCCCTGCCGGCGCGCACCTTGGCCCAATGTGCCGTCGAACGTTTTGCGGAATGAGGAACATGCCTTTGCGCCCGGGTTTGCTCATGAACCCAAAGCGGCACTGTACCGACATTCGGTGCAGCACCAGTGAACAGCAGTTATGACTTGCTCTGAGAACGTCTAACTGGCACTGAGAGCGGTGCCTCAACGGAAGACCAGTCCCACAAGCGGCAACAAGGACCGCGAGCCGGTACGGTTTACGCCGCATGACATAGTGCGTGCCATCAAAGGAGTGGAAGCAGCGGGCTTGGAGATCTACGAAGTAGAGATCACTGCAACCGGATCAATTAAGATCTCTACTGGGCCGAGCAGCGGCGCTATCGCTCCCTTAACGACCACAGACGACAGCGTGACCGGCGATCACACAAAACCTACCAAGAAACAGGCTTGATGAACCCAAACATGCGCGGCGTGTTGCTCGCGCTGATTATTATCCTCGCTTTTGCTCTTGGAATGGGTGCTCATTTCCTGCGTTAGGCTATATTGGCTTAGGATGGTTCTAGTAATTCAAAAGGGTCATGAGTTCCCTCATGACAAAACTCCAAAGAAACTCGGCCCGTAATTGGTCCATCACTTGCGGGCCTTTTTATTTCTTCAGTCAGCTCTTTGCTCTTGGCGGCTCAAAAAGGGTAACAAAAGGCCCGCAACGGTTCACCCCGTTACGGGCCAAGTTTGTAAGTGACAAGGGGAATAGGGAACCCACTTGCTCTTCGTTTCTAACCCGACTTGGAGATTCTTGGAGTTGGACCTTGGGTCAATGCCGCATTCGGTAATTTGGGGAGAATGTTGGCCCCGACCTCTCTTGGGGACGGGGAGGGGATGGGGTGAGATCGGGGCCGCACTCTCTTGGGGAGCAAAGAGTAGAGCGGCTCCGACTTTCACACACATATCTCAACCAGTGAATATTCTCCGAAGTAGTACCAAGCTATACAAACGTATATTAGCTCGAACCAACAAATCATTGGCGGCAACTCACAAGACAAGATCTTCACGCCTCATCTAAACAGTCCGCACAAGGAGACTGTCGATGATGGCTGCTCTTATCGTTATCAGTTTGTTGGCGTTAGCGGGGGCGTGTTTCCCGGGTACGCGGCCTTGCGTCTCTAACTTGCGGCAGCGCGTTCGCCATTGAGGAAATGTTGAGGGCATATGAATAACCAAGAACGCGAAAGGAATTTCACATCAGCAGACGATGCGAGTGATGAGCCTGACACGCCGATCGACACGCGCCCGCTCCGCTGCACCAATGGGCTTATCGACCCGCTACTAGAACGGCTGAAGCAAGTGCATGGGGAGCGGAAGTAAACATATTTCCGCTTGCGCAGTTTGAAATCCGACTGCTTGCCCAATATTGCAAACCGAACAAATTAAGAGTGCGCGTCGGAAGCTCGCGTTGCTGATGGAACTTTCCACCGGAGCGAAATGGAAGATTCTAAAAAGCAGCGGTCGATTGAAATTTAATTGCCACGTCACAACTCAATCGCAGAGTGTCACAGCTCTATCGCAGAATAGTGAAGTTAGATTACGAATTCTTCATTTGTGCGGAAATGAGCGGGATGTGAAGATCGGGGTCTGGTCCCCAAGACCGCGGCCCCGATCTCATCCGTCCCCAACGTCCCCGAAGATCGGGGCCGCCATTCCGTCAATGAATTGTGACATTCGCTGGGCGGAATCCAACTCGGAAGCCAATTTTTTCCGGCTTGCACTTCCCGGGATTTTCAAATTGGGAAAGCAAACATGTGCGGGCGCTTCACCAATCGGCTGACGTGGCGCGAAATTGTTGCGCTGTACCGCTTGGCCGTGCCAGCAACGCCCGAGCGCAATTTGCCAGCGCGCTACAATATCTGCCCCACGGATACGATCGACGTTGTGATTGAGCGCGGTGGGCAAGTCGATTTGGTGCCAATGCGCTGGGGGCTTATCCCTTCATGGTGGACGAAGACCGCCAAGGAAGTCCCAGCCACCTTCAACGCGCGGGCCGAGACCTTGGCAGTCAAGCCCATGTTTCGTGACGCATTCAGGCGCAACCGCTGCTTAATTCCGGCGTCCGGTTATTATGAGTGGCTAAAAACGCCCACCGGAAAGCAGCCTCACTATTACACGGCACATGATGGCGCGCCGCTAACAATGACCGGGCTGTGGGATGAATGGAAAGATAGAGAAACTGGCATGAACGTGCTCAGCTGCACCATGGTCGTCACGAACGCCAACGCGCTGGCGGGCAAGGTGCATGACCGTATGCCGGTGTTGTTGCAACCGGAGGACTTTCCCCGCTGGCTTGCGGGCACGGCCAGCACTGATATGCTGAAGCCCGCGGCTGATGACTATTTGCAGGTATGGCCGGTATCGCGGCGAGTGAATAGTTCACGCGCCCCGAGCGATGATCCAAACTTGATCGAGCAGATTGCTGCGTAGTTTCCACGAGCTTGTCGGCCGGGTGGAGCGATGTAGATGCGTGGCGTTTCTCTCTTGATTGCTTATTTGCTTGCACTTGGGGCGATAATTAGTTTCGGTATCGCCGGTCTGATGGCACTACAGTCGCCTGCTAAACCGACGCCATCCGCACCAGCAGTTGCGGTCGCACCGCACAAAGAGCGGGCTGCAAAGCCGGCCAAGCAAACAACGCAAAAGGATGCGCAGTCCAATCAGAAGCGCAAGACGGTGAACGCAACTCGCAAGGGAATGGAAAAAGCACCGATTCCTTCATCGGGTCTTGATGCGTACGGATCCGCAGACGAACGGCACCGCTTCTATCTGAATCCCTTTCGCTTCTTCGGCCGCTAGATGTCTGCTTTACAGGGACAAGGACAATCCATATGTCTGGCGATCACTCTCAATCAAATACTTGGACAAGGAAGCTTTATCTGATCGCTGTGGGCACAGTTATCGCTTTGTCGGCGGGTACTGCTTCGGCATTAGGGGCCGCCGGGGACAACGGCGGCCCCTAATAAGCGCCGCCAGCTTTCGGGGATAGGGGGACGCGTGCTGACAGCAGCACTCTTTAACTCTCTAAGGTCCAGTGCGTTCCCGCCCATCACTTCTCTCGCCGAGAGAACTTTATCCTAATTTTTCCAAGTGTTGCTCGCCGGCCAGCAGTCCGCCGAATTGGACAGAATAGGAGTAACCAACTGCGCGCCTTATCGCCTCTTCACAATCGAACCACCAAATTGGCGGGCAAAGTCGCCGGCGGTGATCAAATTGGAAAAGCACCATCGGACGTAGAAGCGGCCACTCTTATCGCGCCAGCCGTGACCGCGCATTGCTTCGATGCCTTTTGCAGAGTGCCACTCGTACATATCGTCTAACTTCCTACCGAAGCCGCCTAACGGCACGATCTGTTCAACAATATGCGGAAAGGCCTTTTCGATCTCTTTAAGATCGGTGCGGCCTTTGTAGCGGGACATAGCACCTCCGCTTAAAAAGATGCCCCGGTCGCCGGGGGAGGGAAAGCGACCAGGGCGTAAGGGAGCAAGGTACCCAGGAGACCAATTGCCCCTTGCGATTTTGTAAAAGTGGGATTCCTGGCTGTTATTACTGTTCGGGAAAAATGAAACCGTGGTCGTAGTGCACTTCGGGTAGCAGGTTGGTTACGGTGCCCGTCATGGCGAACGGGTCGATCGAAACGCCGTCATGTTGCTGTTTCGCCTGGGTTGGAAGGTTCGTCCAAACTGTCAATCCGATTACGGTCGCTATACAGATGCTGAAGAGCAGGGTGCGCATGTGAGGTCTCCTGTGACTTTGCGGAAGAGAGCTTCCCGCTCTCGAATTACCCTCACACTAGTTTCGATTGTCCCCTCGCGCTGTGTCGCGCATCACAAAAAGATGCTGCGGCTGTGTCGTGCATCACAAAAAGGATGATTTGTACGGTACTAGCGCACTCGCGGTTAGCGGCCCACATGCCGATGCTCGAAGTGTACAGGCCTCCGATATATGGCGGGGATTGGTTTAAACTCCGCAAGTAGTCACTGATTCGCGAAACCTCGGATTGCATGGAGTTACGCGAATGGCCAAATCACTTCTATTGATGTTCAGCTTCGCAATGTGCTGCGCCGTGTTTGCAGCCAATATGGTTGGCGTCTCGCTTTGGGTGGCGATAACGCTCATGGCCAGATAGCGCCACACAACGGAGTGCGCCGGTGCGGGCTTCAACTCGGCGAACTCCGCACCATGCGAGCGTGGTGCACAGCGAACAGCAGGCAGCAAAGCGAAATGTCGGCTGGACCATGCTTCCAAGGCCGAAGGGACTGACCGAGACTATTCACTGAGATTCGGACATAAAGCGGATCGAGCAAGAAATTGCTGACCAAGAGCAATCGTACAAACCCAAGGAATTTTCGTGAACGGCTCCGATAATTAGTGTTATCGGAAGTAAGAATAGATGAGGCCTCTATTGGTCCATAGCGGACATGCCATATGTCGCATTTGCCGTCGCTTTCGGGGGTAAAGCGGACATGCCCTTTTGCACTGCACATGTCCGCTTTTGACCCAAAGCGGACATTGGGGGGCCGCAAAGTGCTAGCCTCTAAGTCTTGCAAAAGGCGTGGTCCTTAGGGGGCTACATGAAGCGACGCGAGTTCATCACGCTTCTCGGCGGCGCGGCGGCGACATGGCCAGTTGCGGCGAGTGGGCAGCAGCCTGACCGGATGCAGCGGATCGGCATGCTGATGGGGTATGCCGAGAGCGACCGGGAAGGACACGCCTTCGTTACCGCATTCCGGGACGGACTCCAGAAGCTCGGGTGGACGGAGGGCCACAACATCCGGATCGACACTCGCTGGGCGGCAGACCGTGACGCGGATGCGAGACAGCGCTTCGCGAAGGAACTCGTCGCGCTGCAGCCAAACCTTATTCTTGCGCATGCCACGCCCACCACGGCGGCTTTGCTGCAACAAACGCGCACCATCCCCATCATATTTGTGAACGTTTCGGATCCGGTCGGAAGCGGCTTCGTCGCGAACTTTCCGCGGCCGGGCGGCAATGTCACCGGTTTCACCAATATTGAACCGACGATGGCCGGCAAGTGGCTAGAGCTGCTCAAGGAGATTGCGCCGAGCGTCAACCGGGTCGCCTTTCTGTTTAACCCGGCGACGGCGACCTATGCCGATTATTACTTGAGCTCCTTCAAGGCCACCGCCGCGTCCTTCGCCTTGGACGCGATTGCAACGCCTGTTCGCGACACCACCGAGCTCGAAGCCGCCATTGCCGCACTGGCACGCGAGCCAAATGGCGCCCTGATCGCGATGCCGGATCTCTTTACGAGCACTCATCGCGTGGAGATCACATTGTTGGCGGCTCGTTACCGTCTCCCTGCCGTCTATCCGTTCCGTTTCTTCGCTGAAGTCGGTGGTCTGCTGTCTTACGGAAGTGAACTGGTCGATAATTTTCGGCGCGCGGCGACCTATGCTGATCGCATCCTCAAGGGCGCGAAGCCGGGCGAGCTTCCCGTCCAGGCCCCGGTGAAGTTCGAGATGGTGATCAATCTCAAGGCCGCCAAGGCGCTAGGCCTCGACGTGCCTTCGCATCTCCAACAGCGCGCCAACGAGGTGATCGAATGAATGGCGGAATGTCCGCTATTGGCCCATAGCGGACATTCCTAATTGCACCGCAAATGTCCGCTTTCGGTACTGAAGCAGACATCGTTTTTTGCATCGCCAATGTCTGCTTTTGACCCAAAGCAGACATCGCCTGTGCACTGCAAAATGTCCACTGATGCATCGGCATCGCGCCCGCGAGGTACAGGGCAAGTGGCCTAAGGTCCAATTATTGGCCGGTCGCCGTACGTTTAATTTGAGGGGTCACACCGGTTCGTTTCTTTTGCAGGAATAACCATGACCGACCTTGATTTCGGCAATACGCCGAAGTTCGAGAAGATTTTCGGCACCGCACGCCAGGCGTTCGATTTCCGCGCGGTGCAATGCCGCTCTCGATGCCGCTTACCTAAGCCAGTGAACAGCGAGTGATCCCTCATTACAGGAGGCCAGAATGCGTGCGGTGGGTTACCAAAAGTCTCTTCCTATTGAGGACAAAAGTGCACTGGTCGATGTCGATTTGCCGATGCCAAACCCTCAAGGGCGGGACCTCTTAGTTGAAGTCCAAGCTGTGTCGGTCAATCCAGTCGACACCAAGATACGCAAGAGAACTGGCGCAGGACCGGAATCATGGAAGGTGCTTGGATGGGACGCCGCCGGTATTGTGCGCGCGACGGGGCCAGAAGTGACATTGTTCAAGGCTGGTGACGCAGTTTTCTATGCCGGTGCAATTGGAAGACAAGGTACGAACAGCGAGTTTCACCTCGTGGACGAACGGATTGTCGGCAGAAAGCCCAACTCCCTCGATTGGTCAGAAGCTGCGGCGATGCCGCTCACGGCGATCACCGCTTGGGAAATGTTGTTTGACCGTCTGGACGTGCGCAAACCCGTGCCGGGATCTGCTCCGGCTGTCCTCATTGTCGGTGGCGCGGGGGGCGTCGGATCAATTGCGGTCCAGCTCGCCAGAAAGCTTTCACCGCTAACGGTGATTGCAACGGCCTCCCGCCCTGAGACGAAAGACTGGGTGCACAGGCTAGGCGCGCATCACGTCATCGATCACAGCAAGCCGCTGGCGTCGCAGGTGCAAGCACTCGGGATTGGGCCACCCGGTGTATCGTTTTCTACGACAAACACCGACCTCCATTTCAAGGAAGTTGCAGAACTGATTGCGCCGCAGGGCCGCTTTGGGCTTATCGACGATCCGCCGACGTTCGATATCGGAGTGTTCAAGCGCAAAAGTGTTTCGATCCATTGGGAGTCTATGTTCACGCGTTCGGTTTTCGAAACCCCTGACATGGCCGAGCAAGGCGCGCTGCTGAACGAAGTTTCCAAACTTGTCGATGATGGTGTTTTGCAAACAACGCTCGCCGACAACTTCGGCCCGATTAACGCCAAAAACCTAAAGCGTGCGCACGCGCTAATCGAAAGTGGGCGTGCAAGAGGCAAAATCGTCCTCGAAGGTTTCGATTCGGCCATTGGTCGTCTTGGTAGTCACGTCGGTCAACGGGAAAACGTTTAGGGAAAGCTCCATCCTCCAGAACGGCACTGGGTCGGGGGCGATCTTGGTTGGATGCTGGCATCGGCTTTTGTCGCCTCTGATTTAATGTTCGCTTGAGGTGTAATCCGTGCGTTTTAGAAAGGAAACAAATCATGCCGAGCAAGTCACCGGACGAGGCGCGTAAAGCCGTCAAAGCTGCATTCGATGCGATGTCGACTTGGCAGACAGAAGTTACCAATAGCAGCCAGAAAAACCTTGAGCGAGTGATCGACAAAGTCGCTGCGGCGGCAGAAGCACTGGGATGGCCAGACGAAATTGCTGACGCCGTACGCACGCAAATGCAAGCTATTACCAAGATGCAGTCACAAATGATGGATCAGATGATCAGCGCTTGGGAGCAACAAATGGAATCTCCAAGCCCGCCCTCGGTAATTTTATCCAAGTTGAAGTCCTTGCCAACGCTACCGGCTGGCAGTTGGCCCGCCGCGTCATCACAAATGACAAATCCGTTCGAGGCTTCCATGCAAATCGCGCAACAGTGGCACAAAGCATGGTTAGATGCGATGGCTCCTTGGATGAAAACGGGTAGCCGAAATTAGTGGCAGGATATCCGCGTCTTTGGGACACTGGGCCCACCTCAAAGAGACCAAAGAGTATGCAATGATGACGAGTGCAATGTCCGCTATTGGCCCAAAGCAGACATTTCGAGTTGCACTGCACATGTCCGCTTTCAGGGGTAAAGCAGACATCAAT
>Ga0209382_10003450_pt1 | contig 21912 bp, 16 predicted proteins | sample SoiMetdeltSBSDD5_FD_187599 | JGI IMG/M metagenome (GOLD analysis project Ga0209382, IMG submission 187599) | Bulk soil microbial communities from a Populus tree surrounding site in Tennessee, USA - Soil MetaG P. deltoides SBSDD5 (SPAdes) (version 2) | ecosystem: Environmental > Terrestrial >...
ACTGCCGCTGGTCATCGACCCCGTGCTTGTTTATTCAACCTATATCGGCGGAATTGGAACAGACACAGGACTGGATATCGCCGTTGACGCCGCCGGCGCGGCCTATATCAGCGGTCAGACATCTTCTTCGGATTTTCCCGCGAATCCGATTCAACCGACCATTAGAAATTTTCCCGACGCATATGTGCTGAAGATCAACCCGCCAGGCGATGCGATTGTTTTCGGCGCCTTGATCGGTGGTGATGGCGGCGATTCGGCCACAACCGTCTCCGTGGACTCGGGCGGAAACGTTTATCTCGCGGGCTCGACGTCGTCAACGAACTTCCCCCTACAAAACCCGCTACAAACTTCCAGAAAAGGAATCCTGGACGCTTTTGCCGTCAAAATCGATGCCTCCGGTTCGACTCTGCTCTTTTCGACATACCTCGGCGGCGAAGGGATAGACGGCGCAAGCGCTCTGGCGGTCGACGGCCACGGAAATCTCTACCTGACTGGCAGCGCGGATTCAGGCGATTTCCCGCTTGTGAACGCGTTTCAGACGGTCAAGACCGGCAGCGGCGCTTATGCGAGCGACAATGGCGGCGCCAGTTGGAGTGAAATCGGCAATGGGTTGAGTGGGGGAGACGCCAACGACTTGGTTATTTTTCCCGGCGCCTCTTCGACGATTTTCGCCGGAACGTACCGTGGCGTTTACAAGAGCGTTGACGGAGGTTCTTCATGGACACTTCTTGGCGGGCCGCAATTTATCAGGAGTATCAATCAGATAATCGTCGATCCCACATCGCAGGATATTCTTTACGCCGTCACGGCAAATCAGCTCTTCAAGAGCGTTAACGGAGGCGCGACCTGGATCCTGAAGCCGCTATCGGGCGTCAGGACACTAGCCGTCGACCCGGTAACGCCGTCTAAGCTCTACGCCGGCACGGTTAGCGGCCTCTCGATCAGTTCGAACGGCGGCGACAGTTGGACGTCAGTCACCATTCCCCCCGTTTCAGGCGGAATAATCGGGACGATCGAGGCAATCGTGGTCGATCCGGTAACTCCCTCGACAGTCTATGTCGGACCTCTCAGCGGGATATATAAAAGCGTCAATGGAGGCGCGACCTGGAATTTCGCAGGCAACGGGTTTCCGATTGGCATAACCAGGATTACCCGAATCGCGATCAGCCCAAGCAATCCGGGGACGCTATACGCGATATCGAATAACGTGTCGATATTCAAAACCATCGATGCGGGAGGTAACTGGGTCCAGCTCAATACGCCGGCGATTGGGACTCCTGCAATTTCAGCATTACCATTGCCTCTGGCCGTAAGTCCTGACAATCCGGAAGTCGTCTACACCGGCTCACGAGGATTAGGCATACTCAGAAGCAATGACGGCGGGGCGACCTGGAACACTGTCAATAACGGGCTGAGCGCGAGAGATATTCGGGCGCTTGTCATCGACCCCAGTGCGCCCGGGAAGGTTTACGCCGGGGCGGACAGCGGAACTGACGCATTCATCGCCAAACTCGATACCACAACTTCATCCTTAGTCTACTCTTCATACCTGGGCGGCGGCGCGGCGGATTCCGGCCTGGGCATCGCCGTCGATTCGGGCGGGGCCGCTTACATTGCGGGTTCAACGACCTCGATAAATTTCCCTGTCGCCAACGCGTTTCAGCCGACAATCGCCGGTTTTGGAGACGCCTACGTAGCGAAGATCAATGAGACCGGATCGTCAATCTCGTGGGCTACTTACCTTGGCGGCAGTGGGAACGACACTGGACAAGGGATCGCGCTCGGCGCGACAGGCGAAATTTTTATCACAGGCGGAACGACTTCGAACGATTTCCCGGTAAATAATCCGGTCCAAGCTTCGCTCAATGGAGTGCAGGACGCCTACATCGTGAGGATGAAAAATGACGGATCGGGTCTAGATTTCTCGACATATCTGGGCGGCTCTGGGGCTGAGGTGGGCATCGCCATCGCGGTTGACGCCGCAGGCGCCGCATACGTCACCGGGCTGACTACTTCTCTGGATTTCCCGACAATCAGCGCGGTGCAATCAACGATCGGCGGTTCTCCGCCCTTCAGCAGCATCGACGCTTTCGTAACAAAATTGAACACGGGCGGGACAGCGATCATCTATTCAACCTATCTTGGAGGCGCCTCGATCGACCAGGGCCTCGGCATTGCCGTCGACACGGCGGCAAACGCATACGTGACCGGCATCACTTTATCGAGCAACTTCCCGACAACGCCGTCCCCGATACGCTCCACCGGCCCATCCGACGCGTTCGTCACCAAACTTGGCTCGAGCGCCGATCTGGCGATCACTCTCAGCGGCGCGCCCAACCCGGTGATGGTCAAAAAAGAACTTACATATTCGTTGATTGCCACCAATAACGGCCCTGATCCGGCCGCCGCCGCCAGAGTCACCGTCACGCTGCCCCAGGGAGCGCCGCTGGTATCATTGGCGCCAAGCATAGGCAGTTGTACCGGCGAAAGCGTGATCAATTGCGACCTCGGCGACCTTGCTCCCGGAAGCGCAGCCAAAATCACGATTATTGTCTCTCCGTCCAGCTTAGGAACGATCATCGCCGGCGCCAATATCGCGGGCGGAACGTCGGACAGCAATCCGACGAACAATACGGCGACATTGGAGACCAACGTTTCACTATCGCCTTCGATCTATGGGCGCGTCACGATTGACTTCGGCGCCGGTGTGAGCGGCGTAACCGTCGCGGTGGACGGATCGGGAAGACCGCCAGCCGTGACGGCCGGCGACGGCAATTATCAGGTCTCCGAACTGACAAAGGGAGAGAGCTATATAGTAACGCCGTCGCGACAAGGTTATGTCTTCCATCCGTCGTCGCGCGAGATCAATAAGCTGCAAAGCGACCGGCAAGCGAATTTCGGGGCAGTCGCCTGCTCATTCTCCCTTTCAACGACCAGCCTTAATTTCCCCGCCACCGGCGGTATCGGCGATGTGGCGATCAGCAGCGCTGACCGCCAGTGCGCGTGGACAGCGACGAGCAATGCGCCGTGGATCAAACTCATTTCGGCGCCTGCAGGTAGTGGCAACGGACGAGTGGAATTCGAAATCGAGCCGACAAACGCTTCGCGCGGCGGGACGATTACGATCGCCGGCATCAGGCTCAAAGTATTTCAGGAGTTCAACGCCTGCAATTCTGTCAGTTTCAATGCGACACCGCGCGTCAATTTACCGAGAGACTTTTACGGCGAACAAATTCTGGTTAAGGACTTCAATCAGGATTCGCTCCTCGACATGGTCGCAATCAGGATCGCATCTGGGCAGAGAGGGTTGTCATTCTTTCCCGGCGCGAGCGATGGCGGGTTCGGGTCGCCAATCAATGTGTTGAATCTGCCTGGCGACAACCCTTTTATTAAAGACCTGACTACCGCTGATTTAAACGGTGACGGCGCGCTGGATATAGTGGCGCTCAGCGAAGACGAGATCAGGGCGGACGGCTCCGGCTCCTGGAGCGTATGGACGATCCTGAGTAACGGCGCCGGCGGTTTCGCATCGCCGATGCGTTATGCCCGCAGTCAATACCTGAAACTTGCGACCACCGGCGACTTCAACAGCGATGGCAAGACCGATCTTGTGGTAGCGATATTAGACAATGACAACACAGCCGACGCCCTCTTGTTTCTCAATAACGGGACTGGAAGTTTCGGGCAGCCGCAGGAGATCCAGCGAGATGAAACGTTTACGTCACATAACCATCTAAAAGTCGCGTCTACGGACCTCGACGGCGACGGCAAACTCGATCTGGTCTTCATCCATTCCTTTGGGGCGGCGATATACAAAGGTGACGGCGCCGGCGGATTTACTCCACGGTCCGGCATCGGTTTCGGTTTCTTCATGACGGGCGCAATCGGCGATTTCAACGGTGACGGATGGCCCGACATTGTTGCTATCGAACCAGGTGGCGGCAATGACGACCTTATAGTCTTTCTGAACGACGGAACCGGCGAATTCGGCGCGCAGGTCAGAACGCCTTCCCAACAAGAGGCGTTCAGCGCTCAAGGCCCAATAGCCGAAGATTTCAACGGCGACGGTAAAACTGATGTCATGATTAGAGCAGTCAGTCAGACTACTTTCAGAGAGACGGGGCTCAGATTGTTCACCGCAACCGCTGACGGCAGGTTCAGCGAGCCGATCAGCTACCACCCGAGCGTTGCGGAGCGAGCCATGGCGACCGCTGATTTCAACCATGACGGATTACCGGATATCTTTTCGTTGGACATTAACGGGGGGCTCACAATTGTGAGTACGCAAAGCGGCGGTTTCAACGCGCCTCGCGGGTTCGTTTACTCTCCGCCCGGCCAATTGTTTCCGCAGTACAGCGTGAGAGACCTGAAGTCGGGAGACCTCAACGGCGACGGAGCGCTCGATCTGGTGGTCGCAGCCTCTGGTTTAAGCGACGCCGCCATAATGTTCGGCGACGGCCATGGCGCATTCAACGCTCCTGTCTCAATCAATAGTGGCGTTACAGATGGAGTCCCGGTCGCCGTCGAAATTCGCGATTTCAACAACGACGGCAGGCCGGACCTGGCGCTGCTCAACTTCAACACACGAGACCTCATAATCCTGAACAACGCCGGACAGGGCGCATTTATGCCCGCCGCGAGGATCAGCGTCGGCGTCAACGCGACGGGGTTCGTGTCGGCGGATTTCAACAATGACGGCAATCTCGATCTCGTCGTCAGGGGAGAATCGAGCGGCCTGGCGCTTTATTTGGGCGCCGGGGGGCTAGGTTTCACTCAGGGCGCCACTGGAATCGGCGGTAACCTTACCAACGTCTTTTTCACCAGCGGCGATTTCAATGGCGACGGCAAGCGCGATCTGGCGATCTTTGACGATTTACAAAGCCAAACCGGCAATGGCCTCAATATCGTGATCCTGCTCGGCGACGGTCAGGGCGGGTTTGGCCAACCGAGCAATGTGAGGATTCAGGAGCCCTTGAGTTTTCTCAAGGCGGAGGATCTCAACCTGGACGGCCGAGACGATCTGATTTACGGGCGCCAATTGGCCGGCAACGCCGTGTTTGTGGTCTTGAGCAATCCCGAAGGAGGCTTCGGAGCGCCGACGCCTTACCAGGTCGGCGGCGGGACACGGTCTGTCGAACCAACAGATATCAACGGCGACGGCAAGCTAGATCTGATCTCATCCAGTTTCGACACGGGGACCATATCGCTCCTGTTTGGCGACGGCGACGGCGGTTTCAACCAGCAGATGAGCTTGCCGGTCTTCGATTCTCCATCGCTGATCGCCACAGGCGATTTCGATCAGGACGGTAGAATTGATCTCGCCATCCCGCGAAGCGGCGTCTCTATTATCGCGATCATTAACAATAGGTCGTTGTGTGTCCCTCAGAGCAGTGTGGCCCCCCGCATCAGCGGCAAGTAAATTCCGATCCAGCGAGCGCTTGAGGAATTGCTGGAACGAATCTCCGAATCTGATCGTGATCATGATGATCATGACCACCATGATCACGATGATAAACGATAGCGATTACTCGTGAGTCTTCGGTAAGGGAATTTGACCCAGATTATTTACTTACCAAATCCGCTCACCGAAGACTCACCAAATTTCGATAGAAGATAGTCTCCCGATAGATTCAGCAGTTCCAACACAGGATGAAACTCATACCAGGTGATCACGTTTAAACAACCATACTCCTGCGCAAGCCGCAGCCAATTCCGCATGGGCATACCCAATACGCCGCCAATGATCGCACGGCAGACGCCGCCGTGGACGATCAGCGCGATCTCGCCATGGGAATGGGCCAACAACAATTGATCCAGCGCCCTTTTGACGCGCATAGTGAAGTCCGCAAACGATTCGCCGTCAGGGTACTCAAACGAAGCCGGGTCGTCGAAAAGCAAAGCGACCTGTTCCGGGGCCTCGTCGTTTAACGAGGAAAGAGTACGGCCTTCCCACGCGCCCATGTCGATTTCCCGCCATGCCGCGGACGGTTGCGCGCTAGCCTGATTGTGTTCGGCGATAATCTCGGCTGTATGGCATGCGCGACGCAGGTCGCTCGAATAAACGGCGTCTAGCCGCACGGAAGACAGTTTCTCCGCAAGGCGGCGCGCTTGTTCCACTCCGCGCTCGGACAGCGTGACGTCTGTTTGCCCGATCAGTTTGCCGATGGCCGCCGGTTCGATCTCGCCGTGCCGGATCAAATACAGGCGCAGACGCGGTGAAGTGTTCATTTCGCTCATAGCAAATCGAATCGCGACAGAATAATTGCCATCAAATACAACGTGACTTCAGTGAGCTGATTCGTTGCGCCCAGGCAGTCGCCGGTGAGGCCCGACAGGCGAGCGCGGAAGTACAAACCGCTCAGGAAAGACGCCAACACCGTGACTAACAACGCGGCAAGCGCCGCCTGCCAGGAGAGCAGCGAAACGGCGCCGAAAAACGTCAAAGATCCGGTAATGATTTCAACGCCGCCGATCTGTTTGGCCACGAGCTTACCCTGGCCCTCGGGCCGAGCATAGGGCAGCCAGGCGCAAAGCGGGAGAACCGTCCAGCGGCTGGCCGTATGCGCGACGATCAGCCAGCGCCAGACCTGCCCCGGCGCCAGGGCTGAAAGGAAGCTGTATTTACCGAGGATCAAAAAGATCAGCGCCATCGTCCCGTAAGTTCCGAGCCGGCTGTCACGCATAATTTCAAGCGCATGGTCTTTCGTCCATCCGCCGCCGAAGCCGTCGAACGTATCGGCCAGGCCGTCTTCGTGAAAACCGTTGGTGATGAAAGCGGTGAAGATAATAGCGCACAGCGCAGCGGCGGAATGAGGCAGCAGATGTCGCAGTAGTAAAAAGATCAACGCGGCGCCTGCGCCGATCATCACCCCGACAAGGGGGAAAAACTTCGTAGCTTTACCCAGAGTTTTTTCAGAAGCCTGTACCCATTCAGGGACGGGCAGCCGTGTGAGGAACTGTATTGCAGTCAAAAACAGTCGCAACCATTCAGTCATTACGCCTCTCTGTCACTTTGCGCAGCATCACCATGCCCTAGAAAATGGATTCCCCCCGCGCGCTTCGTCGCGCAGTCTGGAATCAACGCCTGCCCGCAGTTCCAGCGTTCGACCGAACAACCACAGCAAATCTGAAAGGCGATTGAGATAGCGGATGACTTCATCGCTGACCTCTCCGCCAGTTTCCCGCAAGCGAACCACACATCGTTCAGCGCGCCGGCAAACGGAGCGCGCCAGATCGTAGGCGGCCGCCGGGGTATGATCGCCGGGCAGCGCCCAGTCCGAGAGAATCCCTTCGACGCTTTCGAGTCGGCGCACTTCCCGTGTCAGACGCTCGGCCATCTCGGGCGTCACGTCGGGCGGCTGTTTTTGCAGCGCCCGGGGGTTGGCGACCGAGCCGGCGACGAGGAAAAGCTCTCGCTGAACCTCCTTCGTCAGTTGGTTGATCTCGTCGTCGCCGGAGATGGAGCGCGCAAATCCCATGGCCGCCCCGAGTTCGTCTATCGCGCCGTAAGCCTCGACGCGAAGATCGGATTTGGAGACCTGTGCGCCGCCGATCAGCCGCGTCTTTCCGCCGTCCCCATGTTGTGTGGCGATGCTATTCATAATAATACCTCTCAAAACTTACATTGAATGTTCACGTCACGGGAGCCACTGGTTTCAACCGCAGAGGCAATCCCGCGATGATGAAGACTACGATGTCGGCGGCCTTCGCAAGCCGTTGATTGGCGAAGCCCTGCAGATCACGGAACGCGCGAGCGACAGGATGCTCCGGCACGAGACCTCCGCCGACATCATTGCTGACGATGACGACCTCGCCCGCGGCCCCCGCGGCTATGGCTTTCTCGGCCCGCCGCCGCACGGCTTCGATCAGTTCATCAACCTCTGCCAAGATCAACTTTTCCTGCTCGGCGCCCGGTCTCTCCCTGAACTTCCACATCAGGTTGGAGATCCAGAGAGTGGCGCAATCAATCAATAAGGCCGCCTCGACCGGCGCTTCGCGGACCGCCCGCGAAAGGTCGAGTGGCTCTTCGACGGTCTGCCATTCCGCCGGCCGATCCGCGCGATGGCGCGCGATCCGTTCGCGCATTTCATGATCGTTTGCGCCCTCGCCCGCATGCGCGGTAGCGATGTAGATCACACTAGATGAAGAGTCGCACAGCGATTGCGCGTAGCAGCTTTTTCCGCTGCGCGCTCCACCCAGAACCAGAGTCAACATTATTCGCTCCGCCTGAGCCAGGCCTCTATCAATGAAACCAGGCGTAAATTATCCTCTCTCGACCTGACGGCGAGCCGTATGTAAGCGTCTCCCAACCCGGAAAACGAGTCGCACCGCCGGATCAAGATCCGCGAAGGTTCGAGCCATTGCGCCAACTCCGCGCCGGAGCCTCGTGGCAGCTTGACCAGCAAGAAGTTAGCTGCGGATGGGAAAACCGATAGCCCGATTCCGCGCAACGCGGTGGCGAATTCTTCCCGGGCTTGCGCGGTGATGCGCCGGGTCTCCCTCTCATACTCTTCCTCGGCCAACGCCGCCCGCCCCGCTTCCAACGCGATGGTCGAAACAGGCCATGCGTCGAGTTGCTCTCTGATCGCCGCCGCCATTCCAGCCTCGCAGACGGCGTACCCGACGCGAAGCCCGGGAATGGCGTAAAACTTGGTCAGAGAGCGCAACACGACGAACCGGGTTTTCGCCGCCGCCGCCGGGAGCAGTGTGGCCTGCGGGGCGTAATCAATAAACGCCTCATCCAGCAGCATCGCGACGTCATTCGCTTCCGCCAATTCAAGGAGCGCCAGCAAATCTTCTCTCGCATACAGACGCCCTGTCGGATTGTGCGGCGAATTCAGAATCAGCAGATCGCATTGGCGCGCTTCGATGATATGGGCGAGGGCGGCAAAGTCGGGTTCGAAACCGTTCTTTTCCGTCAGCCGCGGTCGCAACATTTCTGCCTCGATGGCGGCGCAGGCGCGAAAATATTCGTCGAAGCCCGGCTCCATCACGAGAGCGGTTGAGGGAAGTAGGGCGCGCAGCGCGGCGAATATCAGCGCCGCCGCGCCAGGGCCGACAACGATCTCGTCGTGCGCGACGCCGTGTTTCTCCGCCAGCGCCGAGATGAAAGCGTGCGAATCGGGATAAGATCGAAGGTTAGCCAGCGCAATACTTCTTTCGATGGCGGCGAGCACGCCCGGCGGCGGCCCGAACGGATTAATGTTTGCGCTGAAGTCAATCACTTCTTCGGGCGCGACCCCCAAACGCCGCGCCGCCTCGTAAACCCGCCCGCCGTGGGCGGCTCGGGGTGACTCCAGATTATTCGACGCTTTTTCCACTGCCATGCATTTCATTTCGCGAGAGGACAACTTCTGAAAAAATTCGGCGTAACACGCTTTTCAGGATGCGGCCTCCGCGCTACCGGCGGAAGAGCAGAAGCCGCGCTGACAGACAAATCGCAAACATCAATAAAGACGCGCAGGAGGTTATCCGTAGCGCATACCGCAACGCCCGATCGTCGAGTGGACGCTTTGCGTCTCCCAGACGCTGGCCGTAATGCGGATCACCGTCGTAATAATTCGTTCCGCCGAGCTGCACGCCGAGCGCGCCCGCCATCGCCGCTTCGGGCCGACCGGCGTTCGGGCTTTTGTGTTTCGCGCCGTCGCGGCGCAGCGCGCGCCATGCGCCGCGCCAATCCAACCGTAAAGCCCAAGCGGCCAGTACAAACAGCAGGGCGGTCAATCGGGCCGGGATGAAGTTCGCCGCGTCATCCAGTCGCGCCGCGAACTTGCCGAAGTACTCGTACCGTCCGTCCCGATGACCGATCATCGAGTCGAGCGTGTTGACCGCCTTATACGCCAACGCCGCGGGAGCGCCGCCGATCGCCAGATAGAACATCGGGGCGATCACGCCGTCAGAAGCGCTTTCGGCGAGCGTTTCGATCACGGCCCGTGTAACTTCCGATTCGTCCAGCGCATGCGTATCCCGCCCGACGATGCGCGCGACCTGCCGCCGCGCCGCAGGGAGATCTGAGTTCAGGAGCAACCGCCTTACGGCGCGCGCCTCATCCAGCAGCGACCGGGTGGCGAGTGTCGTCAGGGCGAAGTAGAGCGCCACGACAAACGCCAACATTTGACTCCATCGCCCCAACCATATCAGCAGAAGCCAGTTCCCCACGCCGAAAGTTCCGACCACAGACAAACACAATAACAAGCCGCCGACAAATTCGGCGCGAGGCGTACGAATGAATCTACGCAGGAAGTTTTCACCGGCTTGAATCAGTCGTCCCATCCATCGCACGGGATGCGGCGCCCATTCCGGGTCGCCGACCAGCCAGTCCATCGCGTACGCCAGTGTGAATATCAGGAGGGCGTCATATTTTTCCATCGATAATGCGGTGAATAATGTCCATCCTCAGATTGCGCCGATAATGGTCCGCGAGCGCGTCATAACGCCTTTCCCGTTCGGCCAGCGGGTCAGTCGTCGGCGCCGCTGAAACTTTCTTCCCGCGGAGTTTCCTCCAGTGGGCTAGCAGCGACGCGAGCGCCTCCGCCGAATCAAAGAGACCATGCAGGTACGTGCCGAATACGCTGCCGTCGGAATTGACCGCGCCATCGTTGTGGCTTTCGGCGTCGCCTAACCGTGTAAGTTGAAAAAGCGGACGTGTTCCGTCTCCCAAACTCGTTTCGCCCAGGTGAATCTCGTAACCGATAAACACAGGGTCCGAGCCATTTGGGGCGAAGCGCTCCGGCGCAAGCAACCGGGCCGTAGCCTGGCGCGTGATCTTTTCACGGGCCAACACGGTGGTCGCGTCAAGTAGACCCAACCCCGGTATGGCCTCGATGTCGCTCTCTGTGTGCTGCGGATCCCGGATTTCGCGCCCCATCATCTGGAATCCGCCGCAGATGCCCACCAGCGGCTTGCGGGCCGCGACATGGGCATGAATCAGCTCTTCCCAGCCGTTCTCTCTGAGCCAGAGTAGATCGGGGATAGTGTTTTTGCTTCCGGGCAGGACTAGCACGTCGGCTGCGCGCGCTTCTTCCGGCTTGCGCGCGTAATAGACGACCACGTCCGGGACGTTTTCCAACGCGGTAAAGTCAGTGAAGTTGGAAAGGTAAGGCAGACCGACCACGCACACGCATAACTTATCTTCCCCATCGATCGAAGGGCGCACGGCGCGGCGTTCGAGTGACACGCTGTCTTCATCGTCAATGCCGTGATTGCGAAGATACGGAATCACCCCGAGACAGGGCTGCGACAGACGGTCCTCCAGATACTCAATGCCTGGCGTAAAAAGGCTCAGGTCGCCGCGAAATTTGTTGATCAGGAAACCGCCGAAGCGCGCGCGTTCGTGCGCTTCGAGCAGTGAATAAGTGCCGACCAGCGAAGCGAAGACGCCGCCGCGATCAATATCCGCGACCAGTACACATGCCGCGTCGGCTATCTCGGCCATTTTCATGTTCACCACGTCGCGGTCTTTCAGATTCATTTCGACCGGCGAGCCGGCGCCTTCCAGCACGATGATTTCGTGTCTCGCCGCCAGACGCCGGTACGCCTCCCTGACCGCATCAAGCAAATGTGGTTTGAGACGGTAGTAATCCGCCCCCCGATAATTGCCGAAGACTTTGCCGTTGATGACGACCTGTGAACCGACATCTGAGGTCGGTTTGAGCAAAATAGGATTCATGTCAACGTGCGGCTCGATCCCAGCGGCCTGCGCCTGCATCGCCTGCGCGCGCCCGATCTCATGGCCTTCGCGCGTGGCGAATGAGTTGAGCGCCATGTTCTGGGCTTTGAACGGCGCCACGTTGAATCCGTCCTGCCGCAAAATACGGCACAGCGCAGCCACCGTGAGCGACTTGCCCGCGTGGGACGCCGTGCCCAATACCATTAGCCCTAGTGTTTTCATTCTTCAGTCTCCCGACAAATCACCCGGAGCGCATCGAACCGGGAGTTAATAATTTAAGATCTCGATCCTTCTTCTCTCGTGGCTCCAGCCGGCGCGTCAATGCGTCATCGATTATTATCAACCAGGCGCGGGGCGGCGAGATCGAGCAACTCCAGCAAAGCTTCTCGCGTATGCGGTAACGCCCCCCGGTCCGGCAAATACCCGCGCGTCATGAGCCGCGCGGCGACCTCAAAGACCAGCGGCGCCCGCAAGTCTGAAGATCGCATCAAATGTGGATCGGATAAAACCTCTTCGACGGAGCCCTGTTTTTCCACCCTGCCCGCTCGCAGGACGGCCACTTCATCCGCCCATGCGCACGCCAAATCGACGTCATGGGTCGCCATAATCAGCGTCGTCCCTGCCTTATGCCGTTCATCCAATACCGCCAGCAGGCTTTCGACTCCTTGAGGATCAAGTCCGGCTGAAGGCTCATCCAGGATCAGGACCTCGGGCCGCATCGCCACGACCCCGGCGATCGCCGCGCGCTTCTTCTGCCCGAAGCTGAGGCTGTGCACCGGCCTCCCGCGCAATTCCTCAATGTCCATGGCCTGCAATGATTCGTCAACGCGTCGATAGACCTCTTCTTTATCCAGACCGAGATTCATGGGACCGAACGAAATGTCCTGTTCGACGGTCGGCGCAAAAAGCTGATCGTCAGGATTTTGGAAGACCAACCCGATCCGCCGCCGCCATTCGAGCAATTCGCGGCGGCGGTAGCCGGCTAGTTGTCCGTTGATCCGAATCTCTCCCATCTCCGGCCGCAGCGTGCCGTTGAGATGCAGGAACAGAGTCGATTTGCCGGCGCCGTTTGCGCCGAGCACCGCCAGCTTGCGCCCACGCCGCGCCGCCAGATCGAGTCCGCGCAGCGCGCAGACTTCTCGATCGTAGTTGTACACCAGACCGCACGCTTCCAGGATCACGTCGCTCAATGACTCCACCCCCCATTGAAACTCAAGCCCAATGTAACGACGCCGATCTCCAGTAAGGCGATCCCACAGAGCGCCTTGACCGACAGCGCTCGCGCGGGCTCGATCCATCGAACATTGCCCTCGTAACCGCGCGCGGAAATCCCGATTTCCAGCCGGCCTGCTCTTTCAATAGAGTGAAGGAAAAGCGCCGCGACAAGGCGGCTCATGGAGCGATACGCGTTTCGCTTCGAGGCATAGCCGCAGCGCGCCGTCTGGGCCATCCGGATGGAGGCCGCAGTCTCGGCAAAGATGTAGATGAAACGGTGGACCGCCAGCATCAATTCACAAATCGCCGAGGGCAAGCCGCATCTATGCAAGATCGAAACAATTTCGTTGATGGGGGTCGTTAACAGCAAGAGACACAGGCACGAAGTGGCCGCGAGCGAACGCACAATCAATCCCGACGCAATCGCCGCGCCGTTTATGGCCAGCGCGATTCGCAGGCCACCGCCTCCCGGCGCCACGCTGAAGATCGTCGCCACGGCTCCGGCGAATGCGAACCCGATCGGAATCGCCACGACTCGAAAGTACGTCGATAACGGAATGCGAACGATCAAAAGCGCGATCATCGTCATCGCCAGGGCGATCGCCAGGCCGGCGGGCAGTGGCGGCAACGTGACGCTCAAGACGAGCATCCCGATGGTGAGGGCCAATTTTTCGACCGGATGGCGTTTGCGCCAACGATTCTCATAGATACACCGTTCAATCTGTGAATGCGTCAGGCGCATTTACCTACTTCCTTTGACTGCGATCGCCGGTTTTTCTTCGGGCACGTAGCTTGATCAGACAGTAACTAAACACTCCCACGCCGATCACCGCCTGCAAAGCGAACAACCATTCTTCGTTCTCTCCCGGGTCAAAGATGGAATTGAACCATGGTCGATAGCCTGGCCGTATTCGGCCGATCATGGCCTGCGCCTGGTTGTCCGTGCCGACAAATCCATCCATCCGGCCGAATCGCTTCATGACAAATGGCGACGCAAACACGACCAGTAAGACAATCAGGATTATTTTCTCGCGCATCTTCATCGTGCCCTTCCTCTCAATCAGCGCGAACGATGACGGACTTTTCGCTCAATTCGAGGTAACCGTAATTCATTAACAGCCGCATAACCATCGCCGTCAGGGCGCCTTCGATCACCGCTAGCGGAATCTGACTGATCGCGAATACGCCCATGAATTTAGCCGCGCTGCCCAGAACACCGCCGGCCGGGTCCGGGAAGGCCAACGCCAGTTGGACGGCCGTCGTGACATAGGTCGAAAGATCGCCAATCGCCGCCGCCACTCCCGCCGCCACATAGATATTGGCGCTGAATCGCCGCAGCAGTTTAAACACGCCGAACGCCGTCCAGGGACCGACAATCGCCATCGAGAAAACGTTCGCGCCTAGCGTTGTCAAGCCGCCGTGCGCCAATAACAGGGCTTGAAACAGCAGAACAATCGCGCCCAGCACCGACATCACCGGCGGACCGAACAGGACGGCGCCAAGTCCAACGCCGGTAGGATGGGAACTGCTGCCCGCGACTGAAGGCAGTTTCAGCGCGGAGAGGATAAAAGTGAAAGCGCCCGCCGCGCCCAGTAAAAGCTTGCTTTGCGGATGTTCCCGCATCTGGTGATTGAGCCGACGCCCCCCGTGCATGACGAATGGGGCGGATGCGATCGTCCAACCGATTGCGTGCGCAACAGGCAAGAATCCTTCGGCAATATGCATATCTGGTCGTTCCTTTCATTGCGCGGTGGACATAGCCGCGCGCCGTCGCCTGCGCCTCGACGGAGTTGACTGTTGGGAGAAATCGGTCCCCGATTATTTCGTCGATTCTTTTTCATGGCCGAGCGCATCGTCTTGCGGGCCCACCCCTGACAAGCAATGCGCAGATTACGGCATCTGTCGCAGATGCCTTCACGTTTAGCCTTCCTTCCAACCGTGATCATTCAACCATGCGTCGCCGGCGGCTGTGTCAAAAATGAAGCGGTTGAAATGACAATCGGCGAGAATCCCTTTCGGCGGCAGATATTTCTCCGCTTTCAGCATCGCTTCCAGATAGTCGTAGATCGCCGTGACGTGTTCGGGCGTGTTTATCGAATGCAGCCAAACGGACTCGTCCGCAAACAGGATCAGCACGACGTTCGCCAGAGGGCAAGGGCCTAAACAGCCGGTGACAGTTAGATGAACGCGCAAACGGATTCCACGATCTTTCCACTGTTGTTTAAAATCATCCAGCGGTAGCGCCGGATGTCCGCGTTCAGTATTGCCGCAGCAGCACCCCTGACAGACGAGTAACTGTCCCTCCAGGACACGGATCTTCTTCACATCCTCGTCCACGCGCTTCACGAACACAAATCTATTCGGTATCCCTTCGGGCAAAGGTTTCTCAGCGCTCTTTGTGTCGGTATTCGCCATTAGTACTCGATCCCTTTTTGGGCTTTGATCCCGCTTTTATAAGGATGTTTGATGAGCTTCATCTCGGTCACCAGGTCTGCCAGCTCGATCAATTCCTCTTTCGCGTTACGCCCCGTGACAATGATATGCAGGTCTTCACGCTTGCGGCGCAACGTCTCCAGCACGTCGTCCAGTGACACGTAACCGTATTTGAGGACGATGTTGAGTTCGTCTAGCACAACGATCTGATAGCGAAGATCTTCGATCAGCGCGCGCGCCTGCTCCCAGGCCTTGGCTGCCACGGCGGTGTCCCGCGCGCGGTCCTGCGTCTCCCAGGTGTAGCCCTCTCCGAGCGTGTAGAAATCAATCTGCCCTTCCATCTGTTTAGCGAAAGCGGCCTCGCCGGTTTCGATTGCGCCTTTCGTGAATTGCACGATGCCGACGCGCATGCCATGCCCCAGCGCCCGAAAGACCATTCCCAACGCGGCGCTGGTTTTCCCCTTGCCCGTCCCCGTGTGGACGATGATCAGACCTTTTTCCAGAGTCGCCGCTGCCTTGCGGGCGTCATATGAGGCTTTACGCCGTCGCATTTGTTCGGCGTGACGCTCGTCTGACGCCTCTACCGCGGATTGTTCGATGTTTAGCTGTTCATCAGTTTCCATAGTCCCTCTCGCAAACTCATCCGATACCCGCCGCGCGATAGTGGCGCAGCAACAGATAAAGAAAGAACGGCGCGCCTATAACAGCGGTCACAATTCCCAGCCTGATCTCTTCAGGCCGGTTTACGGTTCTTGCCAGAATATCTGTCAGAATCAGGAAAGCCGCGCCGGTCAATGCGCTGGCAGGCAGTAAATATCGGTGCTTTGGCCCGATAATCAGGCGCACGATGTGCGGCACGACCAGGCCGACAAAACCGATCAGGCCGCTGACGGCTACAGCCGAACCGGTAAGCAGCGCCGAACTCGTCAGAATGATCCTTTTCACTTTCTCTACATCCGCTCCGACGGCGAGCGCCGTTTCTTCGCCGAGCAGCAGGACGTCAAGATCGCGCGAATAGACGAGCGCGACGATCAAGCCGATTACAACACAGGGCAGCGCCAGCCAGACGTGCTTCCACATGCGACTGTCCAGGCCGCCCATCATCCAGAAGAGAATCTCCTGAGCCACTTCCCACCGGACCCATTGCAGGCTGATCACAAACGACGTAAGCGCGCCGATCAGCGCGTTGAACGCGACGCCGGTCAGCAGCAGCGTCGATACAGGCGTGCGTCCATGCCGCGTGGCGATGGCGTAAACAAGAAAAAGCGCGAGCAGGGCGCCGACGAATGACATCAACGGCAGATAGAAAATTGAGCGCATCGCCAATCCGGTCGCGAGAGCCAGAACGGCGCCGAAAACGCCGCCGGAACTTGTCCCGATGATGTCGGGCGATGCCAGCGCGTTGCGGAACAGACCCTGCATTTGCACGCCTGCGACCGCCAGTCCCGCGCCGACGAGCGCCGCTACGATGACGCGCGGCGTGCGAATCAACCAGACAATGACCTGTTGCGGCTCGGGGATGTCGCTGATGTCTACTATTCCTTGCGGGAATAAATGAAATGCCAGGACGCGCGCTACGGTTGCGGCAGCCACGGATGAGCTCCCGATGGCGATTCCGGCGATGGAGGCTATGAGCAAAATGACCGCAATGACAGCAAAATACCATCGGACCCGGTGTGTGAAGAGGCCGCGTGAGTCACGCGCGATACTGGCGCGCGGCGCTTCGATTGTTTTACTTTCTGTCGCCATAGAGTCCGTTCGCCAAAACCTCAACGAAGCGCACGACGTGATGCGAGACGGTCAGAAAATGACGGCTGTCGATCACGATGATGCGCCCGGCCTGTCCGGCTTTACTGTTCGCGACCGCCGGATCTTCGAGCAATCGGTCGCGCACGGATTTTTCCTTGCCCTGATTCGCGCCCGTGATCAGGAAGTCCGGCTGCCAATCGAGTATCTTTTCAGAATTGATCTTTGCGAACCCTTTAATTCCCTGCTCCGCGCAGACGTTAACGGCCCCCGCGGCGCGCACGACATCATCGAAGAGTGTGTTCGAGCCCGCGGTATAACCTAGCTTGTCATAGGACATCACTCGCGCGGGCGATTCGTTTTTTGGAATGCGCGCGCGAATGGCCGCCAGGTCCGCGTCCATCTTCCCGATAAGTTTTTCCGCGGCGGTGTCCGTCCCAGTGGCGTAGCCGACCGTGCGAATGTTCGATTTGATGTCGTCGATCGAATCGAAATTGGCGAACCTGAAGACCGGCGCTTTGGAAGACTTGAGCAGTTCGACTGTCTCTGCGCGGCTGTAACTGGCGACGAAAATCAAGTCGGGCTTGAACTGCAAAATCTGCTCCGGGCCTTCGGTTGTCCTGCCGGGAATCCGGCGCGCTTCCTCGACGGCGTTGCTGTAATCGCCGTCCTCGGCCAGATTGCTGAGGGCGACGACTCGCTCCGGCGGGCAGACGGCGAGCAGAATCTCGTCCGTGCCGAGCGTCTGCGAAACGATGCGCTGCGGTTCGCGTGGAAGAATTAGCGTCTCACCTTTGGCGTCGCGCAACTCGCGCGGGAACGGCCTGGCGGCCGCCGGGACTGTGGTGATGGTGTCCGCCGGAGTTTTCAGTCGTCGCGCGACTTCGATTCCGGCGACCGCCAGCGCCAGCGCCGCGACTAATACGGCGATGTAAACCGCCTGGCCCTTAAACCTTTTCTTCGGCGGTTGAGAAACAGAAGTTGCCATTGGATTGCCTTTCGACGTCGATTCAAACGCCGGTCAATGAAATGAACTCAATTTACAAATGACGATCTTGCGGCCAGGGGGTGAACGATCATACTCCCCGTCTCGTCATCAAATTTTACGCGCGCGCGCAGCGCAAAATGCTTTTCGAGATTCTTTTCGGTGATGACTACGGCTGGCGCGCCTGCCGCCACAATCTCGCCTCCCGACAATAGCAACAGCCGGTCGCAGAAGCGTGAAGCCAGGGTAAGGTCGTGAATCGCCGCCAGCGCCGCGCCGCCGGCGCGCGTGAATCCGCGAACGAGTTCGAGCGCCTCGAACTGATGCGCCAGGTCGAGGTTTGCGGTCGGCTCGTCCAGCAAAATAACGCGCGTCTCCTGCGCCAGCGCGCGAGCGAGGTGGACGCGTTGCCTTTCGCCACCAGAAAGCTCAGTCACAGGCCGTTCGGCGAATTCTGTTGTGCCTGTTTCACGCATTGCTCTGGCGATGGCCTTCTTATCGGCGGCGCCTTCCGGTTTGAAACGCCCCAGATAAGGCGTGCGCCCCATCGCCACGATGTCACGCGAAGTGAAGGCGAAATCCACCCGCGTATCCTGATGGACCATTGTGGCGCGCTTGGCGATCTCTCGCCGGTTGAGAGTCCAGAGCGAGTCGCCGCACAGTCGGGCCTCGCCCGAAGCCTTGAGCAATCCGAGCAGCGCTCGTAACAATGTCGTCTTGCCACTGCCGTTGGCCCCGATCAGACCGACGAATTCCCCAGCATCGACGGCCAGCGAGACTTCTTTTAAAACTAGCCGGCCGTCGTAAGCGAAGGAGAGGTTTTGCGCTGTCAACAATGCGCCCATCGGTTATCGCCTCGTAGATCAGAAACGGAGCCCCATGCCGCCGGTGAAAACCGCGCCCGGCGTGCGAAACCCGCTTTCGAAGTATTCCCTGTCGAAGATGTTCTCCACCTTCCCGTAAAACCTCATGCTGACCCGGTCGTTCAGCGGCATGGTGTAACTCGCGCCCAGGTCGGCTTTGACCGGGCCGTCGAATTTGAAGGCGCGGCCCGAAAAAGGAAAGAAGTAGCTGCCGTAGGCGAACATGTCGAAGATCACATCCAGGCGCCGTGTGATCTGCTGCGCGGCGAACAGCGTGAACGTATGGCGCGGCTGAACGAAGGTTCGCAGGAAATTCGGCACAGAAGACGGGACGCGGGTAGCGGCATTGGTGAAGGTGTACGACACTCTCAGGTCGAGCGTGCGATACGGCTTCGTATTCGCCCCCAGCTCCACCCCGCGCGCCAATCCGCCGCCTGTGTTGAGGTACCCGCCGAAGCGGCCGAACGGGTCGGTAGCCGGATTGACGAAGCCGCTCGAATCAAAAACGATTACATCCTGCAACCGCGTATAAAAATAAGTTGCGCTCAATTGCACGCGGTCCCCGGCCAGTTTCTGATCGATTCCGCCGTCGACCGCGATTGTGCGTTCAGGGTTGAGACGCGGGTCGCCGAAGGGTGAGAAGACGCCGTTGAAAAAAGAGGAACCGAAGCGTTCGAAGATCGCAGGCGCGCGATAACCTCTGCCGACGTGCGCGCGCAATTTCGTGCCGGTCGAATTGAAGAAATACGAGACTGAGCCGTCTCCGGTATAAGCGGTCCTGGGCGATTCGAATTGCAATCCGGAATAAACGGAGGTCCCTCCGAAGAATTCGGGCTGCGTCAGACCGAATGATTGGACGCGAAAAGCCGCCGAAATCTGGAAGCGATTTTCCAGCGCGCGGAACTGATCCTGAATGAAAAATGTATTGCTCCTCTGTCTGACGTCCGTGCCTGAATTGGCGCGCAACGCGGGGGCCGGGTTTTCGTCTCGGTTCCCTCCTATAAAACGCTCCCGCTCGAATTCGTACCCGACCGCCAGGAGATTGTGTGAACCGAGCCTTGCGTCGGCTTGAAGATTGAAGGTGTCGATGCGCCCGTCAAAGGCACTGAAGCTGTTGAATAACGGCTCGAAGCGAACTCCGCCGGGGCCGTCGCCGAATTGCCGGTTGGTGTTGACCCTCTGGTAACTTGCGCGATACCCGAAGGCGTCATTGATCTGCTGGTTGAAGATCAAAGCGACTGTCAGATAATTCGAGTCGCGACGGTTATCGGGGTCGCGCAAGTTCGGAATATAGTTTGCGCCGCCTCGATCGGTCACGGCCAATCCATTCTCGATTCTTCGCTGTTGAGCCAGAGGGAGGGCGACCGCGTCGATTACGCTGCCTGCCGGCGGTGGAACAAACCCCGGCAGGAGTCTTGCGATATCCGCCGCGCTTGTGGCGGTGAACGGACTATCCGTCAAAGCCAAGTAAGCGGTGTTCCCAAACATCCGCGCGCTTAGTGAGACGTTTGGTGTGAAATTGTACTTCGCAAATCCCTGTCCGCTGATATTTCGCGTCGGTGTGTGATTGATTCCATCTGTGACATTGAGCGTTGCGATGCCGCCGCTGTATATGAAGCGATTCGAGTCAAAGCCTCCGACGAGTTGAGCGCGTCCGCGAAATAGTCCCAATTGCCCGCCTTCTAGTTGCAATTGTCCGTGCGTTGGGCCTCCGCCCTGATCTGATATGACGTTCACAACGCCGCCGATGGCGTTCGTGCCGTAGAGTGAAGAACCTGAGCCGCGCAGCACTTCGAGCCGGTCGGAATTGACTGTGAACATTTCCTCAATGAATGAAGTCGCGTCGCCCTGTGTTGAGGCGGCGTCACGCAGTCGCAATCCGTCAACCAGGATCGCGGTGTCCGAATCACGCAGGCCACGCGTTTGAATCCGCGCAAAGGTCCCGGGGCCGCCGAGTTGTTGAACTCGCAGACCGGGCACGGTGCGCAGAGTCTCGCCGATTGAATATTCATTACGCTGATCTATCTCCTGCGCCGTGACAACCGAAACCGCTTTCGATACCTCGTCAATCGTTTGCGGCGTCCCGGCGGCGGTAACCAGTACCGTTTCGCTAACTCCCGCGATCTCCAGGGCGAAATCCAGAGTTCCGGCCGCCCCTCTCTCAACTCTATATATCCGCGAAAACCTCCCGAACCCCGCGGAAGTCGCCTCGACCACGTAATCCCCTTCCGGCAATCGCTCAAAGCGGTACGCGCCCTGCGCGTCAGTCACGGTCATCGCGCGCAAGCTCGTGGCTCGCGCATAAAGCGTTATGGTCGCGCCTGACACGGCCGCCCCCTGCGAATCGGTGATTCGCCCGCTCAGACTGCCTGCGGATTGCGCCCACACTTGCGTCGCTCCAATGCCGAAACACAGAAGGCAAATGACTACAATAGTGAACCCTATATGAAAGTGATTTTTCATGGAAATCTATCCTTTCTTTCCCATCGAAAGTGGGTTGTGATGCGCTTGAGAGCCGGTCTCCTGACTTGCGGTTTTCGTCAGCGGCTAGGCTCATATCCTTGTCGCTGACCGCCATCCTCCGCGCCTTCCCGTTCATCTCGAACAGTGGCCTTTTGCGGAGTCAGTCGCCGTTACAGTTGCGTGGGCAGTGGCGGATTCGCACCGCGCTTCCCGTTCACTTTCAGCGCTTCTTTGGTCAATTGATTACCGGAGCACGGGTCTCGTCATTCATAATTTCGAGACCCTTCCGGTGTGAATAATTTCGGGATCGGCCTCCCGAAAACTGACAGCCAGTCTCAATCTTTTCGTTATTCATTCAGAAACCACATTGACAGGCTGCGAGTATTCAGCGCGGAGACGCTGCCGCCTTGCGAGCCGCATAGTTCTGCGCCAGGCCAGCCGTACCGCGGTGGCGCTCAATACACATCCGCCCAGGCTCAGGACAATCACCGTGATGTCCCATGCTGGGCGGCTCTGATATAGATAAGGGAAATCCAGAC
>Ga0209382_10003451_pt1 | contig 21911 bp, 16 predicted proteins | sample SoiMetdeltSBSDD5_FD_187599 | JGI IMG/M metagenome (GOLD analysis project Ga0209382, IMG submission 187599) | Bulk soil microbial communities from a Populus tree surrounding site in Tennessee, USA - Soil MetaG P. deltoides SBSDD5 (SPAdes) (version 2) | ecosystem: Environmental > Terrestrial >...
GCGGCCGGGCAAACCATCGATCTTCCGGAATGGAAAACAAAGATGGCCGCGACAATCGCCGTCGGCCAGCCGGCGCGGATCGCGCTGCTGAAGCCGTCCTCTGAGCCAGGAAAGTTCGTTGTCGAAACCGTGCTGCGGTAACGAACCTGACGTGTAGAACCTGACGTGTAGAACCCGTCGTGTAGAACCCGCCGTGTAGAACCCGTCGTGTAGAACCCGTCGTGTGCTCAGTTCGTCTGGTTGTCGCGACGGTAGACGATCTTTCCGTCGAAGATCGTCATGGCGACACGCGTCGAGGCGAGCCGCGACGCTGGCGCGCTGAAGATGTCCTCGGTGAGCACGACAACATCGGCGAGCATGCCTTTGGCGAGCGTGCCCTTGCGCTGCTCGTCAAACGAGGCCCACGCGGCGCCGGATGTGTACGCCTCGAGAGCCGCTTCCAGCTTCAGTCGTTCGTCAGGATACCAGCCGCCCTCGGGCAGGTTCTCTGGCGTCGTGCGCGTGACGGCGGTGTGCAGGACGAGCATCGGATCGAGAGGGACACCCGGCCAGTCGCTGCCGAACGCAAGACGGCCCGCCTTTGCGGAGACACTCGCGTACGGCCAACCCCGCGAGGCGCGCTCGACGCCAATATTGCGCAGCCAGATATCGGTCTGGAGCGGGCTGGGGCTGCCGCGGAACGGTTGCATCGACGCGAGCACGCCGAGCGCACCAAAGCGCGGCACGTCGGCGGCGTCGATGAGTTCAGCATGCTCGACACGATGTCGACGCCCACGCTTTGGCACTGGATTGGATCGAACAGCGTGCTCGTACGCGTTCAGCGCCATGCGGACCGCGCGATCGCCGGACGCGTGCGTCAGAACTTGCAAACCGCGCGCATCCAGCAGCCGGACCATACGATTGAACTCGTCGGCATCGATGGCAGGTGTACCGGTAGAGGGGTCGCTTGCGTACGGCTCGAGCAACGCGGCGGTGTGCGCTTCGATCACGCCATCGAGCACGAGCTTGACCGCGCCGCCTTTGAGCACCGGGTCATCGGGGTAGCGCGTCATCGCGCGGTCGAACTCGTCGAGCGAGGCTTGGTTGATGACCAACGGTGCGTTGAGCGCTGAATAGACGCGAACCGTGAGATCGCCCGCCTCCTTCGCTTCGCCGTAGAACTCCAGATCGTCGTGGGTATCGCCCACGCTTTGAACGCTGGTGATGCCGAACCGGTTCGCTTCGGCGACTGCGGCGCGCAGAGCCGTCGCGCGGTCCGACTTCGTGGCTGGCGGAACGCGGCGGCTCACCAATTCCATTGCGGCTTCCTTCAAGACACCGGTGGGCTCGCCCGTACGCGGATCTTTGACGATGATGCCGTTGGGAGGATTCGGAGTCGCTTTCGTGATTCCGGCAAGTGTCAACGCACGGCTGTTCACCCATGAACTGTGGCCGTCGTAGCTGATGAGTTGAACCGGTCGCTCAGCAACGATCGCGTCGAGCTGCTGGCGTGTCGGTAAGCCGTTTGGAAACGGCTGATAGTACCAACCGCCGCCGAGGACCCAGGGATCGTCGGCGTTCGACTCCGCCCACATTCGCACCCGAGACGTGATCTCGTCGACGGTCAACGCGCCAGTCAAATCGACGCGCTCGAGGCTGAGTCCGCCGTTGATGAAATGAACGTGCGCGTCGTTGAAGCCAGGCACCACCGCCGCACCGCGCGCGTCAATCATCGTCGTCTGCGGCCGCTGAAGGCGCATGACTTCGCGCTCGCTGCCGACGCGGAGAATCTGGTTGCCGCGTGTGGCCAGCGCTTCCGCCCGACCATCCGCCGTATAGACCTTGGCGTTGTGAATGATGATGTCGATCGGGCCGTCGTTCTCGTCGCGCTGAGCGCCGACGATCAGTCCGGCGATGAGCGTTGCGGCAACGATTCCAACAACGACGTAGGCAGTGAGGCGGGCGGCCATTAAACCTCCGAGATCGGCGGCGCGAGCCGTCGGCCAGAGGTTGGATTCTAGCACGCAGCCCACCGTGCCGCACACGCTCGCACACCCCCCCGATTGCTCGGCGAGAGCCAGATCACAGAATAGTTTCTGGAGTAGGGTACAAGCGGGCTCAACAGTCATTTCTGACTCGAATAAGGTGCGTTCATGAGATTTGCGATTTTGGGATCGGGTGCGGTTGGCGGTTATTACGGCGCAAAACTGGCGCGGGCGGGGCACGACGTCACGTTCATCGCCCGTGGGGCGCATCTCGAGGCGATTCGCCAACGGGGACTCGAGATCCGCAGCCCGATGGTCGGAGATTTCGTCGTGCATGCAGCGGCCGAGGAGGACACGGGTCGCGTTGGTCCGGTCGATGTCGTCATCGTCGCGGTGAAGGCGTACGACAACGACTCAGCCTTGCCGCGCATTCGGCCGATGCTCGGCCCGAACACCACCATCCTTCCTTTGCAGAACGGAATCGAGACGGCATCGCTGCTGGCTGAGCAGTTCGGAGAGGCGCCCGTTCTTGGCGGAGTCACCTACATTGCGACCGCACTCTCCGCGCCTGGACTCATAGAGCAGACCGGAACGTATCGGCGCATCGTCTTTGGAGAAGTCTTTGGAGAACTGCCACGTGAAAGCGATCGCGTGAAAGCGATTCACGAAGCCCTTGCGGGAGCGGACATCCAGTCGGAGCCAGTAGCTGACGGCAGGGTTCCCATCTGGGAGAAGTTCATCTTTCTTGTATCGCTGGCCGGCTTTACCGGCGCTTCGCGGTTGCCGATCGGACCCCTGTGGGCCGACCCGTTCATCAAAGCGCGATTCCTCGATGGCTGCCGTGAAATCGAGCGGGTGGCCCGTGCCGAGGGCGTGCCCGTCGCCTCGGACATCATCGACAAGATTGGGTACTACGTGGGCGGGATACCCGGCTCGATGCGGTCGTCGCTGTTGATCGATCTCTCGCAGGGCAAGCGAATCGAAGTGGAGCAGCTTCACGGCGCGGTCGTGCGCCGTGCAGAGAAGCTAGGCGTTGCGGTGCCGATCATGTCCGCGCTGTACGCAGTGCTCAAGCCCTGGTCGGGCGGGGCGCCCCTATCCGATTGAGCAACGCCTCGAATCGCGGATGCCCGGCCAGGAGCCGCAGCGCAGGATCGACGGCAAAGAAGATCGGGCCGCCGTGGTGAAGGTCGACCAATTTTTCGAGATGCTCGAGCGACTCGTCAACCCGTCCGGCATGCGCGAGGACGACCCCGTAGTTGTAATGAATGAGTGAAAGCGGGAGCGGGGCGCGATCGAGCTCGGCGATGCGCTCAGACCAATATCCCGGCGCGCCACCTTCCTGCCAGGCACGCAGCAGCGCCTCACCGTCCAGAGGTACTCCGAAGCAGACTGTGTTCGTCGCCGCCCGCGCGGCCTCCTCGAGCCGTCCGAGGGCCTCGTACGCAACGATGAGCACGCTGCCCGGTTCATCACGCGCCTCGCCGCGGAGCAACTCGCGAATGTGCAACAGCTCGGCGACTGCCGCCTCGGTTCGGCCTGAAAAGAACAGCACCCATCCGACGCTCATGTTGATGAATGTCGACAGCGGATCGGCCTGTCGCCCGGCCTGTGCCTGCTCGAGCGCCTCGTCATGCCGCCCCGCAGTCGCCAGCATCAGCGCATAGAACGCCCGCGTAGCCGCGAGGTTCGGATTCAACGCAATCGATTTCAGGAAGTGCTGCTCGGCCTTCTCCCAGTCCCACAAGAAAAACAGCGTTCCGACTCCCAACGTCGCATACGCTTCCGCGAGATCTGGATCGAGCTCGATGGCGCGGCGCGCCGCGGCCTGCGCACGAGGGAACCCGTCCTCGGGCGACACGAGTCCGTAATACGACATCGAGCCGATGGTGTCGCCCATCCCGGCATAGGCTGGCGCGTAGGTGGGATCGAGATCGATCGCGCGCTCGAAGTGCTCGAGCGCTCGACGGAACCCGTCCCGTGTCCAAGAGTTGAAGAAGTGGCGCCCGCGCAGGTACTCCTGATATGCCTCGGGATTGACCTTCGCGCGCTTCTTGAGCTTCTTCTTTTGAGCGCCTGTCAACTTCAGCCGCAGCGCTTCGGAGATCTGCCACGCGATCTCCTGCTGCACGTTCGCCAGGTCGCTGAGCTTCGGCCGGAATTGGTCGCCCCAGATCTGCGACTCGTTCGATGTGTCAACGAGCTCGGCCTGGATGCTGAGGTAATCACCTTGCGGGCTCACCCGGCCGGTCAAGATCGTGCGCGTGTTCAGTGCCAGCCCAATGGTGGCCGGATCGGTTTGCTGTCCGGCGTAGCGAAACACCAAGCTACGCGGCACAACGCGCAGGCCGCCAAGCTGCGAGAGGCTGTTGATGATGTTTTCGGTGATGCCGTTCGTCAGATACTCCGTCGCCGGATCGGCGCCGCTGTTGACGAATGGAAGCACTGCGATTGATTTGCCGCGACGGACGCGTCGCCCCGGTCCTACGCCAACAACCGAACTGAGCGACCCGCTTATCAACCCGCGAAGCGCGGCGGCCACTTCCGCCGCCGATTGAAACCGATTCGCCGGAAGGCGCTGGAGGCATCGGCTGACGATCGCAATCATTTCCCGCGGCGCCGCCGCGTCGAGGAGCGTGAGATCGTGAGCGCTGTCGGTCATCAGCCGCGCGACGACTTCTTGCGCCGTGCTACCGGCAAACAGTGGTCGGCCGCTCACCATCTCGAACAAGACACAACCCAGGGCGAACAGATCGCTGCGCGTGTCCACGCCTTCGCCGGTGACTTGTTCCGGCGACATGTAGCCAAACGTGCCCAGCACGAGATGCGCCGCCGTGTGCGCGACCGTGGGGCCTTCGCCGAGCCCCGCCGGCATTGCGGTGCGGCGCAGGGCAAGCCCGAAGTCGAGAATCTTGACCGTTCCGTCTTTCGTGAGAAACACGTTCTCCGGTTTCAGATCACGGTGGACGATGCCGCGTGCGTGGGCCGCGGTCAGGCCGTCCGCCACCGCAGCACCAATCTGCGCCGCCTCTTGCCACGGAAGCGGACCAGACTTGAGTCGCTGACGCAGCGTCTGACCCTCGAGAAGTTCCATGACCGCGACCGGCAAGCCGTTCAAGATCGCGAGTTCGTGGATGGCGACGATGCTCGAGTGCGACAAGGCCGCGATCGCGCGAGCCTCCGTCTCGAACCGCCGGCGCATGTCGGGATCTGCGGCGACGTGCGGCGCCATCACTTTGATGGCCACCTCGCGTCCCAACCGCGAGTCTCTGGCGCGATAGACCTCGCCCATCCCTCCAGAGCCGATGGATTCCAGAATTTCGTACTGAGCGATTTTGAAGCCGCGCTCGAGGGTCACAATCAGTTCACGCCGGTTCGAGCTGCCGGTAGGCGGTGGTGCCGTCCGCCACGTTGACGACGTCGATGCCTCCAGCCCTCAGCAGGATGCTGGCAGCCAGGCTCGAACGGAATCCACTCTCGCAGATCGTAGCAACCACCGAGCCCTTTCGCAGCTCGGCCGCCCGATCTTCCAACTCCGAAACAGGAATATTGATAGCCATGTCCACGTGACCGGTTTGCCATTCCCCAGGCGTGCGGACATCGACGATGGTCTGCTGTTGCCGGCGGGCGATGCGATCCCGCAGCTCACGCGCGGTGATCAGCTCGACGCTCGAACTTGCCAGCGCCGCATTGCGCCACGCCGCATAGCCCTGGTCGATGTAACCGGCGACGTCGTCGAAGCCGACGCGTTGGAGTTGCAGCCGCGCCTCCTGCGCCTGAGACAGATCGCTGGCGAGCAACACGATCCGTGCTCCCTCAGGAACCACCCACCCCGCCCAGTAGCCGACCCTTGGTCCGAACGCGATGTTCAACGCGCCGCGTGGATGCCCGATCCCGAACGCCTCGGCGCTGCGCAAATCGATCACCAGCGCGCCACGATCCACTAGTTCGGCGGCGGCAGGAGCGCTCAGAGCAGGAATTGCGGACGTTTCTAGTAGCGGTGGACCCACCCGGTTCAGCCGCTTCATCCGCGGAAAGTATGGCGGGGTGTCCGGCAAATCCGCTAGCACCGCTGTGACGAACTCCGCGCGGTTGCGTTTCTGCAGGAGCGGATTGAAGTTTCGTTCCTGCCCGATCGTCGAGTGTGGCGCATGGCCAATCCCTGCACCGCAGAGGGATCCCGCTCCATGGCCTGGATGCACCTCAACTGTGTCGTCGAGCGCGAGGAGCGTCTGGAAGAGAGCGTCGAAGAGGGCATCCGCAAGCGGTCCCGCTTGATCATCACCGAGCAGATCGGGACGGCCGACCGCGCCGACGAACAACGTGTCGCCGGTCAGCACGCGCGCGGGTTGCTCAGGTTCGCGCACGACGATCGAGATGTGCTCAGGTGTGTGTCCAGGCGTATGCAGGATCTCGAGGGCGATATCACCAAGTGCGATTGTTTCGCCGTGCCGCGCCTCGTGAAATGGAAATTCGAGGTCCGCTCCCGGACCGGCGACGACCTGCGCGCCGACTGCCGCGAGCGCTCGTGCGCCGGAGACGAAATCCGCGTGTGTGTGCGTCTCGATCGCGTGCACGATCTGGAGCTCATACCGTTCGGCCGTTTGAACGAACACGTCGATGTCTCGGCGGGGATCGATCACGGCCGCCTTCCGCGTGCGATCGCAGGCGATTACGTAGGAGTTCTGCGCCAGGCCTTCGTCCGAGAACCTCTGAAACATGAGGTAAGATGCCGCTCGGGTTCGATCATAGCACCCACCTTGATCATCACTCCTCTTCTCGTCGCGATCGTCATAGCGTGCGGCATGCTCGCCGGCGGCCTCGGGGCCTTGCTCGGCATCGGCGGCGGCGTGTTTCTCGTCCCGTTCCTGAACAGCGTGGTTGGCGTGCCGATCAAGATCGCCATTGCCACCAGCCTGATGACGGTGATCGCGACGTCGAGCGCGGTGTCGGCGGGCACCGCAGGCCGCAACTTGATCAATCTCAGACTGGGGATGCTGCTCGAAGTGGCGTCCGCCGCGGGCGGCTTGACCGCGGGCATTACGTTCCAGCACCTGAGCGAACGCACCCTGTACATCTCCTTTGCAACGGTGACGGCGCTCATCGCGCTGCTGATGGTCACCCGCATCGACAGGCGGAACGTGCTCGACGCTTCGATCGATCCCGGCACTCTCGGCGGCCGCTACTTCGACGACGAGAGCGGCAGAGAGATCGTCTATCGAGTGAAGCGGCTCCCGGTGGCGTTGGTGGTGTCAACGGTCGCTGGGCTGATCTCCGGTGCGCTTGGCATCGGCGGCGGAATCCTGAAGGTGCCGATGCTCATCGCGTGGTGCGGCGTTCCGCTGCGAGCTGCTGCCGCGACCAGCGCGCTCATGATCGGCGTGACGGCGGTTGCGTCTGTTCCTATCCAGTACGCGCACGGCTACATCCAGCCGCCCCTGGCGGCCGCAGCCGTGCTCGGCGTGCTCGCCGGGTCGCGCGCCGGCCTGTGGTTCGGTGGCCGTGCGAAGGCACGGTCAGTCAAAATCCTGATGGCTGTCGTGCTTGCGCTCGTGTCGGCCGTCTACTTCATGAAGATCGCATGACGACCAGTCCTGATTCTTTGTCGGTCCTCGAACGGCGCTTGGGACGGCTCTTCGTCGCCGGGCTCTCGGTCAGCGCCGCGTTCCTGATCACCGGCCTCGTGTTGTATCTGGCTTCGCCCGGTACCGGGGCGGGCGCCTGGCCGCTCAGTGTGGGCCTGATGATCCTGATGGCGACGCCGCTCCTGCGCGTGGTGGTCTCGACGATTGAGTACGTGCGGATGCGCGAGTGGTTTTTCGTGTTGACGACGCTGGCGGTGCTGGCGGAGCTGTCGATTACGATGATTTACGCGCTGCTACAACGGTAGACGCGGACTACCGGGACGCGGATGACGCGGGGTTACAGGGGCTCTACCTGCTTCGACTCGCCGTGGCGCGGCAATCCTTCCTGACTCATGGTATCGGCCATCTCGCGCAAGCGGTCGTTGGCGGCAGTGCGCATCTTGTCGAGCAGGTCGGCGATGCGTTGTGCCTGGCCCATGATCGTGTGCAGGTCGCGCTTCACGTTCGCGTCTTCAACGCTGCGCTGGAGCAGGTCGCAGTGGCCGATGATCGTTTGCAGCGCGCTGTTGATCTCGGCAGCGACGGCGAGCGTCATGTCGGACATGACTTCCATGGTCCGATGGCGTCCGAGGGTGACGTGCAGTTGTTGGGCGACCCACGCGACGGCGAGGATTTCAGCGATCGGCTGCAGAGCCTCGACTTGCTGCTGGCTGAATGCGCTGGCCCGGCGCGCGACCACGTTCAGTGTGCCGACGCCACGCCCGCGTGACACGAGCGGCACGACCAGCGCCGACTTGAATCCCGACGTCAGCAGGATGTTCGCATCAAGATAGTCGGGCGCCGCGGCCTGCAGGTCATCGATGATCATCGGCTTCCCGGATCGGACGACGGTGCCGAGGATGGTGCGCTCCACTTTGAAGACAATCTCGGGGCGCGGTCGGGAACGACGTTCCTCGGTTTGGACGCGTGCAGTATAGGTTTGGAATTCCCGGCCGTCGTCGGAGAGCAGCGCAAGGCCAATGCGGTCGCAGGGGACCAGTCGTGCCAGCCGCGAGGCGAGCTCTTGAAACGCCAGCGGCACGTCCACCGAGCGCGCGATGATCTCGAGCATCGCGTTCTGCGTTTGCAGTTGATCGACTTCCGTGAGAGTGGCGTCGTGGGCGCGTTCCTGCTGATGCAGCCGCGCCGACAACGCAGCGATTCGGCGCGTGGCCATGGCCGCCAATACCAGCAGCGCGATCCACACGATCAGCAGCGGTACTAATACGAGAGGATGCCGCGGGACTCCGACGTCGAGGGCCCACGCGATCGGCTGCGCCGCCGAAAAAGCAATCAGAAGCCAGATGGCCCAGACGGGCGCGCGATCATCTCGAAGCGGCACGGTATTCACGCGACTATATCGCAAAAGGCCGACAGCACTCGGTCGCGCTCGAGCTGTGGCACGAGTGGAAACGTGGAGAGGACGTATCTCAGCTGCGGTGCTGTCAATCCGTATAAGCGCGCCGTGCAGACCTGCAGCCGGACCCACCTGTCGATGTCGTGCGGAGCTGTTGATAAACCCCGGCTGAGAACTGCCACCTCGCGCAGTGTTGCGCACGTGCGGCCCGGATTCGGCATTGGCACTCGTCCGACGATCGCGGTGGTCACGTGCGTGCCGACCCAGTGTCGAACGATAAAGTTCGCAGCGAGGCTGTTGAACATGCCGCAGAGAAACCACTGGCACTCGGATGCGAGCGCCTCTTTCAGGCAGAAGAGTGTGTGCGTGGTCACGGTACCGGCCGGCACAAGCGCGGCGATCAACGTTAGACGATTCGTCGGCGACGCCACGTCGCGGTAGGCAAGTCGCGACCGCTCAAACGTACGGGCCGGATCCAGCAGCTTCGCCGCCGCCTCGCGAGGAATGAGGAACCTGGCATCATCCACATTCACCACGAATGGCGCAATGTGCTTGCCTTCGACGACCGGAAGTGCGTCGCTCGCCGTTGCGCCCGCGCTGATGAAGTGCGGCTTGTCCTCGCTCGCGTTCAACTCTCGGCCGAACGTCACGTTCCACCCGTCGCGGCTGCTGAGCGGCGGAAACGTGCCCGCAACCTGACTCAGGATTTCGACAGCAATAGGCGACCGCACGTCCGGCCACGTCAGATTCTCGCCGGCGAGCTGTTCGACGAGCGCGCGTGGTAACGAGACGGCGTCTGGCGTGACGCCAACATCTGGAATGCGATCGAGTTCATCCAGCGCGGTAACGCCGAAGCGACTTGGTATCGTGGTGGTGTCACCGCTCGCGGTCGCGGTGAGCAGGAAGAATCGCAGGCCACGATGAATCGGGAAGACACCGCCCCGATTGTCGATGGAGATCAACGTGTCGATTCTGGTTGCGTAAAGCAACGCTCGCCTCAGTGCCGCCGCGCCGTGATCGCTGGCCAGGCTCGAGGGCAGGACGATCCCCAGCCGGCCCTCCGGTTTCAACAGGCTCAGCATCCGCTCCAGGAACAACTGATACAGGTTGGCGTGCCCGCTGCCTTGAAGCGGATACGATCCGCAACCGCGCGTGAAGGATGTGAGCGCGGCCACAGTGCTTCGTGTCTGTCGTCGACCGGCATCATCTCCGTCATCGGCACGCAGCATTTCCCACGGCGGATTGCCGATGACCGCGTCGAATCCGGCGCAGTCGGTTGCCGCGTCTGGCGCGACGAAGACTTCCGGAAACTCCAGCGTCCAGTGAAAGAACCCTTCGCGGCTGGCGATTGCTCTGGCGTGATCGCGCAAGGGTGCCGCAAGTCGATCGGGCAGCGTCGGGCGTTCGAAGATCGAATCGAGCAGAGAGTGAAAGGGAAGACCGCCACGCCGATCGGTGGTGGAGAACCAGGTCGCGCACCACGCGTCGCAGGCTTCCTTCCAGCGCGACAGCGCAGCATCTGTCGTCACGCGCGCGAGCGCGTCTTCCTTGGCACGAACCTGCACCAGCGTGTCGCCAGGTTCAGCGGCGATGGCATCGCGTGTCGCGATGACGTGGCGCAGCCTTTTGTCGGCGTCCGGATCGTCGAAGAGAGATAGAGGGCGGGGCTCACGGCTCCCGCGGCCCAGTCCACCCGGCGGGCGCGCGAGATCGGCAAGGCACGCGCCAACGAGGCTGTTGCCGGTACGGAGCCGGTGATCGAGGAACGTCAGCGGATGGTCCGCAGCAAGCGTGGTGAGCCAGAGAGAGAGCCGTCCGAGCTGAACAGCCATCGGATTCATATCCACGCCGTAGAGGCAGCGCTGCGCGATCGTTCGCCTGAATCGCGTCCGCTCGCGTTCGTCGATCTCGTCCGCCGAGAGCTGTTCCTCGCGCACGACCGCCGCCTCGTACGCGGCAGCGAGGTACCTGCATGCGGCAACGAGAAAGGCGCCGCTGCCCATGGCCGGATCGAGCACTCGAAGACGAAGGATTTGGTCAGCCGTTTTACCGGTCACAAGCGGCGCCAGCGTCCGTCGCACGACGCATTCGGTGAGCGCCCGAGGTGTATAGAAGGTGCCTGTCGACTTTCGCCTGATGGGTGAATGCGGCAAGCGCGCGGCGAGCCCGAGATCGAGCACGCCCTCGTAGACGCCACCGAGCTGTTCGACACCAAGGTCGGCGTAGGCAATGCGCTGCCGCCCGGTCCTGGTCGCTCTCGTTGTCAACGCCAGCAACGCCTGCCGAACGGCTCCATCGTCGAGAGACACGGAATCGGCGAGTGGCGATTCGAGCGGGGAGAAGAGGCGCCCGTTGAACGGCGTGACCTGCAACTGACCGATCCGGCAGCCGCGGTGTGCAAGCCGCGCGATGGACTGGATGGTTTCCCACAAACCGCGCGGCCGCGGCAGCATCTCGACCGGTTGTCTCAGCGACTCGATCGTGTAGCCATCGCGGTAAACGGGATGCCAGCGCGGCACCAGCCCTCTGGCCTCGGCAAACAGCAAAAAGAGCACCCGGTAGATCACGATCAAGGATTCGCTGAACACGTCGCCGCCCGCTGCTTCGGCTTGTCTTCGTCGCCGTGTCGCAGCGCTGGTGAACGCTCGAGTCAATTGAAAGAGCGCTTCGTGCACACCTGCTTGCAACGACGATCGAACTGACGCGCGGTGACTCTCTGAAAGCTCGATTGCGCGTTCGAGCAGAGGCCTCGGATCCGATGCAGTACCGCTCATCGCCGGCGCGCGCAGCAGGCCCCACATCGCGGCGAACGTGACGTCGTGATCGATGGCCGGCTCGATCTCGAACTCGACGTAGCGCCTCGAGTAGGTGCGCAGGCTGTCGACGATTCGCAACGAGACGCCGGTGAGGCAGAAGCACCAGCGCACATCCTGGCCAATTCCGAATCTGACAGCGTGCCGCCACGCGGCGGCTGGATCGTGGCCCCATCCGGTCACGACAAGAACGGCGGACGTGCGACCTGAACTTTCGAGCTGGCCACAGACGTATGGCGTCGACACTGACGCGGTGAGGGCGTTGGCGATGACGTGATAGCCGAGATGCGCGAAGAGCGGTACCGCGAGGCGATCGAATACGTTGCGAGGCCCGGCCGAGGGTCCCATCACATTCCGCAGCGGTCGGTGCCAGGCACGAATTCTTCGGCAGGCTTGCGCGCGCTCCGCCTCGCCGAGCAAACCCCACAGCGCGTCGGGAACGATCTGTTCCAGGGCGTCTTCGGAAAGGAGCGTTCCATTGAGACCGGGGATCATCGATGCACCGTGGCGACGACGGCCAGCAACGAGACACGTGGCTTCAGCGATGTTTCTGGGAGCAGCAGGACGGGTTCGTGCAGGGCGACCGAGCTCCCTTGGGTACGACGACCGAATAACCCCGGTTGAACTAACGTCTGCGCCGCCGAACGGCGCGCTCTCATGATCAGATGACGCCTTTGCTGCATCCGCCCACGGACGGCTCCAAGGAGTGGCTCGAGTCGAGCGATCGCGGACTTGATCGCGGACTGCAGCGGTGCGAGAAGTTCGTGCGTGGCGGGATCATCGAAAGCAGACGCAAGTTCGCGAAGACGATCGCTTGAAAGTACCTCCCTTGTGCGGTCAATACGTAATGTCACTGTCTCAGAATGAACATGCCGTCCATCGCCGTCCTCGAGATCGATCGAGTAGAGCAGAGCGACCGCGTTTGTCGAACCATCGTGACGACCATCCACTACAACCGTGGCAACGGCACGGTCGGTGCGAACTCTACCGAAAAATGCGCCCGACCGGGCAGTCAACGCACGCTGCTGCTCAATCCGCGCCGCTTCCGCGTGTGCCTCTCCCCTCAGATTGACAACATGAATCTCTTCGTCGTTGGTGTCGGGAGTGTCCCGAACATCCCGCGTCCGCAGCGTTCCGCCCAGTACGGCTTCCGCCACCCTGGATTCGTTTAGTGCTGCCGCTGCGGACGGCGACGGGCCGACCGCGCTCTTTCGCGTTGCTCGAAGGATGAGGGGCGCGACAACCAAACGCTCGGCCGTGGTCGATGCGACCAGGGCGATCTCATGCACCCGCTTCGCTTGACCAATGCGATCCACCCGGCCGGCCCGTTGCTCGAGCCGCATCGGATGCCAGGGCAGTTCGTAGTGCACGACGATCCTGCAGTGCTGATGCAGGTTGAGACCTTCCGAAGCGGCATCTGTGGCAAGGAGGACCATTCCGTCTTTGCGCAGCAGCTGCGGGACGCGGCTTCTTTCGGCAGGACTCAGCCCACCATGCAGGACGGCAACGGCTCGCCCAGTTGCCGCTATATGTCTTTGGAGTCGAACGAGCGTGTCACGATACTCGGTGAACACGATCACCGGCTCACTCACCCGATCGAACAGCCTCAAAAGGCGCCCGAGTTTGGTTTCCGCGCGAGCCGCAGCCCGCGCCGCTTCGGCAATCGCGCGAAGCCATTGCCTCTCGCGCCGACTGTCAGCAAGGCCGGGCACACCCAAACCCTCGCTCGGCTCGTCGTCTGCCAGCGGATCTTCATCAGCCAACGGGAGCCTGAGCTGCTGCGCGTCTCCGATCAGTGCACCGCTGAGCAGGTCGAGCCGACGATGGATCGATGCGGCGAGCGACGCTGCACTCGAAAGCGCACGCTTTCTCAGGATGATCGAGACGAGCCGGGCGCTCTCGTCACCGCGGGCAGTCGCTTCGCTCCACAGGCGGACGCTGTAGCGTTCGAGCAGGCCATGCATACGGAGTTCGGCCTCTGAACACGTAACGGGCAGCACCACCGTCCGGCGCGGCCTTGCCGCCCCCACATCGGCCTGCGATCGAGCGAACATCAGGATTGGTCCTTCGCTGACGTCAATGCGTCCGATTCGACAGAGTGCAGCGAATTCTGCCGGATCGCCTTGGTGCGGCGTGGCCGTCAATAGGACGATGCGGTCGGATCGCGACGCGATCGCGTCGAGCGCCGCACGCCTGTCGGTTGACGAGGTCGCAGCATGCGCCTCGTCGACGACAACGAGATGCCAGGTGACCTGTTCGAGCGGCTTCAACGACTCCGGGCGTTTGACGAAGTCGTGCGACGCAATGTAGAGACCTGGCAGCGACCACGGGTTGACGTTGGACGGCAGCATCGATTGAGTGCCTCGGAGCCACGACGCGTCCGCACGGACGCAATCCAAGGAGAACCGGTCGCTCAACTCGGAGGCCCACTGCTCGCGCAAGCCGGCAGGAACGAGGACGATTGCGCGGAAGGCGTCGGCATCGCGCGCCAGCTCACGAACGATCAGTCCCGCCTGAATCGTCTTCCCCAGGCCGACAGCGTCAGCGATGAGGATCCGATTCGCTCTTCCGGTGAGCAGTGCCAGCGCCGGCTCCAGTTGATAGGGCAGTACGCGAATGGACGATCGAGCGGCAGCAGCCAACGTCCCGAACGGCTGGAGATTGAGCACCGCCCGATCGAGATCATGCAGCCATCGTCTTGGCCGCACGATGCGAACACCACCATGCCTGTCGATCGTGCGTGGACGATCGAACGGCGTCAGGATGCTGAGGACTTTGCGATCGTCGATGGAGTTCAGTCGCAGCAGCACGCAGTCCTCGCCGGCTGAGGTGTAATTGATTTGCCAGCGCCGGCCCCTGACGATCACGCGCGCGCCTGACCGCCACGACGATGCCGACGCAGATAAAGGTGGGGCCGCCATTCGAGAGCGGACGGACGGCAACGGGCGTGCCTCACGCCGTTGTCGCGGCGTCCGACGCGTGGCTACGCCAGGAAGTCGTTACCTGGCGGGTGTTTAAACGAGTGGCGGGCAGCTGGCTGGCGGACGAAGCTACAGTGTGAGTTGTTGATTCGTGCGATCTCACACACCAGGCGGACGTGCAGAAACTGCAACGCGGGTCGTGTTCTGCCGCCGATCAGGAGTGCGCGTCGTCTGACGGTCCGCGCAGGGCCCGTCGCGAAACGATCAGCGGGCGGCGTTTTTCGGGGGTGCCGTCAGCCTGCTTCTGCGCCGCGACGCGAACGCGGCGGATGCGAACGCCCCGCGGGTAGCTGATCGCGGCGACGTGAGGCGGAATGCGAAGACCGTCGATCAGTTGATTGAATTCAGCTGCCGGAGCCGGTTCGTGGCCGTTGCCATTGCCATTGCTACTATGGGGCTCGTAGCGAGCGAACTGGCTGAGTGGCATCAATCGCAGCACACCCGTGGGCTCGTCGTGGTCGGCGCGGAATTCGGCGAACCGATCCCCGGCCGGCCGCGCATCGGCCTCCTCTTGCTGACGACGCTGATCGGCTTCCGCCTTGGCGCGTGCGCGCTCGGCTTCGGCCTCGCGCCGCTGGCGTTCGGCAGCTTCCGCAACGCGCTGGCGTTCGGCTTCTTGCGCAACGCGCTGACGTTCGGCTTCTTCGGCAATCCGCTTGCGTTCGTTCTCTTCCGCAACGCGCTTGCGTTCGGCCTCTTCGGCAATGCGCTTGAGTTCGGCTTCGGCCTCGAGTCGCTTGCGTTCCGCCTCCGCTTCAATTCTCTTGCGCGCCGCTTCTGCCTCGCGTCGCCGTTTCTCGACTTCAGCTTCGAGCCGCCGACGTGTGGCTTCCGCTTCCAGTCGCTTACGTTCGGCTTCCGCCTCTAGCCGTTTGCGCTCGGCTTCTGCCTCTCGACGCCGGCGCTCTTCCTCCTCGCGGCGCCGTTTCGCTTCGGCCTCTTCCCGCTTGCGCTTGGCTTCTGCTTCGAGGCGCTTGCGTTCGGCTTCGGCTTCCAGTTTCTTGCGCTCGGCTTCCGCTTCCAGACGCTTTCGCTCAGCCTCCGCCTCGCGGCGCTTACGCTCCTCTTCCTCTTTCCGTTTGCGTTCGGCGTCCTCTTTCCGCGTTCGCTCGGCTTCGGCCTCGAGCCGCTTACGTTCCTCGTCTTCCTTGCGCTGGCGCTCGGCTTCTTCCTTGCGCTTGCGTTCGGCTTCCGCTTCGAGCCTCTTGCGTTCGGCCTCCGCCTCGCGGCGCTTGCGCTCCTCTTCTTCCTTCCGTTTGCGTTCCGCTTCTTCTTTCTGTTTCTTGAGCGCAGCTTCCGCCTCGAGACGCTTGCGGCGGGCTTCCTCCTCCAGCTTCTTCTTTTCTTCTTCCTTCTTCCGTTTTGCTTCCGCTTCGGCGGCGAGGCGGCGTTTGAGCTCGGCCTCGGCCTCGAGCTTGCGCTTGTGCGCGGCTTCGGCTTCCGCCTTTCGCCTGGCTTCCGTCTCCGCTTCAGCCTTGCGCTTCGCTTCCGCTTCCACCTCGCGTTTGCGTTGCGCGTCGGCGTCGGCCCGTCGTTTCCGGTCGGCCTCGGCCTCGCGCTGACGCTTCGCGTCTTCTTCCTTTTCCTTTTGCCGCTTCGACTCAGCCTCGAGCCGCTTCCGTTGCTCTTCGCGGGCCCTCGCCTCGGCCTCGATCCGCTGGCGTTCTTCCTCCTCTGCCGCGGACGCCTGGCGCTCTGCTTCTTTCTGCTCCAGCTCCTCTGCTTCTACCGCGAGCGGCACCGTGCTGACAAATGACTCCGTCGCGGCAACGGGTGCCGGCGGCGGCGCCGCCGCTTTGGTGGGCCGCCACTCGAACGGAGAGGCCCATGCCGAAGCCGACGACGACGCAGGCGACGGTGGTTCGACGTCTTCACGTGCGGGCTGGACGGGATCCACGTGCCAGTTGTCGACTGGCTGTTGTCTCGGCGGCTGGCTCGGCGCGGCCGGTGCCGGAGGTGGTGGGGCCATCGCGGCTCGGCGCTGCTGTGCGAACGCCATTTCGGCTTTGCGTTCCTGCGCGAAATCGATGAAACCCTGGATTTGTTCGGCGAAGATCGCTGGGTCGCATCCGGCCACGGTGGGGTACTCGGATCCCCTCTTGCCGAGGAACTTGCCGAGGAGGCTCACGCCTACCTTCGAATCGAAATCAGCTGACGTCGAGGCAAGCTGCGGAATCGTGTGCGTCTGGATATGCTGCGCATCCGGCAGCGTGCGGAGGTACCCGACCAACTCCTCCTCGTCGCGCGGCGAGAAGAGCGACGTGAGCAGGATCACGTCGGGCAGACGTGCACGTATCGCGGCGAGCGCGGCGTCGCGCGAATCGACGACCACGAGCTCGACATGCACCTGCTCGCGCACGATCCGTTTCAGAACGTTGGCCTGTCGTGCGTCAGGCTCAACGGCCAGGACAATGGACACTAAGTCTTCACCATGAACAAGAAAAGCATTGCGCCGACGGTGGCGAAGACCAGTAGAGGCGCATTCTCGATGCTCTGATACCTGATAGCGGTGGCGAGTGCGCCTCCCAGATCGCCGAGCCGATCACCCCAGGGCGTGATGCCGTCGCCGCCACCTGCGACCAGGTGAGTGAACCGATCGCGCACCCGTTCATCAAAGACGACGAGCACGCCCAGCACGAGGGCGAATATGCCGAGGGACAGCATTGACTGGCGAAGCTTCATAGGGCCCAACTTTCTTGGAACTGCACCAGAGAGACCGGGCTCCAGCGCACTGCTTGCAGAACGCCGGCAGGCCGACCGCGGTTGCTTCGCAAGTCACATGCCGAAGCGAGTCAAACTGGCCCCTCCCTCTTAACTGCCGCACGTACAGATATTAGTTATCGGCTGGTGCGTCTCGGTGTGCTGCTGGTGAGTGCGCGACTCGTCTCGCCCTGCACCAAAATTGGCAGGCGCTGACAAAACTGCACGTGGTTCCGTGACTGACAGGGCGTCGAACGACGGTGCTCCCGACCGAGCCCGCTCACCAAAATTCGCCCTGACCCTTACATAACTGAACAATCGCGCCCGGCCTGGCACGCCCTGACACGACGCTCGCGCGGCTCCCCGCGCCGCTCGAATGGTCCGTCAATTTGCAGTGCGTGAAGGACTTGCGGAGGTGCTGGCTTCGCCATCACGCGCCGTGGCACAGGCGTTGCGATTCGACCGGCACAGTCGCGGCAAGGCGCCGCGTTTTATTCACAACCCTGCGGCATTGCCGCAACTTCGCATCGTCAACGGGACGATGCTCAACCTCGGGGGAGGATCTCATGTCGATGCTTCTGAATTCGGTGAAGTCGTTCGCGCGCAATGAAGAGGGCCAGGACCTGCTCGAGTACGCGTTGCTCGTCGCCTTGATCGCGCTCGTCGCGATCCTCGCGGTGACGGCGGCCGGCCAAGCGGTGAACGACATCTTCACTGCGATCGCGACCGAGCTCGCGAACGCCGCCTAGTAAGTCCTATGGGCAAAGCGGGGTCGGTGCGCATGTGCCGACCCCGCGTCTTTGTCGGGAGCAAGAGCAAGTGGGGAGAGGGGACAGAGGGAGAGGGGACAGTGAGAGAGGGGAGAGGACGGGAGGAGGTTGGTCATGCAGTCGCCGACAGCCGTTGATGTTCTGCGACGGATCACAAGTGCCAAGCTTCACGAGGAGTCGGACGGGCAGGACTTACTCGAGTACGCGCTCTTGTGCAGTTTGATCGCGTTGGTAGCCATGGGTGCAGTGGGATTCGTTGGACGAACAGTTCACGAAGTTTTTTGGCGGGCCATTGTTCAAAATTTCTAGCTTCTCGTTCGTGGTGCTTGTCATCGGCGTTCTGATCGCGACCGTCGTGGATCTCCGAACCCGGCGCGTTCCCAACGTCCTCACGGGCCTGATGGCCCTGGTCGGACTGGGACTCGCGGCAACCGGAGTGAGCGGCGTGTCACTCGGAACTGCAGCGCTCGGACTGATGCTCGGACTGGCGCTGATGTTACCGGGGCATGTGATTGGCGCGACCGGCGCCGGCGACGTGAAGCTGATGGCGGCCGTTGGCGCCATCGTCGGACCGTCGCTGGCGTTCAAGGCTTTCTTGTTCACCGCACTCGCCGGCGGTGTCCTGGCGGTGATTGTGGCGATGCGGCGACGGCGGCTCAGCGCGACGGTCGTGGGCACGGCTCGAATGATTGCGACCCCGCTCGATGCGCCGCGCGAGATTAAAGCGGCACCCCGCGCCAGCCGGTTTGCTTATGCGCCGGCAATCGCGGTCGGCAGTGTGCTGGCGACGCTCGTAGGCTGACGACACGCTGCGAATGTGTTCTTCATGATGGGGTGGGTGACATGCGTACCAGACTGATCAAAAGCGAACGCGGAGCTGCGCTGCTCGAAACGGCGATCACGATTCCGCTCATCCTGCTGATCTCAGTCGCGATCTTCGAGTTCGGCCGCGCCTATCAGACGTGGCAGGTGCTCACGAACGCGGCCCGGGAAGGCGCGCGCGTCGCCGTGATCAACGGAACGACCGACGATGCAGTGCGGGCCGCGGTGCGGACCTACATGTCCGCCGGCCATCTCAGCGCGGCAGCGACGGCGCCGATCGACGTGCAGCGGAACCAACCGCTCGGCGACCGGTCCGGATCTGCAATCACCATCAGCTACCCGTTCAATTTCATCGTGCTCAATCCAATTGTTCGTCTCGTCGTACCTGATTCCGGAACCGGCGCGCCGCTCACGATGTCGGCGTTCGCCATCATGCGGAACGAGGGCTAAGGACTTCCATTATGCGCACCCGAATCTTCGCTGTTCTTGCCGTTGCCGTGCTTGCCGGAGGGGGACTGGCCTACGGCACTTACAACATGATGCACAGCCCGCAGGTGCAGACCGTCAGCATGCCGACGCAACCCGTCGTCGTGGCCTCGGCCGACCTGTCATTGGGCGCAGCGCTGAGGCGGGAGGACGTCACGACGGTACCGTTCCCGGCCGGCAAAGCTCCGGAGGGTTCGTTCGCCAAGCCGGAGGAAGTGCTCGAGCGCGGCCTGATTGTGCCGGTCGTCAAGCACGAGCCGATTCTCAGCGCGAAGCTGGCGCCGAAAGAAGCGGGCGCCGGTCTGCCCCCGGTCATTCCCGAAGGGATGCGCGCGGTCTCGGTGCGAGTCAACGAAGTCATCGGCGTCGCCGGTTATGTGTTGCCGGGATCCCGGGTCGACGTGATCGCGACGGCAAGCCCGACGACCAGCGCCGCAGACACGATTTCGAAGGTCGTGCTGGCCAACGTGCTGACGCTGACCGCCGGCACGCGCATCGAGCAGGACCAGAAGGAAGGCAAACCGGTGCAAGTCACCGTTGTCACCCTGGCGGTCACGCCTGAGCAGGCGGAACGCCTCGCGCTGGCAAGCACCGAAGGAAAGATTCAACTCGCGTTGCGTAATCCGCTCGACCAGTCCGCGCCGGCGACGCCAGGCATCAAGCCGGCCGTCCTGCTGGGCACGGTCAAGGGTTCCACACCAGCGATGACATCTGCGAAGGCAAAGCCGGGTCAGCCCGTCACCGTTGCGACGACCGCACCGGTCATGGCGATGCCGACGGTGGAAATCATCCGCGGGGACAAGCGAGCGACGGAAGTCATCAAGTAGATCCGGAAACACGAACGCGAAACGCACGACTCGACAATCAACACCCTAGGCTCCCGAATCGGAGGTTCTGAATCATGATCGCGGCACCCACTTGGCAGTCCAGGCAGTCGCGGCCGCGTGGTCGACGGCCGGCCGCCTTCTTCGCTGCGCTGGTCGTCTACATCATCGTCATCCTGGTTGCCGCGCCGCAGGCTCAACAGCCTCAGGCCTTCACGCCAACCGGTCCGACGGTGTCCGCGTCCACCACGGTCAGGGACGCCGTCAGCGGGTCCGAGATCGACCTGATGGTCGGACGATCTGCCGTGCTCAACGTGGGCTCGACGATCGCCCGCGTCTCGGTGACGGTCTCCGACATCGCCGACGCGATGGTGACCGCGCCCACGCAACTGTTGGTGCATGGCAAACAGCCCGGCACCATCTCGATGTTCGTCTGGGACAAGGAAGGCTCGATCAAGACCTTCGAGGTCAAGGTTCGACGCGACCTCAGCGCGCTCATCGCGCACTTGAAGCAGCTCTTCCCCGGTGAGGACATCAGCGTCATCGGCAGCGGCAAGGACGTCGTCGTGTCCGGGACCGTCTCGAGCAAGTACGTCGTCGAGAAGGCCGCGGACGTCGCCGCCGGCTACGTCGAGAAGAAAGAAAACGTCGTCAACATGCTCAAGCAGCAGGAAGGCGTGGCTTCGAATCAGGTGATGCTGCGCGTCCGGTTCGCGGAAGTCAGCCGCAGCGCGGTTATGGAGCTCGGCGCTTCGTTCTTCGCGAACGGCTACAAGAGCGAGTGGACCGGCCGAACCCAGCCGCCTGGAATTCCGGCGGGCGATTTCCAGAAGGACGGCTCGATCACGTTCAGCGACTTCCTCAACGTCTTCGTCTTCAACTACAAGGAAGGCCTGGGCGCCGCGGTGCGCGCACTGCAGACCAAGGGCCTGTTTCAGAGCCTGGCCGAGCCGAACCTGATTGCCACGAACGGAAAGGAAGCGAGCTTCCTCGCCGGCGGTGAGTATCCCTATCCAGTCGTGCAGTCGGGCTCCGCGAACAATGCCATCTCGATCATGTTCAAGGAGTTCGGTATCCGCCTCCACTTCACGCCGACCGTGCTTGGCGGAGATCTGATCAACCTGAAGGTGCGACCCGAGGTCAGCTCGCTCGACTTCGCGAATGCCGTCATTCTCGACGGCTTCCGCATACCGGCACTCTCGACCCGCCGCACCGAGACGGAAGTCGAGCTGCGCGACGGGCAGACGTTTGCCATCGCCGGCTTGATGAACAACACGCTGAACAGCACGATGGGCAAGATTCCCGGCATCGGCGACATCCCGATTCTCGGCCTGCTGTTCCGCAGCAAGGCGTATCAGAAGAATCAGACCGAGCTGGTCGTCATGATTACGCCGTCGATTATCCGCAAGGGCCAGATGGGCGTCTCCGAAGGTCTGCCGTCGCTCGTCGAGCCGTACATGAAGCGGCCTGACCAGACGTATCCGAACCCGGATCCGTTCACCGGTTCGCCGCGCTATCCGGCCGACCGTCCGCAGCCGCGTGAAGGCAACGCCCCGCCGGCGCAGCCGTC
>Ga0209382_10003452_pt1 | contig 21908 bp, 20 predicted proteins | sample SoiMetdeltSBSDD5_FD_187599 | JGI IMG/M metagenome (GOLD analysis project Ga0209382, IMG submission 187599) | Bulk soil microbial communities from a Populus tree surrounding site in Tennessee, USA - Soil MetaG P. deltoides SBSDD5 (SPAdes) (version 2) | ecosystem: Environmental > Terrestrial >...
TCCCTACTCGCAGGCACCTGATAGGAAGGGCCGTCGGGCCGCTCTGGACGGCTGCATCAAGGTCGTGATGAAGCCGTAGTCTTGCTCCGACGTCGCTGTACGGTTGGCGTCATGTGTGCGTACCGCACGGCACGGACGTGCTGATGCCGAGCATGGTCATCAATCGTCGCGCGTCGGCTGGCGCGGCGCTTTTCTGGTCATTGTCGAAGAAGGCGGATACGGACCTGCCTTGCCGCCGCCATCTGCGGATGCAATCGGCCCACTCGCGCAAGCTCCCATTCGAGTAATTGTCCTTATAGCGGCCACCCGGTCCATGCCCCCGGAGATAGACGTGCTTGGCAGTGGCGATCCAGGGTGCTGGCGCTTGGTGATGATCCGAGAGGCAAAGCGAGACATCATGCTTGCGGAGGACGTCGATGACTTGCGGCGCATACCAGCTGGGATGGCGGAATTCGAAGGCGTAGCGGTATCGCCGGGGCAGCATCCAAATGAACCTTGCAAGCCTGTCGCAATCGGCCTCGAACTGAGGTGGCAGCTGGAAGAGGACCGGGCCGGCCTTGTCCTTCAGCGCCTTCAGCCTTGTGACCATGAGATCGATGGAGTTCTGGCAGGTGTCCGGGTCGAGCCGCTTCCAATGTGTGATGAATTTCGAGGCCTTCCATGCAAACATAAAATCGGGCGGTGTTGCTATGCGCCAGGCGGCCACGGCTTCAAGAGAAGGCGTTCGGTAGAAGGAGAAGTTGACCTCGGCGGACGGGAACTGCGTGGCGTACCAGTTCAGCCAGGCCTTCTTTGCGAGACCCGGAGGGTAAAAAGGTCCGCGCCAGCTATCGTACGTCCAGCCTGACGTACCAATCCGTATCTTGTCCTCGCCGCGCATGTGCATGATGCAGAAGAGCCGGACCTGCGGTTGTCAACGTGCAAAGCGGCTCGGCGTTCACATGCAAGGCCGGCAGCGAGTGCACCGCCGTGAGCTTCTAATTCAGGCTCGAAACCTCCCAGGGGTCAAAGCCGTCGCGGTTATGCGATTGTCGGCGCCCTGGCTTCGTTACCAGAGCTGCGGCTTGCCGATCATCGGCCAGAAGGTGGCAAGCGCCGACCAGCACGCAGGCACCAGGTCTGCGCGGGTTCTGGAGTCCCCGCTGGCGAAGAGCGTGACCTCGTGTCCTAGCCGAACGAGTTCATCGGTCAGATACGCGACCACACGTTCGGTGCCTCCGTGAAGACGAGGCGGCACGCTTTCAACGAGGGGAGAAATCTGTGCGATCTTCACGGGTTACACTGAGGCGCTGCGGTCGTTGTGACAACGGCGCGGCATCCGGTCGGGTTCCGGTCAAAGATCGCCAGCAGCACGACGACCGCAGTGGTTGATGACTTCCAGTCGAACGCCGTATCGGGACCTGAGGGAAAGGCGCCGCAGCAACGATGCTTGGAGATCCCAGGGCACCGAGCAAGGGCGACACGGCCAGCCCCGCACAACCGAGACGCCGCACGAGGCGGCGCGGGACACCGAAGCTCACCACTGTCTCCCAGGGCCAAGCCCGGTGGGTAAGGTGCGCCTTCGTCTGCCGCGCGGCACCTTTGGGCCTGTTCCACGTTTCCTATGCCGAGACGCAGACCTGACCGCATTCGGACCCGAACCGACGTGTCGCTACTCGTGCCGCAGCGAAATGTCTGGCGCATTGAGCGTGCACCGCGCGTGGCCGTCCTCGTTGACGGCGCGGCATGCTTCCAGGCCATCCGTGCGGCCTTCCTGCAGGCGCGGCAATCAATCTTCATTGTCGGATGGGACATCGACAGCAGAACACGTCTGGTGGGCGAAACCGGTCAGGCCGATGACAACTACCCCGCCGAGCTGGGCGAACTGCTGCGCACCCTGGCAGAGGAGCGCCCGCATCTGAAGGTATACTTGCTGCTCTGGGACTTCTCTGTGCTCTACGCACTGGAGAGAGAAACGTTTCCGGTAGCGCGGTTCCAATGGACCACCCCGCCTGGGGTTCGCTTCGCTCTGGACAATTGCGTTCCCTTCGGCTGCTCCCAACACCAGAAGATCGTGCTTGTCGACGATGCGCTCGCCTTCTCCGGGGGGCTCGATCTTACGGTTCGGCGCTGGGATACGCCAGCGCATCGCCTGCACGATCCTCACCGCATTGACCCTGCCGGCCGCCCCTACCGTCCCTTCCACGACGTGCAGATCATGGTTGACGGCGGGGTCGCCCGCGCTCTGGCCGAGCTGGTGCGGGAGAGATGGCACTCTGCCACCTCGGAGGACGTGGCGCTTGCCGGGCCTGCCGACATCTGGCCGACGAGCGTGAAGCCGGACTTTACTAGCGCCGACGTCGGGATCGCGCGCACGCGGCCGGCAACCGAAACACGTGAGCCGGTGCGCGAGGTCGAGCAGCTCTTTCTCGATGCCGTCGATGCCGCCGAACGCATCATCTATATCGAGAACCAGTTCCTCACGACGCTCAAGGTTGCCGAGCACCTCGCAAGACGGATGCAGCAGAACCCTGAGCTGGAGGCCCTGATCGTTGCCCCGCATCACCATGATTCATGGCTCGCGGAAAGCACCATGCGCAACGGACGGATCCGCTTCAAGCAACTCCTCACGGATGCCGGCATTGGTGATCGCGTGCGCCTGGCGTATCCACATGTGGAGGGCCCAAGCTCCTCCACAAGCACCATGCTCCACTCCAAGGTGATGATCACCGACGACAGATTCCTGCGGGTCGGCTCGGCCAACCTGAACAATCGCTCGATGGGCACGGATACCGAGTGCGATATCGCGGTGGTGGCATCGAACGCAGAGCAGCGGTGTGCGATCCTTACCGTCCGCAACCGCCTCCTTGCCGATCATTGCGGCGTCGAGCCCGCCGATGTCGCAAACGCATCGAGTGCCGGGCAATCATTGATCGAGGTCTCCCGCGCGCTGGCCCGCAACGGGCACAGCCTGCGCGACATCGATGACGGAACTCCGGACGAGGATATTGCCCTCTCCATCGAGGGACTCGCCGACCCCGAAACCCCCATCAAGGCACCCGCCTACATTGCCTCTGTTCTGGGCGATGGCGCCCCGCACGTTCCCGTGCGCACCCTCCTCAAGCTTGCTGCCGCTCTGGTTGGCATCGTCGCCCTCACCCTGATTTGGCATCTGACGCCTCTGTCCAGCCAGCTGGACCCGGAGACCCTCGAAACCACCTTGGCCTCGCTTGCGGGCAGCCCCTGGGGTCCCCTCGTTGTCATTGCCGCGTTTGTTGGCGGTGGTCTCGTCGCCTTTCCCGTCAATCTGCTGATCGCCGCAACCGCCGCGGCGTTCGGCCCCCTTCTCGGCTTTGCGTATGCCGCCATGGGCATCCTGGCCAGCGCGCTCGTCACCTATGCCGCAGGGGTCTGGATCGGCCGAAAAACATTGATGAACCTTGTAGGCCCTCGTCTCAGCCGGATTCGCAACAACCTCGCGCGGCGCGGGGTGCTTGCGGTTGCTACAGTTCGCATGGTCCCACTCGCCCCGTTCACACTGGTGAACGTCGTCGCCGGCGCGAGCCAAATCCGGCTGACCGACTATCTCGCAGGGACGGCAATCGGCATGGCCCCGGGTCTCATCGCACTCTCGGCGCTAGGCCATCAGATCTTGCACGTCTTATCGAATCCGACTCCCGGCCAGCTTGCTCTTTTGGTTCTCGCGGTCGCACTGTGGATTGCGATAGCAGTCGGTGTGCAAGTGATTGCGGAGCGGATGCGGAGGTCGGCTTGAAACACGGCCTTCTCACCGCAATGACCTGGAACATCCATGGCGGGCTCGGTCCAGACGGCAGGCATGATCTCGCCAGGATCCTTGCGCTCGTCCGCCGGGCCGACCCGGATATCCTGGCTTTGCAGGAGGTCGATTCGCGGCCCTTGCGCGGAGGCGAGCATCCGCTCGCTCTCTTCAAGCGCGCCCTGGGGCACCACGGGATCGCGGCGGCGACGATTACCACGCCGGATGGCGACTACGGCCAAGTGCTGCTGAGCCGCTGGCCCGTATCGAAGACCGAGGTGCACGACATCTCCGTACCGGGTCGTGAACCCCGTCGGGCCATTGCCGCGGTTGTTAACGCACCGGCTGGCAAGCTGTTCGTGGTGGCGGCGCACCTTGGCCTCGCGTTCGCCGAGCGCCGTCGCCAGTGCCGGCAGATGGCCAAACTCTCCCATCAGTCGCAGCTTACAACGGTGATGCTCGGCGACTTCAACGACTGGCTATGGCCTGGCTCGGTGCAAAAGGTTCTCGCGCGTGCGTTTCCCGGCCGCACGCACCACCGCACCTTTCCGGCATGGCTGCCGCTCTTCAAGCTCGACCGCATCTACTGCCGGCCGGCACGCGCGCTCGTGAGAAGCCGCATCGACCCCGATGGACGCACGGTCTCCGACCACCTGCCCGTCATCGCAGAGATCGATCTTGCGCCGTCGGACCCGCAGCGAGCTGGGTCCCAGTAGTTATCGAACGGCTGGCGCATTACCTTGGACAAATCGCTCTGGACGGCGTTAGCGGCGCTCGATCGAGCTCGGAACCCGACGTTTGCGCGAAGCGGGTGGGCGATGGCGTCGGGCTTGCAGGTAGGCTTTGAGTTGCCCGATAGACATGGCATTGAGCACATGGTCTTTCGCCACGCCACCCTTGCGGGCCACCGCGACGCCCCACTTCACAAGGTCGAGTTCTTCGGTTGAATGAGCATCGGGGTTGATGCTGAGCAGGCACCCGAGCTGAAGTGCCCTGCGATGCCATCGCCAATCCAGCTCAAGCCGATAAGGGTTACCGTTGATTTCGACGGCGACGCCGTGCCTGGCGCAGGCCTCGAGGATAGCCTCAACGTCGACATCATATCCAGGACGGCGCAGGAGCTGCCGGCCAGTAATGTGCCCCAAGGTGGTTGTGTATGGGTTCGATACGGCCGTGATTATCCGCCTTGTCTGCTCGTCGCGGCCAAGACGGAAGCGGCTGTGGACGCTGGCGACGACGAAGTCAAAGCGCTCCAGCACCTCGGCCGCGTAGTCGAGCGAGCCGTCCGCAAGGATGTCGGACTCGATGCCTTTGAGAATGCGGAAGCGCCCGCCGTGGCGGCGATTGAGCTCGTCTGCGATGGCGTGCTGCTCTTCGATCTCGCGCAACGACAGCCCGCCGGCATAGTGAGCGGACTGGGAATGATCGGTGATGCCGAGATACGTATAGCCGCGCGCGCGCGCGGCTTCGGCCATTTGCTCCAGTGTGTGCACTCCGTCCGAGAAGATCGTATGCAGGTGCAGGACACCTTTCAGGTCCTTCGTGCTGATGAGATCCGGCAGCACGCCCTTCCGGGCGCGCGCGATCTCGTCCGTTCCCTCGCGCAGCTCGGGCGGGACGACGGGCAGACCGACTGACCTGTAGACTGCGGCCTCGTTCGGCGTGGGAATCAGCTTTCCGCCGCGCCGCAGTCCATCGGCATCGAGCGAGAAGCCCTTCCTGCCGGCAAGTACGCCGAGCTGCTCGTGATGAGCCTTGCTGCCGGTCGCATGCAGGAGGACCGCACCAAATCGCGCTGCGGGACAGGTATGGAGCATGAGGCCGCCGAACGGTTCCACTTTCAGCTCCGACGCTTTCGGGTCGACCGCTACAAGGCGCAGGTCGGAGACGAGCTCGCACGCGCGGCGCATATCGCCTGCAATGGAAATGTTGCGCAGCTCAGGCCGGAGCCGCGTCAGGTCGGCAATTGTCTGCTCGAGAACGGCCTGTGCCTGGTTCATGCGAAGCCGCCCCTCGCCTTCTCGGGCGACGGCGATGCCCTGCACAATCTTGCGCTCGAGCGCAGGCCCCAGTCCCTTGGTCGCGCCGACTGGACCGCGGCTGCAGGCCCGCGCCAAGTCTTCGAGCGCATTCACGCCAAGCCGCGTGTGGAGCTTCATGATGGTCTGCGGCTTCAATCCCGGGATCGCAAGCAGCTCGAGCAGGCCCGCCGGCAACTTGCGCCGCAAGCGCTCCAACGCCTCGTCGATTCCGCCGCTGTGCAGCGTCTCGATCCGTTTGGCAATGGCCGCGCCGACGCCGGGGATGCTCTGCAACGCTCCTTCCCCGATAAGCTCATGCAGAGGCTGCGGAAGACGGCGCAGGCTTGCTGCCGCCCGCACATAGGCCTTCGCCTTGTAGGGGTTGCCGCCCTCGAAAGCGGCGCGTCGGCCAGTCTCTTCCAGCAGGTCGGCAACTTCGTTGGCGTCGCATGCAAGACAAACGCCCAGCAGCCCCGTCGGTGCCTTTCGACGTCGAGGTCGCTCAGAAGCCTGCGCTTGTGCGACCTATGCACAGGGCGCATTCTGTGCGCAAAGGGAAAGGAGTGCGATATGCCCCGCAAACGCGAACTCATCGAGCCGCACAAGGGCGACAAGCGTTACATCCGCCGTGACGAGCGCGGGCGCATCAGCGAGAGCGACGATGTCGGCCGCTCCCTGTCGCGGGACCGGCGCCGGAAGGCGAAAACGGTGACCAAGCCTGGGCAAGGCGACAAGGGCGACCGCCCGCGCAAGAGCTGAGGGCTACGTGCGCAGGATGCAGCGCAGCTTCCGGCGCGACCATTTCGGGCCAGCATAGCCGACCCCGATGCGCGGGGCCGTAACGATGTGGCGCGCAAAGACACCTCGTTCCTCGAACCACAGGCCTGTTTCCGGCGAGGCGGCCTTCCCGTTGAGGTCGGTAGTGAGAGCGAGCGCCTGCCCCAGACGGCTGGGACCCTGCACATTGCCGGCGCTGCGGATGAGGACCGCCGCCGCGCAGCCTTCAGGGCCGGTGACGACGTTGAGCATCAGATGCAGGCCGTACACCAGGTATATGTAAAGCGTGCCCGGTCGGCCCAACATCACCTCCGTCCGCCGCGTGCGCCCGCGCGCGGAGTGGCAGGCGAGGTCGTGCGGCCCGAGATAGGCTTCGGTCGCGATGACCGTGAAAGCCTGCTCCGTGCAGCCTATGCGGCGCACGAGCGCCTTGCCCAGGAGATCGCGGGCGACACCATCAGCGGGCGCTCAAAGAAGGTTGAGATCAATACCGGCTGTCCGGGAGCCTGCACTCTGGTCCGGCCCGGTTTCATGTGAAGCCTTCCGTTCGTGCAGCTTGAAGTAGATGATGCATGAAAGCAGCGTCAGACTGACGACGTTGGCGGCGATGATCACCACATCGCCGCGGAGCAGGCCGTAGAGATCCAAAGCGCGAGCCCCGCGTCCAGGTTCAGCAGCATTCTTAGGGACAAATCCCGGGTCTCCCCGGTCGTCCAGACCTTCTTGAGCTGCGGGACGTAGGAGACCGTCGTGCAGAAGGCCGCCGTTGCGCCGATCAGGGACTCGAGCGGCACGGTTCAGGCCGCCTTGCGACGGCGGCCGCACTTTCCGCGCTTGCGGGCAGGAGAGCTCTTCCTGCTATCCGACCGCGAGTGAAGCGCCGCGGCCCTCCCGTCCTTGATGCTTTTGCGCAGCGCATCCATCAGATCGATGACATTACCGCGATCTTCCCGCTCCGCCGGTACCTCGATGGTCTTGCCGGCGGCCTTGCGCTTGACCAGCTTGCGCAACGTGAGCTCGTACTCGTCCTTGAACTGCGAGGCGTCGAAACGGCCGGCCTTGGTGTCGAGAATGTGGCTTGCGAGATCAATCATCTCCTTGGGGATCCTGGGGCTCGTGATGCCCTTGAATACGTCTTGCTCGTCGCGGACCTCGTAGTCATAGCGCAGCGTCGTACCCAGCATGCCCTTGCCCCAGCCCTCGACGGCAAGAATATGCTCGCGGTTGGCAAACACGATGCGGGCCAGCGCAACGCGGCCCTTGTCCCTCATGGCGTCGCGGATGACGGCGAACGCCTCCTCCCCGCCCTTGCCGTCCGGCACGATGTAGTAGGGTCGCTCGTAGTAGCGCTTGTCGATGTCCTCCTCCGGCACGAACTTGTCGATGTCGATGGTGTGCGTGCTTTCGATCTCGACGGCCTCGAGCTCCTCGGGCTCGATCTCGACATACCTGCCGTTGCCGAGGTCGTAGCCGCGGCCCTTGTCCTCCTTGTCGACGGCGCGGCCGGTCTCCTCATCCACCATCTGCTGGCGCAGCCGGTTGCCGGTCTTGCGATTGATCTGGTGAAAGTGCGTCTTTTCCGATTGCGACGACGCCGGGTACAGCGCCACAGGGCAGGTCACGAGCGAGAGCTTGAGATAGCCTTTCCAGTAGGCGCGGCGGGCGGCCATATGAGACCTCCGGAAGCCCCGCTCGCACAAACGCTACAATGATGATTTCGTTCCGGCCTTGCCCTTCGGGAACGCGGACGCGCCGTGTGCCGTTGGATGATAGAGCGTGAGTATCATGGCGAAGAGCAGACTGGCCCTCTACCGGCAGAAGCGAGACTTCACGAAAACGGCGGAGCCGAGCGGCAAGGCGAGCATCGCCCAGGCCGAATACCCGCGCTTTGTCATCCAAAAGCACGCGGCGACACGGCTTCATTACGACCTGCGCCTCGAATTGGACGGCGTTTTCAAGTCCTGGGCCGTGACCAAGGGACCCTCGCTCGATCCCGCCGACAAGCGACTTGCCGTCGAGACGGAAGATCATCCGCTCGAGTACGGCGACTTCGAAGGTACGATCCCGAAAGGGGAATACGGCGGCGGCACCGTGATGCTGTGGGACCGCGGCTTCTGGGCCGCAGATAGCGATCCTGGAAAGGCGCTGCGCAAGGGCGAGCTGCGGTTCACGCTCGCCGGCGAGAAGCTGCAGGGAAACTGGGTGCTCGTGCGCTTGCGCCACGACCGCGAGCACGGCAAGCGTACCAACTGGCTGTTGATCAAGCGCCATGACGGTTACGAGCGAGTGGACGATGGCGACGTTGCCCTGAAGAAGGACCGTTCAGCCGCATCGAATCGCACCATCGAGCAGATCGCAGCCGGCAAGGGGCGCAGACCGAAGCCTTTCATCCTCGCCAAACCGAACACTTTCAAGGCCAGTGCGGTCTGGCACTCCAACCGGGATGACGGTGCACGCAGGCCGGCAGCGCCTGTTCCGGCGCCGAAGGCAACGTCGCCTCGCCGGGCGCGCAAAAGCGCAGGCGGGATGCCCGACTTCATCGCGCCGCAGCTCTGCAAGACCGTGAGCCGCCCGCCATCGCGGCAGGACTGGGTGCATGAGGTCAAGCTCGACGGCTACCGCATGCAGCTCCGGGTCGCGGACGGTGAAGCCACCATGCGCACGCGCAAGGGCCTCGACTGGACCTCCAGGTTCTCGGCCCTTGCCGGGGCCGCCGAAAGGCTTCCCGACTGCATCATCGATGGTGAAGTGGTAGCACTCGATCACAACGGCGCGCCGGATTTTTCAGCGCTGCAGGCGGCCCTGTCCGAGGGGCGCTCGCGCGACCTGATCTACTTCGTCTTCGACCTATTGTTTGAAGGCGGCGAGGATCTGCGGCGTTTGCCGCTGACAGCCCGCAAGGAGCGGCTCAAGGCGCTGCTTGCCCGCAAGGGGGCGCACGGTGAGCACATCAGGTACATCGAGCATCTGGCCGAGCCCGGCGACGCGGTGCTCAAGTCTGCCTGCAATCTCAATCTGGAAGGCATCATTTCCAAGCGCGCGGAAGCACCCTACCGGTCCGGACGCACGGGTAACTGGATGAAGGCCAAGTGCCGCGGTGGCCACGAAGTCGTCATCGGCGGCTGGAGCGGCAGCGCCAGTAACTTGCGCTCGCTCGTGGTCGGCGTGTACCGCGGCGACCACCTCGTTCACACAGGCAAGGTCGGAACGGGCTTCAATGCCCGCAATGCGGGCAGCCTGCTCAAGAAGCTGAACGGACTCAAGAGCGCTGCCAGCCCCTTCGGCGGCAAGGTCGCGCCGGGCAAGGGCAAGGACTGGACCTGGGTCAAGCCGAAGCTTGTCGCGGAGATTGAGTTCGCGGGCTTTACGGCCGACGGCATGGTCCGGCAAGCCGCGTTCAAGGGTCTCCGCGAGGACAAGCCCGCCAAGGAAGTGCGGGCCGAAACGCCTGCGCCGCCGGATGCGACGAACCTGCCCAAGCCTGCGCCGCGCGGCACCCGCACCAAGGGCGGCAGCGACGTTGTCATGGGCGTTGTCATCTCAAAGCCCGACAAGCCGCTCTGGCCCGCTCCCGATACCTACACCAATCTCGATCTAGCGCGGTACCTTGAGAAGGTCGGTCCCTGGATGATCGAGCATCTGAGGGGTCGGCCCTGCTCCATCATCCGTGCACCCGATGGCGTTGACGGCGAGCGCTTCTTCCAGCGCCATGAGATGCGTGGCATGTCGAACCTGCTCTCGGCCACCAAGGTCGAGGGCGACCGCAAGCCCTACATCCAGATCGACCGGGTCGAAGGGCTGATCGCGGCGGCGCAGATCGCGGCCATCGAGTTCCATCCGTGGAACAATCAGCCCGGGCATCCCGCCAAGCCGGGGCGGCTCGTGTTCGATCTTGATCCCGCGCCCGATGTTGTCTTTGACGCTGTCATTGCAGCGGCCAAGGAGATGAAACAGCGTCTTGAGGCGCTCGGCCTCGTCGCCTTTTGCAAGACGACGGGTGGCAAGGGCCTGCACGTCGTCTCGCCGCTGACCGTCCAGAAAAAAGATCGGTTGGGCTGGGACGAGACGAAAGCCTTCGCGCGGGCGGTTTGCGCGGCCATGGCGCAGGACAGCCCGGGCCGCTACCTGCTCAATATGTCAAAGAAGCGGCGCACCGGTAGGATCTTCCTCGACTACCTTCGCAACGACCGCATGTCGACCGCGGTTGCCCCGGTTTCGCCGCGCATGCGCCCGGGCGCGCCGGTCTCGATGCCGCTGCACTGGAGCCAGGTGCGCACCGGCCTTGACCCCAAGCGATTCACCATCAAGACCGCTCCCGCCCTGCTCGCGAAGAGCAGGCCCTGGCAGGACTACTGCGAAAGCGAGGTCCCGCTGAAGGCGGCCATCGAGAAGCTTGTAGGCCGCAAATGAACGGCGAGCCCAGAACAGTGCATCTCGCGAAAGCGCAAGATGGACGCGCTCGCAGTTGGCCAGGGCGCTGCTAACGAAGGCCATTAACAATTGGTTCCGCCACAGAAGCACCCGCCTCGGCGCCGCCCTTGCCTACTATTCGGTGTTTTCGCTAGGTCCCCTGCTCCTGATCGTGACCGCGATTGCCGGCCTTTCTTCGGCGCGGACGCCGCGCGCAGCTCTATAACATCGCAATTCCACAGCATGCTCGGCGAGACCGGCAGTCAGGCGATCGAGGCTATGCTGAAAGTCGCGGAAGCGTCCGCCCCCGCGAAGCCGCATTGTCCACTCTCAGCAAGCACGCGACTGGCGCGGCGGCGAGGCACAGCGCAGCCATCACAGCAAACGCCATCGCGCCCAGGCGGGCATAGAGCCATCCGGACACAAGCGTGAGCACGGCCGTCGCCGCGCCGACGCCGACTGTGCTGTAGATGGCCTGCGCCGTCGCGGAAAGAGCATCGGGTACGCTCAGGGCCAGCAGGCGCATGCAGGCAAGGTGCAACAAGGCAAACGTGATGCCGTGCAGCGGTTGCATCAATGACAAGACGACGATGTCGAGGGTGTACGCAGCGACGAGCCATCGCATGACGCCTGCCAAGGCAGCCAGCGATACCGCACCGGCTGGAGTCACCTTGCGCAGCAGCCAGGGTCCGATAACGAAGAACACGGCCACCTCGGACGCCACAGAGACCGACCAGAGGATGCTGATGGCCTGCGGGGAGATGCCTGCCGCCCTCCACCGGATCACCGAGAACGTGTCGTGCATCGCGTGACTGCCGAGGATGAGCGCCGCCGCGAGGACCACGCGGCGAAACACCGGCAGGCGAAACAGGACCGCTGCACCCCCGCGCGTGACGGTCGGCGCGTCTACCTTCGAGCCGATTGCGGGTGTGCGCGTTACGGCGAAGGGCACAACCAGCATCAGCAAGGCCTGCAACCAAACGACGACGTCCAAGCCCTGTACCGTCACTGCCCATCCAGAGATGATCGCGCCAAAGATGAAGGCCGCCGAACCGGTACCGCGAGCCCAGCCGTATTCGAACCCCAGAGGCCTATCGCGTCGGGCCGCGACTAGTGCGAGAGCATCGGCAAGACTCGTTGTCGGCGCCGCGGCGAAGGCGTAAACCACGCTCACGACAAGCAGCGGCCAGAACCCGCGTGCCGTCAGGAAGCCCGTTACCGCGAACGCTGTGACCACAGCGCATACCGCCAACGTGAGCCGATGCGCCTGTGTGCGGTCGGCGAAGTGTCCGGCAATCGGTGCCGAGATCAGTCGAATTGCCGTGCCGGCTCCGAACATGACACCGATGAGCTCCGGAGAAATTCCGCGCTCGTCGATGAGTGCTGGCAGGAACGGTGACGCCGCACCGAACGCGCCGTACAGGAGGGCATAGATGACAATGAAGCTCGCGACCGGGGCAACGACCCGGTCGTTGTGCCGTGCGTCGCGGCGGAAGGTCCGATTCACTCTGGCGCCATTGCCTTGGTCATTGCGCTTAATTGCCGTCTTCCAGAGGCGGAGTAGGTCGCAAACCCAAGAGACATCCCTGCGGCCGAACCTGCGACGGTGCCGGCAGAAGCTGGCACCCAACATCACGTTGTCTCTACGCGAGGCCGCGCCACCGGGCGTAGCGGCTGCCGAACCTGCGCAACAGGTCGTGCTCCTCGTAGCGCATCGCGATCAGCACGTAGGCCGTAAGCGCCGAGGCAAGGAGCAAGTGCCCCAAGCTCATGCGAGGCGTAGCCCACACGCCCAACAGCACGCCCACGTACATCGGATGACGCAGCCATCGGTAGAGGAAGCCGGTGTTGAGGCGGGCAACGTGGCGCCGCCTTTCGCTCCAGGCCCTGGCGTGCTCAACGCCGAGCAAGTCCCGCATGCCGAACGACCATGCGCCGAGGAGCAGTATGACCCAGCCGGCCGCGAACAATAGCCAAAGCGCATCCCGCGCCGGACCGCCCTCGATGTTCCAGACCTCCAGAGGAATGGGCTGCCAGAACAGGATAAGGACGAAGAGCACGGCGTTGGCCATGTGCACGTAGGTCGATCTTTCCAGTCCGCCGGGCATCCAGCTCATGACATGCTGCTTGAACCATGGGCGCGCCATGATCGAATGCTGCACGCCAAAGAGGGCAACGAGCGCCAAGTCGATGAGAGCGGCGAGGATGGGGTGCTCAGCCGAGCCGGTGCGGTCGAGCGTCGGCAACGGCCACCAGCGTAGAACCTGGGGTGGCTCGGCAAGAAATATGACGAAGCTCACCCAGAAAGCCCACATGATGGCCACGCCCGCCCAGGCGTACGCCAGGGCGAAAGCGCGACGGTCGTGCGTTATGGAAGGGAGCGACACCATCGGTCGGGTAACGGACCGGTGGCTGCGCCGGTTCCCTCCTCGTCCTCACAGGAGACCACCGTGAAAAGCGAGCAGCTGTCCTTCCGCCCGGGGTTTCGATTGTCCGTCGGCAATGACCGCTCCCAAGCGGCCGTCATGGTGCTGCCAAGCGGCGGCAAGGAGGGCGGGCCCGACAACTGCCATCGAGGGGCGGATCAGTGGCTGTTCGTCGTCGAGGGCACAGGAACAGCCATCATAAACGGCCATAAGACGATCCTCAAGTCCGGCAAGATCGTGCTCATCGAAGCCGGCGACCGCCACGAAATCCGCAACACCGGACGCTCGCTCCTGAAGACGGTGAGTGTTTACACGCCACCGGCCTACCGCGACGAGGAAACCGAGCTTCCGGCGGGCGCGGCGAGTAGGGATGCCGCACGTTGACGTGGCGCCGCCAGACTTTCGTACATGACCGGAAAGGGTTCATGGCCGCATCCCGGTTCTCGCAATGCAGCGTTCCGAACCGAGGATGTCTGACCAGCGTTCTTTCTGCGCTGCTGGTCAACGCGCTGCAGCGCCGCGCCTCATATGCTGCAGAGCCTCTATCGGGCTGACGGTCGCGGAGGCCATGTGGAAGGGTAGGGCCGTCATCGTCGGCGCCGTTGGCGGTATCCGGCATCAGATTGTCCATGGCGGACGGGCTCCCTCGTTTCCGACATAGAGCGGGCCGCGGCCCACATTGCCGCCTGCTGCTTGCTCCTCCTTTGCGCCGCTAATATCGGCCGGCTAGCGAGAGTGCGCGTGCGCCGACACTTCCTCCTCTCCCGCCTGCTGGAAGACTGGATCGATATGATGGAGCAGCTGGCTCTGCGACGCCGGATGCCGAGGCCGGTAGCGGAACCCGTACCTGTGGCTGAGCGTTAGGCGCGAAGAACATTTTCGCGGCAGTTCCGCTCTCCCCATGCGTATCGCTCAAATTGCGCCGCTCGCCGAGAGCGTCCCTCCAAGGCTCTATGGTGGGACAGAGCGCGTGGTATCGTGGCTCATCGAGGAGCTGGTTGCGCTCGGCCATGACGTTACACTCTTTGCAAGCGGCGATTCCGTGACCACGGGCAAGCTAGTCCCCGTCATTGAACGGGCGATCCGATTGAGCCGGCCAAGGCCCGAACCTTTTCCGGCCTATGCTGCCCAGCTCGATGCCGTCGCGAAAAGCGCTCGGGACTTTGATGTCCTGCACTGTCACACGGATTGGATCCACCTGCCGGTGGTCAGCCGTCTCGGCCTTCCGCACCTCACCACGATTCACAACCGCCTCGACACTCCCGATCTGCTTCCGATTGTGCGGCGGTTTCCCGATGCGTCCCTGATTTCGATCTCCGATCACCACCGCACCCCGCTGCCCTCGGCCAACTGGCTTGGCACGGTCTATCACGGCATGCCGGCTCACACCCTCAGCCCGAGCTACAACCCCGGACGCTATCTCGCGTTTCTTGGTCGGCTCACGAAAGAGAAGGGCCCGGAAACCGCCATTCGCATCGCGAAAGCCGCCGGGCTCGAGCTGCGCATGGCGGCCAAGATTCCTCGCGCCGAAACCCGTTACTTCAAAGAGCGGCTGCAGCCGCTGGTCGATGGCGAGCAGATCAGGCTGGTGGGCGAGCTCAACGACAGCGCCAAGGGTGACCTGCTCAGGGGCGCTTCGGCGCTGCTCTTTCCCATCGACTGGCCCGAGCCGTTCGGTCTGGTCATGATCGAAGCGATGGCCTGCGGAACGCCGGTCATCGCCTATCGGCGCGGTTCTGTCCCGGAAGTGGTCGATGACGGCGTCACCGGCTTCGTGGTCGATAACGAGGACGAGGCCATTACCGCCGTGAAGCGGATTGGCGAGCTCGACCGGCGCACGATCCGCACCACATTCGAGACCCGCTTTGGGGCCAGACGCATGGCGGAGGACTATCTTCGCCATTACCAATCACTGCTTCAGGCTGAGACGCGCCGGGCGCTTGAGCCTGTTCGCATGATGAGCGTGGGCTGAGGACCGGCGCTCGAACCGGTCTCGACGCGCCGCTATCCCGCTTGGATCTCGTACCGATCCGCGCACGCTTGCTCAGCGCTGGGGGCGGAAAGCGCTGCTGCAACGAACCACGTCAGCGTCGAATACCTCTTCCATCGAATGCGCCATTCAAATGGTGCGCGGCGCCAAGGTCAACCACGGCCAAGGATTGGAACCAGTGCCGGCGCGAAACATCCCCGCCGCGCCCACGTTCTACTCGCGTCGATAGACAACTATGGGACTGTACTGTGGGCACCCGCCTGGAAGCGCTGCGATCGGCACTGCTGGCTCCGCGACGAGGACGAGCTGTTGACCTCTTAGTGCTTGCGGCCCTGGCAACTGCGGGTTCTGCCGTCATCGTGAACCGGCAGGCAAAGCGCGCCGAGGCGGACTATCCGCCAAAGGGGCGCTTCGTAACTGCCTCCGGGGCGCGGTTGCACTACGTCGAACGAGGGCAGGGCCGCCCCGTCGTCTTCGTGCACGGCAACGGCACGATGCTGGAAGACATGCTCATCAGTGGCGTCATCGATCAGGCTGCGCAGCGCTACCGCACCATTGCGTTCGACAGGCCCGGGTTCGGCCACAGCGAGCGACCGGGCACCCGGACCTGGACGGCGGCCGCGCAGGCATCAATTCTCCCAGAAGCTTTCGGGCTGCTTGGGATCAACCGGCCCATACTTGTCGCCCACTCGTGGGGGAGCCTAGTTGCTCTCGCCCTGGCCCTGGACCAACCCTACCACGTGTCCGGACTAGTGCTCGTGTCGGGCTACTATTACCCGACGCCCCGAACAGACGTGGCGCTGTTCTCGCCTCCCGCGTTGCCGGTGGTAGGCGATCTGCTGAGCTATACGGTCGCCCCGCTGATCGGAGAGCTGATCGCACCGGGGATGATCGAGAGGATGTTCTCACCGCAGGGAGTATCGCCGCAGTTTGCGCGGGATTTTCCGGCAGCGCTGGCGCTGCGCCCATCGCAGGTGAAGGCCTTTGCCGAGGACTCGGCACACATGACCTCGGCGGCCGAACGGCTGAGTGGCCGCTATCGTTCTCTATTCCCGCCCACAGCGATTCTCGCCGGCACCTCGGACAAGATCGTGAGCTATCGCCAGGCACAGCGTCTGCATGGCGATGTTGCGGGCAGCCGCCTCGACATACTGCCCGGCGGCTCGCATATGGTTCATCACATCGGTCCGCAGCGGGTCGTGCGCGCCATCGACACCGTTGCGTCGGAGGCTGCTACTTCAAAGCGTGAAATCCGGGAATGACTTCGGTTCGTCGTGCCTCGACCTGACGGACCGATAGCCGGTCCCCCGTTGGCGGGAAACACGGCCGGCCGTCACGCTCCCCGCCGAGGGGATGCCTCAGCCTAAAATTGCCGACGGGGCCTGATTCGAGGTGGGCACATGAACAAATCTTTGCCCGGCGGCGTTCTAAAGTGAGGATCAGTTTTGGAGTAGTGCCATGGCCCAGAGTACGTATACCGGCAAGCCGGACCAATTCTCCGAGCTCAAGGACAAGGCGACCGAGCAGCTTGGCCGCGCGGCGGAGCGGGCCGAGAGCGTGGCCAACCGGATGGCGGGTCAGGGCCGCGAAACAGGCGAGCGCATCCAGGAGGTTGCAGGAAACTTCAAGGGCGCACTCGACAAGTCGGTCCGCGATCAGCCCATGGCCACCATCGCAACTGCGGCCATCGTGGGCTTCGTGCTTGGAGCACTCTGGAAATCATAAGGGGAGCGAACGGTGTTTGCAGGCCTAGTCAAGGAAGCGAAGGCAGCGGCAAGCGGCCTCCTACTGAAGTATGTCGCGCGCGCGTCGGTTGCGGTACCGTTCGCTATTGCGCTGGGGTTCGCCCTGGCAGCAACCACCGTCATGCTGATCGAATGGTTCGGGCAGGTTTCGGCCTATTGGATCATGGCGGCCGGCTTGGCAGTCGCCGGGCTGATTGCCGCCTTCGCTGTTTCCATCAAAGAGGAACAAGAGGAGAAGGCCGAGGAGCTGGCCGAGCAGACAGATACGCAGGAGGTGGTGTCGGAAGCGACAGCACAAGCCTTGGGACAGGCGCCGTTCGCATTGCTGGGTGCGTTGGCAGCCGCTCCCGGTGGAGCGACGACCTTGCTACCGGTCCTCCGCCTTCTCGCACGCAATCTGCCGCTGGTCTTGTTGCTGATCATCATCGGTGCGCTCTTCTGGCCGTCGGGAACTCAATCAGAGCAGTCCGTCGAAGTGGAAGACCCGGAAGCCGACGAGGACCGTGGTGGTCCGATCCCGCTCAGGCCACACGCCTGATCCACGGCGCGTCTTTAGCATCCATCGGCGCGGGATCACCGGCCTTGCCGCTCTCACGTTGTAGACGCAGGATCACCCCTCAGACCGTTGCTATTCTCGCAGCAGCCCGGGCTGGCAAATCGACGCGGAGCAGCGTGGCAGTGTACAGGTGAGGTGGGGACACCCATCCTAACGTCCTGCACTACACCCGCCAACCGATTACTCAAGCCTGATGCATAGATCGGCTAGCGCCAGCGGTTCGGGAGAATACTGTCACGCCCGGGCAGATCCGGCAGGTTCCTCAGTAGCGATTCAAGCGCGCCGTGAGGGCGCTGCGAGCCAAGTTTCCAGAGCGCGCCCACGGCAAACGCTAGTCCAGCAGTAACTGCCAGCGCCGTGTAGGGACGCTCCCTTACCGCCTCGGCGATGTCATCGGTGAGACTGACGGAGCGGCGGCCAGCTTCCCGTGCACTCTCGCTCATCTGCCCCATCGTGCTCTCGGTTTGATCGCGATAATCCGTCGGTGCCATGTTGCGAACCCTTGTGAAGAAGTTCCGTTTCAGAACGTCAACGCTAGGCCCAAGATGCTGTTCCGATTGCTCGCATCTGGCCTCGTATCCAGCGACTATCAGGGCATCGAAGATGGCGCGGTTCCACGCGTTCATCGCGCAGGCCGCGCCGACCACGAGGAGAATCACGAGCAGTAAGGCGGCGGACAGCAGCCACGCAGCGTAGCGCCGCTCGCCGCTCCAAAAACCCTGCTGCCGAGCGCCAGAACCGGCGCAGCAGGTACTTCCGGCGCAATGTGTCGTCCGACGCATCCTGAGCAGGTTCGCCTGGGTTCATGGCTCATAACTTCGTTTTACTTGCAGCAACGCTCAGTCCCGATAAGACGAACAACGAGCGCTCGGCGTGGAACACACGGGATCTTTTCACCGCTGCACAAGGGAGACCCATGGAACTCGATCTCAGCGACATCGTAGCCCGGCTCTTCGCAGCAGCGGCTGCGGGCGGCCTCATCGGCCTGAATCGTGATCTCGCGCAAAAGCCTATGGGGGTGCGCACCTTGGGCTTGGTCTCCCTTGGAGCGGCCACCGCTGCACTCGCGGTGATCCAGGTCCCTGGCATGGCCGAGAACACCGACGCCATGAGCCGCGTTGTTCAGGGCGTCATCCAGGGCGTGATGGCGGGCATCAGTTTCATTGGCGCCGGCGTCATCCTCAGGGACACTGCGGCGCGGACGGTCGAAGGCCTCACGACCGCAGCAACGGTGTGGGTGAGCGCTGCGCTCGGCATTGCCTGCGCGCTCGGGGCATGGATAACCGCACTTCTCGCCACGACCATTACGCTCGTCTTGCTCTTTGCCGGCGGATGGCTGGAGCGCGTGTCCGAACGGCGGAAAGCCGATCCGGGCGGCGGTCCGCCTCATGAATGAACGAGCGCCACGGAAGCAGCTCTGGTCGTGGTGAGGATTTGCTCAGCCGCGCATCGCAACGACACGGCTGCGAGGTTGCGCCGACGGCCTTGGGCAGGCCGGTTACAGCGACTTTGAAGGACACGGCGGCCTTGCTCTCAGAGACAACGATCGTGCCGATCTTGTCGCCTACGCCCGCATCCGAGATGCAATTGATGTCAACGGCGAGTTGTTGCGCCATGACCGCGCCAGGCGCCAGCAGGAACGGGATCGAGAAGAGGTGAGTGCACGAAAAGAACGGGTTGGCCCGGCGGCGATTCCGCCCGGGCGCAACGTTCTCCATCCAGCAGCGCCCTGTGCCGTTCGGGTCTCGCCCATTGCTACAGTCAGCAAGGCTGAAGTCAGCAAGCCTGACTGCTACTGCACGCCGCGGGTCTTTCCTCGATCTCACTAGGCTTGAACTGCGTTGTGCAAGCGTTGACAACTCGCGGTCAACGATCTCGTCGCGCACGTCGTCAGGCGCCGTGGACCTACCGCTGCATGACCGCAATTGGCCTTTTCGGTCGCAGGTTGGACATGCGCCACCACAGTCGCCACAGCCATCGCAGAACACCGAGAAGCAACCAGCCGAAAGACGCGCGAACCTTCAGCACGAGCCGGGGTCGCATCATGGGTTCGTTTATAGTCCTCCGTGGTTGAACTCTAATGGAGGGCGGAAGATGGGGATCTGGGTTTCGATCGTGGTTGGGTTGCCGCTAGTGGCGGCAACCGTCGTTATGCATTACGAGCTTTCGCAGTTCGCGGGCACCCTATGCCGCTGCCTACTACGTCCTGCAAACTCAGTTCGGCATGGGCAGCCTGGGGTGGCCATCTCGAAGGCGACCTGCTGGATTACGTCTACTTCTCGTTGGCCACATACACGACGCTCGGCGTCGGCGACCTGCACCTATGCGGAGCGATGCGGCTGATCGTTGTCGTCGAGTCGCTCAACGGCCTTGTGCTCATCGGCTGGTCGGCCTCCTTCACCTATCTCACGATGGAGGAGTTGTGGGACAGTGAGGCGAGAGGCGCATGAGCGGGGTCCGCCGTTTCTCAGGGAGGAGGGCAGAACGATGTTCCACGTCGGCACGGGCTGGTTTTCAAAGCGGTCGGACCCGCGTTTCGCCGGCCGCTCCACAGCCTAAAACGATGTCGATGTCTTATAACGATAAATTGGGACCCGCCTTGCACCTCCGCCTGAGCTGTTCAAACGCGACCTTGGCCAAAACCGCCAGATGTGAGAGGAGCAGGGCGGTGCGCCTAGGGTTGAACGACTGCTATGGATCGCGGAACAGAGCGGAGGCGTGGTGCGCTAGGATCCCGGAACCGGCCCTGGAACCGCTGCGTTCAGGGTTTGATCGCTTTCCTAGCCCGGAGAGAACCCATGGCCGTCAAGACGATGGAAGACCTGTTCGTCGAAACCCTGAAAGACATGTACTACGCCGAGAAGCACATCCTTAAGGCGCTGCCGGGGATGGTCAAGAAGGCGGGGGCCACGAAGCTCAAGGAAGCCCTCGAAACCCACCGGAAGGAGACCGAAGGTCAAGTCGATCGGCTGGAAGAGGTGTTCAAGTTGTTCGAGGTCTCACCGCGCGGCAAGAAATGCGAGGCCATCGAGGGGATCATCGCCGAAGCCAAGGAGCATATGGACGACATCGAGGATCCCGAAGTGCTCGATGCCGGCATGATCGGTTCGGCCCAGGCCGTGGAACACTACGAGATCACACGCTACGGCACGCTCATCGCCTGGGCGAAGCAGCTTGGCAAGGATGAGGCTATCAAACTCTTGCAGGCCAATCTCGACGAAGAAAAGCACGCCGATGAACTCCTGAGTGAGATCGCCGAGGCCTCCTTCAACCAAAGGGCCGCTGCCTGATTGGCCCAAGCCGCGGGCGCACTGGCATGAAGGATGCGCTGCAGAAGCTCTGGCGAGGTATAATCTGAACCTCGTCCTCTTGGCGTATTTCCTGGTCAGCTGGGCGCTGCACGCTTGGACTGGGTGGCGCAAATTCTCGGCAGAGCAAAACCAGCACAACCAGGGCCCCTCTGTGTTCGGGGACGACGGCTATGTCTGGGACTTCTTGGCTGCGACCTTCGAGAACCGGCAATCGGAGTTCTCGCAGTGCTCGATTGAGGCGCGGTCGATGGATTGATGCCTGCTGCCTCGACCAGCTTTCAGGAATGTGCTTCTGATCGCGACTGTGCCCGAAGGGAAACCGCGTGCCGCCAAGCATACATGTTCTTCTAGGACTCCATCCTTAACCATGCTGAGCAGCGCGTTCAGGAAGTGCCTTCGGCGTTAAATGTCTTTCAGCGGTTCGACGAACAGGTCGTCAACGGTCTTCGCCGAAGCTTCGCCCGCATCACTCTGGAACGGGCTGCATCCGAAACCGTTATTCCGAGGACCTAGTTTGATCCGGAAGATCCACTGGGCGGGATGCGGCGCGGAGCAGGAGCCATGCACAGCATCATCTACCTTGTTGGGCTGGTCGTCGTGGTCATGTTCATCCTCAGTGCCCTTGGCCTTCGGTGAACAGAGGAGATCAAGCATGACAGAACTGGGCCCAGCGCGCGCAGCCCCCGGAGCTGGCGTGGCACCCACGGCTGCCACCCCCAGCTTCATCGAATGGGGGGCCGTATTCGCTGGCGCCGTGCTTGCCGCGGCGCTCTCGTTCGTCTTCCTCACCTTCGGCACGGCGATCGGCCTGTCGGCCACATCGCCTTGGCCCAATTCCGGTCTGCCGGCCAGGGTGATCGCCTCCCTGGCGATCTTCTGGACCATGGTTCAGCAGATCGCGGCGTTCATGGCGGG
>Ga0209382_10003453_pt1 | contig 21907 bp, 23 predicted proteins | sample SoiMetdeltSBSDD5_FD_187599 | JGI IMG/M metagenome (GOLD analysis project Ga0209382, IMG submission 187599) | Bulk soil microbial communities from a Populus tree surrounding site in Tennessee, USA - Soil MetaG P. deltoides SBSDD5 (SPAdes) (version 2) | ecosystem: Environmental > Terrestrial >...
CTGACACGGACTGTATGGATGGGATACAATTCGGGCCAAAGCGTTTTAGGTGCTGGTGTTTCGCGCGTTCCGGGTCAGGGGGGACATGATGGCGCAGGTGATGGCTCGCTCGGCGACTGAGGTCTGGCGCGAGGAGGTGCCGTTTCCGTCGCCCGAGTGGGAGCCGTCGCCCGCGCCGTCGCCGTTCGCGCCGATCGAGGATGTCGTCGCCGCGTTCGCGCGGGGCGAGATCGTGGTGGTCGTCGACGACGAGGACCGCGAGAACGAGGGCGACCTGATCATGGCCGCCGAGCTCGCCACCTCGGAGCGGACGGCGTTCATGGTCCGCCACACCAGCGGTGTGCTCTGCGTCTCGATGCCTGGCGAGCGTCTGGACGCCCTCGAGCTGCCGTTGATGGTCCAGGCCCACACCGAGACGATGGGCACCGCCTTCACGATCACGGTTGATGCCAGAGGCGTCGGGACCGGGATCTCGGCGGCGGACCGCGCGCTGACGGCTCGCGTGCTGGCCGACCCGCGATCGACCCCGGACGCGCTCTATCGGCCCGGCCACATCTTCCCGCTGCGGGCGCGCGACGGCGGCGTCCTGACCCGGCCCGGGCACACCGAGGCAGGGGTGGACCTGGCCACGCTGGCCGGCGTCCAGCCGGCGGCGCTGCTGGCCGAGGTCGTGAACGACGACGGCAGCATGGCGAGGTTGCCGGACCTGGAGTGCTTCGCGCAGGAGCACGGCCTGCTGATGACCTCGATCGCCGACCTGATCGCGTACCGTCAGCAGCGCGAGCAGCTGGTCCGGCGCGTCTCGAGCGCCCGGATGCCGACGGCGCACGGCGACTTCGTGGCCCACGTCTACGAGTCGATGGTCGACGGCGAGCAGCACCTTGCCCTCGTGCGTGGCACCATCGACCCTTCCGCGCCGGTGCTGGTGCGTGTCCACTCGGAGTGCCTGACGGGCGACGTGTTCGGCTCGCGGCGCTGCGATTGCGGCGAGCAGCTCGACGAGGCGCTGGAGCGGATCGCCGGCGAGGGCAGCGGCGTGGTGGTCTACCTTAGAGGCCACGAGGGGCGGGGGATCGGGCTGGCGCACAAGCTCCAGGCGTACGCGCTCCAGGAGCGCGGGCTGGACACGGTCGAGGCGAACCTGGCGCTTGGCCTCCCGGTCGACACCCGCAGCTACGGCGTCGGCGCGCAGATCCTGGCGGACCTTGGGGTTGGCCGGATGCGGCTGATGACGAACAATCCGGACAAGTGCGCCGGGGTGGCTGGGAGCCGCCTGGAGCTGGTCGAGCGGATCCCGCTGGTGATCCGGCCGGTCGCGGAGAACGTGCGCTACCTGAAGACGAAGCAGGAGAAGCTCGGGCACGCCCTCCAGCTCGCCGCCGACTGACCGGCCTGGCTACTGGTAGATGATCAGGTCGGGGGGCGGGTCGAGCAGGAGCACCTGTTCGGGGGTCATCAGCGGCTCGTCGTGGCGGTAAAACAGCTTGAACCCCGTGTACTGGACCCGCTGCTCGACAATCAGCGTGTCGTACTGGCGCGACTTGATGGCCGGGTTCCCGAAGCCGTCCATCACCATCACCACCTGGACCCGAGGATCGGTCGTGATCTTCTGGTGGCTGGTTACCATCTCCTCGGTGAAGCGGTGCACCAGCAGCAGCTTCGGCGGCAGCTTCTCGGATTCCACCAGCTCGGCGAGGGCGCGCTGCGCGCCGTTGATCGCCGCCGCGTCCATCGTGCCGACTCGCCGGCCCGGCACCTGGCCTCGCGGCATCGCGAACTCCGGATCGAGCGCCAGGTGGACGTTCGGGCGCTTCAGGAACGGCCGCAGCCAGGCGACCTCGTCGTCCACGCTCCCCCGGCCGATCTGGACGTCCAGGATCAGCAAGAACCCATGCTCGTCCGCCCACTGTGCTACTCGCTCGATCAGCTCCGTCTCCATCCGCAACCGGTAGAGACCGTCCGGCCCGGGCTCACCCTGCGCCACCACCGCTACCAGCTCCAGCGCCGGCGTCACTAACCGATCCTGGTCCGCCGACCTGTACGCCTCGGCCTGGGCGCGCAGCCGGGGGAACAGGGACTCGGGCGGCAGCTCCCCAAGGACGCCCATACCGCTCGACAGCGGGTTCCCGTAGTAGGAGACGATCCGACGAGCCGGCAGCACCGAGCCCGGCAGCGGCGGCGGCAGCACGTGAGAGGACGTCGTCGGACGCGGTCCGATCTCGGCGTCAGGCTCCCAGGCGAACCGCTCCTCGTTGCGGCGCCGCACGATCCCGGAGGGTCCAGTGATCCAGGTGTGGACGTCGTTGGCGAAGACCGCTCGATGGTCGCCCTCCCACCAGACCAGCTCACCCCGCGTCGTCCGCTGGCGCGTCTCGCCGTGCCCGGCGGCGCGCGCATCCTCGACGCACGCGCCCACCAGATCGGCCCCGATCCGCCCGCGCAGGTCGCCGAGGCGCGGATGGAACGAGCAGCCGGCGATCGGCCCGTTCGCCTCGCGCAGGGCGGCGCTGATCTCCGGGCCGCGCGGGATCTCGGGTACCGGAGTCGGGAGCGGCAGAGGATTCGGGGCGCTCGCGGCCTGGCGGGCGGCCTCGGCCTCGACTGCCGACCGGGCGTCTGAAGCGGCCTGCTCGCGCATCAGCGCCATCTCGATCCAGACGACTGCCCCCACCACCGCCAGCAACGCCAGCCCGAGCCAGAGCCGGCCGGCTGTCTCAGTCCAGGCTGAGATCGACCGACGCCGCCCGCCAACAGCCTGGCGGGCGCGCGCGCGCCGACGCGCCCGCCGAGCGGCCCTGAGCCGCGCAGCAGCCGCGTCTCCCCCATCCTCCGAGCCGCCATTCGGCACCTGAGGCGGGGCGGAGCTTTGGACACGCTCGACGTGCCCGGGCCGGCGGTCCTCGCCGGCGTCAGGGGTGACACGCATCGCCGTCACTCGCTCTCGCGCCCCGCCGCGAGCGAGCGGCCAGCTCACCCCAGGGCGCCAGGAGGGTGTACCACATTCGATCGCTCAAGAGTCCAGTTTCGTACCGAGGAACGAGCGACGAGCGCGTCAGGGTTCGGCCGGGCGGATTGTGACGTGCCCGTGATCGCGCCGCGCCGCCCGGATCACGACCGTTCCGTATCCTCTGTCAAGAGGCGACAGGACACGACAGGAGGCGTACGGGATGGCTGGAGCCGCCACGGTGCAGCAGGCGCCGGAGCTTCGAGGAGCGCTGCCGACGCTGCCGACGATCGTCGAGCGGACCTGGTACACCGTCTGTGTCGCCCACCGGAAGGGCGGCGTCGCCAAGTCCACGACGACCTGGTACCTGGCCCGTGAGCTCGCTCGGGCCGGCCAGCGCATCCTGCTCCGGGATCTCGATCCGCAACAGGGCCTGCGCGACATCCTTCGAGACCACGGCTGCGAGGACGGCCGCTACTCGAAGACGATCGCGCTGGTCAGAGATGGCGAGCCGCTGCCGTTCACGCCAGACGTCGAGCTGATCGACACGCCGCCGGCCCTGGACGACAGCCTGCCGGGCGTTGCGCGGGCGGACGGCGTGATCGTGCCGGCGATGCCGGAGCACCAGGCGGTTCGGGCGCTGGAGCGGATGCTGCTGGTCCTGGACCAGACTCACCATGAGCACCCGTTCACGCGGGTGCTGGGCCTGCTGCCGGTCCGCGTCAAGCCGCGCTGGAGCGAGCACGCCGCCTTCATGCAGCAGATCGAGGTCCTGGGCCAGCGGTTTGGGCACCCGGTGCTGCCCGCCATCCCCGAGAGCCGGCACGTGCTGACCTACTCGCTGCGCGGCCGGCTCTGGCGCCCGATCGCCGAGGTGGTGCTGGCGGACCTGGCGCGCAATCGCCCGGCCGGCGCCCTCACCACCGTCGCGGGAGGGCAGTGACCACGGTGGCGCGAACCAGAACGCTCAAGATCGGCGCCGTCGTGGACCGGCCGCTGGATCAGACGGAGCGCCGGGCGCTGGCATCTGAGGCCGCGCGCGCCCTCAACCCCGTCAACGTCGCCAACCTCCCCGTCGAGCGGATCGCCGAGACGCCGGAGGCCCGGAACAGCCGCCGTGGCTACGACGAGACGAAGCTGAACGAGCTGGCCGCCTCGATCCGCGAGCACGGCGTCCTCCAACCGATCCTCGTCACGCCGGACGCGGACGGGTACCGCGTGATCGCCGGCAACCGTCGCCTCAAGGCCACGATTCGGGCCGGCCTGGAGACGATCCCGGCGTTGATCAAGACCCAGGTGGACGAGCATCGTCAGTTCTTCCTGAACCTCGTGGAGAACGTCCAGCGCGTCGATCTGACCGGCAAGGAGCGCGTTGAGGCGATCCAGCTCCTGGCCGCCTCGGGGCTGGGCGTCCGCGAGATCAGCCGAGGGACCGGGATCTCGCCGGGGACGATCTCACGCTGGCTGCGGATCGCCGATCGCCCGATCCTCGCTCGGGCGCTGGAGGAGGAGCGGCTCGACATCGCCCGGGCGATGACCCTGGCGCCGATCCGCGACGAGGCCATCCTCGCCCGCCTGCTCGACGACGCCCCCAGCACGCCGCGCGCCGAGCTGAACGTGGCGGTGCAGGCTGTTTTGCAGCAAAACACCTACTGCCTGGACGACGGCCGCCTGGCGGACGTGGACCGCAAGCTGGCGCTGGTCAGGACGGTGACGGACGTCGGCGCGGCCCACCTGCGGCGGATCCAGGCCCGCGCGGCGGAGCTGCTGGCCCAGATCGAGCCCGCGTCTGCTGATCCGACCTGAATCCCGCATCGTACTATCTGGTGATGCGGGATTGGTCCGCGTCGGCGCTCGGGGCAGCGGCGTCGAGATCGCGTGGGACAACGAGAGCGGCCGGCACATCGCGCTCTACGGGGCGGTCGATCGGCTCCTGGGCGGTGGCTTCGTCGCCAAGGCCGACGTGGCGGACGGTGGCATCTTCCCGAACGGTGCGAACGTCATCGGGATCAAGCCAGCCGAGCGCGGAACCATCCAGCTGCTCACCACCAACGGCGACGGCGACATCACCGGCGTCTACCAGCTCATCAAGGTGCGCTAGCGACCGACCGCCGCGGCCGGCGGCTCGTGCGCCGCGTGACGCGGACGTCTCGCCAACGGGCGGTCTCAGCCGCCGCCCGGCGGAACGAGCCGCCGCTCCGTCATCCAGCCGGCGACCTGGGCGCGAGACCGGAACTCCAGTTTGGTCAGGATGTGGCGGACGTGGGTGTCCACCGTCCACTCGCTGATCACCAGCTGCTCGGCGATCTGCCGATTGGTGTGTCCTCGGGCGATCAGGGCGGCCACCTCCTGCTCGCGTTGGCTGAGCGGTCCCGCCGGCGTGGCGGCGACCAGTCGTACGGACGGTGAGGTAGGTCCGGATGCCGGCTCGCGCTCGCCGAGCGCCTCCGCGACCGCCTCATCCATGGGGAGCGCCCGGCCGGCCGCCCAGGCCGCCGCGAATCCTTCCTCGCCCAGGCCCTCGCGAGCGGCGGCCAGACTGGCCTCGCGCATTGGGAGCTCCGTGGGCGGCACGGGCGTGCCATTGACCTCGCGCAGCGCGTCAGCCGTCGCCAGCAGTCGCGCCGCGTGCACGAGCTCGCCGTCCCCCCGCGCCACGGCCGCCAACACTTCGAGACAGCCGGCCATACCCTCCGTGTCGTCGATCGCCCGTCGTAGCTTCAGGCTCTCCCGCAGCAGCGACGTCGACCGCGCGCGGTCGCCCGACGCGTGCGCCACGAGACCCAGATAGTGGAGCGTCCAGGCGATTCCGTACCGATCCGCCAGCTCTCGGTAGAGCGCGAGGGTATCGTCGTAGAACGCTGCTGCCTGCACATAGTCGCCCCGATCTTGAGCCAGGAGCCCCAGGCCGCTGAGGGCGGCCGCGGTCCAGAGCCGGTCCCCGGCCTCCTGGAACAGGGCCAGACTCTCCTCGGTCAGCGCCCTCGCATGCTCGTGATCGCCCCGGCTATGCGCGATCCGACCCAGGAGGACGATGGCGAGGCCTATGCCGTGTCGGTCCCCGAGCTGGCGGTAGAGAGTTAGGGACTGGTTCCCCAGCGCCTCGGCCCGCTCCTCGTCGTTCTGGGCGAGTGCGAGCAGACCGGCGGCGCCGAGCGCCTGCGCCTGCGCGGACATCGAACCCCCACCGGCCGCGAGCGCCGCCTCCAACCAGCCGCGACCTTCGCCGATCCGACCCCGCCGGTACCAGAACTGCCGGAGGGATCCGGCCAGACGCAACCCTGACTCCACCTCGGCCGGCTCGTGCTGACTCCAGGCCAGCGCCGCCCGCACGTTGTCGACCTCCTGCTCGAAGCGATCGAGCCAGGCCGCGTCCTCCGGCCCCCTGAAGTGCGGCAGTGCCGCCTCGGCTAACGCCCTGAGCCACATGAGATGCCGGTGGCGCATGGCCGCTTCCTCGCCGGCCTGGCGTAGCTTCTCCCAGGCGTACTCGCGCAGCGTCTCCAGCAGGCGATACCGCTGCTGGCCGACCGGAGCGTCAGCCACCACCAGCGACTTGTTCACCAGCTGGACCAGCAGCTCGAGTACCTCCTCGGCCACGATCCCCTCCCCGGCGCAGACCGCCTCGGCCGCCTCCAACGTCCAGCCTCCGGCGAAAACCGCCAGCCGCCGCAGCAGGATCCGCTCCGTCTCCGGCAAGAGTGCATAGCTCCAGTCCACCGCCGCCCGTAGCGTCTGCAGGCGTGGCAGCGCGGTCCGGCTGCCGGCCGTCAGCAACCGGAACCGCTCGTCGGTCCGCGCCGGGCCGGACTCGCCGACGGCGGCGTCCAGCCGCGCCGCCAGCTGCTCGACGCTCAGTACCCGGACCCGCGCCGCCGCCAGCTCCAGCGCCAGTGCGATCCCGTCCAGGCGGCGGCAGACCCGGACCACAGCTCTGACGTTGTGCTCGGTGAGCATGAAGGTGGGAGAGGCGGCGCACGCCCGATCGACGAACAGCCGGACCGCCTCACCCTGACGAGCTGCGGCCAGCTCCGTGGCCGGAGCCGGCTGGGAAGCGGGAACGGTCAGTGGTGGCACCGGCCAGATTAGCTCACCCGCGATCCCCAGGACCTCGCGGCTCGTCGCCACGATCTCGAGCTGCGGGCAGGCGCGCAGGAGGCACTCCGCGAACTCGGCACACGCGCCCACGAGATGCTCGCAGTTGTCCAGGATCAGCAGGAGTTGCTGGGGGCGGAGCGTCTCGATCAGCGTGCCCAGCAGCGTATGTCCCGCTTGCTCCTGGACGCCCAGCACCTCGGCGACCACCTGGGGGACAAACGCCGGGTCGGCCAGCGGAGCCAGCTCGACCAGCCAGACGCCGTCCGCGTAGGCGTCCAGCGCCTCGCCGGCGAGCCGCAACGCGAGCCGCGTCTTCCCGACCCCCGGTGGTCCCGTGAGGGTGAGTAGGCGAGTGCGAGCCAACACGTGCCCCAGCGCGGCAAGCGCCTGCTCGCGCCCGACGAAGCTGGTGAGCTGCAACGGCAGGTTGTGGCTCTGCGCGGGGCCAGGGAATGACTGTAGCACGACGCCCTGCTCCACCGGCCGTGCTTATACCATGGTCGTGGAGCTGAGAATCTCACGCTGACGTTCCCTTCGAAGACGTCGTACCACTGGATCAGGAACGACCGTCAATCGGTCTGGCCGTGGAACGTCCTGGACGATGTTCACGTCTTCACTCTCGGCACAGCGCCGTGTTGGCGGCGTGTCCGAGCCGCGTCAATTCCGACCACTGGCAGATCGAGGAGCGGCTGACTGAGGACGAGATGTGGGTGGAGGCGCCACGGGCGTCTGGCGGGACGTCTGCGACCTGGTGAGACGGCGAGACGATGAAGCGATTGTTACCCTGGGCGCTGGCGGCGGGCGTCGTGCTGGCGATCTCCTACTACGCCTACAACGCCGGCCCGGTCGGCGTCGTGAACGGCATCCTGGCGACACTACTGCTGCTGCGCCTGTTCGGCCGGCCGAACAGGCCGGTCCGCGCAGACGGCGGAGCCGGCACCGTCCCGGTGTTGCTCGGGCCATCCCGGCGGGAGGAGTCTCGGACCAGGCGGGAGCCCCGATCTCGGGAATGGTCCAGCCAGGGGCGCGTGCGAGGTGGGGTGGCGATGCTGGTGACACGGCAGATCTCCGGCGAAGGAACGTCCTGAGGGTGAGGTAGATCACAGCCGCATGGTGAGAGCGATCACAGCCGCGCGCTCCCGAGGCTTCTACAGTAGCCCTATGAGGGGGCGGGAGCCCCGGGGGATCGAGATGTACGGATCAGACCGATCTACAACACGGGTCTACGCGCAGATGATGGCGGCGCAGCGGGCTGAGCGGGAGCGGGCCAGGCGCCGGTCGTCATCGCGGTCGTGGATCGACGCTGACATCGAGTTGGCTGCGAGGCCGCCACGGGTCGTCCTGCATGGCTCGTTGGCGGCGTTGTGCGCGCTCGTCACCTCCACAGTAGCGACGCTGCGTGGGCGCTCGCGACGGGAGTCGACCCCGCTTCCGGCAGTCCCACTGCCTCAGGCATGAGCATCTGGTGGCGGGTGGCTACCTCCCTGGCATCACATCTCCCGAGTGTCACCAGCGCCCCGGCCGGCCGACCGGGGCTTCTTCATGTCACGTGCAGAGCGCTACACCGGCGGGGCCAGGTCGTCGAGCCCGTACCACCGCGATGCCAGCCTGGCAGCGGCCCTGGCTCGTTTCAGCGCAACAGCATCCTCGCCCTCGGTCGGCGGCGCCACCCGGACCCGGAACCGCGCCTCGTAGACGCCTTTGGTCTTGATGACGGTTCCGAGGAGTCCGGCCTCCTTGAGCCAGACGGTGTCCCCCTCGCGCGGGGACCAGGCTGTAGACGAGCTGGGCATGCTGCCTCCCTACGGGTCATGTCATCTCACAGGCACGTCATGATGACAGGTCGGCGCGATGCGTGTCGCGCCACCCTTCGAGCGCGACCGCTCCGCGCTCGTCTGTGACCGGCATCACAGGCCCCCATCTCAAGCGCGTGCTATCCTGGCGCGGTCGCACAGCGGGGCAGTGGGGCCAGGGTGGATGTGATGGCGGACGACACCACGAGGATCGAAGCGCTCGAAGAAACCACGGCGTCACCTTCGCCGTCTCGGACACCGGGATCGGGATGACTGAGGAGCAGCTGGAGCCGTACCTCGCCGACCTGATGGAGGCGTTTCCCGTGTCGATGGACGGCAGGCTAAAGGATAGCGCCCGGTGACGGAGTCGCTGCTGGCGACGGCTCCGGCCTGGGTCGCGGTGACGCTGCTTGCTATCACGATCCAGGTCGTCGTGCCGCTGGTCGCCGGCTGGGTCGCCGTCCGGCGGCTCGGCGTGGGGTGGCGCTTCTTCTGGTACGGTGCGCTGGTCTTCTTCGTCTCACAGATGGTGGCGCGGCTGCCGCTGGTACAAGTCGGGCAGGTGCTGCTCCAGGATGCTCTCTCGTCTACCGTCGTGCAGTGGATCTGGATCGTGGTGCTCTCGTTCAGCGCCGGCCTGTTCGAGGAGGGCGGCCGCTGGATCGGCTACCGCTGGCTGTTCCGTCCCGAGGAGCGGACCTGGCGCCCGGCGGTGGTGTACGGCCTCGGCCACGGCGGCCTGGAGTCGATGGTGCTGATCGCCGGCCTGGGCGTGCTCAGCCTGGTGGGGCTCCTGGCGATGACCAGCACAGACCTGTCGCAGCTCCAGCCGGAGCAGCGCGAGGCCGTGCAGGCGCAGCTCGCCGCCGTGGCGGCGCAGCCGGCCTGGTTCCCGCTGCTCGGCGCCTGGGAGCGGCTCAGCGCGATGACGATACACGTCGGGCTGTCGCTGATCGTGCTCCAGGCGTTTCGGCGCGCCTCATGGGTCTGGCTGCCGGTAGCGATCCTCGTCCACGGCACCGTCAACGTCGTAGGGCTGACCGTCCTGAGGCTGGTGGGCGGGATGACGCCCGCCGGGCTGGTGCTCGTCGAGGTGGTCATCATGCTGATGGCAATCGCGGTGCTCTGGGGCGGCCTCCGGCTGCGCGACCGGGAGGACGAAGCGAACGCCTGCCCCGCCTCCGGCGCCTGACGCTCCTCGTGAGCTTATCCCGACTCAGCGCCCGGTCGTGGAGCGTGCGTTGAGCGCGGTCAGGTGCGGGCGGCGATGGCCCGCACGATGTCGGACCGGCTGACCATCCCTCGGATCGCCCCGTTCGCCATGACCGGCACCCGCTTGATCCGGTGCTGCGCCAGCAGCGTCGCGATCTCTTCGACCGTCGCGTCCTCGCCGACGCTGATGACGTTCTCGGTCATCACGTCTGAGACGATCGCGCCGATGTGGCCGATCACGTCGGCCTCGCTGACGATCCCGACCACCTTCCCATCCGGGTCTTCGACCGGCATGCCGCTGATGTTGTGGTAGGCGAGCAGCTTGGCGGCGTCCTCGACCAGCATGTCAGAGCCCACGGTCACGATCTCGCGGGCCATGATATCTCTCGCCTTCAGGCTGGCATCCGCGGCGGCCGTCGCTTCGGCCGAGTCGGGGTGGAGCTCAGCGCGCAGATCCTCGAAATTCGTGCTCCCGACCCCGACCGGTACCTGGAACGTCAGGACGCGCTCGTCCTCCAGGCGCAGGCAGCCGCGCAGCACCGTCGCGCGGCCTTCGACCTGCCCGTCGTCGGTCCCACGCGGCACGATCGCGATCAGCTCACCGCCCCGGACCACGAGTGACACGGCCTCGTGGCCGTCCCCGGACGGCAGCTGTGGGAGGCCGGGGGCGGACATCCGCGCGGCGGCATCGGCGATGCTCAGGCGTTTCATCGAAAGCTCTCCCGTCGCGGCAATGTTCGGTCGGTACGGGCCGGTGAGTCGATCCGCGTCTGCTGGCATGATGCTTGGAGAACGTAAGGGCGGTCAACCCCGCCCACGGCGCTCCGGTGTGATGACGCACAGAGCGTGTGCGGAAACCGTGCCCAGCCACCGGGCGGCCCTCCGGGCCTACGGCGCCCGGCGTTCGTAGACGCGCCGGAACAGGTCCGGCAGGCCGTCCACCTCGCGCGGCAGGACCGGCTGGTACGCGCCGGCCTTGCTGGTGCCGAGCCCGAGCCGAACGAGCGTGCAGGCCAGCCCGACCCCGGCCGCGACGCTCTCCACGACCGGCACGGTCAGGGTCTCCCGCAGCCGCGCTTCGAGATCGGCCATGCCGGCACAGCCCAGGACGATCGCCTCGGCGCCGTCGTCTTGGACCGCCCGGCGCGCCTCGCCGACCAGCCGCTCGATCACCCGCTCGCGCGGCAGCGCTTCGAGGTCGAGCACGGCCAGCCCGGACGAGCGGACCGAGGCGCAGCGGGTCTCGTAGCCGTACTTTCGGACGGCGTCTTCGAGCAGCGGCTTCCAGCGCGGCGAGGTCGTCACGATGCTGAAGCGGTGGCCGATCAGGCTCGCCAGCGCCATCGACGCCTCGGCGATGCCGATCGCTGGCTTGCCGGAGAGCTCACGCGTTGCATCGATCGCCGAATGGGCGCTGAAGCAGGCGAAGATGAAGGCGTCCACGTCGTCGGCGCGCTCGAGCACCCGTTCGAGCGTCCCGAGCATGCTGACCGCCTCGTCGAACGCGCCTTCGATGCTCTTCGGCCCGGCCGTGGCGTGGACCGTATCGACGGCGACGCCAGGGCCGGCGGCCGTCTCGGCGGCACGGTGGATCGCGGCCGTCATCTCGGCGCTGGTGTTCGGGTTGACCACGAGCAGGCGCATCGGCTGACCTCTGGGTGTGCTGGATCGGGCGAGGGTAGCGTACGTCATCCGGCCCGCCGACCCCGAGCGCCCGGGCGTGCAACCTGTCCTTCCGAACAGGGTCAGGACTGTCCCGCTGCCCGAAGTGGCTGGCGCTGCCTGCTGGCGACACTTCGAACGTCGCCATCGACTTCGAAGAAGGGAGCGCTGACACCATGATCACCGTGCCAGACACCTCGATCGACCGCCGAGCTTCGAGCCCGAGCGGCCGGCCTCCGTCAGGCGCTCGGCGCCACCGGGAGGCGGTTCGATGAGCGCCGCCGCGATTGCTCAGGGCCGGGCGGGAACGGACGTGCAGCCCGGCCTGCACCGGACCGTCGTCGTCGCGGCGCTCGGAGTCGGCATCTACCTGGCCGCGCTCGACATCAGCATCGTCAACGCCATCCTGCCGGTCGTCGCCGACGCCTTCGCGACTGACCTCACCGCGATCCAGTGGGTCGTCACCAGCTACCTGCTGGTCCAGAGCGCGCTGCTGCTGGCCGTCGGCCGCCTCGCCGACCTCTGGGGCCACAAGCGGATCTACCTGCTCGGCCTGACCGTGTTCATCGTGAGCTCGGTCATCTGCGGCCTCGCCTCGTCCACGCCGTTCCTGGTGGCCGGCCGGGCGATCCAGGCGCTTGGCGCATCGCTGATCTTCGCGAGCCTGACCGTCATCCTGACCCACGCCTTTCCTTCCGACCAGCGCGGCCGGGCCGTCGGCCTCCAGGCGACGATCGTCTACGTGGGCCTCGCCACCGGCGCGCCGCTGGGCGGCTGGCTGACCGACCTGTTCGGCTGGCAGTCCGTGTTCCTGGTGAACGTGCCGATCGGCCTGGTTGCGCTGTTGCTCGGCTGGCGGACCGCCCCGTCGGACATCGCGAGCCAGCGACGTGAGCCGTTCGACCTGGCGGGCTCGGTGGTCTACGTGCTGGGCCTCGGGCTGCTGCTGCTCGGGCTCAACCAGGGCCACGACTGGGGCTGGGCCTCGGCACCGATCGTCGGCCTCCTGCTGCTCGGGACGGCACTGCTGGCGGGCTGGGTCGCGATCGAGCTGCGCATCAAGAGTCCGATGATCGACCTCAGGCTGTTCGGCCAGCGCGCCTTCGCCGCGCCGGTCGTGAGCGCCTTCCTCTGCTACACCGGTATCTCGGCGACCTTCCTGCTGCCGTTCGCGCTGATCCAGGGGCGTGGATTGAGCCCGGCCCAGACCGGCCTGATCCTGACCTGCCAGACGATCGTGATGGCGGCGACGGCCTCAATCAGCGGCTCGCTCTCCGACCGGATCGGCGCACGCACGCTGGCCACGGTTGGCATGGTGCTGCTGTCGATCGGTCTGCTGGTGCTGTCGCGGGTCGATGCGACGCTGCCGTTGGGCCTGATCGTCGGCGCCCAGACCGTGATGGGGCTCGGCATCGGCCTGTTCACCTCGCCGATGAGCAGCGCGATCCTGGGCGCCGTCCCGGCCGAGCGGCGCGGCGTCGCCAACGGCGTGCTCGGGACGGCGCGGACGCTCGGGATGGTGCTGGGCGTTGGCATCGCCGGCGCGGTCTACGCGACGACCCTCGGCCTGAACGGCGACCCGGGCCCCGATGGCGTCCTGCGGGCGACCGGCATCGGGCTGCTCGTCGGGAGCGGCGTCGCCCTGCTCGGAACGGTGACGGCGGCGTTCATCTCGGGCGCCGTCAGCGCAAACGCCGAAACCAGAAAATGAGAGGCCAGTCATGTCTTTTACCGATGAAGAGGTCACCTACCTGCGGTCGCAGCCGCTCGGTCGGCTCGCCACCGTCGGCGACGACGGCCAGCCGGACGTCGTGCCGGTCGGCTTCGACTTCGACGGGACGTACATCTACGTCAGCGGCTACGGCGACAACACGAAGACGAAGAAGTTCCGCAATGTCCTGGCCGGCAACACTCAAGTCGCGCTGGTCGTGGACGACCTGGTGTCCACGAATCCCTGGACGCCGCGCTTCCTGCGCGTCTACGGCACGGCCGACGTCGTGGAGCGGGACGGCTACGCTGGCCGGAAGGCGTACCTGCGGATCACGCCGACCGTCTCGTGGAGCTGGAACCTCGACGGGCACCCGTACACCGGCGAGGACGGCGGCGAGCAGTTCGCGGCGCAGGTCACGCGGACGGTACACGGTTCGCCGGCCCAGACTCCGGCCGGCCGCTAGGGATCGGACCTGGCCCGGCAGTTTGCCGGGATTGGCAATACGCCAGAAGGAGCAGATGGTGGAACGGAAGGTCGTGAATCCGTGGACCTGGCAGGACAAGTTCGCGTACGTCCAGGCGAACGAGGTTGGCGAGGTGCGGCGGATGCTGATCTGCGCCGGGCAGACGGCGATGGACGCCGAGGGTCGCCCGGCCCACGTGGGCGACATGCGGGCTCAGATCGAGCTGGCGCTGGACAACCTCGAGACGGTCCTCCAGGCGGCCGACTTTGCGCTCGCCGACGTGGTTCGCTTGAACTTCTACACCACGGACGTGGACCGGTTCTTCGCGGAATACGGCACGATCGCCGATCGGCTCACCAGGGCTGGCTGCCGGCCGGCGAACACGACGCTGGGCGTGGCCCGGCTGGCCTTCCCGGAGCTCCTGGTCGAGATCGAGGCGACGGCGGCGGCGTAACCGACCCACGAGCCCGTCCCGTCCCGCCGGGTGCCGCTCGGGCGACAGTGTCGTCGCCCGAGCGGCACCCGGCGGGTGGTTCACAGATCCGTGACACGGGTGACATGAGCGGTTGACGATCGCCTGTCAGGCTGAATCTGAGCCGCCAGACCGACGTGTGCAGGTACACGATGCGCGGCCTGGCCCGGTGCAGACCACAGCTCACGGAGACAGGAGATGAACACCCGCGGACCGTTGTCGTCGGGAGAGAAGCTCACCGTCGCCGCGCTCGTCGTCGCGGCGTTCGGCATCGTCATCCAGATCGCCGCCGGCCATCCGTATCCGACCGTACCGCCGGTCTTCTTCATCCTGCTGATACCGGCCGCCCTGGTCGCGTTCGGACGCTGGCGATGGGCACCCGTACCTGCCGTGCTCGCCGGTATGTTTCTCACCTTCGGACTGTTCGCCAGCGGCGAGTCAGGCCGTCTGTTCGGGCTGAGCAACCCCGGCGACTCGGTCGGCCTCTGGATCCAGACGCTGGCAGTGCTCGTCGCGACGGCCGCCGCGATCACGGCGTCGGTCCAGAACTATCTGGGGCCGACCTCGCGCACGCCGGTCCAGACGAGCTAGGTCGTCCGATGGCGAAGATTACCTGCAGAGTCACCGGCGTCCTCTACGTCCTGTTCGGTGCGGCCGGCTTCGCGCTCGGCGACGAGGCGGACCGGTATCACAACGTCCTGCACCTCGTGACTGGGATCGTCGGCGTCTACGTCGGATTCGTCGGATCGCTCGCCGCGGCGCGGGCGTTCTGCCTGACGTTCGGCGCCGGGTATCTCGCGTTCGGAGTCCTCGGCTTCGTCCTGGGCGATCCGTCGACGGACTACCTGTTGGATGTTGGCCTGTTCAGCGTCGGGACGTTCGACCACATCCATCACCTTAGCCTCGGCACGCTGATCCCGGCCGGTGTTACGCTCCGCCAGATCGGTATTCGACGGCGGCGCTCGGCCGGTCGGAGACCGTTCGCGGGCCGTCGCGGAGGGCACGGTGACGGCCCGGCAGCCCGGTCCTCGGTATGATTCTCGACGGGCGGGCGCGAGTGAGCCCGCCTGCCATCGCTGGCTCGCGTCATGCGGAGTGAGCCCGACCGGACGGACCTCCTCCATACCGCATGCCTCGTATGACACGAAACCCCAGCGGAGGCTCGCAGATGACTGAGCTCGCCGACGTTGCCCCCTCGTTTGTCGAGATCGCCCACAAGGTCGTGTGGTGCTCCGTCGCGACCGTGGACCGCCGCTCACGGCCGCGCTCGCGGATCTTGCACCCCTACTGGGAGTGGGACGGGAGCTCCCTCGTCGGGTGGGTCGCGACGGTCCCGAGCCCCGTCAAGCGAGCGCACCTCGACAGCAGCCCGTACGTCTCGTGCAGCTACTGGGCGCCCTCCCAGGACACGGCGGTCGCCGAGTGCCGAGCCGAGCTGCTCGTCGACGACGACACCCGCACCCGCGTCTGGAACCGGTTCAAGCAGACGCCGCCACCGCTCGGCTACGATCCCGGAAGCATCGGCGTCCCGGGCTGGGACGCACCGACCTCGCCGGCGTTCGCCGTCCTTCGGCTTCGCCCATGGCGGCTGCTCGCGCTGCCCGGTGAGGTCTTCCTGAAAGGGGGCTCGGGTGGGGCCCTGGTCTGGTCGGACGCAGCCGGCTGACGAACCGCGCGAGTGACCCCGTCAGGCCGAGACGATGGCCGTGGCGAGGACGCGCGGGGTGTTGGTGGTGATGACGTCCGCGCCTAGATCGAGCGCCAGGCGCAGCCGCCGTTCCCAGTTCGGCGTGCCGGCGTCGAGAGTCCAGAGGTCGAAGCTCGCCCCGAGCTCGTGGATCATCCCCTTCAACGTGTCCAGGCCCAGGTCGTCGGCGACCATCCGCTCGGCGGTCCGGAGGCGGATGTAGATCTCGCGCGGGGCGGGGACCAGCCGCAGGATGCCGCCAAGCCGATCACGCAGGTACTCGGCCGTCGGTCCGCGGCGCTCCCGCGCCAGCGGATGGGCGTCCAGGTAGCCGTAGGCGCCCCGGACGCCGGGCATCGGCTCCAGCCTGGCTCCGTCCGGCGCCCAGTCGAGGTAGTACATCGGGTCGAAGCCGACCGGCGCTGTCGGGTCGACGTGGAGAAGCCGACGCAGGTTCCAGTCTGCCGTGCAGCCGAAGATGACGCGGTCCCTGATCGGCTCAACCTGGCGCAGCAGGCCCTCGATGCGAGGCCACGGCCACGGCGCGGCGTCCTTCATGTCCAGTTGGAGCACGGTCGGCGCCGAGGTCGTCCGCATCAGCTCGACGGCGTCGCTCAACTGGCTCACCGGATGGTCGGTCGCCGGGGCGAGCGCACCGCCCTTATGGTCGTGGCGGTAGTCGCGAAGCCGGAGCCCACGGGCTGTGCCCGACGTCAGGCCGGCAACCGGCCCGCTGCCGGTCGTACCGCGATCGAGTGTGGCGTCGTGGTAGATCAGGTAGTCGCGGTCGGCCAGCATCACGAGGTCGATCTCGGCGCGGGCTACGGGCGCCGCGAGGCAGGCGGCGAGCGCGTCCAGCGAGTTCTCGGGCAGGCCGGGGTCCCAGTTCGCGCTGTGGACCTTCAGCTGGACGATCCGCCCGTCCGGGGCGCGGAGGAGAGACTCCGGGTGGACGCCGCTCGTGGTGACCGGGTGGGAGTCGTTGGCGAACATCCTGCTCCAACGTGGTTGACAGGATGTACAGGATGAACAGGATTTTGATTCGTGATCCTGTTCATCCTGTACATCCTGTCAACAGTCGTCCGTCCACCTGCCTAGCCGAGCCGCTGGCCGGCGGCTGGATCGAACAGGTGGAGTTTCGTGGCGTCGAACGTCAGCCCGACCGGCTCGCCGACCCGCACGGCCAGCGAGGCCGGCGCGATCACCTGCACCGTGCGCTCGCCGATCCGGACGTCCACGACCTGCTCACGGCCCATCGGCTCGACGACGTACACCTCACCGCGGGCATGTGACATGTCTGACGGACCGATTGTCAGGTGCTCTGGACGGATCCCGAGCGCGACAGGCCTGGCGGCGCCGTTGAGCGCCAACCGATCGGCGAGGGCCGGCGCGAGCGGGACCAGCACGTCGTCGGCGCCCCGGGCCACGACCCGCCCGTCCGATCGCGCGACCTCCACGTCCAGGAAGTTCATCGGCGGGTTGCCGATGAACTCGGCGACGAAGCGGTTGGCCGGACGCTCGTACAGGTCGTCAGGGGGGCCGTAGGCGGCCAGCTTGCCGTCCACCATCAAGGCGATCCGGTCGGCCATCGAGAGCGCTTCGAGCTGATCGTGCGTGACGAAGATCGAGGTGATCCCGAGCTCCTTCTGGAGCCGCTTGATCTCGGCGCGCATGCTGTGGCGCAGTCGCGCATCGAGGTTCGAGAGCGGTTCGTCGAGCAGCAGGATGTCGGGCTCCTTGACGAGCGCCCGCGCCAGCGCGACCCGCTGCTGCTGGCCCCCCGAAAGCTGGGCCGGGCGGCGGGCCAGCAGCTCGCCGACGCGGACCTGCTCGGCGACCAGCCGGACGCGGCGGTCACGCTCCTCACGGGGGAGACCCCGCCGCAACGAGAGCGGGAAGCCGATGTTCTCGGCGATCGTCATGTGCGGGTAGAGGGCGTAGTTCTGGAAGACCATGCCGATGCCACGGTCACGTGGCAGCAGCTGGTCGACGCGGCGCTCGCCGAAGTAGATCGCGCCGGAGGTCGGGCGGTAGATGCCGGCCGTCATCAGCAGGGTCGTGGTCTTGCCGCACCCGGAGGGGCCGAGCAGCGCCACCAGCTCGCCGCTCTTGATCTCCAGGTCGAGCGCGTCCACCGCCGTGACGGCGCCGAACCGCCTGGTCAGCTTTTCGAGCCGGACGTCCATCGCCTCATCCCTTGACCCCTCCGCCGTAGATGCGCATCAGCTGCTCCTGCGCGAACAGGAACAGGATCAGGATCGGCAGCACGTAGTAGAGCCCGACGGCGGTCAACACCCCGTAGTCCACGAAGCGCCCCTCGCCCAGCAGCGACCGCACCAGCAGGCTCAGCGTCGCCTGGGAGCCGCTCGGCATGAACACGAACGGCAGCAGGAACTCGTTCCAGCCCGAGACGAAGGCTAACAGCCCGAGCGCCAGCAGCCCCGGCCGGACCAGCGGCATGACGATCCGCCACCAGGTCGTGATGCGCCCGGCCCCGTCCACCAGCGCCGCCATCTCCAGCTCCCAGGGGACGGTGTCGAAGAACCCTTTCATGATCCAGATGCCGAGCGGCAGCTCAAACGCCGCCTTGACCAGGATCACGCCGAGGAGCTGATCGTACAGCCCGAGCCGACGCAGCACGATGAACGTCGCGATCAGCAGCGTCACACTCGGGAAGCTGTGGAGCAGGAGGACGCTGCCGAGGAACGCACGCCGGCCCGGGAAGTTGAGCCGCGAGAGCGCGTAGCCGGCCATCGACGAGATCAGCAGGACCACGGCGGTGGTGGCGAGCGAGAAGACCAGCGTGTTGATGGTGAGCGGGATGATCGGCGGCTTGTTGCGGAGCTGCTCGACAGACTCAGGCGCCCAGAGGAAGCGCCAGTTCTCCAGCGTGAAGCTGCCGGTCGGCCAGAGACCCTCCATCCGCGTGAAGAACGACGAGTAGGTCAGCCAGACGTACAACAGCAGGATCGGGAGGGTGAACAGGATCAGCACGACGTACGGCAGCGCCGTCATCAGTGCGCGGGTCACGGCCGAGGAGGACGAGGCCGGTGCCGGCAGCGAGGAAGCGGCCGATGCGTGTCGCGGAGCGGCAGACGACGTCATCAGGTGATCTCGATGCGCGGATCGGAGACGAGGTCGTTGAAGCGGAAGATCCGCAGCAGGACGAAGCTGACCAGCAGCCCCATCACCACCAGCACGGCCGCCAGCGCCGCCCCGTACCCGAACTCGAGGTTGCCGAAGTAGCTGCTCAAGGCGGTGTGGAACGCCCAGAGGCTCCAGACCTCGGTCATGTACAGCCCGGGCCCGCCGTTCGTGGTCAGCAGGATGTACTCGTACGAGGCGAAGAGGCTCATCGTCTGGTAGGTCAGCACGAAGAGGATCGGCCAGCGCAGGAGCGGCAGCGTGATCCGCCGGGCGATCTGCCAGGCGTTCGCGCCGTCCACCCTGGCCGCACGGAACAGCTCCTCCGGGATGCTCTTGATGGCGCTGGTGAAGATCAGCATCCCGAAGCTCGCCCCGACGAAGCCGTTGATCAAAAACACGATCAGCCACGGATCGGAGTTGATCCAGTACCGCCCTTCGACGCCAAACGGCTCGACGAGCTGGTTGATGACGCCGTACGGCGGCGCGGCGGCGGCCCAGGTCCACATCAAGGCGTAGACGACCGATGGCGAGATGCGCGGCAGCAGCCAGATCGCCCGGAACAGGCCGCCGGCGTGCGGCTCGACGTGCGAGCTGAGAAGCGCGATCCCGAGGCCCATCACGACGTTGAACGCCAGCGTCACGACCACGTAGAAGATGGTGTTTCCCAGGATCAGGAGCGTGAAGCTGCCCCGCACCATCCGCTGGTAGTTGTCCAGGCCGGACCACTGCCAGTTCGAGAGGCCGGTCGTCGTCGCCATGTCGGTCAGCGACATGCCGAGCGTGATGACGACCGGCGCCACGAAGAACGCGGCCACCATCAGCAACGCCGGCGTCATGAAGAAGATGGCCGTGGAGTAGCGGTTCATTTGACGATCAGGTCGTCCTTGAGCTGAGCCTGAAGCTCGGTCGTGGCGACCTCAACAGCCTGCTTCGGCTGCATCTGGCCGCCCTCCACGGCTGAGAGCAGCCGGAAGATGATCTCGTCGTAGGTGCCGAACTTCGGGTGGTTCGGCACGAACGTAGTGAACTCGGACATGTAGCCGGTGGCCAGCAGGAACTTGTCCTTCTGGTACGTCGGGTCCTTCTCCTGGCTCTTGAGGATCGCCAGGTGGGCGCTCTCGACCGAGTGCTTCGAGTTCAGCTCCGGCGTGGTGGCGGCCGCGATCAACCGGAACGCCAGCTCCTGGTTCTTGCTGCCGCCGGTCACCATGTAGACCAGGGGGTGCGAGAGGGTGACCGGCTTGCCGCCCTTCTGCGCGGCCGGGACCAGCGTGAAGCCGACGTTGTCCCACTGCTGCTGCTCCGGGACCTTGTACGTCTTGATCCAGTCGGCCCAGGTCCAGGTGCCGGCGTTGGCGAACAGCACCTTGCCGCCGGTGACCGTCTCGTGCCAGATCTTGCCCTCGGTGCCGATGAAGTTCTCGGGCGTGATCTTGTGCGTCTTCACGGCATCCATGTGGAGCTGGAAGTATTTCTCGAGGGCGTCCTTGACCAGCACCAGGTTACCGGACTCGGGGTCCTGCATCTGGCCGCCATTCTGGTAGTACCAACTGTAGAAGTCAACGCCTTTCGACGAGCGATGGTACCAGCCCTTGCCCGGCTCAACGACATTCTTGGCGATCGCCTCTTTGGCGGTGTCCACCAGGTCCGGCCAGGCCCACTCGCCCTTCTTGACAGCCTCCGGCAGCCCGTCGATCTTCTCCTTCGGCCAGCCGAGCTTCGCCAGCAGATCCTTGCGGTAGTACACCGGGCGGGCCTCGGTGTCCTGCGGGATCGCGTAGACCTTGCCCTTGTACTTCATCGCCGGCCAGAGCGAAGGGTAGACGTCGGCAAACTGCTGCTCGTACTTCTTGAGCCAATCGTCCAGGCCCACCACGTAGCCGGCAGTCGACCAGGCCGCCAGATCCTCGTGGCCGGAGAGGATGATGTCCGGTCCCGTCTTCGCCTCGGCCGCCAGGGTGAACTTCTGCTTGAAAGCGTCCCAGGTGCCGCCGCTCTCGAAGGTCGCTTCCACCTGGACCCGCTGTGGCGAGCCCTCCTTCTCGAGCATCGCGTTCAGCCCGTCAGCCGCCGCGATCAGGTTGTCCCGCCGGTAGAACGACGGCGCGTCCGGACCGATCGTCCAGGCCGTCAGCTTGACGGCCTGCCCGCCCGAGACGTTGCCGGACGCCTTCGCCTCGACGACTGGGGTCGCGGTCGGAGCCGGGGCCGGCTTCGCGTCGGCGGCCGGCTTGGCGGCCTCAGCCGGCTTGGCCGGGGCGCTCGTCGGGGCGCCAGCAGCGGCCGGCGCGGCGGGCTTGGACTCGGCCGGTTTGGCGGGTTCGGCCGGCTTGGCCGGTGCCGAGGGCACCGGGGTCGTCGAGCAGGCGGTGGCGAGCGCGGCTGAGGCCACGCCCGCGAGCATGAACAGCGCGCGTCGTCGAGGCAGTCGCATCGGAGTCCCCCTGTGTTCGTCGCGGCCGCCGAGCAGATCGGCGGTCTCGTGCGGGACCGGCGCTCTTGCCGGCCCATGACCCAGCCTCACGTCCATTCTAGCGACGATTCCGCCGAAAGCAAGACGGTCCGTCGTGTCTGGACGAGGGATTCTCGTCGACGACTGAAAACTCTAGTTTTCGCCAAATGGCGTGAGTGAGCGACTGACCAGAGGAGCGAGGCTGCATCGCGGTGGGTCGACGGCCTAGAGTACGGGTGCTTGACGCCACGACTCCGGGAGGACCC
>Ga0209382_10003454_pt1 | contig 21896 bp, 9 predicted proteins | sample SoiMetdeltSBSDD5_FD_187599 | JGI IMG/M metagenome (GOLD analysis project Ga0209382, IMG submission 187599) | Bulk soil microbial communities from a Populus tree surrounding site in Tennessee, USA - Soil MetaG P. deltoides SBSDD5 (SPAdes) (version 2) | ecosystem: Environmental > Terrestrial >...
TATCGCGCGCGGGCCGCGCGTGGGCATCGACTATGCCGGCGCGTGGGCGGCCCGCCCCTGGCGCTTCTGGCTACGCGGCAACCCCCACGTCTCGCGGAGCGGGCGACCCCTCCACTTGCGCGCGACGGCCTCGCCGCCCTAGCATCGAGCGACCAGGAGGGCTCGCCGAATGGGAACGATCGTGTACGCGGCGGCGATGTCGCACGTGCTCGCCCCCGACTACTACGGCAAGAACGTGGGGCCGCACGGGCGCGCGATGGTGGAGGATCTGATCGAGGTGGTGAAGGGCATGGGCCGCGAGCTCCTCGCCACGCGCCCCGACGCCCTCGTGGTGGTGGCCGACGACCACCTGAACGTGTTCTCCTTCGACGCGGTGCCCGCCCTGTGCGTGCGCATCGGCCGCACGGTGGAGCGGATGGTGCAGGAAGACGCCATCGAGTTCGATCGCGCCCTCGACGGGCTGCCCGAGCGCTACCCGCTGCACGAGGACCTCGGCAATCGCATCCTCGAGGAAGGAATGGAAGCGGGCTTCGACTTCGCGGCGTCGTGGTCGGCCCCCCTCGACCATGCCTTCCTGAGCCCGGTGAGCGTGCTCTGCGGCGAGCGCCCCGTCCCGCCGCTGGTGCCGGTGTGGGTGAACTGCTTCGTGGCGCCCCAGCCGACGGCGCGCCGCTGCTTCGAGGCGGGCCGGCACATCGCCCGCGTGATCGCCGACAGCCCCTGGCGCGTGGCCGTGATCGCCACCGGCGGGCTCAGCCACTTCCCGGCGCTCTCCGTCACGCGGGTCGGCACGTCGGACCCCGCCTTCGATCGGCGGCTGATCGCCGCGATGGAGGCGGGCGATCACGAGATGCTGCGCGCGCTCCCCATGAAGGAGCTGCACGAGACGGGCTCGCACGAGCTGCTCAACTGGATGGTGCTGCTGGGCGCGGTGAGCCCGGCGCGCGCCCGCGTGCGCTTCTTCGGCGAGATGGGGCGCATCGATCTCGCCGCCCTCGAGTGGATGCTGCCGTGAGCCGCTACGACGTCAACGTCGTGCTGTACCGCCTCAAGAAGGACGCCGCGTTCCGGACGCGGTTCGTGGCGGAGCCGGCGGCCGCGCTGGCGCGGGCCGATCTGACCGACGAGGAGCGCGACGCCTTCGTGCGCTGGGACATCCGGCGGCTCAACGAGCTGGGCGGGTCGCTCCACCTGCTCGTGTCCATTCCCCGCCTCGGCGGCCACTGATCGCCGGGCGGGACGCCGCCGCCGCGCCGCTCAGGCCTGCGCGCGGTGCCAGTAGGGGATGCTGCCGAAGATCGAGTCCCAGGAGTTGGGCTCGATGCCGGCCAGGGTGTTCGAGGCCGCGTGCAGCACGTTGCGCCAGGTGAAGGGGATCACCACGCCGCTCTGGATCACGAGATCGTTCATGCGGACGAACATCGCCGCCCGCTTGACCGGATCCATCTCGTGCTCGGCCTTCTTCCACAGGGCGTCGTAGTCGGCGCTCCGCCAGCGCGTGACGTTCCGGCCCGTCCAGCGGTTTTCCTTGGTGGGGATGGCCCAGGAGCAGAACTGCTCCATGAAGTTCTGGGGGTCGAGGACGTTGAACGCGGTGTAGGTCTGCATGTCCGCCTGGAAGCGGGCGATGGTGTCCGGGTTGCCGGGGTCGTTGGAGAAGAACACCTGCGACGGGATGGCCTTGACCTCGATCTCCACGCCGGCCCGCGACGCGGCCTGCTTGACCACCGCCTGCACCTTCTGGGTGAGGGCGTGGGCGGTGGCCTGGAAGACCATCCGCAGGCGCTTGCCGTCCTTGACGCGCACGCCGTCGGCGCCCTTCGCCCAGCCCGCGCGGTCCAGGATCATGCTGGCCTTCTCGATGCTGAACTCCCAGGTGTTGCCCTGGGAGCGGTACCGCTCGGGCGCGTTCAGGAAGTTCACCGCGACCTGGCCGTTGCGGCCGACGAGGTGGTCCTGGATGGTCTGCCGGTCCACGAGCAGCCCCAGCGCGGTACGCATGACCGGGTCGGTGAGGAAGGGATGCGGCGCCTTCAGGGCCGAGCGCTCCCCGTCCACCTCGGTCCACGGGTCGGTCTGGTTGAGCTGGATGTGGCTCACGCCGCTGGAGGGAATCGTCAACACCCGCCCCTTGCCGCCCTGCTCGATGCGCTTGAGCACCTCCTCCTCGAGGAGGACGTAGTAGGCGAAGTCGTACTCGCCGGTCTGCAGCACCGCGCGGGCCGCGCCCGCAGAGTCGCCTCCGCACTTGATCTCCAGCCGGTCGAAGAACGGCCGGTTCGGCACGTGGTAGAGCGGGTTGAGCTCGGCCCGGATCACGTCGCCCGGCCGGAACTCGACCAGGCGGTACGGTCCGGTCCCGACCGGTTTGAGCATCCCGATGGCTTCCCGCGCGCCCGCGCCCTTGACCGGCTCGAACACGTGGCGCGGCAGCAGGCCGCTGCCCGTGAACACGCCCTGCCAGAAGGGCTGCGGCTTGCTGAAGTGCACCTTCACGGTGTGGGAATCCACCTTGTCGATCTTCGCGATGTCGACATAGCCCTCGCGGGTGACGGTGGCGGTGGCGGGATCGGACGCGAACTGCCAGTTGAAGATCACGTCGTCGGCGGTGAAGGGGGCCCCGTCGTGCCACTGCACGCCGCGCTTGAGGCGCCAGATCACCCAGCGCCCGTCCTTGGCCACGGTGCCGGCGGCCAGTGACGGCATCTCGGCGCCGAGCACCGGGATGAAGGAGCCGTCCGGCGCCGGCGCCGCCAGCGGCTCGTAGAAGAGACGGTTGGCGGTGAAGTCGCGCAATCCCCGGCCGAAATGGGGGTGGAGCAGCGTGGGCGCGTCCCACATGAGCATGCGCAGCTCGCCGCCGCCGCCGCGCTTCGTGGGGACGAAGCCACCTTCACGGGGCTGGGCAGCGGCGGCGGCGCCGTTGAGAAGGCCGGCGGCCATGGAGGCGGTCAGCCCCATGCCCACCATCGCCTGCACGAACGCGCGGCGGGTCAGGCGGCCCTCCGCGACATCCTGGATCAACCGGTGGAGCGTCCGTTCGATGCTCATGCGCGAGGGGGCCTCCTGAGGTGGTCCAACCTGAATAGCCTGCTCGTCTGCCGGAGTCAAGAGCCTGTCCGTGCCACCACCGGCGGCGGCGCCCACTCCCAAGTGGACACCCGGAAATCGTCGCCTTCAACCACGAGCGCGGCGAGGTGGCACGGGGCCGGTACGAGCTCGCGCAGGCTCCAGCGCGCGACCTCGTCCGGATCGTCGATCGACGACGCGAGCGCCGTCGGCGCGCCGGGAGCGAGCGGCACCTCGAAGTGCTGGAGGGACAGGGCGAGGCCGTCGCCCCGCGCCTTCACGTAGGCTTCCTTGCGCGTCCAGCAGCGCACGAAGGTCACCGCGCGCTCCTCGGGCGTGACGGCAGCGAGCGCCTCCACCTCGCCGCGGGCGAAGAATCGGCGGGCGACCTCCATGCCCCGCTGCCCGAGCCGGATGCCTTCCACGTCCACGCCGACGCGGCGGCCCCGCGTCACCGCCACGAGGGCGCACCAGTCGGCGTGCGAGAGGTTGAACTCCAGCCCGGCGGGCGCGCCGAGCAGGGCGGGCTTGCCGAGCGGCGCCCGCACGAAGCGGAGCGTCTCCGGGCGGCTTGCCACGTATCCCGCGAGAATGCCCCGCAGCGCGGCGCGGCCCGCGAGATAGCGCTCGCGGTCGCGCGCGGCGCGGAAGCGGCGCGCGCGCTGGCGCTCGTCGTCGGGCAGGCACGGGTCGAGGGCGAGCCCCGCCGGGATCAGGGCGTCGAGATCGATGCGCCAGACATGTACGTCCTCGGCCCCGAGCGCGGGCGCCACGTCCGGACGGGCCCAGGGGGCGTCCGCGCTCATGCCGGAAACACCCGCTCGAGGCACTCGCGCAGCCGCGCACCGGTGGCCCGCACGTGCCGGGTGATCGCGCCCAGGTGATCGCCCGGCACGGACTGGGTCTCCACGTGCGGGCAGATGCCCCTCCACCCGAGATCGGGGCGAGGATCCGCCTCCTCCTCGGAGCGGAGGACGAGGATGCGCCCGCGGTAGCGGGCGGGGAGATAGGCTCGCACCGCGCGCTCGTAACGGGCGGCCAAGCTTGCCTCGGTGCCGCGGGACGGTGGGGCGGGAGTCGGCGCGCCCGCCGGCTCGCGTGCGCCGGGGGCGGGGGCGCCCACGAGGGCGCGGCCCGCGGCGGCGATGGCGCGGGCGTCGCCGCGCGCGAGGGCGGCCAGGCGCGCCCGATAGTAGCGAAGTCGCCGGGTGATGGCGGTCTCACGCGCGCGCCAGCGCAGCAGGCGCTCGGCGCGCTCCTCGCGGGGCGCGCGCAGGAGGCCGTCCGTCAGCCGCGCGAGCGCGCCGACGAGTCGCGCCGCGCGCCGGGGCGCGGTGGCGTCGAGCAGCACCACGAGGGGTACCGCCTCGCCCTGCTCGCGGAGCCGGCGCGCCATCTCGAGCGCGACCAAGCCGCCGTTGCAGTGCCCGCCGAGCACGTACGGGCCGCGCGGGCGCGCTGCGCGCAGGGCGGCGAGCCGCTCCGCCGCCATGGCCTCGATGGATTCGGGAACGTCGGCGTCCACCAGCCCGTGGGGGTGCACGGCGTAGAACGGCTGCTCGGGGCCGAGCGCCTCCGCGAGGGCACGGCTGAAAAATCCCCCACCGCTGAAGTCGCCGTGCAGGAAGAAGAAGGGAGGCCGGGCGCCGGAGGAGCTCAGCGCGACCAGCGGGGGCTCCGAGGCGACAACCTCATCCCGCAGGGCCTGCGCCAGATGCTCGATGGTGGGGCTCTCGAAGAGAACGGCCAGCGGCACCCGCCGGCCGGACGCTCGCTCCACGGCGTCGATCATCCGCGCGGCGAGCAGCGAGTGCCCCCCGAGATCGAAGAAGCTGTCCCGCATCCCGATGCCGGTGACGCCGAGCAGGTCCTCCCAGATGGCCACAATCGCGCGCTCCGCGGGGTTTCTCGGCCCTACGCGCGGGAGGGGGGCGCTCGCCTCTTCCTCCGTGGCGGCCAGCGCGCCGCGATCCACCTTGCCGTTGGGCGTCAGCGGCAGCGCCGGGAGCACCACCACCGAGGACGGCACCATGTAGGGCGGCAGGGTGCGGCGCAGCGCCTCGCGGAGCTCCGCCATCGTCGGGGCCGCTCCGTTCGCCGGGGCCACGTAGGCCACGAGACGCCGCGTGTCGGATGTCTCGCCCTTCACCAGCACCACCGCGTCGCTCAGCTCGGGCAGGCGGAGCAGCGCTGCCTCGACCTCGGCAGGCTCGATGCGATGGCCCCGCAGCTTCACCTGCCGATCCAGGCGGCCGAGAAACTCCACCGCGCCGTCGGGGCGGAAGCGCGCGCGGTCGCCGGTGCGGTAGAGGCGCGCGCCCGGCTCGGGGTCGAACGGGTGCGGGACGAAGCGCTCGGCGGTGAGGTCTGGGCGCCCGAGGTAGCCGTCCGCCAGCCCGGGGCCGCCGATGTAGAGCTCGCCCGCCACGCCGATCGGCGCCGGCTCGCGCCGCGGGTCGAGGACGTAGATCTCGGTGTTGGCGATGGGCCGCCCGATGGGAACGGTGGCGGCGCCGTCGGCCACCGCCCGCACCTCGTGCCACGTCGCGAAGGTCGTGGTCTCGGTGGGGCCGTACACGTGCAGGAGCCGCGCGGGGCCGCCCGCGCGAAGCACCGCCTCGACCCACCGCGGCTCCACCGCCTCGCCCCCGAAGAGGACCTGGCGCAGCCCACGGAAAGCGGCCGGGTGCTCGCGGGCCACTTGATTGAAGAGCGCGGTGGTGAGGAACAGCGTCGTCACACCGTGTCGCGCCAGCGCCTCGGCGAGGCCCGGCGGCGACAGCGCCGTGTCGGACGGGATGACGACCAGGCGGGCGCCGTTGAGCAGGGCACCCCAGATCTCGAAGGTCGCGGCGTCGAACGCCGGATTGGAGACCTGGGCGACCACGTCGTCGGGGCCGAGGCGGACATAGTCGGTGTTCTTCACCAGCCGCGCTACCGCGCGGTGGGGAACGGCGACACCCTTCGGCGCGCCCGTCGATCCCGAGGTGTACATGACGTAGGCGAGGTCGCCGCCTCCGCCGCCGGCCGGCGTCTCGGGGGTGTCCGCATCCCCAGCGTCGCCCTCCACCGGGATCTCCGGTCGTCCGCACCCGTCACCCGCGCCCGTCTGCGCGGTGACGACGACGGTCGCCCCCGCGTCGTCGAGCAGGGCCGCCCGCCGCTCCGCCGGGTGCACCCGATCGAGCGGCACGTAGGCGGCGCCCGCCGCGAGCACGCCGAGCTGGGCGATCACCAGCTCGATCGATCGGTCGCACGAGACGCCGACGCGGTCGCCCCGGGCGACGCCCCGCGCGTGCAGGCGGCGCGCGAGCCCGCGCGCGTGGCCGTGGAGCTCGGCGTAGGTGAGCGCCCGCGCGCCGTCCGTCACCGCTACCGCGTCGGGCGCGCGCGCGGCTTCCGCCGCGAACAGCTCGGCGAGCGGGCGGTCGGCGGGGTAGTCGGCGCGCGTGGCGTTCCACTCCACGAGGATGCGCCGCCGCTCCGCGTCGCCCAGGAGCGCGAGCCGGGAGATCGGCCGGTCGGGATCGCTGGCGATGTCCTCGAGCAGCCGCTTCAGATGGCCGACGAGCCGCTCGATCGTCGCGTGCTCGAAGAGCGGCGTGCAGTACTCGATGCTGCCCCGCAGCCCGTCCGCGGTCTCGGTAAGCGTGAGCGAGACGTCCACCTTGGAGGATCCCGGCTCGAACCGGATGGGCGTGACGGTCAGGTCCGCGAGCGTCAGCGCGGTCAGCGGTTGGTTGTGGAGCGCGAACATCGCCTGGAAGAGCGGGTTGCGGCCGGGATCGCGCTCGGGTCGGAGCGCCTCGACCAGCCGCTCGAACGGCACCTCGTCGTGGGCGAAGGCCCCGAGCGCCGTCTCGCGGGTGCGGCCGAGCAGCTCTCGGAAGGTCGGATCCCCCCCGAGGTCCCCCCGGAGCACGACGGTGTTCGCGAAGAACCCGATGAGCGCCTCGAGCTCGGTCCGGCTCCGCCCGGCAATGGGCGAGCCGATCAGCACGTCGTCCTGGCCGGCGTGGCGGCCGAGGAGGAGCTGGAACGCGGCGAGCAGCGTCATGTAGAGGGTCGCGCCCTCACGGCGCGCCAGGCTGCGCAGCGCGTCGGTGACGTGGGCGGCCACTTCGAGCCGTACCCGCTTACCCGCGAAGCTCTGAAGCGCGGGCCGGGAGTGGTCGGTGGGGAGGCTCAAGGCGGGCTCGGCGTCCGCCAGGCGCCCCCGCCAGTACGCGAGCTGTGTCTCCATCTCCGGCCCCGCGAGGCGCTCTCGCTGCCAGATCGCGTAGTCACCGTACTGGACGGGCAGCGGAGGCAGCGTGAGCGCCCGGCCGGCGCGATGGGCGGCGTAGAGCGCCGCGAGCTCGCGCGCCAGGATGCCCGAGGACCAGCCGTCGGAGATGAGGTGATGGGTGGTGATGACGAGCGCGTGATCGGCGCCCGCGCGCCGCAGCAGTCGCGCGCGCACCAGCGGCCCGCGCTGGAGGTCGAAGGGCGCGGTCGCCGCGCGCGCGACCGCGTGCTCGATCTCCGCATCCGACGCGCCTGAAAGATCGTCGACGGGCAAGTCGAACGGTCCCGGGGCGGCGACGCGCTGGCGCGGCTCGCCCTCCTCGACGCCGAACGTGGTGCGGAGAGCCTCGTGGCGGTGGACCAGCGCTTCCAGGCTCCGGCGCAGCGCTTCGACGTCGACGGGACCGACGAGGCACGCGCTGAGGTGAATGTGGTAGGCCGGGGTGTCCGGCACGAGGCGGTGAAGGAACCAAAGCCGCTGCTGGGGCAGGGAGAGGGGAATGGGTGCGTGGGGGTCCCGCGGCGGCAGCATAGGGCGGGCGGCCGGCGCCGCGGCGAGCAGGCGCGCCTCCAGCCGCGCGCGCTCCTCCGGTGTGAGCGTGGCGACGGTACGGCGGCCCCCGGCGCCCGACATCTAGCGCTCCCCGTCCACGGCGGCCGGCTCGGCGAGCCGGCGCGCGATCCGGGCGGCGACCGCGCCCACGGTGGGCGCGTCGAGGAATTCGTCGAGGGGCAGCGCCACGCCGAGCGCCGTCGCGACCCGCGCCGTCGCCACCGTGGCCCGCAGCGAGTCGCCGCCCAGCTCGATGAAGTCGTCCTCGGGACCGACCGCGCGCCCGAGCACCTCGCTCCAGATCTTCGCCACCTGCGCCTCGATGGCGGTGAGTGTCAGCGGGGCGGACTCCGTCGCGGCCGCCGGAGCGACCGTCGCCGTCAGGCCGAGCGCCGCGGCCAGGCGCTGGCGCTCGGGCTTGCCGGTGGCGCCCAGGGGGATCGCGTCGACGATGACGATACGGCGCGGCGCCTTGAACGGCGCGAGGCGGGCGCCGACGAAGCGCCGGATCTCGGCGTCCGTGACCGTCGCGCCGGGACGGAGCACCAGCGCCGCGGCCACGTCCTCGCCCAGGGTCGGGTGCGGCACGGGAAACGTCACCGCGCGGGCGATGGCGGGATGCTCGACGAGCGCGTCATCCACCTCGCGGGGGGAGACCTTCTCGCCCCCCCGATTGATGAGCTCCTTGACCCGCCCCGTGACGAAGAGGTAGCCGTCGGCGTCGAAGCGGCCGAGATCGCCCGTGCGATACCAGCGGCCGCGAAACGCCGCCGCGTTCGCGGCAGAGTCATTCTCGTAGCCGGTCATCACGGTTGCGCCGCGTACCTGGATCTCTCCCGCCTCGCCGACGGGCCGCGGCCGGCCCTCGTCGTCGACCACTACCACCTCGGCGGTGACCGGCCGGCCCACCGAGCCCGGCTTCCGCCCGCCGGGCGGGAGCGGATTGGCGGTAACGTGCATGCACGACTCGGACTGACCGTAGCCCTCGATCACGGGCACCGCGAAGATACGCTCGAGGTCGGCCATCACCGTGGGGGGCAGGGGAGCCGCGGACGAGCGGATGAAGCGCAGGCAGTGGCGCGCCACGATTTCGGCGTGTGCGGGTGCCTCGGCGACGATCGCCTGATGGATGGTCGGCACCGACGAGTACCAGGTAGGCCGCGCCCCGTCCATCCACGCGAAGACCGCGGTGGGATCGAAGGCGGGCGTGCAGGATACGCTGGCCCCCGCGACCAGCGAGGTCAGCACCACCATGAGGCCCTGCACGTGGAACAGCGGCATGACGCCGAGCGCGCGATCCTCGGGCGCCAGACGGAAGGTCTCGATGAAGCCCAGCACGGCCGCGCTGAGGTTGGCGTGGGACAGGGGGATCACCTTCGGGCGTGCCGTGGTGCCCGAGGTGTGGATGACGAACGCCACGTCCTCTGGCTCGGGCGGGACGGATGGGGCCGCCGCGACGGCGAGACGAGGGCTCAAGGTGAAGCGTCCGGCGGGACCGCGCCCCGTCGTGAGATCGAGGACGGGCAGATCCAGCGCGGCCGCCGCCGCGCGCGCCGCGTCCCCGCCACCGGCGGGGACGATCACCGCCCGCGCGGCCGCGCTCTCGAGATAGCGCTCGAGCTCGGCGGCGCGGTAGGCGGGATTGAGCGGCACGGCGGCGGCGCCCAGCACGAGGGCGACGAAGGCGACGGCGAGATCGGGGCCCTGGGGCAGGACGAGCGCGACGCGGTCCCCGCGGCCGAGGCCCCAGGTCGCGAGCACGGCGAGCACCTCGTCCGCCTGCGCGAGGAGATCGCGATACGAGAGGGGGGCCGCGCCGGGCGCGGTGATGGCCGGCGCCGCGGGCGTCCGGCGCGCTTGCGCTTCGATGAGCCGCCGGAGGGTCGGCGTCTCCGCCGCCGGCGGGGGAGCGGCCGCGATCCCGTCGTCGCGGAGCTGCTGCTCGAGCAGCAGCTCCGCGAGGTCCGCCAGCGCCGGCGTCTCGAAGACCTGGCGCAGCGTCACCTCGACGCCGAGTCGCTCGCGCAGGCGGGCCACCAGCCGGGCGGCCAGCAGCGAGTGGCCGCCAATGACGAAGAAGTCGTCGCGGCGGCCGATGTCGGTGACGCCCAGCAGCTCGCTCCACAGCGCGGCAAGGGCGGCCTCCAGCGGCGTTGCGGGCGGCTCGCGCTCGGCGGCGCGAAGCAGATCGGCGGCGCCGGGCGCGGGTAGCGCGGCGCGATCCACCTTGCCGCTCGACGTGAGGGGGAGCGCGTCGAGGATCACGATGGCGCGCGGAATCATCGCGTCGGGCAGCTGCTCGGCGAGGAAGTGTCGGAGCAGCTCCCGGTCGAGGCGCGCGTGCGCCTCGGGCACCACCCACGCATAGAGCTGCGGGTCGCCGGGCGCGGCGTCCTGGACGGCGGCGACCGCCTCGCGCACGGCGGGATGCTCCGCCAGCGCCGCCTCCACCTCGCCCAGCTCGATGCGCATGCCGCGCAGCTTGATCTGATGGTCGACGCGGCCCAGGTACTCGAGAGCGCCGTCGGCGCGCCAGCGGGCCCGGTCTCCGGTCCGATAGAGGCGGGCGTCAAGTCCCGGGCCCCGGGGATCGGGAACGAAGCGCTCCGCGGTGAGGTCGGGCCGGTTGAGGTAACCGCGGGCCAGGCCGACACCGCCGAGGTACAGCTCGCCGGGCACGCCGAGCGGCACCGGCTGCTGCCGCTCGTCGAACACCCACGCGCGGATCCCGGCGATGGGCCGGCCGATGGGAACGCTGGGCTCGCCCGGCCGGCAGCGCCACCACGTCGCGTCGATGGTGGCCTCGGTGGGGCCGTAGAGATTGACCAGCTCCACGGGGAGGCGCCCGAAGCAAGCCTCGGCCAGATCCGGGGTGAGCGCCTCGCCGCCGCAACAGATGCGCCGTAGCCTCCCGGCGTCCGCGAAGGCGGGCTCCTCGAGGAGCGCCCGCAGCATCGAGGGCACCACCTGGAGCACGGTGACCTCGTGCTCGCCGAGCGCCCTCGCGAGCAACGGGGGATCGCGGTGCGCCCCCGCCGGCGCCATGGCCAGACGCGCCCCCGCGATGAGCGGGGCCCAGAATTCCCACACCGAGGCATCGAAGCCGATGGGCGTACGCTGGAGCACCACGTCGGCCGCGGTGAGGGGCAGCGCCTCCGCCATCCAGCGCATGTGGTTGGCGATGGCACGATGCGGGATCATCACGCCCTTCGGCCGGCCCGTAGAGCCCGAGGTGTAGAGGATGTACGCGAGGTCCCCCGGCGCAGCGTCGGGCTCGAGCGGCTCGTCCGCGGCCTGGGCGATCTCCTCGGCATCCGTCGAGAGACAGACGACGCGGGCGCCGAGTCCGGCCAGCCGCGGCGCTACCGCCGCGTCGGCGATCACCGCCGCGGGGGCGGCGTCGGCGATCATGTAGCGCAGCCGCTCGGGGGGGAGGTCAGGGTCGAGGGGCAGGTAGGCCCCGCCCGCCTTGAGGACGCCGTAGAGCGCGAGCGGGAGGTCGCACGAGCGCGACATGCACACACCGACGGCGACGTCGGGCCCGGCGCCCAACCGGCGGAGGTGGCGGGCCAGCGCGTCGGCCCGCTGCTCGAGCTCCCCGTAGGTGAGCCGGCCCTCGGCGGAGACCACCGCGACCGCGTCCGGCTGACGCGCCGCCCGGGCCGCGACCAGATGGTGGAGGCACTCCTCCGCCGCCTCCGTGGCGGGCTCGCCGCTCCATCTGGTCAGCTGGGCGGCCTCGTCCTCGGAGAGCATCGGCAGCGACGAGAGCGGTAGGTCGGGATCCGTGACCGCGCCCTCGAGGAGCCGGACGAAGTGCCCGAGCAGCCGCTCCACCGTCGGCGCTTCGAAGAGATCGGTGCTGTACTCGGCGACCATGTCCAGCCCCGCCGGCTCCTCGGTCACGGCGAGCGAGAGATCGAACTTGGCTGTCCCGCGTGACACACGGAGCGGCGTGGCGACCAAGCCGGCCATCCGGGGCAGCGCAGCCTGCCGGCCGTCGTGGAGCACGAGCGTGGCCTGAACCAGCGGCGAGCGGTCGAGGCGGCGCTCGGGCGCGAGCGCGGCGACGAGGCGCTCGAAGGGCAGCTCCTGATGTCCCAGGGCCTCGGCGGCCACGCGCCGGGCCTGACGCAACAGGTCGCGGAACGTCGGGTCGTCCCGCAGATCCATGCGCAAGGCCAGGGTGTTGACGAAGTATCCGATGAGCGGCTCGACTTCGCGCCGAGTCCGGCACGCGCTCGCCGTGCCCACGACGATGTCGGTCTCGGCGGTGTAGCGATGCAGGAGTGCCCCGAAGCTGGCGAGCAGGGCGGCAAACAATGTCGTCCGCTCCGTCCGCGCGAGCGCCCGGACCGCGCTCGCGAGGGACGAGGGGACGACCTGCTGGCACTGTCCGCCGCCGTCGCCGAGCACGGCCGGCCGCGGATGGTCGGTGGGCAGCGCGAGCGCGGGCGGCGCACCCGCGAGGCGTTCCCGCCAGAAGGCTATCTGCGCGGCGAGCTGCGGCCCATCGAGGCGCTGCCGCTGCCAGCCGGCGTGGTCCGCGTACTGCGTGGGCAGGGGCGGCAGCGGCGTGCCCCGGCCCTGCCGCGCGGCCTCGTAGTGCGCCTCGATCTCGCGGGTGAGAACACCCATGGACCAGCCGTCGGTGGCGATGTGATGGACGACGAGGAGCACCGCGTGCTGGCGCTCGCCGAGGCGCACGACTGCGCCTCGCAGCATCAGGTCGCGCGCGAGATCGAACGGCCGGCGCGCCTCCTCGGCGAGGCGGTGGGCGAGGGCCGCCTCCCGCGCATCGGGGGGCAGGCCGGCGAGATCGACCCGGACGAGCTCGACGGGCCGCGGGACGCCGACCACCTGCACCGGCTCCTCGCCCGCCTCGTGGAAGGTCGTGCGGAGTGCCTCGTGGCGCGCCACGATCGCGTCCAGCGCGCGCGCCAACGCGTCGACGTCGAGGGCGCCGTCGAGGCGGAAGGCCCGCGTCACGTGGTAGGCAGCCGAGCCCGGGCGGATCCGGTCGAGCAGCCAGAGCTGCTGCTGGGCGAAGGAAAGCGGGCAGGGCGGCCGGGTGCCGGCGCTCATCCGTCGTCCTCGGCGTCCACCGTCCGCGCGAGCGCGGCGCGGTCGGGCTTGCCGGTGAGCCCGCGCGGAATGGCGGCGAGGAGCACGATGCGTCGGGGCACCTTGAAGGAGGCCACGCGCGCGGCCGCGAACTCCCGCAGGGCCGCCGGGGACAGGGTCGTTCCCGCCGCGAGCACCACCGCCGCCGCCACGTCCTCGCCCAGGGTGCGATGCGGCACGCCGAAGGTCGCGACGTCGCGCACCGCCGGATGCGCGAGGAGGATCTCGTCGATCTCGCGGGGTGCGATCTTCTCCCCGCCGCGGTTGATGACGTCCTTGATCCGTCCCGTGATGTAGAGGAAGCCGTCCTCGTCGAGACGGCCGAGATCGCCAGTGCGGAACCAGCCGTCCGCGAGCCACGCGGCCGCCTCGGCATCGTCCTCGTAGCCGGCCATGACGCTGGGCCCGCGCACGACGATCTCCCCGATGCTGCCCGCAGGGACGCGGTGGCCCTCACTGTCCACGATGGCGATCTCGGGCCCGGCGGCGACGCCCACTGCGCCAGGCTTCCGTGCGCGCGGAGGCAGCGGAGACACCGCGACCAGGGTGGCGGTCTCCGTCTGCCCGTAGCTCTCGACGATGGGCGCCCCGAAGAGCCGCTCGATCTCCTCGGCCAGCCGTGCGGGAAGCGGCGCCGAGGCGGAGCGAACGAAGCGCGGGGGCCGCGCGATGGCGGCGCGCGCGGCGGTGGGATCGAGCGCCGCCTGCCCCAGCAGGCCCTGATGGACGGTCGGAGTTCCGTTGAGCCAGGTCGGCCGCGTCTCGGCGATCCAAGCGAAGGCCCGGGCCGACTCGAAGCCCGGCGGGCAGACGGTGGCCGCTCCCGCCTCGAGCGACGCGAGCAGCATCATGAGCCCGTTCACGTGGAAAAGCGGCATGAGCTGCAGACAGCGGTCGGCCGCCTCGAGCGTCAGCGCCCGCCGATGCCCGCGCGCCGCCTCGATCAGCGCGCGGTGGCTCAGCGGCACGCGCTTCGGCCGCGCGGTGGTGCCCGAGGTCAGGAGCACGAGGGCGGCGTCGTCGGGACCGGCCGGCTCCACCCGCGCCGGGGCGCTCGCGGCGGGGCCGACAAGCGAGAGGCTCCCCGCGTCCTCCGCGGGCGCGGCGTGAAGCTCGAGGGCGACCAGCCCGAGGCGCCGGGCCGCCGCGAGCGGCGGCGCCCCGGGCGGGGCGATCAGGGCGTCAAGCTTCGCCTCGGCAAGGATCGCGTCCAGTTCCGGCGCGGGGTAGGCGGGATTGAGCGGCACGCACACCGCCGTCGCCGCGACCGCCAGGAGGGCCACCGCCATCTCCGGACCCGCCGGCGCTACGAGCGCGACGCGGGCCTGGCGGCCGAGGCCAGCCCTGGCCAGCGTCGCGGCCACGCCGTCCACCTGGGCCAGGAGCGCCCGATACCCGAGCGGCGCGCGGCCGGGCGCCAGAATCGCGGGCAGCTCCGGGGTCTGCCGCGCCCGCGCCTCGAGCATGCCTCGCAGCGTCGATTCTTCCGGATGGCCGGCCTCGGGCGCGTCGAGCGGCCCCGCCTCCGCGTGCGCGTCGAGCAGGGCGAGGGTCAGGTCGGCGATGGTGGGCGTCTCGAAGATCTGCCGTAGCGGCACGTCGAGCCCGAGCCGGTCGCGCAGCCGCGCCACGAGCCGCGCCGCCAGCAGCGAGTGTCCGCCGAGGTCGAAGAAGTCGTCCAGCACGCCGACGCGCGGGAGCCCAAGCACCTCGCCCCAGATCTCCGCGAGGGCGGCCTCCAGCGGCGTGCGAGGGGCGACGTGGGCGGGCGCGCCGATCGCGTCGGCGGGACCGGGCGGCGGCAGGGCGTCCCGATTCAGCTTGCGATTGGCGGTCAGGGGCAGCGCGGCGACCGGCACGAACGCGGCGGGCACGAGGTGAGCGGGCAGGCGCTCGCGCGCGTACTGCCGGAGCGCGCCGCGGTCCACCGGGGCCATCCCCCGCGCGACGATATAGGCGGCGAGCCGCTGATCGCCCGGCGTCGGCTCCCACGGGACCACCGCCACCTCGCGCACGCCGGGGTGCTCGCGCAGCGCGTGCTCGGCCTCGCCGGGCTCGGTGCGAATCCCCCGCACCTTGATCTGGCGGTCGATGCGCCCCAGGAACTCGAGCACCCCGTCGGGACGCGCGCGCACGAGGTCGCCGGTCTTGTAGAGGCGGCCGCCGGGCGAGGCGGCGAAGGGATCAGGCACGAATCGCCGCGCGGTGAGCTCGGGATCGCCCAGATAGCCTCGCGCCACGCCGACACCGCCGAGATGGAGCTCGCCGGGCACGCCCGGAGGGACGGGACCGAGCGCCGGATCGAGGACCAGCGCCGACATCCCGGCGATGGGGCGCCCGATCGGTACCACGCCGTCCGCCGCGTCGCCGCCGTCCCCGTCCAGCCGATGGAAGGTGGACGTCATCGTGCACTCCGTGGGGCCGTACTGGTTGACCAGCTCCGCGCCTGGCGCCAGGTGGCGCCGCGCCCGGCGCACGTCGTCGTAGAGCAGGGGCTCACCCGTGGTGAGGACGAGCCGGAGGGCGGGCGCGGACAGCCCGCGCTCCTCGGCGGCGCTGGTCAGCGGGCGGAGGACGGAGGGGACGACGGCCAGCAGCGCAGTGGCCCCGTGCTCGCGCAGGCGGGCGAGAATGGCGGCGGGATCCGGCGCCTCGCTGTCCGCCAGCAGCACCACGCGGGCGCCCACCGAGAGGGGGGCGAAGAACTCGCGCACGGAGGCGTCGAAGGACGCGCGGGCGAGCTGGAGCACGACATCGCGCGGCCCGAGACCGAACGTCCGCACCAGGAACTCGAGATAGCTCACCACGCCACGATGCGCGATGGGTACGCCCTTGGGCGCGCCGGTGGAGCCCGAGGTGAAGGCGATGTAGGCGAGCTCGTCCGAGCCCGGCCCTTCCGCGAGCGGAGTCGCGTCGCCGGCGTCGGGCGTCGCGTCCTCCGCGTCGAGGCAGATCGTGGGATGGGTGCTGCCGCAGCGCGCTTCGAGATCGCGACGCGTCAGCACGCACGCGGCTCCGACGTCGTGGAGGATGCGGCCGAGCCGCGCCGGCGGATCGTCGGGGTCGAGGGCCACGTAGGGCGCGCCCGCCTCGAGCGCGGCGAGGAGGGCGACGACGAGGTCGGGAGACCGACCCAGGCACACGCCCACCGGCTGGTCCTGAGCCGCGCCGAGGGCACGGAGCCGGCGGGCGAGCCGCCGAGCCCGCGCGACCAGCTCGGCGTAGGTGAGCGTCTGCTCGCCCTGGACGACGGCGACGGCGTCGGGCGTTCGCGCGGCCTGGGCTTCGACGAGGGCGGGCAGGCTGGGCGCGGACGGGGCGGGGACGGCGGGACCGTGGCTCCGGGCGACGAGGGCGGCGCGCTCGGCCTCGGAGGCCAGGGGGATCTCGTCGAGGCGGCGCTCGGGATCGGCGGCGACAAGCTCGAGTATCCGCCCGAGCTGCACGAGCAGCGTGCGGACGGTATCGGGCTCGAACAGGTCCGCGTCGTAGGTGAGGCCGCCCTCGAGCCCGGCGGGTGTCTCGTGCAGGGCGAGGCTCAGGTCGAACTTCACGCCGCCCGACGGCACCTCGATCGGCGTCAGCGCGACGCGGTCGAGTCGGAGCGGGGTTGCGGGCTGATTGAGCAGGTTGAGGAAGACCGAGACCAGCGGCGTACCCGCGGGTCCGCGGCCCGGCCGCACCGCCTCCACCAGCTTCTCGAAGGGCAGCTCCTGATGCGCGTACGCGTCGAAGGCGGTCGCCCGCGCCCGCCCGACCAGCTCGCGAAAGGTCGGCCGCTCGCCACAGTCCACCCGGAGCACGAGGGTGTCGAGGAAGAGGCCGATCAGCCCCTCCACCTCGCGACGGGGGCGGCTGGCCATGGGGGCGCCGATGAGGAGATCGGTCTGCCCGGATCGGCGGTGGAGCAGCAGGGCGAAGCCGGCGAGGAGCGTCATGAAGAGCGTGGCGCCCTCACGGCGGCCCAGCGCCCGCAGCGCCGCGGTCACGCCCGCGGGCACCGTGAAGGGCAGGCGCCCGCTCCGCCCCCGCGGCCGGGCCGGACGGGGCCGATCGGTGGGGATCGCGAGCGCGGCCGGCGCGCCGGCGAGCCGCGCCCGCCAGTGCGCGAGCAGCGGCTCGAGTGCGCCCGAGTCCAGCCGCTCGCGCTGCCATGCCGCGAAGTCCGCGTACTGGATCGGCAGGGCCGGCAGCGCGGGATCGCGGCCGGTGAGGGCGGCGCGGTACGCCGCGGAGAGCTCGCGGCTCAGCACGTCCATGGACCAGGCGTCGCTCACGATGTGGTGCATGGTGAGGACGAGCACGTGGTGGGCGTCGTCGAGCCGCAGCAGTCGCGCGCGCCAGAGGGGCCCGCGCGCGAGGTCGAAGAGGCGCGTCGACTCCTCGGCGAGGAGGCGCTGGGCCTCCGCCGCGCGCGCGGAGGCGTCGATCCCGCCCAGATCGGTTACCCCGAGGGCGACGTGGGCGTCCGGCAGCAGGCGCTGCCACGGCCGCCCGTCACGGCCGACCACCTCCGTCCGCAGGGTCTCGTGACGGCGTCCGAGGTACTGGAGCGCCCGACCGAGCGCGCCGGCGTCGAGCGGCCCGACGATGCGCCACGCCCGCGCCATGTTGTAGGCGGAACGGCCGGGATCGAGCTGATCCACGAACCAGAGCCGCTCCTGCGCGAACGAGGCGGGCAGGAGCGGCGCCGGCTCGGCGCGGCGTGTGGGCGCCACCGGCGCCGCGGTGGCGTCGCCGGGCGTGGCCTCGATGGCGCGCGCGAGCGCCGCGATGGTGGGGGCCGCCGCGAAGGCCGCAAGGTCGATCTCGATACTCCAGGTGTCGCGCGCCCGCGCGAGAACGAGGGCGGCGAGCACCGAGTTACCGCCGAGATCGAAGAAGTCGTCGTCGATGCCGACGCTCTCCACGTCGAGCACGGCGGACCAGATGCGGGCCAGCTCGCTCTCGCACGGCGTCCTCGGCGCCGCCGTACGGGAGAAGGGGCGGCCGGGCGGGGGCAGGGCGCGCCGGTCCACCTTGCGGTTGCCGTCGAGCGGGAGGCGATCGAGAAATACGAAGGCCGACGGCAGCATGAAATCCGGTAACCGCTCGGCGAGGGCGCGCCGCGCTGCGCTCAGGGTCAGGCCGTCGGCGCCCGCCGGCACGAGATAGGCGACGAGGCGGGCCTCCCCGGGCGCGTCTTCCCGGACGAGGGCGGCGGCCTCGACCACCCCGGGCAGGGCCAGCAGCGCTGCCTCGACCTCCGCCACCGCCACGTGATGGCCGCGTACCTTGGCCATCCCGTCACGCCGCCCGAGCATCTCCAGCATGCCGTCGGGACGGAAGCGGCCGAGATCGCCGGTGCGATAGAGGCGCGTGCCGGGACGGTCGGGCTCCCCGGCGAATCGCGCCGCCGTGAGTTCGGGCTGATTCCAGTACCCCGCGGCCAGATAGGCGCTCCGCACGCCGATCTCGCCGGCCTCCTCCGGCCCCACCGGAGATCCGGCTTCGTCGACGATCACGGCCTCCATGTCCTCGACGGCCTCGCCGATGGGGACCACGCCCTCCGGCATCGGGCAGGCCGTGGTGAAGAAGAACTGGCGGACCAGCCCGCACTCGGTGGCGCCGAGGCCGTTGACAAGGACGCAATCCGGCGCGAAGTGCTCGCGGAAGAGCGCGAGATCGCGCGGCGTCGGGCGGTCGCCCTCGAGGCGGATCAGTCGCAGGGCGGGGAGCGAGCGACCCTGAGGCGCGATCACGCGGAAGAGGGCGGGGACGGAGTGATACACCGTCACCGCTTCCTCGCCGAGCCACGTCGCGAGGCGTTCCGCGCCGTCGCGCGGCACGTCGAAGAGCATGGAGGCAGCGCCGTTGAGGAGCGCGCCGAACAGGCTGGAGACGGCGCCGCTGAAGGACGGCCCCTGGAGGAGGGTCAGCCGGTCGTCGGCGGCGAGGCGCAGGCTGTTGGTGTAGCGCATGACGTTGTGTAGGACATTGCGGTGCGTGTCCAGCACCCCCTTGGGCCGACCCGTCGAGCCCGAGGTGTAGAAGATGTAGGCGCCCGCGTCCGGCGCGATCTCGAGGGCGGGTGGCTCGGCACGCGCCGTCCCGGGGAGGGCGTCCACTTCGAGCACCGCGACGCGGGGGGCGACCTCGCGCGCCAGCCCGGCGAATCGCGCGGTCGTGACGACCAGTCGTGCCCCCGCGTCGGAGACGGCCTCACGGAGGCGCAGCAGAGGATGCGCGGGATCGAGCGGCACGTAGATCTTGCCGGCCTTGAGGGCGCCCATCACCGCCATCACCTGATTGACACTCTGCGGGAGGAGCAGCACCACCGGCTCGTTGCCACCGCCGACCTGGTCGACGATGGCGTTGGCGAGGCGGTTGGCGGCGCCGTCCAGCGCGCCGTAGCTGAGCGACTCCGCGCCCATCTTCACCGCGATCCGCGCGGGGCCGCAGGCCACCTGGCGCGCGAAGCGGGCAGCGAGCGAGCTTTCGAGGTCGGCCCTCGGGAACGGGACGAACGGGTTCGTGGGCCTCCCGTCGGCCCCTGGACGGGATCGCGGCAATGCGGTCATGGGTGCGCCGTGTGTGGCTATCTAATGGAAGAGGCGTGCCAGGGTCAAGCCGCCCGCAACCCAGCGGAATCCGCAGCGTTTCCGACCGCGTAGTCCTTGCGCCACAGGGACTGTCAAGGGCGCCGACAGATGAGAGTCTAACCGACTTGCCGAGGGTCGCTCGGGGGACTAGAGTGCCAGTGGATGCGGCGCTTCCTCTTCCTGTCGCTGCTGGCGCTCGGCGCTGGATACGTGCGGGAGCGCACGGGCCGGAGGCGCGCGGAGCGATCCCTCGGCGAGCGGCTCCGCTTCGAGACCCTCCTGGCAGACCAGGCCACCACCTTCAGCCGCGTCTCCGGGGGCGACGTCGATCGGGAGATCGAGCGGGCGCTCCGGCAGATCGCCGATTTCCTCGAGGTCGACTGGGGTAGCCTCGTCGAATTCTCGAGTGATCGCCGGACCGCCAGGATCACGCACTCGTGGGTCGCCGAAGGAGTGGACCGCCAGCCATCGATGCTTGGATTCGAGGAGCTGCCCTGGATCGTCAGTCGGTTGCAGCGGGGCGAGGTGGTTCGATTCTCGCGGCTCGATGGGCTACCGGAGGGTACCGCCGCGGTGGACCAGCAGACGCTTCGCGCCATGGGTATCAAATCCCAGGCCGCGGTGCCGCTGGTCGTCGAGGGGGTCGTGGTGGGAGCCCTCGCGTTCAGCACCCTCCGCGTCGAGAGGGCATGGCGAGACGAGTTCGTCCAGCGGCTTCGTCTCCTCGGTGAGGTGTTCGCCAATGCCCTCTCGCGCCGCCGGTCGGAGGTCGAAGGGCAACGGCTCCGGCAGGAGCTGGCTCACGTCGGCCGCGTCTCGACCATCGGCGCGCTGACCGCGTCGCTCGCCCACGAACTCAACCAGCCCCTCACCGCCATCCTGAGCAACGCGGAGGCCGCCGAGCAGCTTCTCGACGCCGACGCCCCCAAGCTCGACGACGTGCGCGAGATCCTGCAGGACATCGTCCGAGACGACCGTCGCGCCACCGAGGTGATCCACCGGCTGCGCGGACTCCTTCGGAAGGGCAAGCTGGAGCCCGCCGCCCTCGACATCAACGAGGTCGTGGGCGAGGTCGCGCGCCTGGTGGGCGCGGACGTGGTGGTGCGTAACGTGTCGGTCGGGCTCGAGCTGGCGTCCGACCTCCCCTCGATCTGGGGCGATCGGGTGCAGCTCCAGCAGGTGGTCCTGAACCTGCTCCTCAATGGGCTGGATGCGATGCCGGAAGCCGGCGGCCGGGACCGGCGCCTCGTCCTTCAGACCATTCGGACGGGGCCCGATACCGTGGAGGTCGCGGTGCGGGACTCGGGGAGCGGCATCGGCGAGGCCGACCTCGAACAGGTCTTCCAGGCGTTCTACACGACGAAGGTGGCCGGGATGGGGATGGGGCTCACGATCGCGCGCGCCATCGTCGAGGCGCACGGCGGTCGCCTGGTCGCCCGGAACAACCCGGCCGGGGGGGCGACGTTCGCCTTCACCCTGCCCGTCCGCGCGGGGCGATGAGCGCGTCGCCCGAGGCGCGGGTGTTCATCGTCGACGACGACGCGTCGGTCCGGAAGGGCCTCACCAGGCTGCTGACGGGCGCCGGCTTCGAGGTCGAGACCTTCGCTCGCGTGCAGGACTTCCTCGCCCGCCCCCGCTACGAGGGCCCATCCTGCCTGGTGCTGGACGTCCGCATGCCCGGCCTGACCGGGCTCGATCTTCAGGAAACGCTCACGGCGACGGGCCGGCTCCTGTCCATCGTCTTCATCACCGGCTTCGTGGATGTCCAGGAAAGCGTGAAGGCGATGAAGGGCGGGGCCGTCGATTTCCTCACGAAGCCGGTGTACGCCAAGGATCTCCTGGCCGCGATCCGGCGCGCCGTGGCCCGGGGACTCCAGGAGGGGAAAGCGCAGGCCCGGCGGGCGGAGATCGGGGATCGCGTCAAGAGCCTGACCGCGCGAGAGGCCGAAGTCTTCGCCCGCGTCGTCACGGGAATGCTGAACAAGCAGATCGCCGGGGAGATGGGCGTCGTCGAGAAGACGGTGAAGGTGCATCGCGCCCGAGTGATGGAGAAGATGCGCGCGGGATCGCTGGCCGAGCTCGTCCAGCTGGCCGGCGAAGCGGGGGTAATCGCCGCGAAACCGTGATCGCGATAACTGGACCAAGGTCCACTACCGTGCCCCGCCCCGTCCTGTAGCATCGGATGCGGGTACCTGTCTCATGCCATGTTCCGCGCTTCCCCTTACGCCGCTCGTCTCGATCGTCGACGACGATCCGTCGGTCCGCCGTGCGCTCGAGCGGCT
>Ga0209382_10003456_pt1 | contig 21886 bp, 23 predicted proteins | sample SoiMetdeltSBSDD5_FD_187599 | JGI IMG/M metagenome (GOLD analysis project Ga0209382, IMG submission 187599) | Bulk soil microbial communities from a Populus tree surrounding site in Tennessee, USA - Soil MetaG P. deltoides SBSDD5 (SPAdes) (version 2) | ecosystem: Environmental > Terrestrial >...
CGGCGAACCCCGACCCGACGAAGGCCCCGATCGCCCACGCGGCCATCGTCAGGCTGGCGCGCACCGGGCTCTGGCCCAGGCCGAGCTGCAGGAAGAGGCCGACCGCGAGCGAGAACCCGACGATGGAGCCGAAGAAGACCACCACGAACACGACACCCGACGTGTACGAACGCTTGGCGAAGACGCTGAGCTGGACCAGAGGAGTCCTCCCATTGCGTTTCCTGCTCATCTGGTACCCGGTGAAAATCCCGAAAGCCAGGATCGCTGAGATCATCATGGTCACCGTCCAGGCGGGCCAGCCCAGCTCACGCCCCTGAACGAGGGGGAAGACCAGCAGGAACATGCCCGTGGCGGCGATGAGTGCCCCGAGCACATCCAGGCCGCCCTCGCGCCCGCCCTTGACGTGCGGCAGTGCTTTCGCGCCGGCGATCAGCGAGAACAGGCCGAGCGGCAGGTTGATGGCGAACACCATGCGCCATCCCGTGCCGAGGAGGTCGGCGTCGACGAGCAGGCCGGCCACGATCGGGCCGAGGATCGTCGATCCGCCGATGACCGGACCGAGCGCGGCGAAGGCCTTGCCGATCTGCTGCGGCGGGAACAGGTCGCGGATCAGACCGAAGCCCTGCGGGATCATTACGGCGCCGAAAAGTCCTTGCAGCACACGGGATACGATGAGCGCCTCGGGACCCCACGCCAGCGAGCATGACAGGGAGGCGGCGACGAAGCCGACCAGGCCGATCATCAGGATCCGCTTGCGGCCGAACATGTCTCCCAGCCGGCCACCGGTCAGCAGCCCGGCCGCCAGTGCCAGGGTATAGCTAGCCGCGATCCACTGGAGGTCGGAGTAGGTGGCGCCGAGGTCGGCGCTGATCGCCGGGGCGGCGACGTTGACGATGGTCGAGTCGAGGATGTTCATAACGGTCGCCGCGAGCACCGCGAACAGTCCTAGCCATGCCGACTTTACCGGGCTCCTGCTTGCTGTCTTCATCTCCATGGCGTTTAATCTAGAAGGCTATTAGGAAGACTTCGCTCCTAATGGAAGGGCAGACTCGAAAATATGTTGGAGACTTCGGCAAGACTTCTGCGTCTGCTCTCCCTGCTGCAGACGCCGCGCGAGTGGACCGGCTCGGAGCTGGCCGCCCGGCTGGAGGTGAGCACCAGGACGGTCCGGCAGGACGTGGACCGGCTGCGCAACCTCGGCTACCCGGTGCACGCGACCCGGGGCAACGTGGGTGGGTACCGCCTCGGCGCGGGGGCGGTCATGCCGCCGCTCCTGCTCGACGACGAAGAGGCGGTCGCCGTGGCGGTCGGCCTGCGCACAGCCGCGGTCGGCTCGGTGACGGGCATCGAGGAGACGTCCCTGCGCGCGCTGGCAAAGCTGGAGCAGGTGCTGCCGTCGCGCCTGCGGCGGCGCGTCAACGCCCTGCAGAACTACACCGTCTCGGTGCCGCTGGCGTCGAACTCCCCGACCGTCGAGGCCGAGACCCTGTCGACGATCGTCGCCGCCGCCCGTGACCACGAGCGCCTGCGCTTCGACTACCGGTCGCATGACTCCTCGGTCTCAAGGCGGGACGTGGAGCCCTACCGGCTGGTCAACTGGGGGCGGCGGTGGTACCTCGTCTGCTGGGACGTCCAGCGGGGCGACTGGCGCACGTTCCGGGTCGACCGGATAGAGCTTCGCGTGCCGACCGGGCCACGCTTCGCGCCGCGTGAGCTGCCCACCGAGGACCTGGCTTCCTATGTGTCCAACGGGGTTTCGACCGCTACCTGGCGCTACCGTGCCCGGGTCGTGGTGCGGGCGCCCGCGGCGGTCGTCGCGGAGCGGGTGCCGGTCGCGGCCGGCTCGGTCGAGGCGATCGACGAGGAGACGTGCGCGTTCGAGACCGGGTCGGACAACCCGGAGACGCTGGCGCTCTGGCTCGGCATGCTCGACGCCGACTTCACCATCAGCGATTCGCCGGAACTCATCGAACACCTGCGGGCGCTGTCGGAGCGCTATGCCCGCGCGGCCGCGGCTGCGGGGTGACGCCGCCTTGGTGGGTGACAGATCGCTGTAGCGCTGTGTGTAGAAACGGGCCTGGATCTACATCCAGCGCTACAACGACCTGAGCTGGTTGATTCAGCGGGCGCCTGAGGCCTGCCAGTTCAGCTGGGTGAGCAGCTGGCGCGCCTGCTCGGTGTGCTCCGCCATGACGTTCACGGCATACTCCTTGGCCTGCAGGGAGCTCAGTGAGGTGAAGTCGCGCATGCCCCGCGTCGCCGCCTGGGCGATGGCGCCGAAGATGGCGCCCCAGATGGCGCCGATGACGATGCCGGTGAGGACCACCACTAACCAGTTTGCCTCCGCGAACAGGCCGAAGAGCAAACCGATGAAAAGACCGAACCAGGCGCCGGTCGCGGCGCCCGCCAGGGCCGCCTTGCCGGTGGTCATGCGACCGGTGACGTGCTCCACCAGCATCAGGCCGGTCCCGACGATCTGGGTGTGCTCGACCGGGAACTTGCTGTCCGATAGATGGTCGACGGCGCGTTGCGCCGAAGCGTAATCCGGGTAGCTGGCCACGGTGACCATCGGGCGGCTTCCTTCGGCGCCCGCACCGGGCTGGAAGGTGCCCGTGCCCATACCCCCCGGGCCGGATGGTGTCGTCATAACCTCATCCTTGCCCGACGGCGAGCCCTTTATGCATCAAACCCGGGTTTCGATCCGTCCGTCGGACGCGGGAACACCGTCAGCTCCTCGGTGAGCGCGCGAACCGACCACTATGAGTCGGTTTCCTCCGTGATGGCCTTCGCCGGCTCCGGATCGGCGCTACCGGCCTGCGCCGGTGCAGTCTTCCCGCCGCCGGACTGGGCCGGTGGCGGCGCGGGCGCGGGTTGGGCGGGGTCCGGCGGTGGGGGCGCGAGGTCGGCGGGGTCCGACGGCACGAGCGGCGTCTTGGCGCCGGGGCGGAGGAGGCGCATCACGACGGGTGCGGCTATTACCAAGGCGATGATGGCGACCAGCGTGCCGGCGATGGGGCGTTCGACGAAGCCGAGGATGTCACCGGAGAACATGCGCAACGACTGGCGGAAGCTGTTCTCCAGGATGGCGCCGAGCACGAACGCCAGAAGCAGTGGCCCTGGATCGAACCCCGTCTTGCGCATCAGGTATCCAAGGATGCCGAAGGCGATGACAATCCACATGTCGAACACGGTGTTGGCGATGGTGTAGGTGCCAAGCATGACCACGGCCACGACAACCGGGGCCAGGATTGACTCCCGCACCGCCACGAGCTTCACGAACAGGCCGACCAGCGGGATGCTCATGATGAGCAGCAGCACGTTGCCCAGGTACATGGAGTCGATGACGCCCCAGAACACCTCGGGCTTCTCGTTGATGAGGTTGGGCCCGGGAGCCACCCCTTGCAGCATCAGGGCTCCGAGGATCACCGCCATCACCGCGTTGGTGGGGATGCCGAGCGTCAGCAGCGGGATGAACGAGGCCGTGGCGGCGGCGTTGTTGGCGGTCTCGGGGCCGGCGACACCCTCGATGGCGCCGCGGCCGAACCGATGCGGCGTCTTGGAAACCTTGCGCTCGATGGTGTAGGAGACCATCGACGAGAGGGTGCCGCTGCCGCCGGGCAGCACGCCGAGGCCAAAGCCGAGCAGGGATCCGCGCAGGATCGACCAGCGCGACTCGCGAATGTCCGAACGCGACGGCCAGACGTTGTTGAACGGCAAGGCGGTGAAGGTCTGCCGGGCGCGGTGGTCGAGCGCGTAGAAGATCTCGCCGAGGCCGAACAGGCCCATTGCCAGCGCCACGAAGTCGAACCCGTCGGCGAGTTCGAGGATGCCGCCGGTGAAGCGCTCGGCGCCGACGAACTGGTCGAGGCCGACCGTGGCCAGCAGCAGGCCAGCGCCGGCCGCGATGATGGCCTTGAGGGTGGAGCCGGTGGTCAGCGTCGCCACCATGAGGATGCCAAGCAGCGCAAGGACCGTGTACTCGGGCGGGCCGAAGCTGAGCGCGTTGCGGGCGAGCACGGGTGCGCCGAAGGTGAGGCCGAGGATGGCGACGGTGCCGCCGATGAACGACCCGATCGCCGCGATGCCCAGCGCCGATCCTGCCCTGCCCCGCCGGGCCATCTGGTACCCGTCGATGACCGTGACCACGCTGGCCGCCTCCCCGGGCACCTTCAGCAGCACGGAGGTGATGGTGCCGCCGTACATGGCGCCGTAGTAGACCCCAGCGAGCAGGATGATGGCCGAGTCGGGCGGCAGCGAGTAGGTGATCGGCAGCAGCAGCGTGATGGTCGGCACCGGGCCGATGCCGGGCAGCACGCCGATGACCATGCCGACCAGTGCACCGACGAAGACCCACAGGATGTTGCGGGGTGCCAGGGCGACCTCGAAGCCCGATAGCACCGAGTCGAACAGATCCATCTCGGTCTCACCCAATCGTGTGCGGGATCGGTGCTTTGAGCAGCTCGATGAAGAGCACGTGCAGCGCGGCCGTGACGCCGACGCTGATCACGGCGGTCATCAGCCACGACTCCCGCCCGATGAGCCTGAGCCACAGCGCGAGCATCAGCACGGTCGCCCACTCGAAGCCGGTGCCGGGCCAGGATCCCATGCCGCCGAAGAGGATGACGAACACCCCGGCGAGGACGAGCGACAGGCCGATCGTGCGCAGCCCGTGGCCGCCGAAGTGCTCACCATCGTCAATGGACCGCCAGCGGGCGAGCAGGATCACCGAACCGAGAATCATCATGCAGCTGGCGCCGGCCGGCCAGAGCCCGGCGCCCGGCTCGGTCAGGTCGCCGATGCCCAGCAGCAACGAGTTGACCAGCGCCGCCGCGCCCACGAGCAGGGGCACGACGGCGGCGATCAGGCGTCCGGTGGTGGAGGCCGGCTCCGGCTCCTCGTCGGGCAGGTCGGTCATTTGCTGGCGATGCCCAACGCCGCCAAGGCGGCCTTGTAACGCTCGCTGTCGGCCTGGATCTGCTTGGTCAGCTCGGGACCGGGCAGCTCGCGGCGCTCGATGTAGTTGTCCTTCAAGAACTTCTCATGCTCGGGCGTCTTCACCGCCTCCTTGAAGGCGTTGGCGAGGACGCCGGCGACGTCGTCGGGCACCTTGGGCGGCACGGCGACGAAGCGCATCTGGTCCACCACTATGTTGAAGCCCTTCTCCTTCATCGTCGGCAGGTCGGGGATGAGCGGGCTGCGCTGCTCGGTGAACATGGCCAGCCGCCGCAGCTCACCGGTGGCGACCTGCTTGTGCGTCTCGGCCAGGTGCGACGCCCCGATGTCGACCTGCCTGCCGAGCAGGGCGGTGATGCTGGGGCCGGTGCCGCCGAACGGGACGTCGGTGGCGCTGTAACCCGCGCCCTTGAAGAACAGCGTCTGCGCAAGGTATAGGCCGGTGCCCACGCCGGAGTGCCCGTAGGTGAGCTTGGCGCCCTTGTCGTTGAGCAGGTCGTCTATGGTCTTGTACTTGGAGTCCTTGTGCACCAGCAGGCAGATGTTCTCCACGGTCAGCCCGGTGATGATGCGCAGCTCGTCAAGGCCGATCTTCGTGGCGCTCTGCTGGAGGTGGGGGGTGATCGCGAACAGCGACGACGGGGAGAAGGCCATCTTGTACCCGTCGGGCGGGCCCGAGATGACATCCTTGGTGCCGACGGCCCCCGCCGCCCCGTCCTTGTTGATGACTACCACCGGCTGCTTGAGTGGCTTTTCCAGGCTCTTTGCCATCTGACGGGCGATGAGGTCGGTGCTGCCGCCGGGCGCGAACGGCACCACCCACTCGATGGGGCGGGTGGGGAAGTTGGTGCCCGTCTGGCCGGGCTCTTCCTTCTTTACGCTGCAACCTGTGAGGAACGCTGCGGCACCGAGCCCGAGGCCGGTCCGCAGGATGTCGCGGCGGGAGAGCGGACTATCCACTTTGGATCCCTCCTGAGACGAGTGACAATTGATGTTAATCCCCACGCGCGGATCCAGTGGTAATCGTCGCTCATTCTTTTAAGTCTCAGCTCGGCGCCCACCGATTTCAAACATAGCCATCCAGCGTTTTCCAGCGCGCCTACCTTGGGCGGCGCGCCGGAAACAGCTGTGGCAACCGCAACGGTCAGCGGTTGGCCAGGTTTTCGTCTCTCGCTACCTGTCCGGCCTGGTCGGCCCGGCGATGCCGCGCATCGGCCTGTGCCTGCGCCTTCTCCCGGTCCAGTTGCATGTCACGCAGTTGGCTCTCCTGCTCGCGCAGCTGATCCTCCTGCTCGCGCAGCTGGCGCCGGGTGGCGGCGCGGCGGCCGGCCCTCCGCCCGATCCCCGACATGATCATCATGATGCCCATGAAGCCCAGCGCACCGATGATCAGCCCGGCGAGGTACACCTGGGTGATCGTGAGGTCGATGCTGTAGCCCAGCAGGGTGAAGGTGCCGGCGGGCTTCTCGAACACGTCCTGATTCGTCCAGACCGCGGCCGACGAGAGCGCGATCGCGCCGAGCATTAGCAGCAAACCCAAAAGAATCACTTTGACCTCCGAAGGATAGAAGTGACCCTATGGGTTACCCACCCCGACGCAAGTCAAACATGCTGTCCAACCACGATGGTGGCGTCGAGCTCCTCCGAGGCGACGATGCGCGCCGTAAACCCATGGTGCTCAAAGGCTTGCACGGTTTCCGGAGCCTGCTTCCCGCTGGTTTCGATCATGAGGTACCCATTGAGCCGCAACCATTCCGGAGCCTCGGCGATCACCCGCCGCTGGATGTCGAGCCCATCGCGGCCACCATCCAGGGCGTGCCGCGGTTCGTGGTCGCGTGCCTCGGGCGGCATCAGCGCGATCTCGTCTGTCGGCACGTAGGGCGCGTTGGCCACGATGGTGCCAACGTTTCCTCGCAGCTCGGGCGGCAGCGCACGGTAAAGGTCGCCTTCGTAGACCGCGCCCAGCCCGGCCAGGTTGTCGCGCGCGCACGCCACCGCGACGGGATCGACGTCCACCGCATGCAGGTCGACGCCCTCGACGGCTCTCGCGACCACGGCACCCACCGCGCCCGTTCCGCAGCACATGTCCAGCACCACCGAACCCGGCCTCGTCAGCGAAAGCGCTTGGTGCGCAAGGAGTTCCGAGCGGCGCCGGGGCACGAACACGCCCGGCCGCACAATGATGCGCGTGCCGCAGAACTCGGCCCACCCGACGATCTGCTCCAGCGGCAGCCCGGCCACGCGCCTGCCCACCATCGCCGCCAGCTCGGCCGGGCTCGACGCGGCGTCGGTGAGCAGCCGCGCCTCCTGCTCGGCATAGACACAGCCCGCCGCCCGTAGCTTCGTGACGATCCCCGCGGTATCCACCGGGCAACACTAGCCCTGTTGCTGCGATGCATACGTGCGCATACCGTTGTCAGGATGTCGGGCATCGGGCCGCGCGAACGGCTGGGTCTCCAGCTGCGCCAGCGCCGCGTGCTGGCCGGGCTGAGCGGCCCGGAGCTGGCGCGGGCGATCGGCATCACGCAGTCGAAGCTTTCGCGCACCGAGACCGCCAAGTTCCGCCCCGACCTGGAGGTGGTGCGGCGCTGGCTGGACGCGACCGGCACCGGCGGCGACGATCGCGACCGCATCCTCGCCCTCGCCGAGGAGGCCGCCACCCAGATCGCGGAGTACCGGACCCTGTTCCGGCGCACCCTGCTCACGAAGCAGCGGTCGCTGCTCGCGCAGCAGGACGAGGCCGGGCGGATCCGGCATTTCCAGCCATTCCAGATTCCGGGTCCGATGCAGACGCCTCGCTATGCGCGCTTGGCCATGCTCTCGACGCAGCTGCAGCAGGCCGGCGTGGAGGAGGCGGTCGCCGCCCGGATGGAGCGGGGCCGACGGCTGCGGGCCCCGGGCGCACCCTGGTTCCACGCGATCGTCACCGAGCCGGCGCTGCGCTACAGGTTCTGGGGCGCCAGCGACCAGGATCAGGCCGACTGCTGGCGCAACATCCTCGAGTTCTGCCAGGTGCCCACCGCCGTCGTGCAGGTCATCCCCGACGGCGCGGCCTACCACCAGCCGCCGATGTGCGCCTTCGTCATCACCGAGTTCCGTGATCCGGCCGCCGCGGCGATCGTGCAGGTCGAGCTGCCCGCAGTCGAGATGACCTTCAGCGGCACGGACGACCTCGAGGCGTACGAGCGCACGTGGAACGCGATGGCCGACGCGGCGCTCGACCCGGAAGCCTCCGCCAAGCTGCTGCGGGGCATGCTCAAGGGCTGAACGGCCGGTTGCGCCGAGTGCATAGCACTGACTAGATTCGCGATCATTGGGACGGGGGGCCGCAGCTTTCGGGGGGCTGCGGCCCATCAAGCTCGCCCCAGAACCCGCCGGGCCGGACGGGTACCCCGGACGCCGTACAACCGCGACGGTGCCCGTGCCACTGATCAACGCGTCAATCACATCCGCTTCTATAACCTCAGCGCCCGAAACCCAGAACTGGACAAGATAGTCACCAGCTGACATCCTGCCACCCATGCGCGGTCTGAGTCTGGCCACCATCCTCGTGATGGTGGCCATAGGGATCAATGCGGGCGGGTGCAGCAGTGGTGGTTCCACGGCACCGGGGACGGTGACCCACGACGATCCGCCGGCATCGGCGCCGCCCGAGGTGGAGTCCGCGGCACCCTTGCTGCCGCTGAAGGACTGCCCGGTCACGGATCCGTTGAAGGAACGCGACTCGCCCCCGCCCTCGCCGATGCCCTCCGGCCCTGACGCCTGGGTCGGCACCGGGCCGCTGTGGGCCGATCTGTCGCGCGTGCAGGGCCTCACCGGTGCGGCGACCTACCGCGTGCGGTGGAAGGCTTTCGTGCCGGGTGAGCCCGTGGTCGTGGTGAAGCGCCTCGACGCGCCGGGCCAGGGTACGAGCCGCGTCTCCGCCGCCGAGGCCGAAGGCCAGTCGTTCTGGAACGGCGAGGTGACCGTGGGCGCGGGCGGCTGCTGGCTGGTGACGGCGACCATCGGCGACGCCAGCGTCGGCTTCGTCATGCGCTCCTGACCCACCGGCGCCCCAGGCCCGGCGCCCCCGCGCCTGTCCGGGGCGATCGCTTTGCCCGCCGAGACTGATCAGCCGGGTGACCGACTTCTGCCGGAGCCCTACGAGCCGCCGCCCGGACGGAAGCGTCTGGTCGAGCGGGAGTGACCGTCAGCAGGCCGCCGGTGGGACGTGGACCTCCGCGAGGCCGGCGTTCAGGTACGCGGTCTCCAGCACCTTGCCCTGGCAGTCCTGAACGACAGTGTCCACATCGGACGGAAGATGGAGCACGACCGACCCTCCACTCGGTTTGGACCGGCGCGCTGTGGGTATACCCGGCCGTCGTGCCGGTGGTCCGTCGCTAGTGGAGTTTGTAGGTGAAAGCAGTGGATGACCAGCTGAAACCAGGCGACCATGTGTGTTTGCTCTACGACACCGTGGATGACCAGCTTTCGGCGGTCGCACGCTGCGCCAGCACCGGGTTCGGCAGCAACCAGCAGGTCCTCTACCTGGCCGACGCCGAGGCGTCGTTCGTCCGAGTCGCGGAGACGTTGCGGCACAAGGGCGTCGCGGTCACCGAAGCGCTCACCTCCGGGCGGCTGAAGATGATCCCGGCGGGCGTGGCGCCCGATTCCGGCGGTGCGGCCGCCGGTTCCACCGATACGGTCGCGCCATGTTAGGCCAGGAGCCGTCGACCTTCCGCCACATCGGCCTGCTGCACGACACCCCGATGGGCTACGCGCACGGCTGCGCGAGCTTTGTGCAGCAGGGGCTGGACGCCGGCGATCCCGTTCTCGTGGCCGTCCCCGGCGGCAACGCCCAGGCGATCCGCGATGTACTGGGAGGCGGCGCCGCGAGCGTGATGTTCACCGACATGGCCGTCGCCGGGCGGAACCCCGGACGCGTCATCACGTCGCTGCTCGACTTCGCCGACAGCCACCCCGACCAGCGGGTGTGGGTCGTGAGCCACTCGGTGTGGCGGGCGCGCAGCAGCTTGGAGTACACCGCCTGTCTGACCCAGGACGCCTTTCTCAACGCGGCCTTCGCCGGGCGGGATGCGATGATCCTGTGCCCGTACGACCGGTCGCAGCTCTCGGCACAAGTGATCGCCGATGCGTTCCGCACCCACCCGATCCTCGCCGACGGCACCAACACCTGGGACAGCCCCGACTACGACGACCCGATCGGCATCGCGCGCCTGCTCGACCAGCCCTTGCCGCAGCCGCCGCCGGAGGCGCACCGCTACACCATCTCCCGCCCCGAGGACCTTCGCTGGCTTCGCCGCACCGTGACGGATCTGGCCGGCACGGCGCTGCTATCGGCGGCGCGCGTGCGCCAGCTGACCATCGCGGTCAACGAGTTGGCGAGCAACAGCATCGAGCACGGAGGCGGGCAGGCCACCGTCTCCATCTGGACCGAGCCCGGCCTGTTCGTCTGCCAGCTTGACGACGCGGGCATCTTTGCCAATCCGTTGGCCGGCTGGACACCACCGCCACCGGGCAGCAGCCGCGGCCGCGGCCTGCTGATCGTGCACGAGTTGGCCGATCTCGTGCGCATCAACCAGCGTCCCGACGGGACGAGCATCCGAATACACATCAACCTGTCCGATAAGGAATCAGAAGACATATGGCATTGAAGCTAAAGCAGGGCGAGCGACTGGCGTCGCTGTTGAACGAGAGCTCAGAGGCGATCGTCGACCGCTGGGCCGAAGCGATCATCCCATCGATGCGGGGACGGATGAGTTCGGCCGAGGCGCGCCATCAGACGGTGGAGCTGCTGCGGCAGATAGAGACCTCATTGTCCAAGGGTGCGCTTGACATCGCCGATGAGTCCGCCGCCGAGCTCCGGGCCGTGCTCACCGATATCTCCCGCCGCCGTGCCCGGCAGGGTTTCACCGCCACCGAGACCGCGATCAGCATCTTCGGGCTCAAGCCAGCCCTCTTCGACGCCCTGCGTCTTGAGCAGGGTGGGGAGGAATCGGCCCTGCTGGACTATGTGGCGTACTCGGCTTTCATCGACGACATGGGGCTGTTCACCTTTGAGGCCTATTCCCGTGCCCGCGAGCAGATCATCACCGAGCAGGCCGAGCAGTTGCTCGAGCTTTCCACGCCGGTGGTGAAGCTGTGGGACGGTGTGGTGTCGGTGCCGCTGGTCGGCACGCTCGACTCCGCCCGCGCCCAGGTGGTGATGGAGCGGCTGCTGCAAACCCTCATCGACACCGGTTCGCCGTTCGCCATCATCGACATCACCGGCGTGCCGGCGGTCGACACCCAGGTCGCCCAGCACCTGCTCAAGACTGTGATGGCCGCGCGCCTCATGGGTGCGGAGTGCATCGTCTCGGGTGTCCGCCCGCAGATCGCGCAGACGATCGTCGCCCTGGGCATCGAGTTCGGCGACATCGTCACCAAGGCGACCCTTGCCGACGCCCTGCGACACGCGATCCGGCGCTCCGGGTCGGAGGTGACGCCCTCGGCGGTCTCCACGCGATGGGCGCGTTGATGGATCGCGTCCCGATCCTCAAGTTCGGTGAGGTCCTGCTCGTGACGATTCAGGTCGACATGCAGGACCAGATGGCCGTGCAGCTGCAGTCGGACCTCGGCCAGCGCATCGTCGACACCGGTTGCCACGGCGTCATCATCGACATCACCGGGCTCGACATCGTCGACTCGTTCGTCGGCCGCACCCTGTCGACGATCGCCGCTATCTCGAGGGTGCTCGACGCCGAGACCGTCGTCGTGGGCATGCGGCCCGCGGTCGCCATCACGCTAGTGGAGCTCGGTCTGTCGCTTAGCGGCATCCGCACCGCCATGAACGTCGAGCGCGGCATGGAACTGCTCGCCGCTTCCGCCGAACCCGTTGCGCCGCCCGAGGATTCGGACGACGCGCTACTACGTACGCCATACTCCATGGCGCGTATGGCATGCGCAGAGAATGAGTTAGAGATCCAAAAATGACGGCAAGCACGGGAACAGGCAGACTGCAGTGCCAGTCGATCACGGGCGACGAGGACGTGGTGCGTGTGCGCCAGCTGGTACGCGCGCACGCGGTCGGCGCGAAGCTGTCACTTGTGGACCAGACCAAGCTGGTCACGGCCGCCAGCGAACTGGCCCGCAACACGCTGGTGCACGGGGGCGGAGGCCAGGCCACGGTCGAGACGATCGACACCGGGATACGGCGCGGGGTGCGGATCGTCTTCAGCGACGAGGGTCCGGGCATCCCGGACGTCGCGCTTGCCATGACCGATGGGTACACCAGCGGCGCCGGCCTGGGCCTGGGGCTTGGCGGCGCCCGGCGGCTGGTCGACGAGTTCGACCTCGAGACAGCCCCGGGCGTTGGCACCACTGTGTCGGTGACCAAGTGGGCGCGTTGAGCGGGGGCGCGATGGGCTCCGGGGCGATGGGCTCCGGGGCGATGGGCACGGAGGCGTGGTTCTGCCTGGACGACGCGACCCGCGTCGGCACGGTGCGGCGCACCGCTACCGAACTCGCCTCGGTGCTGGGGCTCGCCGCCAACCAGGGCGCCAACCTTGCGATCATCGCCACCGAGCTCGCCACCAACCTGGTCAAGCACGCAAGCGACGGCGTCATGCACGTCCGTCCGGTGCGCGACGCCGACACGGCCGGGGTCCAGGTGGTGAGCATCGACTCGGGGCCGGGCATGACCGACGTCGCACGGTCGCAAGTGGACGGTCAGTCGACCGCCGGGACGCTGGGGATCGGGCTGGGTGCGGTGGCGCGGCTGTCCGACCGGTGTGAGGTCTACTCGGCGCCCGGGCGGGGCACGATCATCGTGGCCGAGGTGTGGGGCGGGCCTCCCGCCGCGCGGGCCTGGGCGGCGGGCATCACGCGACCGCTGAGCGGAGAGACCGTGAGCGGGGACGGCTTTGCTCACCGGGTGCGCGGTGATCGGTACCAAGTGATGGTCTGCGACGGCCTAGGACATGGCCCGCTGGCGGCGGCCGCTTCCCACGCCGCGTTCGGCGCCTTCCACGCGGCGCCGCCCGGCTCGCCCGCCGAGGTCGTGCGGCACCTCAACGCCGCGATGGGCCACACCCGCGGTGCGGCGGTGGCGGTGGCGGAGATCGATCCCGAGGCGGCCGCGGTCAAGCTGTGCGGGCTGGGCAACATCGCGTCCACGGTGGTGTCGGGCGGGCAGCGGCGCGGCATGGTGAGCATGCCCGGCATCGCGGGCCACCATCGAAGCGGCCTGAGGGAGTTCGGTTACCCGTTTCCGGGCGGGGCGGTGCTGGTGATGCACTCCGACGGGGTTTCGGGCCGATGGGACCTGGACGGGTACCCCGGATTGGCGAGCAAAGGCCCGTTGGTCCTCGCTGCCATCGTGCTGCGGGATGCCGGCATCCGCCGTGACGACGCCTGCGTGCTCGCCGCTAGGGGCGTGTCATGACCGGCGTCGTGTTGTTGCAGCTGACACTGCGCTACGAGCGGGACATCTTCGCGATCCGCCAGCGTGGCCGGGAAGCCGCGGCCGCCATGGGGCTTGAGCACCAGGACCAGATCCGCATCGCCACGGCGCTCAGCGACATCGGGCGGCAGATGCTGTTCGGTGGCGAGGGCGTGGAGGTGAGCTTCCACGCCGACGCGCACCCGGCCAAGCTGCGCATAGAGCTGGCGATGCCGCAGGGTTCCGCAGGGGGAACCCTCGACACGAAGGCGCTCAAACCCGTTGCGCGCCTGGTGGACACCCTCGACGTGCGGGAGGGTCCGGACAGCACGGTCGTGGCGATCACGCGCGCGCTGTCCGGCGAGGCCGGGCGGGAGGAGCTGACCGTGCTGGCCGAGCGGGCCAGGCTGGCGCTCGCCGACATTGCCGTGGCCAAGCCGCTCGACGAGCTGGCGCTGCAGAACGAGCATCTACTGTCCGCATTGGACGATGTCCGGCGCCAGCGTGACCGGCTGGAGGTGCTCAACAACGAGCTGCAGGAGACCAACAAGGGTGTGATGGCGCTCTACCTCCAGCTCAGCAACGAGCTCGAGGAGACCAACCGCGGGGTCGTCGCCCTCTATGCCGAGCTTGACGACAAGTCCGATCAGCTGCGGGCCGCGAGCGAGGCGAAGACCCGCTTCCTCGCCAACGTAAGCCACGAGCTGCGGGCGCCGGTCACCGCCGTCATCGGGCTGATCCGGCTGCTGGCCGACCCCGAATCCGACCCTCTCACCGCGGCTCAGGCCGAGCAGATCGAGCTGATCCGTGGATCAGCCCTCGATCTGCTGTCGCTCGTCAACGACCTGCTCGACCTCGCCAAGGCCGAATCCGGGCGCATCGTCCCGGCGTGGACACCGGTGGATCTGCGGCGGCTTTTCGGGCAGCTGCGCGGCACGGTAAAGGCCCTGCTGTCCGGCCCGCGGGTGCGGCTGGACGTCGACGACCCGCCCGAGGGATCGACGATCGAGTCCGACGAGGCCCTGCTCTCCCAGGTGCTGCGCAACCTGCTGCACAACGCGGTCAAGTTCACCGAGCAGGGCTGGGTGCGCATGCAGGCCGAAAAGCGTGACGCTCACTGGGTTTTCGCCGTGGCGGACACCGGCATCGGCATCCCGGCGGATGCGCACGAACGCATCTTCGAGGAGTTCTACCAGGTGCCCAGCCGGCTCAACGCCCGCGGCACCGGGCTGGGTCTACCCTACGCTCGCAAGGTGGTGACCCTTTTGGGCGGGACGCTGGCCCTGCAAAGCGAGCCAGGGAAAGGCAGCGTCTTCACAGTCACGCTTCCCATGAGGGGGCCGTCATGACCGCCGTGCCGGAACCTGCCGTCGTGCTCGTCGTCGACGACCGGGCGCCCAAGCGATACCTGCTGGCCAACTGGCTCACACGCGCCGGCTATGCGGTGGCCGAGGCGTGCAGCGGCCACGAGGCGCTGGAGAGCTTGGAGAAGAACAGCTTCGACCTGATCGTGCTCGACGTGCGGCTGCCCGACATCAGCGGGCTGGAGGTGTGCCGGCGGATAAAGGAAGACCCTCACCACGCGTCGATACCCGTCATCCACGTCTCGGCGCACGCGGTCGACGCCGCCGACCGGACGCTTGGCCTGCTCGGTGGCGCCGACGCGTACCTGGTCGAGCCGATCGACCCGCGCGAGCTGGTCGCCACGGTCCAGGCTGTGCTGCGCTACTACCGGGCGCGCCGGGAGGCCGAGGACCTTGCCGACGGGCTGGCCCGCCTCGCCGACGCGACCCTCGCCGTCACCACCGCCGAGACCTTCACCAAGCTGATCACCGTCGCCGCCTCGGGCACGGCCCGCCTTTTCGGGTCGGCCGCGCTCGTGGCGACCCAGGCCATCGACGACGGCTGGGTCGCGGCCACCGCGTCCGACCCCGACACGGTGACCCTGATGGCGTGGGAGCCACCAGCCGAGCCTGCCCCGATCGGCTCGCGCATCGTCACCGGCCCCGCCTCGACGTGGCGGCTGCCCGGCTGGCCCGGCACCCGGGAGCTGGCGGTCGCGACCGTGCGGTTGCGCGCCGACCGGCCCTCGTTTTACGTCGCGATCCCGTTGAACGCCCTGGACGACCGCGACCAGCTGCTCACCCAGCTGACCCAGGCGCTGGCCGCCTCGGCCGAGGCGCAGCGGTCGCACGACGTCGACCACCGAATAGCCATCACGTTGCAGCGCAGCCTGCTGCCCAAGCGGCTGCCGGTCGTGGCAGGCATCGACCTGGGCGTGCGGTACGAGCCGGCGAGCCCGGAGGCGGAGGTCGGCGGCGACTTCTACGAGTTGTCCATTGTGGACGACCGGTTGCTGGTCGCCATCGGCGACGTGGTGGGGCACTCCCTGCACGCGGCGACGGTGATGGCCGAAATCCGGTACGCCATGCGGGCTTACGCGTTTGAGGGGCATTCTCCGGGTACCATCGCCGGCCTCATAGACAAACTGATGGGAAACCTGCTTCCGGGCGAGTACGCCACCTGCTGCCTTCTCCTGCTGGACCCCGGGACCGGCCACGCGCGCCTGGCCAACGCCGGCCACGTGCCGCCCCTGCTGATCACCGATGGAGGCGTGAAACCCTTGGAACACAAAGCCCCGCTGCTCGGCCTGCAACTGCCACGCCCGCCCGACCTGGAGGTGGTGATCCCGCCCGGTGCGACCCTGCTGCTCTACACGGACGGCCTCGTGGAGCAGCGCAGCGGTTCCGTCCAGGAGCGCATGGCCACCCTCGCCGAGCTGGCCGCCACGGTCGGCCTCGACCTCGACCGGTACTGCCGCGGGCTGGTCGACAAGATGACCAGACCGCCCATCGACGACGACATCGCCGTGGTCGCTGTCAGGCGGGCGGAGCGATGAAGCCCCCACAGGTGACGCACGCCATCCAGGCATATGAAGGCGTGGTGCGGGTCGAGCTGCACGGCGAGGTTGACCTCGCGGTCGCGGGCGAGGTGGCGGGGTGGCTGGAGGGCGCCATCGACGGCCACCCCGGCAAGGACCTCGAGGTCGACCTGTCGGCGCTCGAATTCCTTGACTCCAGCGGCATCCGGACGCTGCTCAACGCCTACAGCATCGCCACGCGGAACGGGCGCGCGTTCCGGATCACCGGCGCGGCGGGCGGAGTGCGCGAGGTCCTGGAGATCGTGGGCGCGTACCACCTGCTGGCCAGCGGAAATCAACGCCAGCGTCCGCTCGTTGGTAAGGGTATGCAGGCTATACAGGTAACCCAGCCGGGCGGGCCGGAGGTGCTGCGCGTGGCGCAGGTGGCGAGCCCCGAGGCCGGTCCGGGCCAGGTCCTGGTGGATCTCGTCGCGGCCGGGGTCAACTTCATCGAGATCTACCAGCGGGAAGGGCGGTACCCCGTGCCGCTGCCGTTCACCCCTGGCACCGAGGGCGCGGGTGTGGTCAGCGCCGTCGGCCCGGACGTCGACAATGTCAAGCCCGGTGATCGGGTGGCGTCGGTCGAGCTGGCCGGAGCCTACGCGGCGCAAGCGCTTGCCAAGGCCGACCGGGTGGTGCCGATCCCCGATGGCATCGAGACGGAGGTCGCGGGGGCGGCGATGCTGCAGGGCCTGACCGCTCACTACCTCCTCAAGGACGTCTACCCCGTCAAGCCGGGCGACACGATCCTGGTGCACGCCGCCGCAGGAGGCGTGGGCCTGCTGCTCACGCAGCTCGCGGTCGCGCTCGGGGCGCGGGTGATCGGGACTGTGTCGACCGAGGAGAAGGAGCGGCTGGCCCGCGGTGCCGGTGCGGCCGAGGTCATCCGGTACACCGAGCAGGACGTGGCCAAACAGGTGCGCCGCCTCACCGATGGCGCGGGGGTGGCCGCGGTCTACGACGCCGTCGGTAAGGACACCTTCGACGCCAGCCTCGAGAGCCTTCGCGTGCGCGGCACGCTCGCGCTCTACGGCGCGGCGAGCGGGGTCGTGCCGCCGTTCGACCCGATGCGGCTCCAGCTGGCCGGGTCGGTCTTCCTCACCCGCCCGACCCTGCGCGACTTCGTCCTCGACCCCGAGGAGCTGCGGCGCCGGGCCGGCGATGTGCTGGGCTGGGTCGCGAATGGCACCCTCAAAATCCGGATCCACGAACGGTATCCGCTCGCCGAGGCGAGGCGGGCGCACGAGGACCTCCAGGCGCGCCGGACGACCGGAAAACTGCTGCTCGTGCCGTAGGGCTCACACCGCGGCGCGGATGGCCTCGGCGACCACATGCGGGGTGGCGGCGCGGAGCGCGTCGGCGTCACCGCCGGCTGCGGCGGCGCCGGTGGCCAGGGTGATGACCGCGTCGCCGTCGAAACGGGTGTGCACGGGGTCGATGGAACGGGCCAAACCGTCATGGCCGGACTGGGAGAGCAGGTAACAGTCCAGTTTGGACAGCCGGGCATCGGTGATGACCACGACCAGCGTGGTGTTCGGGCCCGGCTGTAATCCTTGCGGCAGCGGCACCGCTTGGGCGTCACTGAACAGGGGTGCACCGCCGGGGCCGATCACGTCGCCCCACGAGTTGACCGCCGCGACCGCCGCCAGCGTCGCCTCGCCCACCTTCCTCGAGGCCCAGCCGAACCCGCCCGGAAACAGCTTCATCCGCCACTTGCCGCTCGTGGCACCGGCGCCCGCACCGACCGCGCCGGAGCGCAGCGGCTCACCCGACAGCGCGGCAAGCGCTGCGGTGGCGCCCTGCTCGGGTCCGGGAGCGCGGTCCCCGATCATGCCGTCGAACAGGGACATGCCCACCACGATCGGCACCGGCCCGACCGGTGTGGCGAAGCCGGTGCCGCGCTCGTGCAGCAGCTTCATGACCCCGCCCGCGGCGGCGAGGCCGAAGGCGGAGCCGCCGGAGAGCACGACGGCGTCCACGCGGTCCATCATCTTCGCCGGCTCAAGCAGGGCGAACTCACGCGTGGCCGGTGCGCCGCCGCGCACCTCGCCGGAGCCGGTGGTGCCCGGCGGAGGGAGGATCACCGTGACGCCGGTGCCCTCCCCCGTCCAGTGTCCTATCCAGACCGAGGCCAGCTGTGGTTCTCGCACGGCCCCAATCTAGACGATCACGCGGTGCGGGCTGGCAGTAGCTCGGCGGCGTGCTCGGTCACCGAGGCGGGCAGCTCGGGAGCCGGCGGCAGCTCCAGCGGCTTGCGCGCCCGGGTCACAAGCTCCACCACGCTGCGGTTGAGCTGCTGCGCGCTGGCGCTCATGGACTCGTTGGCTGTGACGATGGCAGTGACCACCTCGGCCCGCGCCTGCTGGCCGTAGCGCACAGCCTCCTCGATCCCCTTGGCCTGGGCATCGATGGACGCGGCCACCTCCAGGATGGTGTCGGGACGGATCGTAGGCGTCTGGATGAGCTTGGCGATCTGCGGCACCGACGTCTTGGAGGCGCTGGCATAGGCGGAAAGCACCTCGTTGGCGCCGTCGGCGACCGCCTGCTGCATCTGCGCGGCCTGGTTGGCCTGCAGCAGCAGGGCCCACTGCGCGATGGTGAGCTTCATAGTGGGGATGGTGAGGTTGACCAGCAGCGCCAGCCGTTGGCCGAGCCCGTAGTTCAACGTCCGGATGTTGCGTACCTGCGGCGAGGTGGACCAGGCGACGAAGAGCCGCTGCTGGTACTCGTTGATCCTCACCTCGACCGCCTGGATGAACTCGGTGATCCGCGAGAGCCGCTCCTCGTCGTCGCGGTCCTCGGGCTGGATGGACTTGGCCTCCTCCAGCGCCAGGTCGCGGATGAGCTCCATCACCGCGATGACCCCGATCAGCTGGCCGATCGCCGCCTCGTTGGCCTTGTAAAGCTCGTCGCAGAGCACGACGTTGCGCTTGAGCTGCTGCTGCTTCTCCACCAGCGTCCCGGCGATGCGGTCGAGCTGCCGCTCCACCGTGCGCGCCTCTTCGAAGAGCATCTGGACGAGGTCGCGCCCCTTGGCGAAGATGCCGCGCACGGCGTCCATGAACTTGTCGAAGGTCTCGCGCACCTTGGGGTCGCTGGGGTTGTAGCGCTTGCGGAAGTCGCGCATCCGGTCGTTGATCTCATGCATGATCTCCGTCAGCTCGGGGATGCGCACCGGGCCGACCTCGTGGAAGATCCGCTGCACCTGCGCGTTGACCTGTTCGATCGCGCCGCTGCCGAAGTTGGCCAGCTGGTCGGTGTTGGCCAGCATCTGCGGGTAGAGCTGGCGCGCCAATTCCAGCGCCTTCGCCCGCTGCGCGTCGGTCAGCAGGTCGGCGCAGACGAACGTCTTCGGCGGTCCTGAAAGCACCACTTTGGACAGTGCCGCATCGGCGGAGCCGGTGGTCGCCTCCGGCGGCGCCCCGACGATGTTGCCGAAGTCGATCTGAAGCTCACTCATCGAGACACCCCTAATATTGTCAGCACTTGTTGTTCTTGACGCAGTCGAGCAGGAGCAGGGTCACCGCCGCGTTGGGCGGCTGGGTGGTGCGGATCTGGCCAGCCAGCGGCAGGTCCGGGAAGTCGGCGACGTTGCTGAGCCCGAGGATGACGCTCGAGCGGAACCCATACTTCTTCCACGCGATCGTCTGGATCTGCTGATCCTTCATCGCGTCGAGGAACCGGGAGGCGTTGGCGTTTAGCGCCAGGATCGGGTGGTCGCTGTAGATGGTGGGATCGGGGTAGAGGACACGCACGTCCTTGAGAGCTGCCGCCCCGTTCTGGTTCACCAGCTGGATGATCGAGCTTTCGTAACCGGCGTAGAGCGGGGCGTGCAGCTCGGCGCCCTGGGTCAGCCACTGCCGGAACCCGAACTCGGAGCTGGACGCCTGCAGCCCTTGCGCGTCATAGAGCGCGCGGATCTTTGGCAGCGCCGCCTTGGCCTGGTCGGCGTTGGGCGCCTGGAAGACGTCCTGGGTGGCGAGGATGTTCAGCTCCAGCTGGGTGAGGGTGAAGCCGCTGTTGGAGCGCGCCGGGTCGGTGCTGGCCACCGTGATGGGTCCGCCGAAGCCCTTGGTGCCCAACTCCTCCCACGTCTTGCGCGGCAGCACGTAGTCGAGCAGCAGGGACTTCATGTTGACGATGTAGTACCTCTCCGAGCGCTTCTCCACGATGCCCTTCTTGATCAGGGCGTCGGTCCCCTGCGGCCCCGCGTAGAGCACCTCGGGGGACTGCAGGACGGTCTCCGCCCGGTACCCCTCGAACGCTGCGGAATGCAGGCTCTCGAAGACGCTCTGCGCACTGGCGCTGGCGGGCCAGACGCAATCAAGCTTGCGCCGCTTCAGCTCGTCGGTGGACAGCTGCACCTGGTCGTAGGAGCCCATGGCGTTGAAGACGACGGTGATCCCGTGGTTGTCGTGCAGGATCCGCTTCACGTCGGGGTCGGCCATCAGCTCGGTCTTCTCCGAGCCGCCGACGCACGTCACCGTCACCGGATCGGCCGCCGCCTGGCCTGGCCCGCCGCCGCGCAGCTTCGAAACCCCGTAGACGACACCGATGCAGACGGCGAGCACGAGGACGAGCCCGATGAGGAAACGGGGACTCGGCAGTCTCACTGCTGTCACTCCTTACCGAGTTGTGGAAGCTTAGGCGGGGCAACGGTTTCAAGGTTCGCCTGGTACTGCGCCAGCTCGCCGGAGTTGACCAGCCGCACACTGTCGATGCTGAACTCGGCGAAGCGGGCGAACGCCTGCTCGCCGCCGGCCAGCAGTTCGGCCGGGTTGTGGTAGAAGGCGGGTTTGCGCTGGATATCGAGGTACTGGTTGAGCACCCCGGACAGGCTGGACAGGTGGGCGGCGAGCTGGCTGGCGCTGGAGTAGAGCCCGTTGGGGGAGGTGGCCTTGACCCGGACGAGCAACTCCGGGACGGTGTCGCAGGCCTGCTGCAGCGAGTGCTTGGCGGTCGGCGACGAAACCTCCTTGAGCCGCTTGCGGATGTCGCGGATCACCGCCAGCGCCTCGCCCATCTTACGCTCCGCGTCCTGCTCGTAGTCGTCGTCGCTGACCTCGTTGCGGGTGCGGTCGTCGAGCATCAGGTAGGCGCCGAACGCGGCGACGGCGGCGAGGATCGGCGCGAGCAGCAGGCTGCTCGTCAGCAGGTACACGCCCGCAAAGACGGCCACGGCGATCAGCAGCGACAGGGGCGTAGCGAAACGGTGCTTCACTTGTACCCCGCCGCCTGCCGCAGCGCCGCCACGAGGTCGTTCTGCTGGAAGAACGCGCCGCCCGTGGCGTTGGCGACCTCCTTGAGCTGGTCCGGGTCGGCGTCCTTGCCGAAGGCGATGGCCACGATCGGGATGCCCAGATCGTTGATGGCCTTCACTGCGGCCTGGCGCCCGCCCGTGTCGGACTTGCCGTCGCTCATCACGATGATCAGGCCCTTCAGCTGGGTGCCCTTCAGCGCGGTCGCGACCTGGCTCAGGCACGCATACATGTTGGTGCCGCCGGCGGGCTTGTAGTCCACGATGCGCTCGGTCAGGGCGTGCAGCTTCGCGGCGTCGTTGCCCTCCACGATCCACGGGCTACCCGCGGTCATGC
>Ga0209382_10003457_pt1 | contig 21883 bp, 18 predicted proteins | sample SoiMetdeltSBSDD5_FD_187599 | JGI IMG/M metagenome (GOLD analysis project Ga0209382, IMG submission 187599) | Bulk soil microbial communities from a Populus tree surrounding site in Tennessee, USA - Soil MetaG P. deltoides SBSDD5 (SPAdes) (version 2) | ecosystem: Environmental > Terrestrial >...
CGTGGCGGCCTTGCCGTGCGCCAGGTTGGAGATGTTGTCGCCGCGCCGCGCCGGGAACTGGACGGCCTGCTGGTAGGTCGGCCGGTTCTGCCACGAGATGGCGGGGTGGGTGATGCCGCCCAGCGGCGAGTGGATGATGGAGTCGGCGCACCACTGGTCGCCCGCGGCGCAGTTGCCGTCGCCGGGATAGACGGTGGTCGCGGGCACGGCCGCCGCCTGGCTCAGCGTCGACAGCAGCATCGCCCGGCAGGCCGCCAGACTGCCACCGCCACAATAGGTTTGCGGAAGCGGCGAGCCGACCGGCCGGCCCAGCACCGAGCGCAGGTCTTTGTTGACGTAACCCCACCATCCGAATTGGAACGCCGAGCCCTTGTGCGGCTGCGCGTGGTCCTGCGGCGGCTCGTCCACCTGGATCGCGTTAACCAGTGCGGTGTAAAGGCCGTCGCCCAGTCCCGGCTTGAACATGCCGGGCACCAGCAGGCCCCACCAGGCGTCAAAGTTCTTGATGGCGTTGGCATCCCGGTAGGTCCTGCTGCCCGGCATGTTCTCGATGCGGTGGCTTCCCCCTTGGTACCAGGCCTGAAGCGCCGCGACGAGGGAGGCCTGGGCCGGGTCGGTGACCGGCTGGGAGTTGATGACGTCCAGCAGCAGCCTCAGATTCTGTTGCGCACGAAGGTCTATGGTCGCCGCATCGGCCATGATGCGCACGACACCGGCCCGGTCGAGCTTGCGCCCGCCCGCCGTAGCCGCCTTCACCCCAAGGTCCAGCATGTCTCCACGATGGACGGCGCCGAAGCTGAAGTTGCCGTCGGCGGCGCTGTAATCCTTGGCCTGCTTGTTGTTCCACGAGATGTAATAGTCCTGGTTCACCGACTGCGGGTGCTCGGCGGCGGGCGTCAGCCCGGTCCACGCCTGGCCCGCCTGCTGCGGCAGGTTCGGGTCGGCACCGGTGGCCCGGATCGGGTTGCTGCCGGAGTTGAAGTAGGCCGCCTGCGCCGAGTTCACATAGAACCAATTAAACGCGTAGCCGATGTTCGACGCCGCGTTCATGAACCCGTTGGCGTCGCCCATCACGGCGGGGTCGTTGAACATCTGGAAGCCGATCGCCGAGTCGGCCTCGTGGTGGTAGGTGGAGCGCATGGCGGTGAAAGCCGTCGGCACGCCGTTGACGTTGCCCTTCCACGTCACCAGGCCGTACTTGGTGCGGTAGGTGATCAGCGAGTAGGAGCCGGCGGGCGTCGGGTCGGCCAGCGTCGGAGACCACGAGTTGTCCTGCCGCAGCACCTCCATCGGGACGCACTGTCCATTGGCGACATCTATGTAGCTCGTGTCGCCGCACAGCCGCACCGAGAAGGTGTCGGTCATGTCCTGCCCGGACGAAGTGGCGCTCCAAGCATAATCTTGGCCCCGTCCCAATTGGACGTAGAGGTTCAGCCCGGCGAAGGCGGCGCCCCGGGCGCTGATGCCCGGGCCCTGAAGCTCTTGCAGCATAAGCAGTTGCGGCGCGAAGTAGCCCGTCTGCGGCCCGAACACGGCGATCGGGTTGCCGGTGGTCGTCAGCGCGCCCGAAACCACGACCGCATTGGACATGCCGTGCTTGAACTCCGGTTGCACGGCCGCGGTTGCCGTTGGGTTATGTACGATGGGTACCGGCTGAGCAGTCCCGCGATCCGGAAGCACCACGCCGATCGGGTTCGCGGGCGCCTGCCCGTAAGGGAAGCTCTGTCCATTGTGGAGCGTCAGCACGGTCTCGGTGTCGTTCTGCGACCGGAACGCGCGCCACACCGCGTCGCCCATGTTGCCGCCGAACTTGGCGATGGACTCCAGCAGGGCCAGGGCGGATCGCATCTCGCCGCCGCCGCCCCCGCCGAACAGGCCGCCCACGACGCCGGAGATGGCGATGAGATCGGTGATGACAAACGGCTCTGGCCCACCCGCGTTGGTGATCGCGTCAAGGTGACCGGTGAGCACATACTCGCCTGGGCAGTAGACCGGGCGGGCGCTCATGCAGGCGTTGATGTAGGCGTTGACCCCGGCGACGTACTGCGTGATGTCGTCGTAGAGCAGGGCACCGCGCGGGCCGGAGTTGCGCAGGGCGGTCACCTGGGCCTGCAAGTCGGCCTCGTTGTACGGGGAGTTGCGCCACACGCTCTGCTCGAGGGCCTGGTTGCCGGGCGAGCCGCCGGCGAAGGACGTGAGCTTGCCGCGGCCCACGCGCCGCAACAGGTCCATGGTGAACAGCCGGTCCTGTGCGCCTGCGTACCCGGCGCCGAACATGGTTCCGGCGCGGGTGATGCCGGTGATGTGCGGGACGCCGGTCGCCTTGTCGCGCACGATCGTCACATCGGTGCGGGGCGAGAAGGAGCTTTCCACCTGCGAGGCCGCCACGCCGAAGGAGGCGTCGTTGTAGAACCTGCCGATCTGGTCGGTGGTCAGGCCGGTGTAGGCGGACAGGAGGTCGGCGTAGCGGGCAAGCTGGTCGGAGCTGTGCGGGGGACGGATGCCCAGGGCCTGGTGGGCGAGGATGTCGGCCAGGGTGGCGTTGCCGTTCTGGCCCGGGGGCAGGATGTCGTCGCACTGTCCCACGCAGAAGTCGTTGCTCGGCAGGTATGCGCTTGCCGCGTGGGCGGGGGTGGCCGGGGCGATGATCAGCGCGGCGGCCAGGACGGTGACGGCCGCGAAGCTCGCCCGTTGCAGGGGGTTTGACACGGGCTTTCTCCCTTCTTGGAGCCTCTCCGGGAGCGTGGAAGTGAAAGGTCTTCACATACTAAGGGTTGTCAATACTTTGCAACAGGTATCAAATAATCGGGTGATCACGACCCGCAACGCCATCGAGCTCTGCCTCGCCTCGCACCAGCGCCTCATCGCCACCGTCTCCCAGATCGACGATGCCCGCGTCCGCAAGCCGAGCATCCTGCCCGGCTGGACCGTCGGGCACGTGCTGACCCACATCGCCCGCAACGCCGACGGACACGTCTCCCGGCTGGAAGGGGCGCTGCGCGGCGAGGACGTGCCCCGCTACCCCGGTGGCTCCGCTCAGCGCGACGAGGACATCGAAGCCGGCGCCGGCCGCACGGCCGAGGAACTCCTCGACGACATCACCTCATCGGCGGTCCGGCTCCAGGAGACGTGGCGGCGCTGCGAGACCGAAGGCTGGCCCAACTCCCACCTCATGGCCACCGACAAGTGGCGGACACAGGAAAGCCCGCTGCGGCGCCTGCGGGAGGTCGAGGTTCACCACGCCGACCTCGGGCTCGACTACACCGCCGCGGACTGGCCGGATCTGTATGTGCAGTGGGAGCTGGCCGCCACCCTGCCCAGCCTGCCGGAAAGGCTTGAGGGAGACGATAAGACCCGCGCGTTCCTGAACTGGCTCATCGGGCGCGCCGACCTGCCACCCGGGTTCAGGCTTGCCGACTGGTGAGAAACTCCTTGGCCAGGCGCTTGGGGGCGCGGGACAGCCAAGCCTCGGTGAGCAGCTCCTCAAGCTCGTCCACGGGGATGTTGTCGAGATGGACCAGGATTGCTGGGTACCCATTGAAATGTGGAATCGTGAAATAGACCCCGGGATCGTCGGCGAGCAAGGCCTCCTTGGCCCCCAAGTCCGGCACACTCGCGGCAAGGATTGGCGTGTCCGTGGGCGCGCCCTCGCCCCACAGCGCGATCTCCTTGGGGCGCAACGCCCGCTCCCACGCGAACACCTTGTCCTTCACCTGCCACTGCCACTGCTCGGCGTCGCCGCGCGTGCTGACCTCCGGCAGGGCCATGGTGATGCGATGCACCTCTTCCCAGGTTGCCATGTTCGCAGCCTACGCTGATCCCATGACCCCGGTGTGGTTACTCGACATCGACGGCGTCATCAACGCGCTCAGCTCGCGGCTGCCCAACCGCGACTGGCCCGTCGGGGGGTGGCGCGAGGTCGAGGCCGAAAGCGCGCACGGAATCCGCTGGCCCATCCTTGCCGCGCAACCGGTGCTGGACTTCATCGCGCTGGTCCACGACACCGGCAGGGCCGAGATCCGCTGGCACACCAGCTGGCAGGGTTTCGCCAACAACGTCTCCCGTTCGCTGGGCCTGCCGGAGTTCGCGGTGCAACCCGCACCCGAGTTCGACGAGCCGCTGAGCTTCACCTGGTGGAAACTCCCCGCGGCGCACCGGGTGCTCATGGAGGAGGGCCGCCGTCTCATCTGGACGGACGACGACGCCACCTCGGAGATGACGCGCGCCGAGATGCGCCACCTGAAAACGCTCGGGCAGGCTTTGCTGCTCTGCCCGGACACCATGACCGGCCTGCGCCAGCGTCATCTCCAGCGCATCGAGGACTTCCTGGCATAGCTGTTTGTGGGCATGAAAAAAGCCGGACTCCTCGAGGCGGTTAGAAGACGACGACGGTACGGGCGCCCTGGCCGAGGCGGGCGAAGGCATGCGGCGCATCGTCGAGGCCGATCACGCCGGTGATCAGCGGCGACAGGTCGAGGGTGCCATCGAGCACCGCGGACGCGAGCGCGGGCAAATCCCGGTCGGGATCCGATGAGCCGTAAACGGAGGAGCGAAGAGTACGCGAGGAGTGGAAGATGTCAAGCGCGCCAAGGCTTACCATGTCGTCCCTGGCGCCCATACCGACCACGGTCACCCGACCACCGCGCCGGGCGAGCTTCCACGCGGCCTGGATGGTCTGGGAGCGGCCGACGCATTCGAACGCGTGGTCGGCACCGCGTCCGGAGGTCAAGCCACGCACCGATTTGACGTCGTCGAAGACGACGAAGTGGGTGGCGCCCGCGGCGAGAGCAAGCTCCCGCTTAGCCTCCAACACATCGACAGCGATCACGGGAGAGGCTCCGGCGGCCTTGAGCCCGATGACGGCGCAGAGCCCGACCCCGCCGAGGCCGACGACCACGGCAGACTCGCCGGGAGAGACGCGGGCGGTGCGCTGCACGGCACCGAGGCCGGTCAGGACGGCGCATCCGAGCAAAGCCGCCGAAGGGAAGGGGAGGGCTTTGGGGACAGGGATTACTGCTTTGACGGGTACCGCAACGAGCTCAGCCAAGGCACCCAGTCCCAGGGTCACATGCACATCCCCGCGCTGGACGGAAGGCGAACCGGCCGTCTCGCAGAGCCACGGCTCCCCGCGATCGCAGAACCAGCAGGCACGGCAAGGTGGCGCCCAGTTCAGCACCACGTGCTCGCCGGTTGCGACCACTTCACCCGCCGCTTCGTGTCCGAGGATCAACGGGTACCCGGGAGAAAGCGTGCCATTGACCATGGACAGGTCGGAGTGGCAGATCCCGGCGGCCCGCACGCGCACCAGGACCTCGCCCTCGCCCGGCACCGGGTCGGGCATCTCCTCGACGCGCAGCGGCTCCCCCGCGCCCCGGCACACCAACGCCCTCATCGCTGGATCGCTTTGGTCTCAAGGAACTCGGACACTCCGTGGGCGCCTAGCTCCCGGCCGATGCCGGACTGCTTGTAGCCGCCGAAGGGGGCCAAGGGGTTGAACGCGCCGCCGTTGATGTCGACCGCACCGGTGCGCAGCCGCTTGGCGACGGCGAGCGCGCGGTCCGGATCGGCCGACCACACGGCGCCGGCCAGGCCGTAGCGGGAGTTGTTGGCGATGCGCACGGCGTCGTCGTCATCGTCGAACGGGATGACGGCGAGTACCGGGCCGAAGATTTCATCCTGCGCCACAACGCTGTCGGGGTCCACATCGGACAGCACGGTAGGCCCGACGAAGTAGCCGCGCTCCGGCACATCCGGGGTGTCGGAGGAAAGCTTTGCCCCGTCGGCGATCCCGCGCTCGATGTAGTCACGCACCCGCTCCCGCTGCTCGGCGGAGACCAGCGGCCCGAGGCGGGTCGTTTCGTCGGCCGGATCGCCCATGCGGTAGCCGCGCGCGGACTCGGCTGCGATGGAAATGGCCTGGGAGTAAAGGGATTTGGGCACGAGCATCCGCGTCCATGCTGTGCAGGTCTGGCCGGAGTTGAGCAAGGCGTTGGCAACCCCGACCTTGACCGCCTTGACGAGGTCGGCGTCGTCGAGGATGACGTTGGCCGACTTGCCGCCCAGCTCCAGGGCGACCCGCGCGATCCGGTCGGCGGCGAGGCGCGAGATGCGGGCACCGGTCGCGGTGGAGCCGGTGAACGACACCATGTCGACGTCGGGGTGGCGGGCCAGCACCGCCCCGACCTCGGGACCGAAGCCGGTCACCAGGTTGAGCACGCCTGGCGGCAGCCCGGCCTCATGGACGGCGTCGAAAAGCTGGTACACCGCAAGGGGTGTCAGCTCGGCCGGCTTGAGCACCACGGTGCATCCGGCGGCGAGCGCCGCGCCGACCTTGGTGATGACCTGGTGCAGCGGATAGTTCCACGGGGTGATCGCGCCGACGACGCCGACCGGCTCCCGCAGGACGAGGGAGTTGCCGACTGTCTCGGTGTCGAAGCCCCGGCCGGCCAGGTCGACGTAGCTCTTCAGGACGGTCAAAGGCACTTGGGTGTGTACCCGCAAAGCGATTTTCAAGGGAGCGCCAAGGTCGGTGACGATCGTCGAAGCGATCTCCTCGGCCCGTTTCGCCAGCGCTTCGTGCAGCCGTGCCAGGTGCGACGCCCGCTGCTGCGGCCGCAATGCGGCCCACGGCTCGAAAGCCGAACGGGCCGCGGCAACAGCATCGTCCACATCGGAGATGTCGCCCGCCGGGACGTGCGCGATGACCCGCTCGGTCGTGGGGTTCTCCACCTCGTGAGCCCCGGTGCCATGCGGCGCGACCCATTGTCCCCCGATGTAGAGATGCTGCCGGTCCATCATTGAAACTCCCTTTGGTAAACCAGTTGTAGCCCGCTGATCAGGGTGTCAAGGCCCAGCTTGAAGGCGCCGTCGTCGACGGATCGCTGATGCCCGGCGAGCCGGTGAGCCTGGCCCAGGTAGGGATACCGTGTGGCGTAAAGCTCGGGATCCTCCACGAAGCCGCGGGCGAACGAGCCCAACGCCGCCCCGGCAACGAAGTAGCGCATCAGCGCGCCGATATGGGTGGCGCGTGCCGGTGGCCAGCCCGCCTTGACCAGCCCGCCGTAGACGGCGTCGGCCATCGCCAGCGACGCCGGGCGCCGGCCGGGACCGAGTGCCAGGTACGGCACCACATTGGGGTGCTGGGCCAGCGCCTCGCGGAAGGAGTGCCCCCAAAGCCGCAACGCCTCGGGCCACTCGTGGGTGGTGAAGAACGAGACGTCGACCCGGGAGACGATGGCGTTGGCGACGGCGTCGAGGATCTCGTCCTTGGTGGCGAAGTGGTTGTAGAGGGAGGGTCCGCGCACGCCCAGCTCGGCGGCGAGCCTGCGGGTGGAGACGGCCTCCAGCCCCTCCGAGTCGAGCAGGGCGGTCGCCACCTCGACGATGCGCTCGCGGCTCAACAGCGCCTGCCGTGGTCTCGCCATCAACGTGCCCCCTAGACGCGCTAAAACTTACACCGCTAGTTTAATACCATGGACTTCTCGCTCAATGATGAGGAAAAGGCGATCCGCGACACCGCTCGCGCCTTCATCCGCAACGAGGTTATGCCGCTGGAGCAGGAGGCGCTGCGGCGCGAGCGGGCACACCGGCCCGGCCTGACCCGCGACGAACTGCGCGAGCTCCAGCTCAAGGCGCGCCGCTTCGGTTTCTGGGGCCTGTCCACGCCCCAGGAGTACGGCGGGATGGACCTTCCGGCCGTGATGCAGGCTCTGATCTGGACCGAGGTCGGGCGGTCTTGGGTACCCTTCCGATTCGGGGGAGAAGCCGACAACATCCTCTACGAATGCGACGACAGGCAGAAGGAGGAGTACCTGCTTCCCACCATCGAGGGGGAGCGGATCTCCTGCTTCGCCATCACCGAGCCGGGCGCGGGATCCGATGCGGCCAACATCAAGCTGTCCGCGAGGCCCGACAGCGACGACTGGATCCTCAACGGGGAGAAGACTTTCATCACCAACGGCAACGATGCCGACTTCGCCATCGTGGTCGCGGTGACCGACGGCAGCAGGTCGGTCCACAACGGGGGCGCCACCGCGTTCCTGGTGGACCGCGACATGGGGTGGCGATCGGAGCCCATCCAGACCATGGGTGAGGGTGGTCCGGCTTCACTGATTTTTCAAGATGTGCGGGTGCCCTCGCGAAACATTCTGGGCAAGGAAGGCCAGGGATTCGAGCTTGGCATGCGGTGGATCGGCCGTGGCCGCTACATCATCCCGGCCCACGCGCTGGGGCTGGCCGAGCGGGCGCTGCGCATGGCGATCGACTACGCCAACACCCGCGTGACGTTCGGCGCCAAAATCTCGACGTATCAAGCGATCCAGTGGATGATCGCCGACTCGGAGGTCGACATCGAGGCGGCTCGCTGGCTCATCCTGCGGGCGGCGTGGACCGTCGACCAGGGCATGGACCCGCGCCACGCCTCCTCGATGGCCAAGCTTCACGGCGCGGCGATGGCCAACAATGTCATCGACCGCGTCATGCAGATCCACGGCGGCATGGGCTATACGCGGGAGCTACCGATCGAGCGCTGGTACCGCTACGTTCGGCTGCTGCGCATCTTCGAGGGCACCGACGAAATGCAGCGCCTGATCATCTCCCGTGACCTGCTGCGCGGCTTCACCCAGATCGGCGGCCACCTCGCCTAAAGTCAGGCGCTGGGCTTGCTGCGCTGCCGCGGCTGTCGTTGCGGCGTATGCGGTCGCGGCCGGGCTGACCTTTTGGCCGAACTGATTGGTTTGCGTCAATAGTATATTGCGTCCGTGGAGGGTACTACCTTTGAGGAACTGCTGAGCGAGTGCGGGCGCAGCGCGTTCAAGCTCGAGATGCGCGACGTATACATGACGGACGATCCGGGATACGTGGCCTGGCTGTCGGGGGACATCGAGGCCGCCACAGCGTCCTTCGCCAACTGGACCAGGACGGCCCGTTCAGCCGTCACGCGGGGGGTCGCCATGCGCCGGGTGCGCGTGGTCAGCATGCCGGTCACACCATACGTCAGCTTCGAGTACGCGATCACCGACCAGGTGAACATCGCAGCGGGCGAGGTCGTGCGCTGGTTGCCGCGCCGGATCGCCTCGGCGCTTTGCCTGCCCGGCAACGATGTGTGGGTCTTCGACGACCGGGTGGTGCAGTTTTACCACTTCGCCGGGGACGGGTCCTACCTCGGTGACGAGGTGGTCGATGCGCCCTCGGTGGTTCGCCAGTGCGCCAACGCCTTCCTTTCGGCGTGGGAGCACGGGATCGACCATTACGAGTTCAGCTTGACCTGATCTCGGCCAGCGGTGTCGATGAGACGGTTCATGCCCCCGGCCTCCCCGGCCGGCAAACCCTGGACGCCCGATGCGTGCCGAAAACCGGGGTCACCGCTTAATGCCGGAGAAATACCTCCACACCTCTGCTGCCCGGCTGTAGCGCCCTTTCCCCGCATGTCAGGGCTCCCAGGGGACGGGGCCGCCCAGGTAGTCGCCGGGTCGTGGGCCGGGCTCGTCCTGGAGCTCGCGCAGTTCCTTGCCGCTCAACGCATGGCTGTGGCGGTTGGCCGCCTGCCGCCACGTACTCGTGTCCTCCCCGCCGAGCGCGAACCGCAGCGCCGCCTCCACTTGCGCTATCGCCGCGGCATATCCGGCCTTATAGCCGTCGTGGTAGGACAGGTCAGCCTCCCATTCGCACAACTCATGGAGCCGGTCGAGGAAGGCACGCCGCGAGTCCATGGACCAAGCGTATGGTCAGTTTCCGCCGCGCTTAACCGTTTCCTCGGCGGCGACGTCGATGACCGCCTTTGCCGTGTCGTCAAGGACGTGGTCTTCGCCAAAGCGTAAACGCACGGCTTGGGCGACGTTCTCGGCGAGTGGCGCGGGGGTTGAGCGCCAGCGCCTCAACTCGGTGTAGATGGACCAGGCGAGGCTGGCGATGGCGACGATGAGGCCGGCGATGGAGATCGGGTCGGCGTAGGTCCGCGGAACACCGGCCTCATGCCGCAACGCGACCTCCACATCGGCCGCAAGCGATGGACTGTACTCATCGCCGAGTCGCCCGGCGGTGGCCCGAGCGATGTCGCTGACCGGGTCAGTCATGAAGTCGATCCTGCCAGACCGTCGCCCGATCTTGGGCTCAGGAAATTCTCAGGGCGCCCCGGGAATTGAGTCCACCTGACTCAAGTTGTGGGGATTACCAGCCCATATAAAGGAGTGAAGCGAGCATGAGCAACCTGACCCTGTGGACCCGCCGTGACCCGTTCGCCGAGTTCGACACCATCGTGCGGCGCGCGTTTGGACCGGTTTCGACCGGCTTCGTGCCGGCCGCCGAGATCGAGCGCGACGGCGATGACGCGGTGGTGCGCCTGGAGCTGCCCGGTCTTGACGTCGCCAAGGACGTGACGGTCGAGGTCGATCACGGCCGCCTGGTCGTGCGAGGCGAGCGGCGTGACGAGCGCACCGAAAAGGACAACGGGCGCATCCGCAGCGAGGTCCGATACGGAGCGTTCCGGCGCTCGTTCGGTCTGCCGAAGCAGGTCAGCGCCGACGCGATCAGCGCGTCCTACGACGCGGGTGTGCTGACGGTCCGCGTGACCGGCGCCTATGCGGGCAGCGAGCCGCAGAAGATCGCCATCGAGAGCGCCGGCTAACCGATTCTCAGCGGGTGGCCGGTATCCCCAACGGCCGCCCGCTGGCTATCCTGAGTTCGATCGCCACCGATATACGAACTCGGGAGGGGCAATGAAGCGCCTCGTCGTGCCGGCCGCAGCCATCTTGCTGCTATCGCTGCCGGTGTCACCGGTCCGAGCCGACGAGGCGCAGGCCGCTGCCGCATCACCACAGTCCTATTCCGTCACGCTCATCACGGGCGATTGGGTGAGCGTGACCGAGGTCCCAGGCGGCAGGCCGGCGATCCACATCACGGCGGCCAAGTGGCCGGGTCGGCCGCAGGTCGCCTTCCACACCACCTACGACGGCGACCGGATCCGGGTAGTGCCAAGCGATGTGGCCCGGCTCGTCAACCGCGTCCTCGACCCGGCGCTGTTCGACGTCAAAGCACTTGCCGAGGTCGGCGACCTGCGCGTGATCGTCCGTGGCGGGCAGGGCACGGGCAAAGCGCTGCCGAGCATAGGGGCCAGGGCCGAGAAACTGACTCCGGCCCAGGCGCAGGCCATCGGGGCGAGCCTGGCGAGGAACCAAGGGCCGCAACGTGTATGGCTGGATACGATAGCCAGAGCCGAGAGCACGCCGACCAGTCTGGACCGCAACCTGACTCAGATTGGGGCGCCGCAGGCTTGGGCGCAAGGCCTTTCCGGCACGGGTGTCAGGGTGGCGGTGCTGGACACGGGCGTCGACCCGACGCACCCCGACCTGGTCAAAAAGCTGGCGAAGGCGGAGAATTTCACAAGCAGCCCCACCGCGGATGACCGCAACGGGCACGGGACGCATGTGGCATCGATCCTCGCTGGCGACGGGACGGCGGCGAGCGGCCGCAGAAGCGGTGTCGCCTTCGGGGCGGAGCTGCTGTCGGGCAAGGTGCTGGGCGACGACGGCACGGGAAGCCTGTCCGGCATCATCGAGGGCATGCAGTGGGCGGCCGACCAGGGCGCCAGGATCGTCAACATGAGCCTGGGCACGGACGCCCCGAGCGACGGCAGCGACCCGCTCAGCCAGGCCATCGATAGCCTGACCGCCTCGCACGGCACGCTTTTCGTCGTAAGCGCGGGCAACCGTGGCCCAGGGCCCTCCACGATCGGCGCGCCGGCCGCCGCCACCTCGGCGCTCACAGTCGGCGCCGTCGACGACCACGACCGCGTTGCCGCCTTCTCCAGCCGCGGGCCGCGCCCGGCAGACCAGGCCATCAAGCCGGAACTGTCCGCACCGGGGGTGGACATCATCGCGGCACGCGCATCGGGTACCGATCTGGGCGAGCCGGTCGGCGCTCGTTACACCAGGCTGAGCGGCACGTCCATGGCGGCGCCGCACGTAGCGGGTGCCGCGGCCCTCCTAGCCCAGCACCATCCACAGTGGACAGGCAAGGAACTCAAGGCGTTGCTTGTCGGTGCGGCATCGCCCACAAAGGATGGTGTGTTCGACGCCGGCGCCGGCCGCCTTGACCTCCCCAAAGCCTTGCCGCAGAACGTCATCGCCGCGCAGCCCACCCTGAGCTTCGGCTTCGTGGCCTATCCGCCCTCGCCGCAGGCGCCACGCCCGATCACGCTCACCAACAAGGGCGGCACGCCGGTCACCGTCGACCTCGCCGCCCGCATCCGCGGCATCGAAACCAAAGTCACACCGGCCAGGCTCACGATCCCACCGCGGGGCAGCGCGAGCGCCGACGTGTCGATCGCCGTCGACAACCCCGAATTCGGTGCGTTCGGCGGAGCGGTGAGTGCCGGTGGCCTGACCGTCCCATTAGGAGTGTTCAAGGAGCCCGTGCATCACCTGGTGCACCTGCGCGCCCTCGACCGCCTCGGCACGAGCCGTGTCGAGACCCTGGCCTGGCTGGTGAACCTCGACGACATCCGGCTCTCGCCCGCCGACCCCATCCTGCTTACCGACGGCGCGGCCACAGCGCGCGTGCGGCCCGGCCACTACACGATCACGGCGGCGATCCCGACGCTGGAGGAGGGGGATCCGCCCCCGGAGGACGGCGCGCCCGGCGCCGACGACCTGATCACGACCTCGGTGTCGATCGCCACCGCCGCCGATGTCGCCGTCGATGGCGAGCGCGACCTGGTCCTCGATGCTCGCGACGCCCGCCTCCTCTCCGCCTCCGTCGCCGGCGCGCAAACCACTCCCGTCGATGTCCACGTGTTCGTTGCGGCGCAGGACAAAGCCGGCAACGGCACGGTGCTGGCCTACCAGACCAGCGCGCAGGATGTCATAGAGGGCAAGCTTTTCGTCGAGCCGACGACCCCAGCGCGGCACGGCAGGCTCGAGCTGAGCAGCAAGTGGCGACTGGACACTGTGGACGGTGGGCCGACCTATGATCTGCTCTTCGCGGGCGGCGCCTTCCCGCCCAACCTCCAGTATGTGGCGGATCCCGCCGGCCTTGCCCGCATCGACACCCTTTACCGGGCACCGGTCGGCTACCGGGAGGGCCGTTTTGCTTTCACGGCCGTGAATCCGGTCAGCATCGCAGTGCTCCAACAGGCCCCCGTCTCTCCGGCCCATCGATTTGAATTCCTTTCAGCGGGTACCCGTCAAAGCTGGTTTCAATGCGTAAATGTGATCGCCGCTGAGGAGGGCATCGGCGGCTACTGCCAGCCGCAGGCGACCTACCACCCCGGCGAGACGGCGCGCAAGGATTGGCTGCGCGCGCCGCTGCGGACGCGGGCGGGTGCCTTCCGCACCGAGAGGCAGCTGTTCATCGGCCTTGACGAGCTTGCCGACGACGCCGGCAGCGCCGGCTCGATCTCGGGGCATGCCTTCGAGTTCCGTTCATACACGTTGTCCCGCAACGGAAAGCTGATCGACGAGGGCGTCGACCCGATCGGCGGCCACGCCGTCCCGCCCGGCCCGGCGACCTTCACGCTGACCCGCAGCCTGCGCCTGCGCCCCGGGCTGCTGCCCCTCTCGACCCGGGTCGAGTCGAGCTGGACGTTCACCAGCCCGGAGGGCATCCTCGACGCCGCCGTGCACGTGCCGGTCGACGCCAGCAACACCGTGCCGGGCGGCGGCACGACGCTGGAGGTGACGACGGCCCGGCAAGCCACAGCGACCCTCGAACTGTCCTATGACGACGGCCAGACGTGGATCCCGGTGGCTTTGCAGCGCTTCGGTTCGGGCCGCTCCCGCGCCACCGTGGACCTCCAATTAGGCCCGGTCTCGTTGCGCACCACGGCGCGCGACGGCAACGGCAACCACACCACCCAAACCGTCATCGCCGCGTTCGTAGCATCCTGACGCTAAAGTCGTGGCATGGTGACCTTCCCGGTCGACGATGTCACGCCCGCTGCCGAACCGCTGCCGACACAACCCGTGGGCGGCCTGTTCCCGGACGCGCTGGCGTTCGGCGGTGATCCAACGCTGCCCGTGCTCGTGCCCAACGGGGTGCACCCGTTGCTTGATGCAGTGGGGCGGGCGTTCGCCGATCACCGGCCGCTGGTGCTGTCACCGGACGCCGTGTGGCTGACCATCGCGCAGGGCGTCGCCCAGCATGTGCGCCTCAACGCCGACGAGCTGCGCCCGCTCCTTGTCAGCCACGCGGGGCGAAAGCGGCTCGAGGTAATGGTGGATGGGCCGATGCCACGGGACGCCGATTCCTGGCGCGATCTGGTGGGGATGTTCCACAAGCTGCTGGCCACTGAGATCCGCGACGCGGACCTGTTCGAGTGCGACTTCTCCACCAGCACGCGGGTCGAGCAGGTGGCCGGGCGCGTCGTGCAGCTGGACGCCTACTCGCCCTACTTCGCGGTGGTAGTGATGTTCGTATGCGGTATCCCATCGATCACCTTGACCGGCACGGTCGAGGACTGGCAGAAGATCCGCGCGAGGGTGGACAGGATCGCCAAGTTCGGCCTTGAGCAGTGGTGCCGCTCGCTCGCCCCCATCGCGGACCATTTCGTCAGCGCCGCCGCGGGCCATGCCGACACGGCGTTCTGGCGCCGCATCTACAGCCCGATCGATGCCTACGGCGGCGCGGTGATCACGGGTTGGGCCGCCCGGCTCTACCCCTACCTGCAACACAAAGGCGTTGTCGACTTCCCGAACCCGTTGCTGAAGCTGCCGCTCGGTGAGCCTCGCGATGTCGCGCCGGTCGACGGGTTCTACCGCGGTCCCGGTTTTGGCAGCGACTCGGTCCCGGCCACGCTGTCCCGGGTGATCGTCACCATCAACGACAGGGTGGAGGGCGAAAACCGGTCGGTGGCCCTGAACGCGGGACTGGTCGGCGTGGCGCAGGATGGCGATGGTGCGCTCCGGCCGGTGGCGGGCTGGTATCTGGCACCGGCGCCGATCGAGATCGAGGACGTGATCGACCGGATCGTGCGGGACCATGAGACCACACCGCCACGGGAGGCCGGACACTTCTTCGACGGAACGGCCGATGTGGTCGCGATCTATCGCCGGATCGGCTCGGCGTCGCTGTTCGACGGTGCATGGCGGCTGTTGCCGGCCGCCGAGCGCCGTGGTGCCTGGCGTGGGGAGGGTCACCTGCCGATCGACGCGATCATCGACCTGGCAGACGGTCGGAGCCTTACCGCCGCCGATGACTACGATACCGAGACCACCTACTGGGTGGTGTGCCGGGTGGAGGACAAGGCAATGGTCGACCGGCCCGAGGATGTCCCGGTCTTTGGCACCTCCCTGGCGTTGATACTCAATGCCGCGCTTGACTCCGGCGGGGACTTCTCCCATCTCCAGACCGGTTGGCTGGCTCAGCTGGAGCGGACCTGATCCGGCAGCCGCAGGATCGCCTTTAACGAACGGTCCACATCGGACTCTGCGTGTATCACCATCTCCGGGACTGTCGGAGGCCTCGATCCGGGCACCGACACCGCGATGCAGCGTCGGCACCCGATTCGATGGCGCCCCTGTGGGCTTAGAACGTCCCGGCGTTGAGCTTCTGCTGCAGGTGAGAGGTGGTGATCGGGCCCCAAATGCCGTCCTGGGTCGCGCCCACCTTTCGCTGTAGCGCCTTGACCGTGATCGGGCCGATGATGCCGTCCTGGGTCACGCCAAGGTATTTCTGCAGTGCCTTTTTGGTCAAGGGACCCATCGCGCCGTCAACGGTCAGCGACGCTCCATGCGAGTCGAGCGCGCGCTGCATGGCCGCACAGGTGGCCGGGCCGAACTGGCCATCGACCGTGATGTGAGCCGGCTTCGGTGGAGTGGGCTGGGGCGGGATCGGGGCCGTCTTGCCGGCGAGCGCCGCCTTCATCATCGCTGCGGACTGCGGGCCGTAGACGCCGTCAACAGTCAGGTGGTACTTGGACTGGAACGCCTTCAGCGCGGTCTCGGTGGGGCGGTCGAACGTGCCGTTGACAGTCAAGCGCGCGCTCATCACCGTGTTGAGGTTGGCCTGCAGGGTACGCACGGCGGTGCCGGTGGAGCCGAGCCGCAGGAAACCGTCGGTGCTGGGCATGGGAGCCGCGTTGCCGTACTTGGGCCGGCCGTATCCGACGATGCAGGCGCGACGTATCCGCCGCATGACCATATCGGAGGTGTTGCCCTCCAATGTGGTGATGGTGCCGTTGGAGTTGACGGCCTCGACCAGACCGACGTGGTCGATGCCGCCGATGGTTCCCCCGCCGCTCCAGTCGAAGTAGACGATGTCGCCGGGCCGGATGCCGCCGAGCCCGTAATGCCACCGGCCCGCCTTCTGGAAGGCCCGGGCGCGCCCCACCGTCCACGCGTACTTGCCGAGTACTGCGGAGAGGTTGTCCGAATGGGCCGCCACGTAGCTGATGGTCATTTCGCACCACGCGTCGTCAAAGCCGTACCAGGACGTGATGAAGTTGTGGTTGGAGCCGGGTGGGCGCTCGCCGGTGCCCAGCAGCTTGCGGAACTGTGAGATCATGCCTGCCGCGGTACCCATTCAGAACTCCCAATCCTCGGGGAACACGGCGATGTCGCCGGTCACGGCCACATTCGGGTCCTGGCTGACCGAGCCCTGATCCGGATCGACGTCGAACAGGCCGGCGCCGTACGTGGGCTCTACCGTCATCTCGGTCGCCACGGCTGTCTGGGACCCCGTAAACCCGCTTGACGCGACGATCACACCCACACCACCGAGAGCGACGGTCACGAGCAGGCTACGTCGCTTCCAGCGACCGGTCTGGCGGCCGTGCCGGGTAATGCCCTGCTCCTTTCGCAGGGTGGTTCTGGACCGACGGTGTTTTCCCATACGCAATCACCCTCTTCAGTTATGGGAAGAACGCTGTTTTACCGATCAACCGCTGGCCGCAACGCCAACTGGAACGCCCGTACGGCGCAGCATGCCCGACAATTGACCGATGCGAAGCTAGCATGATCGGTCCGATGTAGCACGCCGAACGGCGCGCAGAATCCGCATAGGACATTTACCTGCGAAACCTGTTCCGACCCACATGCTTTCCCGGGTCGGTTTACGAAAGGATCTGAGCCCGCAGCCGCAGGATCGCCGCCAACGAGCGGTCCACATCGGACTCCGTGGTGGTGTGGTTGCACACGGAGATGCGCATCAGCCGTCGGCCGCGATAAAGCGTGCCGCCCATCCAGCAGGTCCCGTCGCGCTGGATCGCGTCGATCACCCGGTCGGTGGTGGCGTCGTCGCCGAAGCTGACCAGCACCTGGTTGAGCACCACGTCGTTGACAACCTCAACCCCGGCGGTGTTCAGCCCCGAGGCGAACCGGCGCGCCAGGCGGCAGCACCGATCCACCAGGTCGGCCACACCATCGCGGCCCAGCTCAAGCAGGGCCGCCCAGACGGCGAAACCCCTTGCGCGGCGGGAGGATTCGACGGTGAAGTCGCCCGCGTTGGGCCGCTGGCCTGTGCCGACGAGGTAGGAGGCGCTCAGCGACATGGCGGCGGCGTGCACCTCGGGGCGGGAGCAGAAGGCGAAACCCGAGTCGTAGGGCACGTTGAGCCACTTGTGCCCGTCGCAGCTCCAGGAGTCGGCCAGCTCCACGCCGTCAACGAGGTGCCGGGTGGCCGGGTTGGCCGCCGCCCACAGCCCGAAGGCGCCGTCGACGTGCACCCATCCGCCGGTCTCGTGCACGATCTCGCAGGCGGCTCGCAGATCGTCGCAGGCGCCCGTGTTCACGTTGCCCGCCTGCAGGCACACGATCGCCGGCTCGCCGTTCAAGACGCGCCGCAACTGCGTTAACGAGATGGCTCCGTTGTGGCCCGCCCGCACGGGCTCCACGACTCGCGTGCCGAATCCCAGCAGCCGCAGCGAACGGTCGATGGTGGCGTGCCGCTCCTCTCCTGCGATCACGCGGAGACGGGGCGCGCCGAACAGCCCGTCGGCGGTCACGTCCCAGCCCGCCTTTGCCAGCATGTGCTGCCGGGCCGCGGCGAGGCCGACCGTGTTGGCGCCCTGAGCGCCGGTGACGAACCCGACCGACGCCGTCGCCGGGATGCCGAGCAGGTCCTTGAGCCACGCCCCCGCCGCCTCCTCGGCGGCGACGGCGGCAGGGGAGAGCACGGAGTTGAAGGCCACCTGGTCCCAGCCGGCGGTGAGCATGTCGGCGGCGGTCGCGGCGGGCAACCCGCCGCCGTTGACGAAGCCGAAGAAGCGCGGGCCGGGCGAGCCGACCAGGCCACCATCCGCGGCGGCGACCAGGTCCTCCAGCACCTTCTCGGGCGGTGTCGGCCCCTGCGGCAGCTCGCGGCGGAAGGCCGCCCGCACGCTGTCCTCATCGGAGGGTGCGCGTACCGGGCGTTCGCTCAGGGACGCCCGGTACGCGGCGGCGTGGTCGGCGGCACGGCGCAGCAGCGCGCTGAGATCATCCATGCCGCCGACGATAGCTCGCAGGGGCGGCTACGGTGCAGTGCCGCGGATCGCCGTCACCTTCCAGAGCCTGCCGTTGGCCTTTGCCATCAGGTAGAGGTCGCCGTTGCGGTCCATGCCGAAGCGTAGGTCGACCCGGTCATCACCGGCGAGCGTCTTCATCGTCACGAGCTGGTTGGACGAGTTGTAGATGTTCATCCGGTACAGCGGGGCCAGCGCGCCGCCGCGCACCATCTGCGCCTCGTTGGTGTAGAAGACCCAACCCTGCACGATGTCGCCGAAGACGTACTTGCCCTGCAACGCCGGGAAGGCGCTGCCGCGGTAGACGAAGCCGCCCACGATGGCCCGGCCCACATCCGCCGTGCACGAGGTGCCCGGCGCGGGGTCGTGGTCGTATGCCGCGACCGGGTAGTCGTAGCCGAAGGTGGAGTCGTTGCCGGGCAACGGGTACAGGTTGCAGCGATCGGACTTGTTGAACACCCACATGCCCTCGCGCTCGCTCCAGCCGAAATTGTCACCGGCGCGGGTGTCGTACACGCCCTCGATGTCGTGCTCGCCGATGTGCCCCAGGAACATTCTCTGGGTACCCCCTCGATCCCATGAGAACCGGTGAGGATCCCTCATCCCCAGCGCATAGATCTCCCCGAGCGTGCCGGCCTGGCCGACGAACGGGTTGCTGGAAGGGATGCCGTAACGGCCGTTGGCGCTGTTGGTACCGCGCGGGTCGATGCGCAGCACCTTGCCGTGCGGCAGGCTCTTGTTCTGCGGCACGGTGCCGGAGGCGCCCTGGCCACCATCGCCCACCGCGACATAGAGCAGGCCGTAATCGGCCGACCCGGGGACCGCGTTGGGGTTGAAGTCGATCTGCTGGATGGCGTGGATGTAGCTGCCGAACCCGATGCGCAGCAGGGTGCGGCTGGTGCCTGAGAAGGTGTTCGCCGCCGGGTTGGTGGCGGTCCACTCCGTCACGACGCTGTGCACGACCGCGCCGGACTGTGTCCAGTCCGGGGTGATGGAGTTGAGCGCGTTGAACGCCTCGCTGTGCACGGTGTAGAACCGGCCGTTGGTCGCGAACTCGGGGTGGAACGCGACGAACCCGAAGCCGCTGCCGAGCCCGCGGCCGGAGAAGAAGTTGCCGCCGACCCGCCCGCGCACGTCAAGGTAGACCGTGGGCGTCCCGCTGCTGGCGGGCAGCGTGTACAGCACGCCGTTGAGGTCGGGCACGTAGCGGCGGCCGTCGGCCAGCTGGCCCAGGTAGTTGATCCGCGCGTCGCGCCGCAGCCGTGAGTCGGTCGGGGTCGGGACCGGGTTGGTCCTCGGGAACGTGGTGACCTCGGTCAGCACCAGCCCGAGCCCGGACTGGATGGGCGCCTGCGGGATGGGGTCGCTGATCGGTCCGCCACCGCCTCCGCTGCCGTCGTCGACGCTGAGGTGGTCGATGTTGGCCAGCCCGTTGGCCGTGGTGGCGGTGATGCGGATCGTGCTCGCCCCGGCGGGCAGGGTGGCGGACGCGGTCTGGCCGGCCCAGGTGGTCCACGCGCCGGTGGGCGTAAAGGCGGGCGTGGAGTGGTTGGCGCCGTTGATGGTCAGCGTCGCGGGCCGGTTGGCCGTGGTGCCGTTGGCGTAGCGGAACGACAGCGTCTTGGACCCGGAGGTGGTGACGCTGACGGCGAACTCGATGGCGGCATCGACGGCGTTGGCGCTGTTGACGAAGCCGGTGCCGGTGAAGCCCACGTGGTTGGACTCCACGACACCGTTGACGATGGTGGCGTTCTCAGCCTCGTAGATGACAGGCGCCGCCGAGGCGGTGCCCGAGGCCGAGATGAGCCCGGCGATCAACAGGCTGACCGTGCCTGCGATCGCCATGGTTCTGACGGGTGGGGTCATGTCTGCTCCTTGACCGAGCACTTGCGGTGGGAGGTTGATAAGGCGCGGTCATCTGCTCCCATGATTGTAGGGCGACCGGCCTTAAACATCCGATGTACGGGCAGTCCAAATTAGAAAGGCCTGCTAGGGGCAGCGGCGCAGGTTACCGGGCCCGTAGCGGGCGGCGGCTGCCCCGGTCTTGTACGCCCAGTAAGAGTCCCCATAGGACCAGTGCCGCCACTCGGTGGGATGGTTCACCAGGCCGACCTTCTGCAGCGCCGTGACCAGCTCGCCCCAATCGTGCTCGCCCCAATCGTCCCCGGAGTCAACCAGGCCACCGTCGCGGGTGCACAGGCCCAGGTCCACCGCGGCGCCCGCGGCGTGCGCCGGGTTGGCTGCCCGGTAGCCTTGACGCACAAGGAGTTTCACCCGCGCGGGCAGCAGGGTCTGTGCGGTGACGAGCCGGTCGAGCAGGGAGAGCCGCACCCAGACGAAATCGCCGGCCAGACCCGGGTCGATCCGCAGCACCGCCTGCTCGCGCAGGTCCACTAGCGGCTCGCCGCATTCGACGAGCGGTATCTGCACGCTCACCGGTTCGCATCGCGGCAGCATCTGGGCCACACCCGTTCGTCAGTTTCATCGTTTACCGATGTGGGTCGCGGCGCACCCCCGCGACCCACACCCCCCGTCTCACTGGGAGCAGGCTCGCGGTCAGCGCTGGAACTTTTCTGTAATCCGCCGGGCGACCGGTGAAAGCTCGGCGTACTCGCGGGCACCGTGGTCCCGGAACGTCCCCATCGCCCGGTCAAGCACCTCGGCGGCGTGCTCGAAGTCGCCTGCCGCTTCGTAAACCAGGGCGAGGTCGCGTTCGGTGCGGGCCATCCACAGCGGCGCCTCCAGCCTGTGCCAGATCTTCACCGCCTCGCCGAGCCACCGTTCGGCCTCGTCAAGCCGGCCGGCCGCGAGGTGCGCCTCGCCGATGACCCGCATCGTTGCGGCCTGCCCCCACTGGTCCTTCATGTCGCGGCTGACCGCCAGCGACCAGTCGAGCTCGGCGAACTGCGGTACGCCCATCCTCATCCGCGCCTTGGCGACCGCCCGCAACGCATAGGACTCCAGGAACACGTCGCCCAGCTCTCGGAAGACTTCGAGCGAGCGCAGACCCCACCGCAGCGCCTCGCCGTACTCTCCGAGGGCGCGGTGATGCATGCTCAGGTTGCGCAGCGTCAAGCCTTCCCCGCGTTGGCTTTTCACTTGTTGGTACCCAGAAAGCGCTGCCCGGATATCGGAAAGCGCCTCCGCATAGGCGCCCTGCTCCAGCCGCACCGACCCGGAAAGCCTTTTCGCGTAAGCGATCCCGGTCTGCTCCCCGAGCGTGCCGAACAGGCGTGCCGCGCGGTCGAGGAAATGCAGCCCTTCGGACAGGCGTCCCGCCTCCCGGCAGGAGTTGCCGAGGCGGGCCAGCGTGGCGGCCTCGCCCAGCTCGTCGCCGAGTTCCCGGAACCGGCTCAGGGCGTTGAAGAAGTCGAGCCTCGCCTCGGCGTACTCGTCGCGCAGGTAGTGCAGCAGGCCGTAGTCGGCGAGCATGATCGCCTCGACCCGCAC
>Ga0209382_10003458_pt1 | contig 21874 bp, 17 predicted proteins | sample SoiMetdeltSBSDD5_FD_187599 | JGI IMG/M metagenome (GOLD analysis project Ga0209382, IMG submission 187599) | Bulk soil microbial communities from a Populus tree surrounding site in Tennessee, USA - Soil MetaG P. deltoides SBSDD5 (SPAdes) (version 2) | ecosystem: Environmental > Terrestrial >...
ACGGCATCCATGTCCACCGCAAATTGCTGGTCATTCGCGTGTTCGACTCCTCCGATCGCCTCCTCCATGCGAAGCGATCCTGGAGTGTCGGATGACTGTGCTGTCGTACTGATCGTTGTTCGTTGTCCAAAGGTCATGATCGCGGCAAGGCGAGCCGCGATTGCGCGTCGTTGGAGGGAAGACAACCTTCCAATGCTCCCTGAGGCCAGACGACTCTCGCTCTTCTCCTCACATAGCGCGGCACACCCTCTCCAGTAGATTTCCCCTTGTGTTTCGGGAAACCCACCGTCGAACAACCGCAGCAAGAGCCTCAGTGTTACAGGCTTGATCGCCATTGCAGTGACGCGCGCTGACGCCACTGCATCCAGAAAGGCGTCGGCGTCAATGTCCGCGGACGAGGCAATAGTACGCACGTCCGTGCGCCTGAGCGGTGCCACCTCCATTACAGCGACATCACCCATCAGGCGCTGCAACGCCTGCTCCAGCGGCGCGGGCCACACTGCCGTCCGACACGCGATACGGAGCCAAAGCCGATCCGTGGGCAAGCCACGCAGCTGCTCAGCTAGCAATGCGGCAATTGTTTCGATGCGGAGCTGGCATTCGTCCAGACTGTCGAGGAATAGGTGGAGGTCATTCGTGCCATGCACCCATTCCTCAAACTCGGTCCTGCCGAATACGCGCTGCACAAGCAGCCCATCGGAGCTGAACTGATTCAGGTTGCAGTACACGGGACTTGACGAACCAGTGCCTGCCGCCTCCCGATGCATAGCCATCAGGCTCGTGGACTTCCCCATTCCGGGTTCACCAAGCAGCACGAGGCAACGGTGCGCCAATGCCTTGCTCGCAGGCACGACATCGGCATTGTAGAGGGCGCCCGAGCCCTCGGGGTCAACAAGATAGCCGGCATCAGCTAGACTTATCTGCCCCTCGCGAGGACAAAAGAATCTCGGGACCTCTGCAAGGCCATTGCTCTGCTGCGGGGTGCGAAGTCCTTCGTTATCCATGGCAGGAAGCATTGTGCCTATTCTCGCACGGACTTGCTGCAGTCGCTCTCTGCCGGCGACTTCAAGCAGTCATCGAACCCTGCTCCCAGGCGACTCGCTGATTATCGGTTGAATGTCCATCGCTGACTTGCTGGTGTAGGTGCTCGTCCACCCGCTTTCTCGGAGACAGCCTGATGCCCTCGATGAAATCGCTCTCTATTGCCGAACTCCGTCGTGAGCTCGACCGCCGTGAAAAAGGCGCCGTCAAGCTCCGGGCCCAGCACGCCAGGCTCGCGAAGCGCCTTGCCGCGATCGAGGCCGAGCTGGCCGAGCTGGGCGTGGATTTCCCTGCCCGCCGAGGGCGCAATCCCGGTCCGAAGCCAGGTCGCAAGTCGGGCCGGCCCGCGGGCGTCAAAGACGGCCGCAGCCGCCGCGTGAAGAACTCGATGACGCTGCTCGAGGCCATCCTCAAGGGCGTCGCGATGGGCAAGACGGTCAGCCCGGCCGAGGCGGCGATCGCGGCGAAGGCGGCTGGCTACAAGTCGGCGGGGAAGAAGTTCGGCGTCCAGGTCGCCACGGCTCTGGCCAAGGCCAAGCAGTTCAAGAAGCTGGGACGCGGGCAGTACCAGCGCGTGGGTGGCGGGTCAGCGATGGCCACCAAGGCGCCCAAGGCCACGCGCGGCCGTAAGGCCAAGCGGGCCGGCCGCAAGCCCGGACGGCCGAAAGGCTCGAAGAACAAGCCTATGGCGGCTGCGAAGCCCGCGCCTGTCGCAACCTGAGCTGACGAGAGAACACCATGACCGACACCGAACTGCTGACCCAGCCAGGGCCGGCGACCACGCCCTCGCTGCGCCCGCGGAGCGCGGTGCCTATCGAGCAGCCGGCCGCCGAGGTGGCGCCGCTGCCGGAGGAACAACCCGAGCCAATCGCCCCGGTGGCGGACCTGGGCGCGCCCATGGCGCCTGCGCCCGAGGCGGCTCCAGGCCGCGCGGCTGCTGCCGCGCCGCCCCCTGCGCGCGGATGGCCCGCGACGACCGCGCCCATCATGGTCCCGTGGGAGTCAGCTCTCCCTTGCGTGACCTCGGCCGACATCCGCGCCGAGCTCGCCAGGCGCGAGCGGCACGCAGTGAAGTTGCTGGCCGAGCGCGAGCTCGTGATTCAGCAGATGGAAGCGATCGAGGAGGCGCTGAAATCCATCGGCTAGGTCGTGCCCGGGATCTGCCCAGCCTGAGCTGAGTGGCTGCGCCGACCATCGGACGTCGCCCTCGTACTTGGGTTCGTGCCTGTCGCGATACCATTCGCAGGGCGCATTTCGGATGTGCCCGCCCTAATCCGCCCCTGACCGTCGCTCGATCCACAGGCGATGCTCGCGAGACACAGCAGTCTCCACGTCAGCCACGAATTGTTGCAGCTCTGTTTCATTGTGGACATGTTCCGCGCGTGTCCGAAGCCCGTTAAGGTCACGGCAAGCTACTCCGTAGGTGTTTGCGAGGTCGGAGAATCGCTTGGTGTGAACCCACGCCAAGGAGCATGCCGCCACTGCCGCGATACCGCCCGTCGGGTTGTATTCGTGAACTGTCAGTATACGAACAGTCGCAGCAACGATTGCAAGAGCCTCCGCGATGAGAATCACTGTGAACCACTTGGACTCAGCATCGGCGTTGGCCTTTGCCTTCTGGCGATACCAGTCTATCTGGTCTTGTAGCCGATACTGCTTGTAGAACTCGAGGCGCTCACTCATCGGCATTGCCCGAACCTCTCGCATCTTCTCTGTCAGTTCCTCGCCGCCCTTGTCATATTTAGAGAGGTGCTTTTCTACCTGCGGAAAGCGACCGCGAATCTGCTGGAGTTCCTCCAAGAAGGCACTCTCTTCAACCTCATTCGCGGTCTGAACGCCTGCCTTGGGCTTCATCATGAATCGCCACGCAGCTCCCTTCGCATTCTCGGCGAACGCGCGGGCGCGGAACCACGCATCGTCCATTCGCGCGAGCCGGAGTACGAGCCCGACAATCAATGCTGCAAACATGAGGAACGCGACGATGCCCGAAACGATGTGGTCTGCGTTCGGTTCGGTGGGGATCCATGCAGCCAATAGGCCTGTCGCCGCAAGCAAGCCCAAGTGCACTCGCACCCAGAAGAGGAACCACCACTGACAACCACTGGCTGCGGCGGAACTAGACCGCCACAAGGCAGGATGATCAGCGTTGGTCATTTCTCGCCCGGAAGCGCGCACGACCGAATCGCACTTACTATCGAATCGGTGTTCCATCCAACAATCTCAGTTGCGGCCTTCTGCACCGCTTCGGGAATGCGTTCAGATCCCCACGGTCTGATGCCGATGATCGGCCTCCCGATTCGCCGGGCAAAGTTGATCTCATACTGGATCCAGTCGCTGTGAGCGACATACATCCCACACAGGATCAGGAAGACGCTTGCTGGACGCATCTGATCGTTCAACCGAGCGGTGAGCTGCTCGGAGTTCAGAATCGGGTCGTGCTCGGGAACACTCAGGTTGGTCCAGTCGAAGTTGGGCGCCGCTTTCAAGAACTTCTCTAGTCGATAGTAGTCCTCGCTGTAGTCCCATGCGTGACTGATGAATACCTTGTATGTGCGTAGGGCGGGCATGCTACGGCTCCTCGATGGGCGGGCTGCACTTCACGCGAGATGGGGTTGCCTTCTCCGTAGTGCCTTGTTTGAGCCAGCGATTGTACCCGGCCGTGCTGGCTCGAGCCCAGTGCTGCCCAACATCTTCGCTGAAGCCCCTCAGGATGCCCGCCACCTCGCCCTGCAGCCGCAGCGCGTAGCCGAGGTGGCTCCGCTGGTCGTATGAGCGCGTCAGGTGAATCCTGGGCTGCACGCCGACGACCCGGCCGCGCCAAGCGAGCTTGCGGCCCGCGGCGCCACTCGGCGCGTCACGCGCAATAACGATCTCCGGACGCTCAACGCCGGCCGCGCACGGTTGTGATGCGAGGTCGTGCGTGCCCCGCGCGGCCGGCCTGCTGCAGCGGCGACTTGGGCCCTTACGATGCATGCGCGCACTACTTGCGGTGCCGTAGAACCTTTGTGTACTCCGCCTTCAGGGCAGCAACGGAGAGTTTGTGGGTGTCGAGCAGCTTCTGGATGTGCAATGCGCTCAGATCACCAATATTCATCGACCCGAATGTCTTATAGAATGCCGCTACGGCCTTCGTTAGCTGTCCCAGTTCATGCTGCCGCATTGCGCTAACTTCGTGCGTGAATGCCGCAGCGCTGGCAACGTTGTGGGTGGGAATGACGATGATATTCGTGGACTTCATACTACCATAGTGCTTGCCGAACCACGCGCAGGACCGGTTCATTTGCTCGGCTTCGCCCTTGTTGATCTCGGCCCGCTCGACGTCCACCTCGCTCTTGCATTCCCATAGGAGATAGTCGGTGTCGTTGAGCGCCCAAAGGTTGTCCGGACCCTCCTTCCACTCCTTGTCGGGTCGCTCTCCAACGAAGCCCAGCGCGCAACTGAGTTCATCTAGGGCCTTCTCGAAATTGTCCGCCTTCGCCCCAAATACAAGCCGCCCAATGATGTCGCTCACCGTAACGTTGAGGTTCTCGTAGTTGCCCAACTGCCGCACCCAACTCATGATGCGCTCGACCCGGCCGTGGCTCACGACGGTGATGCGAGCAACTGTTACGCCGTCGGGAGGGCGAAGAAGGAGCCGGTTCTTCTTGAACGCCGCGACCTGCAACCGCTGCGACTCGGAGCGCTGGTCGGCATAGTGATACCGCGCCAACTCTTGAAGATACCACGCACGATCGTCATCTCGGACGAGCCCGTCGTCAAGAAGCTGCTGAATGTTCTCGGCTGCGCCCACGTAGTCCCCGGCTTGGTACTTCAGCTCGGCGCCAAGTTCCTTCCCGTACAAATCTAGCAGCTTTCTGTTCGCTCCGCGGTGTTCGACCACCTCCATCCGCTCGGCGTAGAAGGCCTTCCAGCCCGCGTCGCGCAGCACACACTGTCGCACCAAGCCAGAGAACGCGGAGACCGGATTCGCACCACCTGCGATTTCCTGCTGCGCCATCTCGGCGATTTCACGGCCTATTTGGATCTGGGCAGCCATCTGACTCGAGAGGAAGCGCTGGTTTTTCGGTTCACGGATTAGCCGGGTCAGATCGGGACCGGTGACCACGATAACGGAGTAGTCCTTCTCACCTCGCACGCTTCGTCCGAAGCCCTGCTCGACTGTGCGCAAGGTCCGCACAAGAATGGCCTCGCTGTCGGAACGGCAGCCCTCCTGGTACAAGTCGATCAGACTCTCAGAGTATGGCTTGGAGTCGAACACGAGGATCCGGCACGCGGCGTCCGGAAGGTCGACACCGTCGTAGCGATTGACGAGAACTACGGTCTCGTTGTACTTGCTCTCGACAAGATCCTGAACCGCTTCAGAAATGGTGTCTTTGTTGGCGATACGGGCTCCGTACGCCTGCCAGTCCTTGGTGCCCGCGAAGCTCGGCGCGAGCGCCACCACGCCATACTTTCGGCCGGGATGTGGCTTAGCCAATAGGCGAACGACTTCGCTCCGGGTCAGCGAATCGCTGATCAGGGCCGGGATTAGTACCATTTTCTCGCCCGACCATCTCTCCTTGTCGTAGGTGAGCGGCTTCTCGATGGACTCAGGCGAGAGGCGCAGCCCTTTCACGAGAAAGGCGTCATCGGTGACGGTCGCCGACATAAACACGCGGTGCCCGGCTTTCCAATAGGAACCGAAGTCCTCCAGCGGTGGGACGTTGGGCTCGATCTCAATCGCGCCGCCCGATACGACGCACTGACAGTGGCCGAGAACGTCCTTGAGAAGCGGCCACGCGAACTTGATCGGGTTCCGCGTCGCCCCGTCCGAGAGAATGCGCGCGACATCGGACTCGCGGTCAACCCACGCCCAGTAGGGCACCGGCAACCTCGCGTCATACTTGCTGTTGCTGATATCCGCAAAGGTCCCAACGCCCTGTTTCTCAAGGTCCTGCGCAAAGAGCCCAAGAAGTGCCGGGTACGCCGCATCGTCTGTGGGCAAGCGGATTCGACACTGCTCGCGGATGGTGTCGGCGCAAGCATGAGCATCGTCCATCAGCAACGTTCCCACGTTCATGGACCTCCTGCGGAGGCCGAACTTGGTGAGGCCATTGAATAACTTCTGGACGGAGGTCACTAGGATGCGCTTCCCCGCCAAGAAGTCCTCGGGAATGTCCGGGTCCGCAGTACACGTCGTGATGCCGAACTGCTTGGCTTGGTTGCAGGTCTGCTCGATCAAGTAGTTGTCGGGGCACAAGTAGAGCGCGGGCCCATGTTTTTCGTTAAGGCGGGCCTGCAGGATAAGCAAGCCGATCAGCGTCTTGCCTTGCCCAGTATGAAGCTTCACAATCACATCCCGCTGGTCCCGCCGGGACGCGAACCACTCTTTCAGCACCGCTTCCTGGGCAGGCCGGAGTGGTCCCTTGTCGGACGCGCGATCTAGGGTATCGTACAGCTTGATGGGATCGGTAGCGTCATCGACAGCCTTGGCAGCGAGCCGCTTCTTGAAGTCGATCACGATGACCCTCCCGTCCCTCGCGTGCCTAATCTCCCAACGGTGCTGTCATTCAGAACGTCCGCCACGGACGGTTGCACGACGCGGCCGCGCGCATTGGCCGCGGCCGGTTTGCTACAGCGGCAAGCTAGGTAGTCCCAATTCAGAATGGCACCTCGTCGAATCCTGCATCATCCCCCTTGGCAGGGCGCCGCGGACGTTTTAGTTGAAGTTTGTCCATGTTCTCCATCAGCCACGACATGCCGGCCTTCTCAAGGCCATAGACCACGAATGTATTTCCGTTGAAGTCTGAATCCTCGCCGACCGAGATGAGCTGCTTGCGCCTTAGCGCGGCGAGCGCGAGCGTAGTTGCTATATCGGTGAAGCCAGCCCGACTCATGTCTTGGCGTATGGCATACGCGGCAACTTGGCCATCCTCGCTCTCCACGTTCTGAGCGATGCTCACTAGAGCGACGAGCTCATGCTGGGCCAAGCCCTTTACGTCAGCAACGGAGTCCTGTGACACTGCCTTCCCCAACTCCGCGTCCTTCTTCAGGGCTGCCTGGAGGGAAGCAGTCACATGGTCCTTCAGCTCCTCGAAACCACGCGGCGCTTCTGTGCTGTATTTTATGATCCGCCGGTGCTGAATGTCGAACGGAAAAGGCGTAGCGCGGCGCTCGGCGCAGATCAGCACCACCGGCCTACTTGCCGCGATCGCGTAACCCAGTTCAAACCACACATTCGGGTTGTCCTCCGTGATGTCTGCCAAGCAAACCGCCGATCGCCGGATTCCGGCCTCGATCTCGGCGATCGGTACGGTGGCGGCTGGGTCTCGATCAACACGGTATGCCTCCAGGCTGGCAGCGGCTATCGCAGGCTTGAGCACATCATCGAAGCGGTGATCAAAGGGGCCGCCATCAAACGGCTGGATCACAAAGCAGGTTCCCATCGGTTTCCTACCGCCCTCCCATGTGCCTAACGACTTGCGGTTCAGCGGCGGGCCGCACAGCGGCCCGCCCGCTGCAAGCGCCTGTTAGGGGGCGGCCATTACCGGACATAATCGCAATCCAAGCCAAGATCTGGTGAGGGAGCGATTGTCCAGGTTCCGTTCCTACCGGCGCGAGTGACGCGAACGAGCTCACGCCACAGTAACCTCGAGCGACCCCACTTCAGATCGATTGCCACGACCTGCCATGCATCTCGGAGTGCTCGTACGGCCTCCGGCCTGAGAAGGCTGGCGAATTGCTCCAACTCCTCAGGGCCTTCCGGCAACCCGCACCAAGTGTACGGGTGATGATCTTGTGTACTGATTGGTACGTGGTACCCACCGGCAGCATTCGGCTCGTACGCGAACACGAGGAGCTCACTTGAGAGGGTGAGCGACGCGAAGGCCCGAGCTAGTGGCTCGTTCGCATAGCCGGCGACCGCAGCGCGTTGACCTGAACCCGTCTCGTCGATCGGTTCCGCTGGCTGACTGAACGTGGTTACGAATCCGCCTTGATTAAGAGCTATTAGGACGTCCACGATCGCAGAAGTCTCGCCCTCCGGCCCGCCTGCGCAGCATGGGTGCTCTTCGAGACGGCCTTGAAGCCAGGCTGCCGTCAGGTGACCAAGGTCGGCGAGCGACGTCGCTTCCTCCCATGATTGCGGTTGCCTAGACACGGTATGAGTTCCGAGGCCCCCTAACCTTCATACGAGAGACCAGCGTTCCTTCGCCCGGACGGTGCCGCCATCCGTCTATCCCGCTAGCGGCGCTCAGCGAGTTCCGTGCAAGCCGCGACCACGCAGAACCTTGCGAGCACGCCTGCCTGGCCGATGCCCGCGTTAGGCAGATCTGCGTAAAGAGGCTGCCACCAGCCCACCGGGGGCGCCTGCCGCCTCGGGCCGGGTGTACGGCTGCCAAGGCTCTATCCTCGGAAGAAGCCCTCCGGTCGAGCATGGTGGTCAGGCGACGCCTGCGGCAACGACGATCCTGCATGAGCCCCAGAACCTCCGTGGGCAAGGCATGATAACGGGCAGGCCCGCCGGCGACGCAAGAGCCGCCCGGACCGCGGGGACCGAGAGGGCCGACTCCCGAATCCCTCGGTGCGCCGCCGACCACGCTGTCCACCGATCCGCGGTCAGTCGTCGGCTCCCCGGTGCCGCGTCTCCTCCTCGTCCACCCAGTCCTCCTCCTCGTGGACCATGTAGCTCTTGCGCCCCTGTGCCTTGCGGGTCGGCCCCACTCGGTAGCTGGGGCAGGACTTGGGGCCGTAGCAGAAGGTCTCGAACCGGTGCCGGCGGCGGGACGGGTTCCACTGGTCGATGATCAGCTCGACCGCCATGCGGCAGCCCCAGAGGCAGGCCGTGCACTTGGCCTCATAGGTCCGCGCGTCCAGGCGTCGATGGCCGCGCTCGCGGTACTCGGGCAGCGTCGCCGGCAAGCCAATCCAGGGAGGGCCCTCCGGCTGGCCGGGCGGGCCGCGCTCCAGCAGCTTCAGCCTGCTCGTGCGGTAGAGATCCACGGCCTCCAGCCGCGGGTCGCAACGGGCACGCCCAGGCCGGAGACCACGTCGCCAACCCGGAACGCCTGCTTCGCCTGCGCGGCCTTCCCGATGCCCACGCTGAAGACCCTGCTGGCGCCCGCCAGCTCGCCGTCCAGCTGCAGCGCGTAGCCGAGGTAGCTGTGGCTGCGCTGGTCGTAGGACCGCGTCAGGCGAATCCTGGGCTCCACGCCGACGAACCCTCCCGCGCCAAGCGAGCTTGCGGCCTTCGGCGCCACGGGGCGCGTCACGTGCGATCACGTCGTGGATCATGAGGCTGCCCTCGAACGCCGAGATCGTAGCGGCACAGCCGCGGTGCGTTTCTATGAGAAGGCTGGGGTTGTCAAGGCCACCGTAGTGGCCCCCCCGGTCCGTCGAGGTCATCCTCCGCCACGTTTCTATCCGCACTCGGGTGGGCCGACTGTTGGGGCCCGGTGCAATTTGGAGTCCGTCCCGTCTGGCGCTGCCAGTTAACCAGCGGCCTCTTGGCGAGCGTCGCCGCTCGCCGGGCCCAACGCATCGTCGCAGTCGCCAAGACGGGGCGGTAGGTGATGATCTCGGCGGCGCCGAGCGGGCACCGCGGATGAAGCTTGTGGGTCCTCCGAAGTGGACGTCGTGGATTCGATCGATGTCAGGCCGCTTGGGCCTGGGCGTGGCGCAGCGGCTCGTAGGGCGTGCCCGAGATCCACAGGGCGTGCAGCAGGACGGCGAGGCGTCGCGCGACCGCGACGATGGCGCGCCGCTTGGACGTCCTTCCGCCGCGCGCCGCGAGTGCGAGCCCCCAGCGACGCAGGTCGCAGTCCTTGCCGAAGGGCCCGAGGATGTGCTGGGCGCACTGCACGAGCAGCGTCCGCAGCAGCACGTTGCCCGTCTTGCTGATGCGCAGCTCGGGGTCGCGGCCGCCCGACTGCTGTTTGCGTGGCACCAGCCCGAGGTAGGCGCCGACGTCGCGGCTGCGGAAGCGCCGCGGATCATCGAGGGTCAGCACGTAGGTGAGGGCGGTGATCGGCCCGACGCCCGGGACAGCTTGGAGGCGCCGTGCCTCCAGATGGCGCTGCTCGATGAGGTACTCGACGCGCCGGTCGGCCTCACGGATCTGCGTGCTGAGGTGCTCGATGCAGGCCAGCACCGGCACGAGCGCGGGCCGCAGCGCGTCGGGCAGCTGCGGCAGGACCTGGCGTTGGAAGCTCGCCGGCGAAGCCCGGCGGATCATGGTCCCGACAGCTTTGGCGATGCCGCGCACGTGATTGACGAGCTGCGTGCGCGTCCGCACCAGGACGGCACGACTGCGGATGACCGCGAGGTCCTCCTGCGCCGACGCGCTGCGGTGCCGGACGGGCAGCAGCAGCCGCGGGTCGGAGCGCGCGAGGCGCGCCAGCGCCTCCGCATCGGACTCGTCGGTCTTGCGTCGGCAGCGCTTGACGGCCGGAATGCCCTGGCCACTGGCGACGACGACCTCGTGCCCGAAGCCGGCCAGCAGCCGGCTGACCCACGGGCTGTGCGTCCCCACCTCGAGCGCCACGCGCGTCGACCCGAGCTGGGCGAAGCGCTGCTGCAGCGCCGCGCTGGTCGTCCGCACGCGCGCCTGCTCGATCACCTCGCCCTGCTCGTCGAGCACGCAGACCTGGCTGAACCGATCGCCAAGATCCAAGCCGATCGTCTGGCCCGCCGCCACACTGGTATCCTCCCTCATCGCCGGTCTCCTGAGAGAAACGTGGGGCCTTGCGCCCCGTTTTGCAGCACCTCACGGTGACTGCGTCCATGTGGACCCCAGTGTCCGCGCCGATCTCTCGGGAGACCGGCCTTCTCATCCCAGTTAACCACGGAGAATCCGCGACGCCCCAGCGCACGATTCTCTGCGCGTTAACCAAACGCGCGTTTCGTTATCCAGAGAGAGGCAGGGAATCCCGAGTCGGGCGCCGACGCCTCTCCACCCGTTAACCGCGCGCCCGCTCGCCGCGGAGAGGTACGGAGAAACGGAGAGCCGTTCGGCGCGTCCAGGCGAGCCCACGCGCGCAGCCAGCACTATCCGTCGCATGCGCGCAACACGTGCGCCTACAACGCCCTACGCGCGTCGTGCGCGCATCTCGCGGACAGTGCGCCGCTTCCGGCGCGCGACGACGGCAGCGGCGCACACGCTCCCCGCCCGCCGCTCGCGGCGGGCGAAGCAAGTGGTTCCCGAACTAGGATTCGAACCTAGATAACCAGATCCAGAGTCTGGTGTCCTGCCGTTGGACGATTCGGGACCGTGAAGCGACCGCCCGTGATTCTGGCCGAGGTGCCGATCCTGCGTCAACCCGTCCCGCGCACCATCACCCGCGCATCCAGCACCAGCGCCCCGCGCCCCACCGGGAACGCCGCGACGGGGTTGCAGTCCAGCTCCGCCACCTCGGGCACGTCCTCCGCCAGGCGCGCGACGCGCAGCAGCATGTCGGCCAGCACGGCCTTGTCGACGGCCGGCTGACCGCGCCAGCCGTCCAGCAGCGGGGCGCCGCGCGGGGCGGCCAGCATCTCGGAGGCGTCGCGGTCGGTGAGCGGCGTGATGCGGAAGACCACGTCCTTGAACAGCTCGAGCGCGGTGCCGCCGAGTCCGAAGGCGATGAGCGGTCCGAGGGAGGGGTCGTGCGTCAGGCCCAGCATGAGCTCCACGCCGCCGCCGGCCATGGGCTGCACCGTCACGCCCAGGAGCTCGCCGAGCTTGCCGGCCGCCGCGAGCCGCGACGCGATGGCGGCGAAGGCGGCACGCACGGCGGCCTCGTCCCGCAGAGCTAGCTGCACGCCGCCCCACTCGGTCTTGTGCACCAGGCTGTCCGAGGCCAGCTTGACCGCCACGGGCCAGCCGACGCGCGCCGCGGCGGCCGCGGCCTCGTCGGCCGTGCGGCAGAGGACGGTGGGCACGGCCGGCAGGCCCGCCGCCTCGAGGAGCTGCGACACCTCGTCGGCGCGCAGCCAGCCGCCGCTGCGCTCGGACAGCGCGCGCTGGCAGATGGCCCGCGCGCGCGCCGCGTCGAAGCCCGACAACAACGGCACCTCGCCCTCGGGCCGCTGCAGCCACGCGCGCCGCTCCCACGCGCGCGCGAGCGCCCGCGCGGCCGACTCCGGGAAGCGGTAGACCGGCACCGTCTCGGCATCGTCCGCGGCGTCCGCGGGCGCGGCGAGCAGCGGCGTCGCCTCCGGCAGCGCGCACACGAGCAGCGGCTTGCTGCGCCCGGACGTTGCCGCGAGCCGGGCGCGACGGATGGCCTGCGCGACCGTCGGCACGTCGGCGCGCTGCACCGGCGTGTGGATGACCACCAGGGCGTCGAGGCCCGGATCGTCGAGCAGCAGCGCGACGGCGCGCTCGTACTCGGCCGGGCCGGCGCTGGCGATCATGTCCACCGGGTTCAGGAGGCTGGCCGTGGACGGCAGCAGGGCGGCCAGCGCGCGGCGCGTGGGCTCGGCGAGCGGCGGCAACGCGAGGCCGTCGCCCTCGCAGGCGTCGGCGCACAGGATGCCGGGGCCGCCGGCGTTCGTGAGCACGCCGATGCGCGGCCCGGCGGGCAGCGGCTGGTGCGCGAGCAGCGCCGCCACCTCGAACATCTCCTCCAGCGTGTGCGTGCGGATCACGCCGGCCTGGCGGAAGAGCGCGTCGGTGCCGGCCTCGCTGCTGGCCAGCGAGGCGGTGTGCGAGCTGGCCGCGCGCTTGCCCGCGGCCGAGCGGCCGCTCTTGACGGCCAGGATGGGCTTGCGCCGCGCGACGCGACGCGCGATGCGCGCGAAGCGCCGCGGGTTGCCGAAGGACTCGAGGTACAGCAGGATCAGCTCCGTGCGCTCGTCCTCGGCCCAGTAGAGCAGCAGGTCGTTGCCCGAGACATCGGCCTTGTTGCCCACCGAGACGAAGGACGAGAAGCCGATGCCGTACTCGGCGGCCTGCTCCAGGATGGCCACGCCGAGCGCCCCGCTCTGGCTGGACATGGCCACGCGCCCCGGCCGCACCGTCGCCGTCGTGAACGTGGCGTTGAGGTGCGTGGCGGGGTCGGTGTCGAGCACGCCGAGGCAGTTGGGCCCCACCATGCGCATGCCGGCCGCGCGCACCTGGGCCAGCAGCGCGTCCTGCCGCGCGCGACCGTCGGCCCCGGTTTCGGCGAAGCCCGCCGTCAGCACGACCACGGCGCGCACGCCCCTGCTGTGCGCGTCCTCGATCACCGCCGGCACCACCGCGGCGGGCACGACCACCACGGCCAGGTCCACGGGCCACGGGATGTCCACCAGCCGCTTCCACGCGGGAATGGACATGACCACGTCGGCGCGCGGGTTCACCGGGAAGACCGGCCCGCTGAAGCCTCCGAGGACGAGGTTCCTCAGCACCGCGCCCCCCAGCGAGTCCGGCCGGCGCGACGCGCCGACCACCGCCACCGACTGCGGGTGCAGCAGCGGCCGCAGAGACTCGCGCGCCGCCTTCCGCTCATCGCGCTCGGCGTCGGTCTCGGCGAACGGGCCCGCGGGGCGTCGCGGCTCGGGCGGGCGCGGTGTGCGCTGCGGCGCCTGCTCGGTGTGCTGCGCCATCGTCGGGCCTCGCGCGGGGGGAAGCGCCGGATTCTATCGGCGCCCGCGCCCGCCGCGCCACGCGCGTGTCACGGCCCGCTTCTCGCGCGCCGGCACCCGGCTTTGCGACACTGCGCCGCTCATGACGACTCCGTCCAGCGCCGTCACCCATCGCACCGGTCCCGCGCCCACGTTCCTCGGCCTGCCCGACGCCGGCGAGGCCGCGCGCGTGGCCGTCGTCTGCGCGCCCTACGACCTGACCAGCACCTACGGCAAGGGCGCCGACCGCGGCCCGCACGCGCTGCTCGGAGCGAGCGGCGCGGTCGAGACCTGGGACGAGGAGATGGGCCTCGACCTCGAGACGCTCGGCTACACGGTGTGGCGCCCGGCCGACGCGGCGGCCTTCGGCAGCCAGTCGCCCGAGGCCATGGTCGCGGAGCTCGAGCGCGTGCACGCGGGCTTCCTCGCGCGCGGCGTCAGCACGCTCGGCATCGGCGGCGAGCACAGCATCACCTACGGCCAGTTCGCGGCGCTGCGCCAGCGCTTCCCGGAGCTTGCGGTGCTGCAGATCGACGCGCACTGCGACCTGCGCGACGAGTACAAGGGCAGTCGGCACAGCCACGCCTGCATCGCGCGCCGTTTCCTGGAGGATGGCGCGCCCTTGGCGCAGGTGGGCATGCGCAGCTGCAGCCGCGAGGAGGCCGACATCATCGCCGAGCGGCGCCTCACCGTGTACTGGGCGCGCGACGTCGTGGGCCGCGTGGCCTACCACCGCGAGATCCTCGCCCTGCTGGCCGAGCGGCCGGTCTTCGTGACGGTGGACCTCGACGGCTTCGACCCGTCCCTCGTGCCCGCCACCGGCACGCCCGAGCCCGGCGGCCTCGACTGGTTCGACGTGACGCGCCTGCTCGCCACCGTGGGCCGCCACTGCAGGGTGGTGGGCGCCGACATCACCGAGCTCGCGCCCACGCCGGACGGCATGGTGAGCCGCCCGAGCGAGTTCCTCGCCGCGCGGCTCGCCGCCAAGATGGTGGCCTACTTCTGGGCGGGCCGCTGAGGCGCGCCGAGAGCGTCCACCTCGCGCAGCACCCACGCCGCGCGTGAGGCCGTCATGGCCGCCGGGTCCAGCTCGCCCTCCACCACCAGCCGTCGCAGCGCGAAGGGCCGGTCGCCGTGGTGCCACAGCTCGAGGAAGCCACCCGAGGGCAGCGGCGCGCGCAGCCTGGCCGCCTGCTGTCCCGACTGCGACGCGGTGATGTCCTTGCCGTCGTGCGTGACGTCGACGCGGTACGGCATGTCGAAGCTCAGGTTGGCTTCCAGGCTGCCGAAGCGCCGCGGCGGCTGGCCGGGCTCCTCGATCAGGCGCAGCGCGCCGAAGTCGCGGCAGGCGATGTGCCGCCCCGCCGCGTCGCCGCACACGCGGACCTCGAAGGCCGCCTCGATCTTGCCGCCCGTCGGCTCGCGGATGGTCTTGTCCCGGTCGCCGGGCAGGAAGCGCTCCACGAGGTCGTAGCTGAGGAAGAACGGCGCGGCGAAACACAGCGCGCAGCGGCGGCGCCCGGTGCCGCGCAGCACGAGCCAGCGGTCCTCGACGGCCTCCGTCGCGGGCGGCGGCGCCTTCAGGCGCACCATGTCGCGCAGCTCGTCCTCGTCCACCGGCTGCTCGCTCCAGTCGGCGAGCTGCGACGCATCGTCGAACTCCCACGTGGCGCGCACGCGGCCGTCGGCCAGCTTCTCGATGTTGCCGCGCAGGCCCAGCGTGTCCAGCGGCGCCTCGTCGAAGCGCGCGCCCAGCACCTGGCCGGCCAGCCCGCGCAGCGCCGCCGCGTGCGCGGCCACGAGCGGCAGGTCCGTGGCCGAGAGCAGCGCGCGCGCGCGCGCCAGCCAGGCCTCGCGCTCGGCCGCCGCCGCGCCGCCGGCGGGCACGTCGCGCCCCGACAGGTCGCGCAGATCGGCGACGGCGCGGCCGAGCCTCTGCCGCGCCTCGTGCTCGGCGCGCTGATCCAGCAGCGCGGCCGCCGCGGGGCCGGCCTCGGCCCTGGCGCGCGACAGGTTCCGGTCCTTCCAGGCGAGGTCGGACAGCAGCAGGAAGGCCAGACCGCGGGCCTCGTCCTCGGCGCCGCTGCCGGCCATGCCCGTGCCGATGAGCTGCTGCGCCAGCGTGCCGGGCAGGAGCGCCGAGCCGGGGAGGTCGCGTGTCCGGCCCTGGCGGTCCTTCACCTGGATCGTGCCGTCGCCCGCCGCGAGCACGGTGTACTTGGCCACCTGGCCGTCCTCGCGCAGGTCCACCACCTTGCCCGTCTTCGACGTGAGCCACTGGCGCCGCAGCGCCTGCAGCGCGACCAGCCGGCGCCGCTCGGTGTTCAGCTCGGCCAGCTCGCCGGCCGGCGCCTTCGGCGAGGCGCCCAGCGCATCGAGCCGCGCGATGGCCGCGCCCAGCTCGCCGCGCGCGGCCTCGTCCATGGCCAGCGCGTGCTCGAGCTCCACGTCGCCCACGGGCGGAGTGAGGTCGCTCGGCAGCGCCAGGACGCCCGGCGTCACCTCGCCCACGCCCGGCGGCGCGGGCGCGAGCGTGAAGCTGCGCATCCTCAGCTCGGGCACGCGCCGCCCGAACTGCTGCAGCACCCAGGCGGCGAACGGGGCGTCGAGCTCGGCGGGCGCGGCACCCAGCACGCGCGCCGCGGCGGCCGATGCCGGCTCGCCCGCGAGGGCCGCACCCACCAGCGCCGCCGCCTGCCCCTTGCGCGCCGGAGCGCCCTCGTCGAGCCACGCGAGGACCAGGCCGGCCTCCCGCGCCACGCCGAGCAGCGCCGCATCCGGCTCGACCGCGAGGCGCCCGAGCTGCGCGTCGAGCGCAGCCTGCGACGTGATGTCCAGCAGCCGCTCGAGCTCGTAGACCGCGGCGGCCCGGCGCGCCGGCTCGGGCCAGGCCGCGGCCAGCGCGCGCAGTCCCTCGTCGTCCGGCGCGCGCAGGCCCGCTTCGCCCGGAGCGCTTTTCGGCGAGAAGGACGACAGGCGCTCGGCCAGACCCTCCACGAGCCACAGCGGCGGCGCGGCGCCCGGTGCGGCGCAGGCGTCGACGAGGCCGTGCACCGCGGCGTGCAGCATCGGCCGCACGCGCTCCACCGACAGCTCCTGGCCCGCGGGCGGCGGCGTGTCCAGCACCACCACCGTCGCGGCCGTCGGCATGAAGAAGGCGTGCTCGTCGCGCGCATCGCGCATGCCGGCCCACGCGCGGCAGGCCGTGTAGAGCTGCGGGTCGCTCAAGCCCAGGATGACCAGGCCCTCGCGTCCGGCCGCCGGCTTCCGGCCCGCCGGGGCGGCGTAATCGCGCGCGAAGACCTCGCTCAGCGCGCGCGCCCACGGCCCGTAGCTGGAGGCCACGCGCCAGACGTGGTTCTTCGGCGCGTCGCCCGGCACCTCCACCGCCACCACCAGAGGCAGGAAGCGCACGTCGGCCTTGAGCGTCGCGCCGGCGAGCGGCGGCACCTTCGCCAGCGCGTCCAGCACGGCGGCGGCGCGCGCCGGCCCGTCCACCTGGCCCCGCGCCAACGGCGCGAGGGCGAGGAGCAGCAGCGCGGCGGCGACGCGGGCGCGCCTCATGGCTTCACGAACATCTCGCGAACGCGCACGGCGACGTCCCCTTCCACGTCGGGCGCCGCGTAGCGCTGCAGGCCGATGAATCCCGTGCGGGCCCGCGCGGCGAAGGGCGGCTCGACGGCGAGCGCGGCCGTGTCCACGTCGAAGACGGTCTGGCCGTTGAGCGCGCAGGCCAGCCGCGAGCCGCGCGCCAGCACTTCCAGCAGGTTCCAGTCGCCGATCGGCGCCAGCAGGCCGGCCTGTGCCGGCGCCACCGCGCCGTAGAGGCTGCCGGTGAATTGCCAGTTCTGCAGCGTGCTGCCCGTGACGGCCTCCCAGTTCCAGTCGTCCAGCATCTGGATCTCGCAGCCGCTGTAGGCCGGGTTGCCGCCGGAGACGCGCGCGCCGTCGGCCGCGACCGACTCGCGCCGTCCGCGCAGGAAGAGACCGCTGTTGGCCATGCGCGCCGGCTGGAACTTCAGTCGCAGCGTGAAGTCGCCAAAGTCCTCGCGCGTGCGCAGGTAGCCGGCGGGCGGCGCGGACGGGATCTCGAGCACGCCGTCGACGACGCGGTAGTCGGCCGGGGCGTGCGGGTCGTCCTCGCCGTCGACGGCCTGCCAGGCGGCGAGCGGCTGGCCGTCGGCGCTGGGCCCGAGCAGGTCGCGCCAGCCTTCGGCCTCGCGCGCCGCAGCCCGCGCGGCGCGCTCCGGCGGCGCGAGCGCGCGGTCCTGCGCCCACGCCTCGCCCAGCACCGGCAGGTCGCGCACCGCGATGTTGCGGACCTGCACCTTGTGGCCCGCGCCCTCGAGCCCGCCGCCGTGCACCTGCAGGCCGACGAGCCCGCGCGGCGCGAAGACCGGCTGGCCGTCGGCGCCGAAGTCCTGCGGCACGACGCGGTCCATGACCGGTACGCCATTGATCCAGGCCTCCAGCCGCAGGTCGAAGCCCGTGCAGCGCACGAAGACGTGGTTCCACTCGCCGCGGCGCCAGGCCTGCGCGGCCTCCGGGCGGGCGTGCTCGATCCAGCCATCGCTGTACAGGCCGCCGACCTCGCCGTCGGGACGATCGTCGAGCGTGAGCTGCGCGCCACGGCCGTCGGGCGCCATGCGCACGAAGACACCCGAGTCGAACGGGTACTCCAGCCGGCACTCGCACTGGAACTCGAAGCTCGTGTGCGGCGTCGCGGTGTAGAGCAGGCCGCCGGCGTCGCCAGGGCCCGTGCGGCCGGTGAGGCAGCCGTCCTCGACGGTCCACACGGCGTCGCCGTCGTAGTGGCCGCCGCGCGGGGTCCAGCCGGCGAGCGTGGCGCCGTCGAAGAGGGACGTGAAGGCGGGGTCGTCCACCACCAGCGACGTCGCGCCGAAGTGCCGGCCCAGCGCGGGCACCCGCGACGGCTCGACGAGACAGGCCGAGGTGGCGAGCGCATCGGCCTTGGCGCCTGCCGCGGCCCAGGCCGGCAGGCCGCCCTCGGGCAGCGGCACGATGGCCAGCGCCTGGCGGCCGCTGCTGACGGCCCAGCCCGTGCGCGGGTCGACGACGTGACTGTAGCGCACGCCCTGCGCGTCGAGGAATTGCTCCGCGTCGCCCGACACGGCCACGGCGCAGCGCGCGACGCACAGGCGGCGAGGCGCGCGGCCGGACGATCCCGGCACCTGCACGTTCCAGCCGGCCGCGTGCGGCGGCGGATCGCCGGCGGCGAGGTCGCCACCCAGCTCCAGCAGCGCCGCCGGTGCGCCATCTCGTGCGCACGCGCCCAGCGCCCAGCCGAGCGCGTAGCCCTTGGCGATGCCGCCGACGTCGAAGCGCGTGCCCGCACCGAGCGTGACGCGGCGCCCGGCGACGAACTCCGGCAGGACGGTGTAGCTCCAGTGGCCGACGCGCTCACGCGCCTCCGCGATGGCCTGCGGTGACGGCGGGGCTCCTGCACTTCGGGCCGCGCGCCACAGGCTCGTGAGCGGCCCTACCGAGATGTCGAAGGCGCCGTCCGTCTGCAGCTTGAAGTCGTGGGCCAGCGACAGCACCGCGCCCATCAGCTGGGAGTCCGGCACCACGGTGACCGGGCCGCCCTCGGAGCGCGCGCCGAGCTGCCGCAGCTCGCTGTCGTCGCGGTAGTCGCTGAAACGGGCGTCGAGCGCGTCCAGCTCGCCGAAGGCCGCCCGCGCCGCCGCGCCGGCCGTCGCCTCGTCCCGCGCGTACAGCACGAGCCGCGCCTCGATGGCCATCACGACGTGCCGGAACTCGAAGCGCTGGAGCTCCGGCGCGCGCTCGGCGGTCGCGCAGCCCGCGACCGACAGCGCGGCCGCCGCCGCAACCAATCGCCCGACGACGGCGCCCCTTCTGGGAGCCGCGGCCAAAGCCCTCACTTCTCCAGCCCCAGCTTCTCCAGCTTCGGCGTGATCACGAACTGGCAGTAGGGCTGCCGCTTGTTCCCGCGGTAGTAGTCCTGGTGGTAGTCCTCGGCCTCGAAGAACGGCCCGGCGTCCACGATCTCGGTCACGATCGGCTTCGTGAACCCCTTCTTCGCCCGCTCGCGCGAGGCCTCCGCCGCGCGCCGCTGCGCCTCGGAGTGCACGAAGATCACTGACCGGTACTGCGTGCCTACGTCATTGCCCTGCCGGTTCGGCGTGGTCGGGTCGTGCAGCTTCCAGAACCAGTCGAGCAGCGTGTCGTAGCTGATGCGCGCGGGATCGAAGTCCACCTGCACCACCTCGGCGTGGCCAGTCGTGCCGGTGCACACCTGCTCGTAGGTCGGGTTGGCGGCGGCGCCGCCCATGTAGCCGCTGCGCACGTCGAGCACGCCGTCGAGCTGCTCGAGCACGGCCTCGGTGCACCAGAAGCAGCCGGCGCCGAAGGTGGCGGTCTCCTTGTTCATGGCGGCTTCCTCCTCGGCGTCGGGTCCGGCCGCGGACTCGGCCTCCCCGCCGGCGCACGCGCCGAGCGCCGCGAACGGAGCGGCGAGCAGCAGCAGGCGGGCGACGAGTCCGGGTCCGGGCATCACGGCGCCAGACTCTAGCGAAGCGCGGCCCCCGAGCGACTCTGGCTAGAATCGCCGGCGATGCTCCGCGCCCTCGTCCTCGCCGTGCTGCTGGCCGCCGCGGCCAGCGCGCAGTCGCCGCCGACGGGCCCGCCGCCCGCCGGCCCACCGCGCGCCGGCCCTGATCCGCCGCCGCCCGGCGCGCCGCCGGACGTGCGGCCGCCGCCCGAGCCACCCGCCTCGCCCGTCGCGCCCGCCGGCTCCGCCCGCCCCTTCGTGCAGGACCTGCCGCACACGGTCGTGAGCCTGCGGCTCGTGCCCGTGGCGCCGGGCCTCTGGATGTCGATCCACGAGATCACCTGGGACGCCTACGACGTGCTCGTCTTCGGGCTCGACCAGCCCTCGGCGCCGGCGCCGCAGCAGGGCGGCGACGGCCAGGCCAATGAAGAGGTGCGTGGCCCCGACGCCGTGCTGCGCCCCACGAAGCCGCACATGGTCACCGACCGCGGCTGGGGCCACGCCTGCTTCCCGGCCATGTCGCTCTCGGCCAAGGGCGCGTCGGCCTTCTGCGAGTGGCTCTCGGCCACGACGGGCCGCCACTACCGCCTGCCCACCGAGGCCGAGTGGGAGGCCGCCTGCCGCGCCGGCGCGCCGGCCGGCTCCGCCTGGTCCTGCGGCGACGACGCGGCCTGCCTCTCCGCCGTCGCGTGGTACCGCGAGAACAGCGACCGCCACACGCACGCGGTCGGCACCAAGTCGCCCAACGGCCTCGGCCTCCACGACATGCACGGCAACGTGGGCGAGTGGTGCGTCGCGCCCGACGGCAGCTTCGTCGTGCGCGGCGGCAGCTACCGCGACAACAGCAAGTCGCTTCGCTGCGACGCGCGCCTGCTGCCGACGCCGGAATGGAACCGCTCCGATCCCAACCTGCCGCGCTCGGTGTGGTGGCTCGCGGACGCGCCCTTCGTGGGCTTCCGCATCGTGTGCGAAGGCACGCCGGACGCGAGCGGCGCACCGCGCGCCGAGTCAGCGGCGAAGTAGTCGCGGCGAGTCGCTTTCGGGCCGAACCTGGATTCGTCGTCGCGCGCGGGGGATGACTTGAGTGGCCCGGAAAGGCGCCTCCACCGAGTCGCTGGCGCCATGCGGCGCGCCTGCGAGACGCGCGGCGCGCACGGATTCTTCGCCGATGAGCGCCGCCGCAAGTGCCGCAGTTGCAATCGCTTTGTGCGGCGTTGTCGGCACGCGCCCGACGCACGGCGGAGGCCCGCGGTTTGACTCCCCAGAGCCGCGTGCTTGTCTGTGGTCACGTTCCTCACGACCCGCGAGTGCGAGGCCGTGAACACCCGAGACAAACAACAAGAGAAAGGGACCCACCCATGCAGAGCATCAAGAACTTCCTCTCCGACGACCGTGGCCTCGAGACGGTCGAGTACGCCATCATCGCGGGCCTGATCGTGACGGGCCTCATCGCCGTGGTCGCCGCGATCGGCACCTGGGTCAAGGGCGAGTTCGACGAGCTCAAGACCGACGTCGGCGCCTGATCGAGCCTGAAGTGCCTCGGGCGCCCAGGGCGCCCAACCATGATGCGGCCGCCGGCGAGCGTCCCTCGCCGGCGGCCGCAGCCTTTTTCCGGCGGTCGTGCGGCGCCGTCGGACTCTTACGAATGTCGGACAATTGCCCGACAATTGCCCGACATTCGCACGGGCACGCCGTCCCGCCCCCGCCCCCGCGCATGACAGCCCCCGCCGGCCCCGCTTA
>Ga0209382_10003459_pt1 | contig 21873 bp, 26 predicted proteins | sample SoiMetdeltSBSDD5_FD_187599 | JGI IMG/M metagenome (GOLD analysis project Ga0209382, IMG submission 187599) | Bulk soil microbial communities from a Populus tree surrounding site in Tennessee, USA - Soil MetaG P. deltoides SBSDD5 (SPAdes) (version 2) | ecosystem: Environmental > Terrestrial >...
TGGAAGAAGATAGGGAGCCTTGGCGTCCGACCGGTCGGTCGGGTAGGCTGGCCGACGATGCCGCAGCCCCTCAGCTCCCGCGACAAGATCCTCGACGTCGCCGAGGCGCTGTTCGCGCGACGCGGCTACACGGGCGTCGGGCTGCGCGAGCTCGCGGACGCCACCGGACTCGGGAAGTCCTCCCTCTTCCACCACTTCCGCGGCAAGGCCGAGCTCTACTGCGTCGTCGTCGCGCGCGCGCTCGAGCGCATCGAGGCGGGCGTCGCGCCGGTGTTCGAATCGGACGCGCCGCCGGGCGAGCGCCTCGAGCGGCTCGTCGGCGCCCTGGTCGACCAGCTCGCCGAGCAGCCGACCACCGCGCGCCTGCTCCTGCGTGCTCTCTTCGAGGAGGAGGAGTTCGCCGCCGATCCGCCCGCCGAGGCCGCGCGCGCGGAAGCGATCGTCGCCTCGCTCGTGACGCGCATGCAGGCCCTGCTACATGAAGGTGTAGAGGCCGGCGTGTTCCGGCGCGCGTCGAGCGCGCACACCGCGCAGACCCTGATCGGCGCGACCGTCTACCACTTCGCGTCGGCCGAGGTCGGCGAAGGCATTCTCGGCAAGCCGCTCTTCTCGGCCGAGGCCGTCGCCGAGCGCAAGGCCGAGCTCATCGCATTGCTCCGGCACGGACTCGCCGCGCCCGCGAGCCCGTCCCCCCAACACCGAGGAGACCCACCGTGGAGAAGCTGATTTCCGGACACCGCAAGCAGCTCGGGAACTTCGAGGTGATCGACTTCGTCGACGAGCAGGAGATCGCGCGGCTGCGCTCCCAGATCGACGTGAAGGTCCCGATGGAGCTGCACTGGACCTGGAACTACGGCTCCGAGGTGGCCGAGCTCCGCAATCTCTACGAGAAGGGCAAGCAGAACCAGTGGAACGCCGAGGTCGATCTCGACTGGAGCATTCCCGTCAGCAAGGACGATTGGGTGCTGAATCCGCAGGCCTCCATGCTGGCGCAGATCTGTCAGCTCATGGGCAAGGACGAGGCGACGCAGAAGGCCGCCGCCTTCGACGAGCTGAACTACCTGTTCTCGCAGCTGCTCCACGGCGAGCAGGCCGCGCTGCAGCTCTGCGGCCAGCTCGTCAACGTCTGCGACAAGATGGACGAGAAGTGGTACGCGGCCAGCCAGGTGATCGACGAGGCGCGCCACGTCGAGGCGTTCTCGAAGCTCCTGCAGCGGAAGTTCGGCGCGATCCATCCGATCGGCCCGACGCTCAAGACCCTGCTCGACATGCTGCTCGAGGCCGAGACCGCGCAGAAGAAGACGCTCGGCATGCAGACGCTCTTCGAGGGCATGGCCGTCGGCATCATGGACCTGATGCGGACCGAGTGCCGCAACCCGCTGATCGTCGAGGCCCTGCGTCGCATCGAGCAGGACGAGGCGCGTCACGCCGCCTTCGGCGTGCTGATGATGCGCCGCGTGGTGCGCGAGGCGAGCACGGATCAGAAGAACGCGATGGAGGACTGGGCCTTCCAGATCCTCGAGGCGCTGAACGCGAACCAGCAGCTCGACATGCTGCACCTCTTCGGCCCGAAGTACGGCATCGATCCCGTGAACGTCACGCAGATGTTCGTGTCACTGCCGAACTTCGCCGAGCTGAACAGCATGGCCTACATGCACACCGTCGTGCCGAACCTGCGCAACCTCGGGCTCATCACCGAGCGCACCGAGGACCGCTGGAAGACGCTCGGCATGATGGTCGAGAGCCAGCCGGGCGTGAAGGGCGCGCGCGCGACGGCGTAGCGGCGCTACATCAGCGAGACGAACAGCAGCGCTCCCGCGGCGATTCCGATCCAGCGGTCGCGGCGAAGCTTTGCGCGCGAGAGCCCCTTGAAGCTCTCGACCGGTGAAGCGCCCCCGAACGAGCGCCGGATCACCGGGAGCTCGGTGACGCTCGCGCCGAACGCGAACGCGAAGGCGCTGCACGCGAGCGCGACCCGGCCGGGCGCGTCGAGCGGAACCCAGGTGAAAAGCAGCAGCACGGCGGCCCAGTGCGCGAGGTTGCCCGCCACGCTCATCGCCTGGAACGCGCGCACGGGGCTCTGTTGCAGGTCCAGCACGAAGATCGGAAACAGCTGGGTGATGCGCGTGGTCGGCGCGATGCCGCCGCCCCAGCGCGCGCCCGCGAAGTGACCCCACTCGTGCGCGAGCAGGTTGATCACGTACCCCGCGGCGAGGCCGTCGAGCACCGAGAGCAGCGCGGCGGCTCCGAGACCGGTCGCGGTGTACCAGGCGTCGGACGCCGCCCATAGCGAGAGCACCGCGAGCGCGATCCCGCCGTCGCGCAGCGCGAGCCGGCTCACGCGGGTGACGTCCTTCGGCTTCTCCGTCGCGGCTTCCTTCGCGCTTGTGGTGTAGTCCGCTGCTTCGGCCATCAGGAATCCCTTCGCTGCGACCGCACGCCGCGGTCGCATGCCACGCTAGCGCTCGGGGCGAAGGCGGCGCGAATCCGGGCAAGGGATCAGTTCGGCGGCCGTCGTGACCGGGCGGGTCCCTCCCGCTTGTCCTCGTACCGCGCCAACGCCCCGCGCAGCTCGGCCACCACCTCGTCGCGCAGCTTCGCGGGCTCCTGCACCTCGGCGCCCGCGCCGAACGACAGGATCCACTGCCGCAGCTCGGCGGTGCCGCCGACCTGCATGTGGAGCAGCGCGCGGCCGTCGGCGAGCCGCTCGACCTTCTGGCTCGCGTGCCAGATGTGCTCCTCCACGTAGTGCGCCCAGCGCTTGTCGAAGAGGATGCGCACCTGCGTGGCGGGCTCGGCGATCACGCCGAACGACGCGCCGATGGTCGCGTCGAAGTCGAAGCCCGGGTCGACGCTGAAGCGCGCTTGTGTCGCCGTCGCAGCGCGGATGCGATCTACTGCGAAGGTGCGGATCTCGCCGCTCTTGTGGTCGAAGCCGACGACGTAGAGGCCACCGCTGCGGTACCAGACGCGATACGGGTCGAGCTCGCGCACGGAGAGCGCGCCGGTGCTGCCGGTGCGGTAGCGGATCCGCAGGGTGCGTCGCTCGAGCACGGCCTGGTTCAGCAGCCGGATCGTGTCGCGCAGGTGCGCGTAGCTCTTGTGCGGACCGGGCAGCACGCGGAACGATTCGCCGAGCCGGGCGAGATACTCCGAGAGCTCCGGCCCGAGCCCGGCGCGGATCTTCGCGAGCGCCGAGCGGATCGAGTCGTGAAAGACGGTGCCCTCGAGCGCGCGCAGCAGGTCCTCGCCGAAGGCCAGCGCCAGGATCTCGTCCGGCGTGAACGGCACATCGCCGAGCCGGAAGGTATCGAGAAAGCGGTAGACGACGCGCCCCTCGCGCTTCTCCGAGATCACCGGGAAGCCCGCCAGCATCAGCGCGTCGAGGTCGCGGTACACGGTGCGGCGTACGCAGCCGAGCTCTTCCGCCAGCGCGTCGAGTCCGAGTCCGAAGCGGCTGCGCGCGAGGCGCTGGATCAGCTGCCACTGGCGCGCGAGCTGGTTGCCCCGCATGGGCAGCTCACGAGGGGATCTGGAGCGGGAAGGCTCCCATCGGCTTCGCGCTGAGGTGCGGCTTCCGCTGCATCAGGTCGTTCTCGACGTGGCTGCGAAACTCGTCGCCGAACAGGTAGCCGCGCTCCTGCCAGAACGCGCGGCCACCCGGCGAGAGCACGAGATTCATCATGACGAGCTCCTAGCCGCACCAGAGCGCGCGCGACAGCGAGCCCTCCCGCCACTTGATTGCGCGGCGGCCGACTGCACGGCGCTCGTGTTCGCGCGGATCTGGATCGCCAGGTAGATCAGGGTGGCGACCGTGGCGATCGCCCCCACGATCTCGCCGATGCTGCCGAGATCCTGGAGCGTCATTCTGCCGCTTCTCCTTCGCGCGTGACGCTACCGCGGGCGAAGGGGTGCCGCGCGCGACGACGCCGACCCACCCACGCGTAGAGCGCGACATTGACCAGCAGCAGGCCGAGACCAAGCAGCCACTGCGTCGCGGGCGTGAGCCCGGCGGGATAGATCAGCGCGCCGAGGTAGCGCTCGATGAAGCCGCCCGCGTAGCCGGGATCGCCGGCCGCGCGACGCAGCGCGTTCTCGAGCGGAGTCAGCGGGCAGGTCCCACCGAGCAGCTCGATGCCGACGCCCCACGCGAGCGCCGGCAGGTGCAGCAGAGGCGCGTAGCGCCAGCGCAGCCACGCGAGCGCGCCGAGCACCGTGAAGGCGATGAACGCGAAGTGCAGGATCAGGACGAGATCGGCGAGCAGGCCGAAGGGCATCGAGCTCGGCTATCGCCGCAAGGCGAAGATCGGCCGCGCGCCGCTCAGCCCCTTGAGCTCGTGCTCGCCGCGCGGCTCGAGCGACAACCCCGATCCGTCGAGCAGATCGCGGGTCGTCCCCGAGAGGAGCACCTCGCCCGGACCCGCGAGCGACGCGACCCGCGCAGCCGTGTGGACGGCCACGCCGCGCGCCCTCCCGCCTACGATCTCCACCTCGCTCGTGTGGATCCCGACGCGCACGCGCAGCCCGAGATCCGAGACCGAGGGATCCATCGTTGCCGCTGCGTGCACCGCCTTCGCCGCGCCGTCGAAGAGCGCGAGAAAGCCGTCGCCCGCCGAGTCGATCTCGCGACCGCGAGAGCGATCGATGGCCGCACGGATCCTCACGTTGTGCTCGCGCAGCAGCCCGGCCCACGCCTTGTCGCCGAGGCGCTGGATCATGGCCGTGGAGTCGACGATGTCGCTGAAGACGATGGTCGCGAGGACGCGCTCGCCGAGATCCTCGGGCGAGCTGCCGTAGGCGTGGCCGCTCGTGAACTCGACCGAGTCCCACGGCTCGTCGCCGACCACCCACGCGTCGTGCCCGGGCGGAATCTCGTAGGCGTCGCCCGGTCCGATCGTGAGCTCGGTGCCGTCCTCCATGCGCACGTGCAGCGAACCCGAGATCGTGTAGCCGAGGTGGCGGTGCTGGCAGGAGCGCGTGCCGCTGATCGGCGCGACGTCCTTCGACCAGCGCCAGCCCGGCCGGAAGCGGAAGCGGCCGATCGCAACTTCGTCGAGGTTGACGATGTCCAGCTGTCCGGTCGGAAAGATCCGGACCTGGTCGGGGCTCGCGAAGTTCTTCCGGTGTAGCCGCGGCACGCGGCACGAAGCGTGGGCTGCGACGTCGGCTCTCGCAAGGCCGCTGACTCAGCTCCGCGGCAGCAGCACCATCTGCGTGCAGCGGAACAGCGCAATCGTCTTGCCGGTGGCTTCGTCTTGGACGGTGACGTCCCAGACCTGCGTCGTGCGCCCCCGGTGCACGGGAACAGCCCGGCCTCGGATCGCGCCGCCCTCGCGCACGGTGCCGAGAAAGTTGGCCTTCAGCTCGATCGTCGTGAACCCGGCGCCCTCCGGCAGGTTCGGTCCCATGCCGCAGGCGCACAGCCAGTCGGCGAGCGTGATCACGACCGGCGCCCACAAGAAGCCCGTTCCGGCGACGAGCGGCGCCGTCACCGGGAGACGACCGACGACTTCGTCCGTGTCGCACGAGAGCAGCTCGACGCCGACCATGCCGGGATGCCGCGAGCGCGCGAACTCGTTGAGGCGCGCCACGCGCTGCTGGGATGTTTCCTGTGCCATGGCCCTAGTCCGTGAAGAACTTCGCCAGCTCTTCTTCCTTCGCGCGCGCGTCGCGGTAGCCCAGCTCGGCGAGCGGCTCGAGGAACTCGCCGTCGAAGAGCAGATAGGAGAGCAGGTCGGCCTCGGCCGAGCGGCGGCCGGGCTCGAGATTGCGCAGCGCCAGCCGGAAGAAGGGCGAGCGCAGCGCCGCGTCGGGGAGATCCTGGAGCACCGTGCCCGCGAGCACGCCGAGATCTGCCGACGGGCGGATCACCAGCTCCTCGATCACGCGGCGCGGCTCGCGCACATGTTCGCTCGCGGCGCCGAGGCGCTGGAGGAAGTCGGGACCGAAGGCGCGCTCGCCGTCGCGGATCAGCTCGTTCATGTCGCGCATGCGCGCGAGGTCGGTGTCGAGATGGTCGAGCATCAGCGAGTTGAGGACCTTGCCGAACAGGAACGCGGGGCTCGCGTAGTCCTCGACCGTGTGGGTGGCCGTCGTGTGCGACGCGCCCGGGCTCATGCGCAGCGCGACCACCAGTACGCGCTCGGCGCCGAGCCGCAGCGCCGGCGAGAGGGGGGTGTTGAGGCGCAGCCCGCCGTCGCCGTAGTAGGTGCTCGCGATCCGCACGACGGGGAAGAGCAGCGGAATCGCGGCGGACGCCAACGCGTGCGTGGGGCGGAGTCGCGTGATGCGCGGGACGAGCAGCGGGTCGCGGCTCCAGCCGGGCAGCTCGCGGTCGGCCGTGTCCATGAAGACGACCACGCGCCCCGTGGCGATCTCCGTCGCCGGCACGCACACCGCGCCGACACGCCCGGCTGTCACGTTCTTGTGGATGGAGAGCCAGGGGACGGCGTTCACCACCAGCCGCTCGAGCGCGCGCGTGTCGAGGAGCCCGTAGAGGCGCTCCGGCGCGCGGCCGCCGCGGAAGGCCTCCTGGATGCGGCGCATGCCGAAGAGCCGGCGCGCCAGGCCGAGCACGTCGCGCGTCGAGAAGGGCAGCACCTCCTGCACGCGCATGCGGCGCCAGAAGTCGACGAGGCGGTCACCGCGGCCGGGACCCTCGTCCGCCGTGCCGGCCAGGTAGCAGGCGTGGATCGCGCCGACCGACGTCCCGCAGAGCACGTCCATCGCCAGCGGATGGCCGAGGCGCGGGGCCAGCTCCTCGAGCAGGTAGCGGATGACGCCGGCTTCGTAGGCGCCGCGCGCGCCGCCGCCGGAGAAGACCACGGCCCGGCGCGGCGAGCTCTTTCCCGAGCCGGAGCCCGGCGTCAGCTCACACCCGTTCGACGTACGCGCCGGTGCGCGTGTCGACGCGGATCTTCTCGCCTTCCTTGATGAAGAGCGGCACCTGCACGACCGCGCCCGTCTCGATCGTCGCGGGCTTCGTCGAGCCGGAGGCCGTGTCGCCCTTGATGCCCGGATCGGTCCGGGTCACGACGGCCTGGATGAAGGCCGGCAGCTCGATGTTGATCGGCTTGCCGCGCCAGAAGATCACGTCGACGTCGAGGTTCTCCTGGAGATAGGTGCGCGCATCGCCCACCTGCTCCGCGGAGAACGGGATCTGCTCGTAGCTCTCCGTGTCCATGAAGACGAGCTGGTCGCCGTCCTGGTACACGTACTGCATCTTGCGCTCTTCGACGTCGGCCTCGTCGAGCGACTCACCCGAGCGGAAGGTGCGATCGAGCACGCGGCCGGTGCGCAGGTTCTTCAGCTTGGTGCGCACGAATGCGCCGCCCTTGCCGGGCTTCACGTGCTGGAAATAGATCATCACGAACGGCTCACCATCGAGTTCGACCTTGAGACCGTTCCGGAAACGCGAGGTATCGAGAGCCATGATCGCCTTCTCGGGAAAAAGGAGGGCGCAGTGTAGCGGCGGGGTCAGGGGGCCGCTGGCGGCTGCTCGGCACGCAGCTGCTCGACCTGGAAGCCGGCCTGCTCGAGCAGCGCGGGGATGCCGCGCGCGCCGACCAGGTGCAGCGCGCCCACGACGATGAACGCGCGGCCCGACTCCGAGACCACCTTCTCGACGCCCTTCGCCATCGTCTCGTTGCGCGTGAAGATGGTCGCCTCGTAGAAGCCCGAGAGCTTCGGATCAGAGGCCATCATCTCGCTGAGGACGCCTTCGAGGGTCGCCGCGTCGCCACAGCGCCAGGCCGCGAACATCGACTCGAGCTCGATGGCGCTCTCGTCCGAGGGGCGCAGAGCGTCGAGCAGCATGTGTTCCTGGGCATCGAGCGGGAGATCGTCGAAGAGCGCGAACTGCTCCTGAATGGTCTCGAGCCCGCGCGTCTGCTGCGGCCGCTCGGAGGCGTAGACCTGGAGCTCGACGCCCTGTTCCGGCGTGTAGCCAGCCTGCTGGAGCGAGAATCCGAGGAAGACGATCGCGGCCACCCAGGGCTCGAGCAGCTCGAGGGGCTGGAGCACGACGCCGGTCTCGTCCGCGCGCTCCTGGAGGAGCGTCCACGTCTCGGGCGCGAGCACGTCCTGGAGCCGCTGGCCTTCGGGCAGCCGCCCCAGCTCGATCAGCAGCTCCGCCGACTCCACTGGGGTGAGGGCTGCCATGTCGAGCTCGCCGACGAGCACGTCGGCCTCGGCCAGTGCGCGCTGCGCGCGCGGGTCGAGCCCGGCCTCCGCCTCGCGCGCGAAGTGGACGGAGCCCTGCAGGAAGGCCTGGCGTCCGTCCGGCGCGCGTAGCTCGAAGGCGAGCGGTACGCCGGCCGTCCCCGGCGCGCAGGGAGGCAGAGGGGGAGGCGGCGGCGGAGAGGCGCAGGAGAGCAGGAGCAGCGCGGCGGCGGCGAATCGGCGCGGCATCTGGCGATCCTAACACCCGTCGCTCCGGGAGCTGTGTCAGCGCACGATCCCGAGCGCTGCGCAGATGCCGCCGTCGACGACGAGATCGCAGCCCGTCACGAAGGCGGCCGCGGGCGAGCAGAGGAACGCCACCACCGACGCGATCTCCTCCGCGTCGCCGAGGCGGGCGAGCGGCGTCCGCTCCAGCATGATCTTCATCGCGGGTTGCTTCTCCATCTCGAGCAGGCCCATCGGCGTCGCGATCATGCCGGGCGAGACGGAGACGATGCGGGCGCCGCGTTGGCCCCACGCCGGGGCGCTGCGCGCCACCAGCGCGCGCACGGCGCGCTTGGCGAATGCGTAGGCGCCGGACGAGCTGGCGACGGGGGCGCCCGGCAGGGCGGCGAGGCGCTCGAGCAGATCGGGCGCGAGCGGCTCCGCCATCAGCGCCGCGACGGCCGGATCGTCGGGCACGAGGTGACCCGCGACCGACGCGATGCAAACGGCGACGCTGCCCGGCCCGACGAACGGGAACGCGGCCTCCAGCACGCGCGCCGTCCCGACCAGGTCGACCGCGATGATCTTCTGCCAGTCCGCCATCACGGGAGAGAGCCCGGCCGTGTGCACGAGCGCGCCGAGCGGCGGGCCGTCGCGCAGGGCTCGCGTGATCGCGCCGATCGCGCTCTCGCTCGCGAGGTCGCAGGCGAAGCCCCGTGCGTCGATCCCCTCTCGCGCCAGCTCGCGCGTTGCAACGTCGAGCGCCGATGCGTCGACGTCCGTCAGCAGGATCGCGTCGCCGTCCGCGGCCATGCGCCGCGCGCACGCGAGCCCCATGCCTCCGGCGCCTCCTGTGACGAGAACGAGGCGCCTCAAGGCAGGGCGAACCAGTTGTAGGGGCTCGCGAACGCGACGCGATTCACGGCGATCTCCGAGACGGTTGCGAAGAGCAGGATGGCACCGAGTAGCGCGAAGCGCGGCGCGTCGCCGCGCACGCGCGCGAGGCAGGCGTCGAGCCCGTAGACGTAGAGCAGTGCGAACGGGATCAGCGCGCCGCTGAGGTAGCGGCCCGACGAGAAGAACGGATGCGCGCGCGAGGGATAGGGGCAGTTGCCGAAGTCGAACGCGAGCGAGAGGAGTGCGAGGAAGGCGAGCGACGCGACGAAGCACGCGAGCGCGAGCGCGAGCGGCCCGCGCTCCGGCGTCGGCCCTCGCGGGTTCGGCCGCAGCCGCAGCACCGCTGCGACGAGGAAGAGCGACGAGGTCGCCCAGTAGAGCAGGTCGGCCGAGCGCCAGGCGAGTCGCTGCGCGTGCCAGACGAGCTCGCCACGCCACTGGCTCACCGAGATCTCCCACCAGAAGAGGAAGAGTCCCGACGGCGTGAAGATCGGATGCGGCCACCACGCGCCGATCGGCTTGCGCGTCCAACCCATCGCCGCGGCCTGCGCCGCCGAGCCGGTGAAGTCGCCGAGCACGATCTCGTTGCGGAGGAGCCACGCGCCGAAGGGCAGCGCTGCGCAGGAGACGAGCGCCGCCAGGGCGGGCAGCGCATCTCGGAGGCTCCCGGCCGACCTGCGCCGCAGGGCGTCGACGGCGAGCGCGGCCCCTGCCACGGCGAGGAGCGGCGCATTCGTGGTCTTCGTCAGTGCGGTCGCGGCCAGCGCCAGTCCGGTCAGCGCGGCCGCCGTGACACCCGGGCGTGCCGCGCGCACGAAGTGTACGAGCCCGAGGAACGCCAGGCCGAAGACGAGCGGTGAGAGCACGTCGCTCTGGATCGAGTGGAACGCGTCCTGCGGCAGCAGCGCGATCAGCGCGGGCACGGCGAGGCGTGCGAAGCGCTGAGCGGGAAAGACCTGACGCGCCACCGCATACGCGATCCCGACGAGCCCCGCGGCCAGAGGCGCGTCGAGGAAGCGGAGCCAGTAGAGCTGCCAGCCGGGATCGGGCGAGAGGGCCTGCCCCGCCCGCAGCCAGGCTGCGGCCAGCGCGTAGTAGAGCGGGAGCGCGAGCGACTGGTGGTTCGTGCGCGTCTCCCAGCGCGCAGCCCGCCGCTCGAGCGTCGCCTCCGCCTGCGCCGCGGGCTGCTTCCAGAGCGGTGTGGGCAACCCCTCCGGCATCTGCTCCATCGGCACGAAGAACTCGGGCGAGTTGTAGCCGGCGATCACGCGCGCGACGCGCGGGTCGAAGCGCACGAGCTCGCGCGGGGGACCCTGCTGCGCGTACGCGAACACGGTGTCGAAGTGCGCCTCTTCGTCGACGTTGCCGAAGAACGGAAAGGCCGCGGCGTACACGAGGACCCGTATGGCCGCGGCGGCGCACAGGAGCCCCACCGCGCGTCGCTCCCCGGTCACGCGCTGAGGCTAGGCCGACGCGGTCTCGAGTCGCAATGCGCCGTCGCCGGCGCGCGCCATGCCGATGCGGTCCTGCGGGTGGAAGCCGAGATCGCGCTCCGCGCGGCGAGTGTCGAGCGTGAAGCCGTAGCGGAGATGCGGACCGTCGAGCGCGGCATCGAACGACTGCCCGGCGAGTCGCGCGCCCGTCGACGCCAGCGAGAGCAGGGGACCCGGCAACGGCCACGTCGCGCGACCGGTCCAGCGCGCCAGCAGGGAGAGTGGCAGCGCCTCGCTACCCGCGATGTTGTAGATACCGGGGCCACGCGCGTGGACCGCGCACTGGATCGCGCGCGCGACGTCCTTGTCGGAGATCAGCGCGCAGATCGGGTCGAAGCCTGCCGGGCGCGCGCGACGTCCCGAGCGGCCCGAGAGCGTCGGGTGCAGATACACGTAGCCGCCCGCTGCCACGACCGTCGGCGCGCGCAGCAGCACCACGCGCAGGCGGTCGTTGTGCACCTCGCCGTGCAAGAGCATGTCGCAGTCGATCCACGAGCGGATCTCCGGCGGCACGTCGGGGTCGAGGTCGAGCTCGGACTCCTCGTCGAGGCGGTTGACGTTGCCAGGCGCGAGCTTGTAGACGAAGGCGCTGCCGATCGCGACGAGGTTCTCGACCGCAGGCGATTCGAGGCAGTGCTGGAGCAGCTGACGCGTCTCGGCCGTCCGCTCGGCGATGCCGGCCATCAGCGGCGCCTGCTCGGACGCCGCCGCGCCGTGGCGCGGCACGTGCACGACGGTGTCGATCTCGGCCGCGCGGAAGGCGCTCGAGTGGAAGAGGTCCGTCACGGGACGGTGGCGCGCGAGATCGACGCGTGCGTAGGTGACGCGCGGCGCGCCCTCGGCCAGGAAACGGTCGAACGAGCGCGGCGGCGGGCCGTCGCCGACGGCGAAGATCGCGGCGACGCGCGCGTCGTGATAGAGCGTCTTGACCGTGCGCCGCCCGATCGGCTCGTCGGCGTGCGTGACGAGCACGCGCCGCATCATCGCTTCCGGTCGATCAGCCGCTGCACCGCGCGGCGCACCTGGTTCGCCAGGTAGCGCACGAGCCGCGTGTCCTCGGCGCCCTCGGGCCCGAAGCGCTCGTGGAAGTGCAGCGGCTCGCCGTACACGATGCGGTAGCGGACGGGGTAGGGCAGCAGTCCCAGCGGCCCGAGCCACGGGAAGGTCGGCGTGATCGGCGCGACGGGCAGCCCGAGCCAGCGCGCCAGCGTCTTCACGTTGTAGAGCACCGGCGCCTGGTCGTCGCTGCCGACGACGGCCATCGGAACGATCGGCGCCTTCGAGCGCAGCGCCTGCTCGATGAAGCCGACGCGGAAGGGCTGGAGCCGGTAGCGCTGCGCGATCGTCTTGCGGACGCCTTCGATGCCTTCCGGGTACACCAGCACGAGCTGCCCGTCGTCGAGCAGCTCGGTGAAGTTCTCGCGCGTGCCGATCACCTGGCCGCAGCGCGCGTAGAAGACGTTGACCCAGGGGATCGTTCCGGCCCACCGGTCGACGATCGCGCGCGCGAGCCGCGGCGGATCGCTGTGTAGCGCGACGTCGATGACGGTCATGGCTCCGTCGAAGGGCAGGAGCCCCGCGTGGTTCGAGACCAGCACGGCCGGACCCGTCTCCGGCACGTTCGCGTGCCCCTCGCTCTGCACGCGGAACCAGCCGCGGTAGAGCGCATGGAAGAACGGGAAGGCGCGGCGGATCACGTCGGGCGAGAAGCCGAAACGGTCGTACGGTCCCTCGGCCTCCACGAGGTGCGAGAAGGCGGCGAGCACGCGCCGGGCGTCTTCACCGAGGAAGTGGTCGACGAAGCCCTGCGGCTCCGGCAGCTCGATCTCGCCGAGCGTCGGCAACACGGGAGTGCGGCGCTTCAGGGCCGGACGCGGACGCGCGACCGGCGCCGGCTGCGGCTCGCGCTTCAGCGCGGTGAGCGGCGCCTTCGGCGTCGCGCGGCGCGGTTGTGCGTTGCGCCAGGCGCGATCGAGCAACTCGAGGCGCGCCGCGAGCGGATCGGGGCCCGGGAGCTCCGCGAAGGGATCACTGCCGAGTGCGGGCCCGTGCTCGCCGGCGGGCGTGTCGGCGAGCACCGCCTCGGTGTCCCACACACGCGTCTCGATCGGATCCGGCTCGCTCACGCCGTCTCCTCCCAGGCGGGGATGCGCCCGCGCTGCTCGAGCTCCTCGGCGAGCTCCGCCATCACCTTCGCGCCGCGATCGCGCGGCGCGTACTCGAAGATCGAGAGCCCGCGCGACTGCGCCTCGTCGATGCGGACGTGGTAGCCGACGACGCTGTGCGCGATCTCCTTGGGGAAGCGCTCCTGGAGGCGCTGCAGGATCTCGTGCGCGAGGCGCGTGCGGCGGTAGAACGTCGGGACCACCATGCTGATGCGGAGCCGCGGGTGGTCGTAGCGCTCGCGCACCGTCTGGAGCGTGCGCACCAGCTCGGCGCAGCCGTCGAGCGCGAGGAAGGTGAGGGGCACGGGGATCACCACCTCGTCGGCCGCGCGCAGCACGTTCAGGGTCAGCGGGCCGAACGAGGGCGGCGCGTCGAAGAGCACCAGCTCGTAGCGGTCGAGATCGCGGCTCGCCTCGAGCGCGGCGCACAGGCGCCCGGAGGGATCGAGGTCTTCGCCATCCTGCCAGGCCGGGAACAGGCCGAGCGACTTGTTGGCGACGATCACATCGAACGCGGGAATGCGGGTGCGCACGATCGGCAGCACGCTGCTCGGGCGATCGCTCCGCCGCGGCCCGCGGTCGAGCGAGGCGTCGCCGAGCGCACCGTCGAGCAGCAGGTCGATCGCGCTGCGCGCCGGCTCACGCCGATCGATGCCGAGCACCTTCGCGAGCTGCCCCTGCGGGTCCATGTCGATCGCGAGCACGCGGCGTCCGCGCTGACCCGCGAGGTACGCGCCGACGTTCGCAACGAGGGTGGTCTTTGCGCTGCCACCCTTTTCGTTGATGAACGCTATCCGGCGCGGAGCGAGCATCCCTTCACCCCCTGGTGGGCGCTCATCCGATTGGCGAGAGGGGCCGCTGCAGCCTGAGAGAATCCGCGGCAGCAAAGTAGCCGTCCGTGCTGATACGGAAGGGCTCGACGCGTAGTCTCTACTCCTGCGTCACCGCACTGTCAACGAATCACCGTGCGGAGGAGCAGGATTGAACGGCGTTTGTCAGCCGCCCTTGGCCGTCTTCACCGCGGCGGTCAGCGCCGGCACGACCTCGAAGAGATCGCCGACCACGCCGAGATTCGCGACCTCGAAGATCGGAGCATCGGGATCCTTGTTGATCGCGATGATGTAGTTCGAGGTCTTCATGCCGACGAGGTGCTGGATGGCGCCCGAGATGCCACACGCGATGTAGAGCTTGGGGCTCACGACCTGACCCGATGACCCCACCTGGTACTCGTGAGGCAGCCAGCCCGCGTCGACGACGGGGCGCGATGCGCCCATCGCGCCGCCCAGGGCGTCCGCGAGCGGCTTGATCACCTCGGGGAACTTCGCCGGATCGCCGACACCGCGGCCGCCCGACACGATGATGTCGGCCTTCGTCAGGTCGACGCCTTTCGCCTCGCTCTGCTTGATGCCGACGAAGCGGCTCTTCTGCCCCGCCGGGTCGAGCGAGACCGCCAGCTTCTCGACGGAGCCCGCGGCCTGGCCCGTGAAGGGTGCAATGGCACCCGGCTGCACCGAGGCGACGACCTTCTCGCCCGTCGCGCGGATCGTGGCGTCGAGCTTGCCGTTGAAGACGCGGCGCTTGAGCACGAGCCCGTTGCCGTCGGCGGCGATCTGGAAGCAGTCGCTGACGAAGCCCGCATCCAGCGCGGCCGCGAGACGGGGAGCGACGTCCCAGCCCGAGGGCGTGTTCGAGATCAGGATCAGATCGGCGCCCGACGCGGCGACCGCCGCCTTGATGGCGACGAGCGCGGTCTCGGCGTTGTACTGCGCGAGCGCGGCGTGCTCGGCGGCGTAGACCTTGCCGCCGCCCCGCTTCGCGAACTCTTCGGCCAGCGCGCCGATCGACGCGCCCATCACGACGCTGGCGACGCTGCGCCCGCTGGCACCCGCGAGGCTCTGCGCGAACGAGGCCAGCTCGTAGCTGGCCTCGCGAATCTTGCCGCCCTGGATCTCCGCGACGATGAGGATGCTGCCCACGTTCTACCTCGCGAGCTCCTTAGAGGAGCCCGAGCTCCTTGATCTTGCCCACCAGCCCCTTGACGACTTCGTCCGTCGAGCCCTTCAGGATCTCGGCGCGATCGCCCTTCGGCGGCGGAGCCAGCTTCTCGACCTTCACGCGTGCCGCGCCCGCACCGACCTTGCCCGAGAGTCCCAGATCGGCGGCGGTCTTCACGTCGAGCGGCTTCTTCTTCGCGGCCATGATGCCCTTGAGCGACGCGTAGCGGACCTGGTTGATGCCGGTCTGCACGGCGACGAGGCACGGGACCTTCAGCTCCTGCACCTCGTGCGCGCCGCCCTCGATCTCGCGATCCACGGTGACGTTGCCGCCCGAGCGCTCGATCTTCAGCGCGGCGGTGGTGTGAGGCACACCGACGAGCTCCGCCAGCATCGGCGGGACGGCGGAGAAGTTGCCGTCGTCCGACATGAGTCCCATCAGGATCAGGTCGGGGTTCTCGGCCTTCGCGATGGCGGCGAGGACGCGCGCGATGCCGAGCGCGTCGGAGCCCTGGACCTCGGCGTCCTTCACGTGGACGGCGCGGTCGGCGCCCATGCCGAGCGCGGTGCGCAGCGCTTGGGTCACGCGCTCCGGACCGATCGACGCCACCACCACCTCGGCTTCGCCGGCATCCTTGATGCGCAGCGCTTCCTCGAGGGCGTATGTGTCGTAGCTGTTGATCTCGAACTTGATGCCGTCTTCCTTGATCCAGGTACCGGCGGCATCGATGTCGAGGCGGGCGTCCTGATGCGGGACCTGCTTCAGGCACACCATGATCTTCATGGGGGGTCTCCGGAGATCGGTGGTAGGGAGCCGCGACCGGACGGCCGCGGCGAGTGAAGGGGGCGAACACTAGGCGACCCCTCCCTCGATTTCAACCCGGCCGCCGGGGGAAAAGCGGCGTCGATCCGAAGCGTTACGGCCGGTGCGCGAACTGCGCTGTCCGCCGTTGGCGACACCGCGCGTGCGCCCTCGGCGACACCACGCGCGGGCGGCGGTAAGCTGCCCGCGCCTTCAGTACCCGAGCGCCGCGCCCCGCTCGAACCCGGCGCGCCTACACGGAGGTCGGTCGGCCCATGCATCGTCCGTTCGCGACGTTCCTCTCGCTCCTCACCGCCATCGCCTGCTTCGCGCTTCCGGCAGCGGCGCAGGACAAGCGGCCGAGCGAGATTCCCTACGAGACCCCGGGCGAGATCCCGCAGCTCTCGCCGAAGTACAAGCAGAGCGATCACGAGGTCGTCCTGATCACCGACAACGCGCTGAACCCGCGCCTTGTGACCGTGAACGAGGGGCAGCTCGTCGCGTGGATCAGCTACTCGGCGGCCCCGTCCGTCGTGGTGTTCGAGCGCGAGATCGCGCGCGCGATGGTGTGCCACAGCCTGGTCAACTTCTCGATCCAGGACGACGAGCTGAAGTCGTCGCCGATCCACGCGGGCGAGTTCGCGAGCTTCTGCCAGCTCAAGCCCGGTCGGTACAAGTACAAGGTGGTCCGCCCCGAGACGCCGACGAGCGGTGGAGACGCCGCGCGCAAGCTCGAGGGCGAGATCGTGGTGGGCAACCCGTGATCTGATTTCCGCTCGCTTCGCTCGCTGCGCGCGGCGGTGGGGGCGGTGGTGGATCGCGAACGGAGCCCTGCCGCCGCTTGCGGCGACCCGCGCGCCTGCGGCGCGCTTCGCCGTGCTCGAGCGAATCCCTGGTCCGCCGTTCCAGCGAACAGCGCGCCCGACGGGCGCCAAGCCCGTCGGCCTCACCGAGATCGCTACGCCCCCATGAACATCAAAAACTGTTCGAGGCCCGTGACGCGCATGAAGGGATTCGTGCGCTTCTCGTCGCCGATGGTTCCCGAGGGCATCGACGAGTAGAGGTGACCCGGGTAGAGCAGGGTGTCGTCCGGCAGCCGCTTCAGCTTCTCGTTCAGGCTCCGGTACATCTCCTCGGGATCGCTACCCGGAAGATCGACGCGGCCGCAGCTTCCGAGGAAGAGCGTGTCGCCGGAGACGAGGCGGCCCGGCTGACCCGCCTCCTCGACGAGGAAGCACTGCGAGCCCGGCGTGTGCCCGGGCGTGTGGAGCAGCCGGACGTGTACGGGGCCGAGCTCGATCACGTCGCCGCTCGACTTCGACACGAGGTCGGAGCTCGACGCGCCCGTGATGCGCCGCGTGCCCTCGGCCTCGTGCTCGTTCACGTAGACAGGCATCGGCGCGCGCTCGAGCAGGCGCGCCACGCCCTCGATCTCCATGCCGAAGATCGAGCCGCCGACGTGATCCTGGTGGTAGTGCGTCACGAGCGCGCCGGTCACCCGCATGCCGTCGCGCTCCGCGCGATCGAGCAGCGCGTCGACGCTCCAGGCCGGATCGACGACCAGCGCCTCGCGCGTCGAGAGGCTTCCGATCAGATAGGCGAAGTTCGCCATCTGCCCGACGGGAACCTGCGCGAAGTAGAGGTCGCTTCGAGCGCTCACGCGTTATCCCCTAGCACCTTCTGGATCCACTCGTCGAGCGCGGCGCTGATCTCGTCGCGCACCTCGTCGCTCGTGCGCGGCGCCTTCTTCGGCGTGGCGAAGTTGCGGTCCGCCTCCTGACCGATGTAGAGCGCGCTCGGCGCTCCGACGCGCGTCAAGGTCTTCCGCAGCACGTCGAGATCGCAGGTGCGGTCGCGGCTGCCTTGCAGAAAGAGCACCGGATTGACGATGCGAAAGAGCTGATCGGGCTGAAGCTTGTCGGGGCGACCCTGCGGATGCAGCGGATACGACATCAGGAACAGGCCATCGACCCGCAGGCGCGTGCTCGCGAGGTCGAGCGCGACCTGGCCGCCGAGACCTTTGCCACCGAGGAAGAGATGGGCGGGCGCCGCCGTCGGATCGCGACCGAGCGCGCCGAGCGCGGCGCGGAGCGTCCTGCGCATGACGTTGATGGAGTCGGGACGGCTCTTGCGCGCTTCTGCAAAGGGGAAGTTGAAGCGCAGGGTGAGGTAGCGGCGCTCCGTCAGCTGGCGGTGGACGTGCGCGACCGCCGGGTCGTTCATGTCCCCCGTCTTGTCGTGCGCCAGCAGCACCGAGACGCGCGACCCGGTGGGCCACCATCGGGGAATGCCGAGAACCGCCGATACCTCTTCCAGTCCGTGAACCGGGTCGGGAAGACGGATCTTGATCTCTTCGAAGCGCGCTGAAGGCTCGACCACCAGGTCCCCTGGGGCACGAAGGGGCCTACTTATACCACGCCGTAGCAGCACCGCTTGGTCCTGACCAGCCACACCCGGTACTCTGCTCGGCCTAAACCCTAGGAATCGCGGTGGAAAAGGTCCTGATCACCGGTATCGCAGGCGGCCAGGGACGACTCCTGGCCCGGCGCCTCCGGGAGAGATACGAGGTTTGTGGCGTCGATCGGATGCCGTGGGAAGGCGCCCCTCGGGGTATCCAGGTCCACCTCGTCGACATCCGCAAGAAGAAGTTCGAGGACGTGATCCGCACGGAGCAGCCGAGTGCGATCGTCCACATGGGCTTCATCCGCCATTTCCGCACGAGTCCGCGCGAGCGCTACGACGTCAACGTCCGCGGCACGAAGCAGCTGCTCGACCACTGCGTGGCGCACGGCGTCAAGAACCTGGTCGTGTTCTCGAGCAGCTACGTCTACGGCGCGTTCCCCGAGAACCCCTTCTACATGGACGAGGACGCGCCGCTCTCCGCGAGCCGCTCGTATCCGGAGATCCGCGACCTCGTCGAGGTCGACACGCTCGCAAGCGCCTTCCTCTGGCGCTACCCGCACATCCGCACGTGCGTACTGCGTCCCGTGAACGTGCTCGGGTACTACGTGCACTCGATGATCGGGCAGTACCTGCGCGAGCGGCGCGTGCCGACGGTGTTGGGCTTCGACCCCATGATGCAGTTCATCCACGAAGAGGACGTGAGTGACGCGATCGCGTTGGCACTCGAGCAAGGTCTCCAGGGTGTCTTCAACGTGGCGGGGCCGGGCGAGGTGCCCCTGCACACGGCGATCCGCGAGACGGGTGGCACGGCGCGCGCGATCCCGGAGATCATCATGCGCCCGCTCTTCGTGCAGCTCTTCCGCTTCGGCGTCATCCCCTATCCGCCGGGCGCGATCGACTACCTGAAGTACCCCGTCACGGTCTCGGGCGCGCGCTTCGCCGAGGCGACCCGCTTCCGTCCGCTCTTCGGCCTCGAAGAGATCTTCCACAGCGTGCGGCGCTGATGGCACGTCCCGGAGCTCGCAGCGCGCTCGCCGATCTGGCGGGTGCCCTGGTGCCGCTCTCCGCGCAGCGCCTCCAGCGGCGCGTGGCCGAGCGGCTCGAGCGCATTCCGAATCGGCTGAACGAGTTCGGCTTCGATCCCTATGGCCTCTCGCCCGAATGGATCCAGCGCCTCTCGCTGCCGGCCGTGCTGCTCTACGAGTACTACTTCCGCTGCAAGACCTATGGCATCGAGCACGTGCCGCCGGGACGCGTGCTGGTCGTCGCGAACCACGCGGGTCAGCTGCCCTTCGACGGCATGATGCTGGCGACCGCGCTGCTGCTCGAGGCCGAGCCGCCGCGTATCGCGCGCGGCATGGGCGAGTACTGGATCCCGCAGATCCCCGGCTTCAGCGTGCTGGCGGCGCGCGGCGGCACCCTCGTCGGCACGCCGGAGAACTGCACCCTGATGCTGAAGAACGGCGAGTGCGTGGCGGTGTTCCCGGAAGGCGTGCGCGGGATGAACAAGCTCTACAAGGATCGCTACGTGCTCCAGCGCTTCGGGCTCGGCTTCATGCGCCTCGCCCTCGAGACGGACACGCCGATCGTCCCCGTCGGCATCGTGGGGTCGGAGGAGCAGCAGCCGGGCTTCGCGAACCTGTCCGCGCTGGGCCGGCTGCTCGGCATGCCGGCCTTCCCCGTCACGCCGACCTTCCCGTGGCTCGGCCCGCTGGGGCTGCTGCCGCTGCCCGTCCGCTACCACCTCCACTTCGGCGAGCCCATGCGCTTCGAAGGCGACGCGGACGAGGACGACGCGGCCGTCGAACGGCGGGTCGAAGAGGTGCGCGCCGCCATCAGCGGGCTGCTGAAGCGGGGCCTCGCGGAGCGGAGCGGGGTGTTCCGCTAGAGATGCTTGCGACTAGCGACCTCGCGCGGGCGGCTGCTCGCGCACCGGTTCGCGGCGCTCGTCGTCGACCACCTCGTTGCCGCCTTCGAAGCCGGCATCTTCCGGTGTCCACACGCGGCCGCCGCCGAACTCTTCGCAGGCGTCGTCACAGGCATCTGCGTCGTCGTCCATCGACTGGACGATCATCCCGTCGTTGCAGAGGCACTTGGTGTTCGCGAGCGCGCCGAGCGGCAGCGCGAGGCTGGCGAGCGTGAAGAACACGAGCGCGAGGATGCGGATTTGAGGCATGGTGGGCTCCTTCCCACCCTGCGATCGGAAGGACACGGACCGCCCTTGAGGACTTCCCTGCGGCTCGCCGCGCCGTTGCTGGTGGGAATTGCGCTTGCCTGTGCGGGGGCGCCCGACGAGGAGCCGCCGGCGCCGGAAGCGGTGCCCATGGTGGCGCTCGTCTCGATCGGCGGCTTCGCGCCGCAAGCGATCGCAACGGGCGACGGTGCAAAGGCGCTGCTCCCGACCGTCGCACGCTTCGCCGCCCACGGTGCGCGCGCCTTCGAGGTGACGCCCGTGGTGCCGGCTGCGACGTATCCGGCGCACGCGACCCTCGTCACCGGTGTGTCGCCGGCGCAGCACGGCATCGCCGCGGACCGCCGCATTGGCGAGCACGGCGTGAGCGACGCCTGGTACAGCGCGGTGAGCGCGCTACGCGTTCCCGCGCTGTGGCACGTCGCCGGCGACGCCCAGCTGCTCGTCGCCTCGCTCGACTGGCCGACGACCCAAGGCGCCCCCATCTCGCTGCTCCTGCCGGACGTGCCGGGCACGCAAGCGGGGCAGACCTGGCTCGACCGACTCCGGGGTGCCGCGACGCCGACGGCGATGCTCGCGCTCGCGGAGAAGCATGGCGCTGCGGCGCCCGAGGCCGCGCAGCCGGGCGCCGCGCGCGACGCCGCGCTCGTCGACGTCGCATGCGAGCTCGTCGCCGCACCGCGCCGCCCTCGCCTCGTGCTGCTGCGCCTCTCGCAGGCTGCGCAGGCGCTCGAGGCGTACGGCCCCGGCTCCGATGAAGCGGATCGGGCCTTCGCCGGCGTCGACCGCGAGCTCGAGCGCTGGCTCCACTGCCTGCGCGATGCGGGGCAGATCGAGATCACGTCGGTCTTCGTCGTCGGCGATTTCGCGACGAGCGCCGTCCACACCGCGATCGCGCCCAACGTCGCGCTCGCCGCGGCGCGCCTGCTGGTTGCGCAGGGCGGCGCGATCGCGTCGTGGGAGGCGATCACGCGCTCGAACGGCGGCTCCGCATTCGTCTACGCGCGGGACGAGCGCCCCGCGCTGCGCGCACGCGAGGTGCTCGTGCGCGAGGCCGGCGCGGCGGGTGTCTTCCGCCTGCTCAGCGCTGACGAGATGCTGAAGGCGGGCGGCGATCCCGAGGCGTGGTTCGGGCTCGAGGCGTCGCCCGGCTACCTGTTCGACGACGCCGCGTCGGGCGAGCTGCTGCGCGCCGCGGCAGCGCGCGGAGCCGGCGGCTACGTTTCGCAAGGCCCGGCGCAGAGCCCGGGGTTCGCCGCGTGGGGGCGCGGAATCAGGCGGGGGATCCGCATACCGGTGATGCGCCAGACGGACGTCGCGCCGACGCTCGCGCGCCTGCTCGGGCTCTCGCTCGGCGAGACCGAGGGCCACGCGCTCGTCGGTCTCTTCGAAGTGGCGAAGCCGCTGCCGCAGCCGCCGGCAGGTGGAGTGCAATGACGCACGAGCGCCACGCGGCGCGCCTCGTGACCCTCTCCTTCGTGCTCCACGGAGGCGACGTGCTGCTGCTGCGGCACCGCGACACGAGCGACCGCTTCCCCGGGCG
>Ga0209382_10003460_pt1 | contig 21870 bp, 16 predicted proteins | sample SoiMetdeltSBSDD5_FD_187599 | JGI IMG/M metagenome (GOLD analysis project Ga0209382, IMG submission 187599) | Bulk soil microbial communities from a Populus tree surrounding site in Tennessee, USA - Soil MetaG P. deltoides SBSDD5 (SPAdes) (version 2) | ecosystem: Environmental > Terrestrial >...
GGTCATTTCGGTGGATGGTGTGTCCAGTCCAGAGAACTCGACTCCCATAATCGAGACGTCTCGATAGATGTTCCAGACCACGTTCCTCAGAGTCTCTGCGGGCAGGTGGCTACAGCGGCTTGCGGCGCCATTGATCGTGGCCTTCTCTCCTGGTCACGGCTTCAGGGGAGGCGACAACATGATCAACGCTGACGAAGAGTGCTGTAATAGCCGACCGGAAGCCGTCATCGTAAAGCCAGTGTTGAGAGAAGGTGAGATGGTCCACGTGATGCTTGTATTGAAAGATGTTTACATTCGGGCCACTTGGCAGTGTGGCCATGACATTGAAACTGGACTGGGGATCGTCTACCTTGCGGACATCCCAGTTCTCTTCCGCTAGCCACTGCCTGATCCGCTCATGCACTACGAGTGCTGCCGCGGTAACCACGGGGCTCTCGGGAGTCGTGGCCAGGTACGACAAGAGCTCCTTACCCCCAAGAACGGGCGGTAGTTCCCGGTCTCGTGGCTCTTCCTCGTCGTACATAGCGCCGAGCACGAGTGCATTGACAAGGTCCGGGCTATTTACAGCCAGAATCTCACGCACTCCGCGCAAAGCCTCAGCTTCCGATGGAAACGTCTCGACAAGCGCTCCGACTTCTGTGTCCCAAAGCTCCCAATGCATACCGATATCCTATCCCCTCATTGGATGAACGGCAACGATACGTGGCATGAAGTACGCTGGACTCACCCACACCGTGTGGTGTCCGTCGGTCTGCATCGTTCGGGCGACCTCAATTGCGCACTCGTCGTTGGGAATGTAGAGCTCCACGATAAATCGGTGAGGCATTCTGTTCCGAACAGCCGCCATCCGAACTAGTTCAAGCGTCAAGAAGCACGACACGCCTGCTGCAATGCGAAGCGTTTCCGCGTCGCGCTGCGAGGGGATGCGTCCTGCTGCAAGCCAGGATCTGAAGTCCTCGAGACGAGGATCCTCGTAGCGTATGGCGTGAAACAACGTCCATCCACTGCGCACACTCTCTTGTTCGTCACCTAGAGCCGGCGAGAAACCAGCCGCGCCAACACGCATCCGTCACCCTCCTCAATGGATCTGCTGCGACACCGCGGGCAAGTCTAGCGCAAGGATACCTTCCTTGCATATTTGCTCGCGGACGTACCTGTTGAGGCTGTACTCCCGGAGCCGGTACGGAACGTGCGCCTCTGAGCATGAGGCGGGTCGGGCAGAAAGCGCGGCCCGCTTTGCGCACCCGGCTACCCCGGAGGCGCCGGCTCAGCCACCACGAACGCCAGCTCCGGCGGGATGCGCCGACATACTCGGCGCTGTGCGTCGGATGGCAGCACGCTTCCTTGGAGCCAGCCGATGCACCTCGTCACCTTCCGCCTCAACGGCGACGAGCGCGCCCTCGCCGTCGAGCCGCGCCGCACGCTTCTCCATGCCCTGAGAGTGGACCTCAACCTGACCGGCACCAAGAAGGTCTGCGACATGGGCGATTGCGGCGCCTGCACCGTCTTGCTGGACGGCCGCGCCGTCTACGCCTGCCTGACCCTGGCCGTCGACTGCGAAGGCCGCGAGGTCACCACGATCGAGGGCCTCGCGCACGGCAGCGAACTGGACCCCGTCCAGCGGGCCTTTGTCGAGGCCGACGCCTACCAGTGCGGCTTCTGCACGCCGGGCCAGATCATGAGCGTTACCGCGCTCCTCGCCGAGCAGCGCGAGCCCAGCGAGGAGGAGATTCGCCGGGCCGTGAGCGGGAACCTCTGCCGCTGCGGGGCGTACCAGAACATCGTGAAGGCCGGGCAGCGCGCCGCCGAGCTGTACGCCGCCACGTCCAACTCTCCTGATGACGAAGCGCGAGTGAATGGCAAGCAGCCGGCCGGCATAGGCACTGGAGGACGGCGATGAGCATCCTTCACGTCGAGCGCCAGAGCTCCAAAGACGGCGAGGAGCAGTACACGGTCCAGGAGACGCCGATGGCGCCGGCCTGGGCGCCAGACGCCGGCCTGCGCGTCGTCGGGAAACCGATCCCCCGAGTGGAGGGGGATCTCAAAGTCACCGGGCGCGCTCAGTACGCCTACGACGTCCGGCTGCCCGGCCAGTTGTACGCCCGGGTGCTCAGAAGCCCCCATCCGCACGCCCGGATCACGTGGATCGACACCTCGAAGGCCGAGGCGCTGAACGGCGTGCGAGCCGTTCTCAGCCGCGCCAATGCGCCAGACGTCTCCTGGTTCCAGGACACCCACCTCTTCGAGGAGAGGGTGCGCTTCGTCGGCGAGGAGGTGGCGGCCGTGGCGGCTGACTCCGAGGAGATCGCCGACGACGCCTTGCGCCTGATCGAGGTCGAGTACGAGGTGCTGCCGTTCGTGGTGGACGCCGAGGCCGCGCTGGCGCCAGGCGCCCCGAAGCTCCACCAGGACGGCAACCTGGACGGCGAACCGAAGGAGTACGAGCGCGGCGACGTTCACGGCAGCTTCGGCCAGGCCGACGTCGTGATCGAGCAGACCTACGTCACCCAGGCGGCCCTCCACAACTGTCTGGAGCCGCACGGCTGCACCGCTACCTGGGAGGGCGATCGTCTGACGATCTGGGACTCCACGCAGTCGATCTTCGACGTGCGCCAGGAGGTCGCCACGCGGCTCGGGTTGCCGGAGCACCACGTTCGCGTGATCAAACAGTTCATGGGTGGCGGCTTCGGCAGCAAGCAGATAGCCTGGAAGCACACCGCTATCGCAGCGCTGCTCTCGAAGCAGTCCGGGCGCCCGGTGCAGTTGATGCTCGACCGCGAGGCTGAGAACCTGGCCGCTGGCAACCGCAATCCGACCCGCCAGCGTGTCCGGCTCGGCGCGAAGCGCGACGGCACGCTGGTATTCGTCGAGTGCGACGCCATCATGGCGGTCGGCGCTTTCATGGTCGGCGGCGAGGCCTCGGACGTGGACGGACCGTACCAGACGCTCTACCGCTGCCCGAACGTCAAGACCCGCCAGACGGCCGTCTATACCAACACCGGCCCAGCCGTGGCGTTCCGCGCGCCGGGCTACGTCGAAGGGGCGTTCGGGCTCGAATCGGCGATGGACGAGCTGGCGCGGGCTCTTGAGATCGACCCGATCGCCCTCCGCCTGAAGAACTACTCCCCGATCGATCAGCAGTCAGGGAAGCCGTACAGTTCGCCGGAGGGGCTGCGCCGCTGCTACGAGGCCGTCGTCGAGCGGTTTGGCTGGACGGACGCGCGCAAGCTCGATCCCCGGCCCGGCGAGCACCCGATCGCCGGCTCGAAGCGGCGCGGCATCGGCTTCGCGGCGCACGATTGGATCGGCGGAGCCGGCCATCCACCCGGCTACGCCTGGGTCAAGCTGAACGCCGACGGGACGGTCGACGTGGTCGCCGGTACCCACGACATCGGAACCGGCAGCCGGACCGGGCTGCTCCAGATCGCGGCCGAGGAGCTCGGGATGCCGTTCGAGAAGCTGGCGCTGCACCTTGGCGACACGGCGTACGGGCCGTACGCTCCGGTCAGCTCAGGCAGCGCGACCCAGGCCACAATCGGGCCAGCCATCCAGGCGGCAGCCCTGGACGCGAAGCGCCAGCTCTTCGAGGCCGCCGCGCCGATGCTCGAAGCGGCCCCCCACGACCTCGAGCTGCGCGACGGCGAGGTCCGGGTGAAGGGCCAGGCCGGGCGGAAGCTGGCAGTCTCGGAGGTGTTGGGGAAGATCCAGCCGCACATGATCCAGGGGCACGGATCGCGAGGCCCGAACCCCGAGGACAAGACGATCCACACCTTCGGCGCGCAGGCCGTGGAGGTGGAGGTCGACGTCGAGACCGGCGAGGTGACGATCGTGCGGGTCGTCGCCGCCCATGACTGCGGCCGGATCGTCAACCCGCTGATGGTGGACAGCCAGGTGGTCGGCGGCATCACGCAGGGCATCGGCTTCGCGCTGACCGAGGAGCGCCTGGTGGACCTGGGGCGCGGCGTCGTGGTGAACGCCAACCTCGAACACTACCTGGTGCCGACGATGCTGGACGTCCCAGAGATCGTCAACGTCCACGTGGACCTGCCGGACCCCATTGCCAACCCGACGGGGGCCAAGGGGATTGGCGAGCCGCCGCTGATCCCGACGGCGCCGGCCATTGCTAACGCCGTCTACGACGCGATCGGCGTGCGGATTCGCCAGACGCCGCTCAGCCGGCAGCGGGTGCTGAACGCGCTCGCCGAGCCGCGAACCAACGGCACCAGTCAGAACCGGGGAGGCCAGCGATGAGGACGTTCGAGTACGTGCGCGCCTCCACGCTCGACGAGGCGCCAGCGCTGGTCGACGGTGAGCACACGCCTGAGAACGGCACGCGGTTCCTGGCCGGTGGCACGGACCTGCTGACCTTGATGAAGGCGGACGTGGTCCAGCCGTCGCTGCTGGTGGACATCAAGCGGACCGAAGGGCTCCCGCGCGGCATCGAGGAGACGAAGGACGGCCTGACGCTCGGGGCGCTGGTGACGCTCGGCGAGATCGAGCGTCACCCGGGCATCGCCGAACGGTACCGGGCCTTGATGGAGGCCGTCAGCCTCGCCGCCACGCCCCAGCTCCGGAACATGGCGACGATCGGCGGGAACCTGTTGCAGCGTCCGCGCTGCTGGTACTACCGGAGCAGCCTGTTCCACTGCTGGCTGAAGGGCGGCGCCGAGTGCCATGCTCGCGACGGCGAGAACCAGCATCATGCTCTGTTCGGCGAGTCGCCGTGCGTGGCCGTGCATCCTTCGGACGCGGCCTCGGCGCTGATCGCCCTGGGGGCGACAGTGCGGCTGCGGGGAAGCGCCGGCGAGCGCACGCTCTCGGTAGAGGAGTTGTTCGCCGAGCCGACCGAGGAGCGCCGGACCGAGACGGTGATCCGTCCGGACGAGCTGCTGTTGGACGTCCGCCTGCCGGCTCTCGCCGGCGGTGCTCGAAGCACGTACCTGAAGGCGATGGACCGGAAGGTCTGGGCGTTCGCGCTGGTCGGCGTGGCCGCGATGCTCCGCCTGGAACACCGGAACGTTGCCGAGGCGCGGATCGTCCTGAGCGGCGTCGCGCCGATCCCCTGGCGTGCCCATGCCGCCGAACAGGAGCTGATCGGCCAGGACGTGACTCCTGAACGGATCGCCTGTGCCGCCGAGCGGGCGCTGGAGGGCGCCAGGCCGCTGGAGCACAACGGCTACAAGGTGCCGCTCGCGCAGAACCTGGTCCGCCGCGCCCTGACCGATCTCGCCGGCTGACCTTCCGACCGCCTTGGCAGGGGTTCTCAGGGAGTGTGAGCCTGGGTCCCTGGCCCAGGCTCACACATCCTGCTGTGTCCCGACCTGTGCTATGCTTCTGGCGTGGTCGGCGTAGCAGCACGCGGCAGTGGGCGAAGAAGGTGGGGGGTCACTCCTGCCAGGGAGCGGCGCGCCCTCGAAGTCGGCCGCGCGTTCGCCGAGATCATCCGCGACAACCCGGTCGTCCATGCGCTGTGGGTCACCGCGGATATCGAAGAGCCGGGCATCTACCTCTGGCTCCACACTGACCCGATGGATCTGACTGCGGAGTCGAGACTTCTCGGGCCCTCGATGGACCTGATCGAGGAGCGCTTCCCGGGCGAATACATCCTCGTCCTGCCGAAGCACGCGGATAATACCATCGGCGATCCGCGCATACCTCCCCGTCCAGATGCGGTCCAGATTCCACTGCGCTGACCGAGCGTGGATCCAAGGACTGTAGATCACCTCTGGGTTTCCGCGCGTAACCGCGATCTTGCAAGGGCGCTCCTCGACCCGACTCTCGCCGGACTTCAGCCCTCCCCGTGGGAGTGGGTCGCCGTTATCACGTTCTACGCGGCCGTTCACGCGGTAAATGCCTATCTCTGGGAGACGAGACGCTACGCGCCGAGCACCCACGGGGAACGATCGGCCGAGGTCCGCAACAACCCCTCTTTCAGCGCCTGCTGGCTCAGCTATCGGACTCTCAGTCGCGTCGGCTACTACGCTCGGTATGACGAGCGGTACTCGCTCACGGAGCGAGAGGCGAGCGAGTTGCTCGACGTGGACTTCCGAGCGGTCGAGGCGACGGTGATGCTGGCGCTCGGGCGGCCGGTCCCGGCCTGGTAGGACGCCATGCGGATCGGCGTCAACGGCTACTTCGTGCGCGAGCCCTGGACCGGCATGGGCAACCATCTCGCGTACCTCCTCCCGGCCCTTGATGCCCGTGAGGCCGGCGATGAGCGGTACAGCCTGCTCGTGCCGCGCTTCCCAGATGACGAGCCGGCGCCAGGTCTGGACACGGGGGGTAGACCTGGACCGTCTCGGGCGACGATGACCGCGCTCGAGCCGCTGACGCGTCGCTTCTCCGCTGTGGAGGGGGGCGTCGGTCCGAAGCGGCTGCCGGTTCAGCTCGCCAAGCTCTGGTGGGAGCAGGCCGGCGTCGTGCTGGCCGGCCGACGTGCCCGGATCGACCTGCTCCACTCGCCGTACTGGACGAACCCGCTCTGGTCCCCCTGGCCCACCGTCGTCACGGTCCACGACGTGATCCAGCTCGTGCTGCCGGAGTACCGGGCGCTGGCGCGGCAGCGGTTCTACTTCGCGCTGGTCGCCCGGGCGCTGCGCAAGGCCACCGCCATCATCACCGTCAGCGAGTGCTCCCGCCGCGACCTCATCCGCACCGTGGGAGTGCCCGACGAGCGCGTCTTCGTCGTGGAGAACGCGATCCCCGAGAGCCTTCAGCCGGTCACGGACCAGGACCAGCTCGACGCGGTCCGGGCACGCTACGGCCTCGGCGAGCGGTTCGTGCTGTACCTCGGGGCGAACGACCTCCGCAAGAACCTGAACCGGCTGATCCGCGCGTACGCTGTCCTGCCTCGCTCGCTCCGCGACACCCATCAGCTCGTCGTCGCCGGGCGCCAGTGGCCGCACGACCATCCGCTCTACCCTGACCCGAGACTGGTCGTCCGGGAGCTGGGACTGGAGGACCGGGTCGTCTTCACCGGCGGCATCCCAGAAGCGGAGAAGGCGGCGCTGCTGAGCGCGGCCACGGTCTTCGCGTTCCCATCGCTCTACGAGGGGTTCGGGCTGCCGGTCCTGGAAGCGATGGCGTGCGGCACGCCGGTCCTGACCGCCAACGGCTCCTCGCTGCCCGAAGTCACCGGCGATGCCGCCGTCCTGGTCAATCCGGCGAGCGTCGAGGCGATCCGCGATGGCCTGGCGGAGCTGCTGGCATCGCCGGAGCGTCGCCAGGATCATGCTGCGCGCGGCGTCGAGCGGGCCAGCCGCTACCGCTGGTCTGCGGTCGCCGAGCGCACGGTCCAGGTGTACACATGGGCGGTGAGCCGGGGCGGTTGACAGGCGCGGGCGGGAGCGCTCACCATCTCGGACGCCGGAGTCATGACCGAGCAGCGATGAGGGGGGTGGGGAGGCCGTGGCCAGCGATGCCCTCGTCTGCCCGGTCCTCGTCGGCCGGGACGCCCCGTTCTCCAGGCTGCGCGCTCTCGCGGACGACATCACAGCCCGCGGCACCGGCCAGCCGACCGACAGTAGCCGGCGGATCGCGCTGATCGCCGGCGAGGCCGGCCTCGGCAAGTCGCGGCTCGTCGCCGAGGCGACCGCCTACGCGCGCTCGCGTGGCTTTCGGGTCCTGGCCGGCGCCTGCTTCCCCCAGGACCGCGCCTCACCCTTCGCGCCGATCGTCGATCTGCTGCGCGCCGCCCTGGACGGCCTCACGTCTGATGAGGTGACGGCGCTGGTCCGGCCGTTCGCCCGCGAGCTGGCGCCGCTGTTGCCGGACCTGGTGCCGGCCCGTGGCGCGGCCGGCCTGCCGATCGACGCGGATCTGGAACGGGACCGCCGCCGGCTGTTCGTGGCGCTGGCCCACTGCCTGCTTGGCGACCGAGATGACCTCACCCCCAGCCCCTCTCCGGCGCGGAGAGGGGAGCAGGAACGAACGGTCTCCCCCCTCTCCCGCGTCAGGGAGAGGGGGTTGGGGGGTGAGGGCCGTCCAGTCTGCCTCGTCGTCGAGGACCTCCACTGGTGTGACGAGATCAGCCTGGAGTTTCTCGCCTTCCTGGCGCGCGGCCAGGCCCGGCCGGCCAGCCGCCAGCCGCTGCTGATCCTGGCAACCTGCCGCGCCGAGGACGCCGAGTCGTCGCTCCGTGGCTGGATCGCCCAGCTCGACCGGGCCGGCCTCGCCGACGAGCTCGTCCTCGCACCGCTCACCCGTGACGAGACGCTCGAGCTGCTGACGGCGACGTTCGGCGGCGCGCAGTTCCCCGTCGGGCTGGTGGACGCGATCCACGAGCTGGCAGAGGGAAACCCGTTCAGGATCGAGGAGCTGATCGCGGCGCTGGTGGCGGCCGGCGATGCCGCGCCCGCCGAGCGCGGACTGAGAGAAGGCGGCCTCTGGCGCTGGAGCGCCCGACCCGTCCACGAGTGGCGGCTTCCGCGCAACCTCTATGAGGCGGTTCGCGAGCGGGTCGCCAGCATCGGCCCGGCCGCCCGCGAGCTGCTGACGCTCGCGGCCGTCGTCGGCCGGCGGTTCGACTTCGAGCTGCTCCAGCAGCTGGCCCAGGTAGACGAGCGTACGCTCCTGGTGCTGGTGAAAGAGCTGGTCGGTGCTCGGCTGGTCGTCGAAGAGTCCCCGGACACCTTCGTCTTTCGACACGCCCTGACTCGCCAGGCCGTCTACGGCGAGCTGCTGGCCCGTGAGCGCGTCGCACTGCATCGAACCGTCGCCGAGATGGCGGAACTGCTCTACGCCGAGACGCTCGATCAGCACGTGGACGACCTGGCCTACCATTTCTTCGAGGCCGGCGCCTGGCCCAAAGCGCTGGCGTACGCCCGCCGGGCGGCCGAGCGTGCCCAACGTCTGTACGCCCCGGGCGCGGCCGTCCAGCAGCTCAGCCGCGCCATCGAGGCGTGCCGCCGCCTGCCAGACTCGCCTCCGGACACCCTGGCAGCGCTGCTGCTGGAGCGGGGGCGGGCGCACGACACCACTGGGGACGCCGCCGCCGCCATCGCCGATGCCCGCATGGCGCTCGACTTCGCGCACCAGGCCGGCGACCGCCGCGCTGAGTGGCAGGCGTTGATCGACCTCGGCCTGTACTGGGCTGGCCGCGACTACGCTCGGGCCGGGCCGTGCTTCGACGCCGCGTTGGATCTCGCCCGGAGCCTCGGCGACCCGACCCTGGAGGCCCACAGCCTGAACCGTCTCGGGAACTGGCGGATCAACGCCGAGCAGCCGCGAGACGCCCTGCCTCTGCACCACGCGGCGCTCGCGATCTTCGAGCGACTCGGCGACCGGGCCGGCATCGCCGCGACCCTCGACCTGCTCGGTATGGCCGCCTACATTTGTGCCGATCTCGCCAGCAGCATGCGGTACTACGAGCGCGCGGCGGCGCTGATGGAGGAGTTGGACGATCGTCCGGGGCTGGCAACCTGCCTGGCGCTGCTGGCGAGCCGCGGCGGTAGCTATGAGCTCGGCTCGGCGACGACAGATGCCTCCGACTTCGCCGCTGCCCTCCGCGATGGCGAACGGGCCGTTGCGCTGGCCCGCGCGATCGGCTGGCCGGCCGGCGAGTCGTTCGCGCTGTCCCAGCACGCCAGCACGCTCGGCATGCGTGGCGAGTACGCCCGTGCGCTGGAGGTTGCCGATCGCGCGCGGGCCGTCGCCAGGAGCATTGATCACGTCCAGTGGGGGATCGCCGCCCATGCCATCCTCGGCGCGCTCGAGCTGGACCTGCTCAACTACGAGGGGGCCAGGACCGACTTCGAGCGCGCCCTGGAGCTGGCCCACCGCATTCGCTCCGAGTTCTGGGTTCAGGTGGTCGCCGGTGAGCTGGCCTGGACCCACACCCAGGCCGGCGCGCTGGACCATGCGGCGACCGTGCTGGGCGGACTCACGCAGGAGGGCGCCGTTCAGGAGGGCGCAATGAATTGCGCCCCTACAGGGTCAGACACGGTAGGGGCGCAATTCATTGCGCCCGATGGCCTCGCGCCCGATGGCCTCGCGCCCGATGGGGGTGAGGTCGACTTGCCCGTCCGCTCGCTGGGCGAGCGCTGGATCGCCTTCGCCCACGCGCACCTGGCCCTGGCCCGGAACGAACCGGCCCTGGCGCTCCGTCTCTTCGATCGGGTGACCGCCCCGAGTGTGGACGCCGGCCCGGACGCCCCGCCATCCTCGCTCACCCCACGGCCGGCCCTCGGCCGAGCGCGGGCGCTGGCTGCGCTCGGGCAGCACGCCGAGGCCGAGGCGCTGCTGCTCGGCGTCCGCGAGGTCGTCGAGCGGCAGGGGGCGCGCCCGCTGATCTGGCGCACTCGGATCGCGCTCGGCAACCTCTACGAGGCGACGGGTCGGCCGGGCGAAGCCCAGCATGAGTTCCTGGCCGCGCGCCAGGTCGTCGAGGCGCTGGCGGCCGGCCTGCCCGATCCTGCACTACGCGACGAGCTCATGCGTCGGGCGCTGGCGATGCTCCCGCGCAGCTACCGCCCGATCGTTCGCCAGCCGGCCAGTGCCAGCCGGCCCGGCGGCCTGACCGGCCGCGAGTGCGACGTGGCGACGATGATCGCCAGCGGGAAGACGAACCGCGAGATCGCCGAGGCGCTGGTGCTGGGCGAGCGCACCATCGAGACCCACGTCAGCAATATCCTGGGCAAGCTGGGCGTGACCTCCCGCCGCGAGATCGCCCGCTGGGCCGCCGAGCACCTCCCGAGCAGTTAGCTTCATCCCCCGATGGGCGCAATGAATTGCGCCCCTACCGGATCGGACGTCGTAGGGCGCAAGGCTTGCGCCCGCCGCGGTGAGGGGATCTCCGTACTCCGTTCCGCTCCGTCTCCGTACTGGCCCCCGATGTCTGTGTGCGCGAAGCGCGCGACACTGGTCATAGCAGCGGACGCCGCCGTTCCCAGGATGCGTCCGACACTACCCACGTGAGGACGGAACGATGGCGATGACGATCACCAGCCCCTGCGCGACGAAGCGACGCGACGCGCTGGTCGAGCGGCTCTTCGAGTCGGCGATCGGCATGCTCGACGTGATGTCGGTCTACGTTGGCGACCGGCTCGGGCTGTACCAGGTGCTCGCCGAGCGGAGCAGCCTGACCGCCCGACAGCTCGCCCAGGCGACCGGCACCAACGAGCGGTACATCCGCGAGTGGCTCGAACAGCAGGCCGCGACCGGCATCCTGGAGGCTGAAGAGGAGGCGGCACCCCACCTGCGCGACAGCGCCGAGGCGAGGCGGTTCAGCCTGCCGGCCGGCCACGCCGAGGTCCTGATCGATCGCGACAGCCTGAACTGCCTGGCCGGCCTGCTGCGCCTGGTCGTCGGGGTTGGCAAGCCGCTGCCGGCGCTGCTGGAGGCGTACAAGTCCGGCGCCGGCATCCCGTACCCGGACTTTGGGATGGACACCCGCGAGGGCATCGCCGAGATGAACCGCCCGATGTTCCTCAACCTGCTGGGTCAGGAGTGGCTGCCGGCGATCCCCGAGCTGCACGCGCGGCTCCAGGCGAACCCGCCCGCCCGAGTTCTGGACGCCGGCTGCGGCACCGGCTGGTCCAGCATCGCCATCGCCCGAGCGTACCCGAACGCCCTGGTCCACGGCTTCGACGCCGACGAGGCGTCCATCATGGCGGCTCGGGCCAACGCGGCGGCGGCCGGCCTCTCTGACCGGGTGACGTTCGCGGTCCGCGACGCCTCGCGACCCGGCATCGCCGGCCGCTTCGACCTGGTGACGGCCTTCGAGACGGTGCACGACATGGGGCGACCGGTGGCGGCTTTGGCCTGGATGCGCGAGCTGCTGGCCGATGGCGGCGTCGTGCTGGTGGCGGATGAGCGGGTCGGCGAGACGTTCAGCGCTCCCGGCGACGCGATCGAGCGGCTCAACTACGGCTTCAGCGCGCTCCACTGCCTCCCGGCGACGATGGCCGAGTCCGACGAGGCGGCCACCGGCACGGTGATGCGCCCGCCGACGCTGCGCCGCTACGCCCAGGAGGCCGGCTTCTCGGCCGTCGAGATCGCGCCGATCGAGCACGACTTCTGGCGGTTCTACCTCCTGCGCCCCTGACACCGGGGAAGCCCCACCCCCAGCCGGGGTGGGGCCTCTTAGCGAGGCGGGGTGGCTGCCTCCGCGCCGTTCGCGAGCTGGGCGATCTGGAGCGCCGCGAAGACGATCGGCCGGGGCGAGCCGTCCATCCGGAACATGCCCATCGTGTCCGTGCCGTCACGGGTGTCGTTGAGCTGCCACTTGAGGCCGCCGGCGAACCCGTCCTCGAGCAGCTGCATCCAGGTTGCGGATTCTTCGAGGGCGGCCACGTCCTCGCCGATCTCGGTGGCGCGGTGCCCGAACTCGCCCAGCAGGACCGGCTTGTCCGGGTACATCGCGCGGAGCGAGGTCAGTTGCCGCCGCTGATCGGCCTGGCCCTCCGGGCCGGGCGGGACGTAGCGGTGCAGCGAGATGACGTCCAGCAACCGGTTCGAGGGCAGCGCCGCGATCAGCGGATCGTGGTGGCCCATCGTGATGACCGCTTTCGGGTTGCCCTTGCGGATCGCCGCGATGCGCGGCTCCATCCAGACCTTGAAGGTCGCGTCGAGCGCCTCCAGGAACGGGCGCCAGCGGGCGGCCTCCGGCGAGGTGAAGAACTCCAGGTCAGATCGGCCCGTCTTCTTGGACCACTCCGTCGCCTCGAGCGAGAGCTTGTACGAGATGAGCCAGTTGTTGTGGTAGACGTACGCCTCGTCCTCGCTGAACCGCTCGGGGATCGCGAGAGGGCCGCGCTGGCCCTCGTCAGACGCCCGGAACGCCACGATGTAATGGTTCGCCGCCTGCTCGCCGTACCGCGCCAGCAGCGTCCGGCTCAGTAGGGGCGGCTTCTGATCGTTCGTGTACATCGCGGACTGGAGCAGCCAGAACGTCGGCTCGTTGCGCAGGTCGAACGCCAGGATCGTCTTCCGATTGGCGTACCGCGCGCTGATCGCGCCGTCGATCGCCGCCAGCCGGGTCACCCTCGGCTCGTCATAATCCCCGAGGGTGATGATGAGCCGCAGGCCGTGCTGATCCGCCAGGTTCATGACCGTGTCCAGCTTCGTCCAGTTGTCGTCGCGGATCTCGCGGAGGAGCTCGAGCTGGACGAAGATCCGGAGGGTGTTCAGGCCGGCCGCTGCCGCGCGGGCGAAGTCCTCGCTCACGAGCTGGGCGTCGAACAGGTCATCCGCCCACCAGGCCCAGTAGTCGCCGCGCCACGATCGGGCAGCCGGGCCTTGATAGCTTGCACCGATCAAGAAGGAAGGCCAGCCGGCCGGTTTCGCGGCGAACCCCTCCCTTGCCCCTCCCCTTGAGGGGAGGGGCAGGGGGAGGGGTTGCTCACTCGCGCTCCATGCGACCTTACTGCCCGGCCCGCCGGCGCTGATCGCGATCAGCGCGGCCATCACGATCAGCACCAGCGATCGTCCTGCCCTGGATGCCTTGCCCCTCAGCATACGTCACCGCCACGGCATGACTGATCGATCATGACGTCCCTCACCCCAGATCAAGCATACCGCGTAGGACGACGGGTTCCGTCAATAGTCGCGGACAGTGTTACCGACTGAACAGCACCGGGTAGTTCTTCCGGGCCAGCGCTCGGATCGGCACCTACCCAAACGGGCGGTTCCCTTGCGTTCCGTCACTCTCGTACGATGGGGGCCTTTTTCCAGTGAGCGCGGCCTTGCAACGCCGCGCAGGAAGCCTTCGTGCCCCTTCGTCTCCGCAACATCCTGCTCGCGGTCATGCTGGTGGCCGCGGCGCTCCCCGCGCCGATCGGCGTCGGGCCGTTTGCGCACGCGCCGGCCGCGCACGCGCAGGGCGGTTTGCCGGCGCTGCCCGCTGGCTGGCCGACCACGCTCCAGCTTGGACGGGCTGACAGTCCTGGCGGCGCCGCTTCGATGAAGGCGCAGGCGCCGTTCGGGTTCCGCTACCAGTACCTCGCCGGCGGGGTCCTCACCGGCGGCAACTGGTCCACCTGGAACGAGAATGGCCACTTCGCCACCTACTACATCCAGGACTCGGTCGCCCAGGGGATCACGCCGGTCTTCACCTACTACATGATCTATCAGTCGGCGCCCGGCGGCGGCAGCGAGTCGCAGGCGGTCCTCAGCAACCTGAACAACGCCACCACGATGCAGGCGTACTGGGCCAATCTGAAGCTGTTCTTCCAGCGGGCTGGCGCCTTCCCGAACAACAAGGTGGTCCTGCACGTCGAGCCGGACATGTGGGGGTACGTCCAGCATGTTGCCGTGAACGACAACGCCGCGAGCGTGCCCGCGAAGGTGGGCTCGGCCGGCCACTCCGAGCTGAACGGGCTGCCGGACAACGTGGCAGGGCTGGCCCAGGGCATCGTCCGGCTGCGGAACCAGTACGCGCCGAACGTGTTCCTGGGGTACCAGGTCTCGGTCTGGGGCACCGGCGTGGACATCTCGCTCAGCGACCCGTCAGACAGCCAGGTTGACGCGCTCGGCAACCGGGCCGGCGCCTTCTACACCTCGCTCGGGGCGGCCTTCGACGTGGCGTTCAGCGAGTTCAGCGACCGCGATTCCGCGTTCAAGCAGGCCCAGTGGGGTATGGGCCAGGAAGCCTGGTGGAACGCAGACGACTTCCGTCGCCACGCGCGCTTCATCTCCCGCTTCGTGGCCACCAGCGGCAAGCGGATGGTGATGTGGCAGATCCCGCTCGGCAACACGAGGATGCGGGCGATGAACAACACCTGGAACCATTACCAGGACAATCGGGTCGAGTGGCTGCTCGACGAGCCCGGCCGCACCCATCTGACGGAGTACGTCAACGCCGGCGTCATCGGGTTTCTGTTCGGGCGGGGCGCGGACGGCGTGACCTGTCCCTGCGATGCGCCGCATCCAAACAATCAGCCCCCCGACGGCGTCACTAACCCGCTGCCGATCAACGGCAACACCGTCAACTCGTACAGCGCGGACGACGACGGCGGCTTCTTCCAGAACCACGCCGCCGCCTACTACACCGCCGGCGCGATGAGCCTGCCGGCCGGGACGGCCCAGCCGCCCACGCCCACCCCACCCACGCCCTCGCCCAGCCCGGGCACGCCGACACCGACGCTGCCGGTCGTCTGCAGCCCGCGCCCGCCGGTCCAGGTGACCACTGCGCCAGCCGTCGGCGGCCTCCAGGTCACCGTCACGGCGACCGGCCAGAACAACACGCTCCAGGCGATCGAGATCAGCCAGACGCGGAACGCCCTGGTGGACGTCGGCGGGCAGGCCGGACGGACCGGGGCGTTTACTGTGACGCTGCCCGGGACCTCGGCCAGCACGTCGTTCACCGTACGGCGGCAGGGTTCCGGCGCGGCGACCGTCAGCCTGGCCGTGGTGGACCGCTGCGGGCGCTGGACCACGTTCGTGGGCGGCGGCCCCGGAGCGGCGTTCTAGGTGACAGGTCACAGGGGATAGGGATTTGCCCCCTGTTCCCTATAACCTGTCCCCTATCACCTTGTCCTGGGCGCGTGGGGCCGCGTCCGCGGGGGCCAGCGGCGGGATCGAGACGGTGAACGTCGATCCTGTGCCAACCTCGCTCATCACCGTGATCTGCCCGCCCACGCGCCGGATCGACTCCTGAACCAGCGCCAGCCCGAGGCCGGTCCCACGCTCCTGACGCGCCTCGGGGCGGCTCGAACGGAAGAAGCGCTGGAACAGCATCTTCTGCTCGTCGTTCGTCAGGCCGATCCCCGTGTCTGAGACGGCGACCTCCACGCTGTCGCCGCGCTGCTTCGCGGTGACCCGGACCGAGCCCCCGGCCAGCGTGTACTTGATCGCGTTCGAGAGCAGGTTGTCCACGATCCGCCGCACGATCAGCTCGTCGGTCAGGACCGGGCGCAGCTCTGGCTGGACCTCCAGCGTGATGGCGATCTGTTTCTCGCTGGCGCGTGGACGGGCCATCGCCACCACGAGCTGGAGGATCCGGTCCACGTGGATCGGGGCCGGCTGCAACTGCTCGACGCCGGACTCCATGCGGCGCAGGTCCAGCAGGTTGTTCACCAGCCGCAGCATGTAATCCCCGGAGGCGGCGATCCGCGAGATGAACTCGGCCTGGCGCTCGGTGTCCAGCGAGCCCGGAGCCGCGCCCAGCATCAGGCCCGTGTACCCGAGGATCGCCGTCAGCGGTGAGCGCAGCTCATGCCCGAGATCCGCGATCTGGGCATCGCGGTTGTCCTCGGCGATCTCACGGACGGCGGCGACGCCGACCTCGAACCCCTCCGGACTGTCCGTGAGCGAGGTGTAGCTGATGACCACCGAGCGTTCCTGCCCGTCCCGAGCGGTGAGCGTCGCCGCCTCGTGAACCGCCTTGCCGGTGCTGGCAGCCTTCATGAACGCTTCGTTGTGATCCACCGTCGTGCCGTCCAGGCGCTGCGCCAGGACGATCTCGTTGGCGGGCTGGCCGGCCGCCTGCTCCGGGTCCCAGCCGGTCAGCCGGCTGGCCGTGTCGTTGAGCCACTCCAGGGTCAGGTCCGGCCGCACCGCGAAGATCCCGTCTGGGACCTGCGAGACGATCGACTCGAGGCGCTGACGCTCGCCGGCCGCGCCGCGTCGCGCCGTCTCCGCTGAGAGGTAGAGCGCGATCAGGCCCAGCGCCACGACGAGCACGACCAGCAGCAGGGCGAACAGCGTGACGCCCCTCGTCGCCAGCACCTCGGCGAGGATGATGCCGGGGAACACCAGCAGCAGGTTGGCGAACAGGCTGGCGCCCGGCCGCGCCTGGGCCTCCCCGGCCAGGCCGCCGGTCGCCGCCAGCCGCGTGATCGCCTGTTCGCCGATCCAGACGCCGATCGCGAAGGCGACGCTGGCGACCACCGACTCTGGAACGATGCCTGAGAGTGGGAGCAAGCCAGCGGCGGCCCAGCCGAGCAGATCGCCGACGAAGACGCCGGCCAGGGCGGCGGCCCCGCCGAGGATCGTCGTCAAGGTGCCGACCCGGACGACGGAACTGGTGAGGAGGACGGCCGCCAGCGCCATCGTGCTGGTGACGGCCATGCCGCAGCTCAGCCAGGCCGGCAGGAGCACGGCCGGCAGGAGCGTGATGCTTCCGCCCGGCAACTGGACCGGCAGGCTGGCGAGGACCGCCCCGGCCGCCACGTACAGCAGCACGGTCGGCCAGCCGCATCCTGCCCCCGCCGCCTCGTCCACGACGAGCGCGGCCACCATTGCCAGGGCACCGAGCATGGTCAGCCCAAGGGGCCGGGCTGAGAGGAGGCGGGCGCGGCGTACGGCAAGCATGCTTCAAACGTTATCGCAAGCGCACCACCAGGATACCAGCCTGAACTGCATTCGAGAACCCGGGGAATACAATTCCTCAACCAGAGAGGTGTATCGTCATCTGCTCGTGGTCTCGGGGAGAGCTATCGCGATGCAGGATGCAGGCCGGGCGATGACCCGGGGAAGCCTCCCGATGCCGTGCCGCCAGCGCCAGCTCGTGGCCGCGTGCCCCCCTCGATCGTGATCGCGACCGAAGACCGGCTCGGCGCGCCCATCGCCGTGAGCTCGGGCCCGCGAATGACGGTTCGCGTCGAGCGCGAGGGGCGCCGGCAGAACGGCAACGGCAATGAGAACGACAATCGGAGCGTGCGGAGCAACGGCGGCGGGCGCACGGTGCAGACGACGGCCGCGTCAACTGGCGCGGCAGCAGCGGCAGTGCCGATCCAGCATGACGGCAGTGTCGGCGTGGCCGCGAGCGGGGCGGAAACGCCGGCGAAGGGCATCGTGACCCCGATCCCACAGAAGACGCCACGGCCGACGTTCGTCACCGCCCAGTCCGTGGAGTCAGGGCAGCCACGTACCTCCGCGATCCCCGCCCCGGTCGGCGTAAAGCCGCCTCCGGAGGAGTGAGCGCTCTGAGGCGGCCGGCTGAGGCCGGCCAACGTCGGCCGTACCTCGCCTGACGGTACCATGCCGCGTGTACGCACTGGAGGTGTGGCAATGGGGACCGCCGTGGACGAGCTGTGCGCCCTTTCGGCTGTGGAGGCCCGCCGCCGGATCGGCACGAAGGAGCTTTCGCCGGTCGAGCTGCTGGAGGCGTGCATCGCGAGGATCGAGCAGGTGAACCCGGCCGTCAACGCGGTCACGGCGACGGACTTCGGGCGGGCGCGCGAGGTGGCCCGCGCTGCCGAGGCTGCCGTGCTGGCCGGCGAGCCGCTGTCGCTGCTGCACGGCCTGCCGGTCGGGGTGAAAGACTTGCAGGACACGGCCGGTTTGCTGACGACGTACGGCTCGCCGATCTACCGCGACTACGTCCCGGCGGAGGACGAAGCGATGGTCGGCCGGGTGCGGGCGGCCGGGGGTGTGATCTTCTGCAAGACGAACACGCCGGAGTTTGGGGCTGGAGCGAACACCCGCAACCCGATCTGGGGCGCCACGGGCAACCCGTTCGATCCGATGCGGAACGTGGGCGGCTCCTCTGGCGGCTCGGCGGCGGCGCTGGCGACGGGGATGATGCCGCTGGCGACGGGCTCTGACACGGGTGGATCGCTGCGGATTCCGGCAGCGTACGCGGGCATCGTCGGGTTCCGACCATCGCCGGGGCTGGTGCCGACCAACGCGCGGCAGCTCGGCTGGTCGTCGATCTCGGTGCCGGGGCCGATGGCGCGGACGGTGGCGGACGTCTGCCTGCTGCTTGGAGCGCAGGCCGCCTTTGACAGCGACGATCCGTTCTCCGTGCCGATCGACGGCGCGTCGTTCGCCCGCCCGGAAGAGGTGGATCTCGGCAGCCTGCGCTGCGCGGTGAGCGCCGATCTCGGGTTCGCGCCGATCGACGCCGCGTACAAGGCGACGTTCGAGGCAAAGGTTGGCGCGTTCGGCGGCCTGTTTCGGAGCTGTGACCGCGAAGTTGCCCCGGACTTCGGCGAGGCCGACCGCTGTTTCGAGGTGATCCGGGCGGTCCAGTTCGTGGCCCGCCACCAGGAGACGTACGAGCGCGATCCGAGCCTGCTCGGCCCGAACGTGCGCGCGAACTACGAGCAGGGCGCCACGATGTCGTTGTCGGACTTCGCCTGGGCCCACGTGGAGCAGACGCGGATCTACCGGCGGGCGCAGCGCTTCTTCGAGGAGTACGACGTCTTGATCACGCCAACGGTGCCGATCACGCCGTTCCCCTGGGAGCAGTTGTACCTGGCGGAGATGAACGGCGAGCCGTTGCGGACCTACTTCCACTGGCTGGCGTTGACGTACGGAATCACGTTGACGGGCCACCCGGCCGTCTCGCTGCCGTGCGGCGTGGACGAGCAGGGGATGCCGTTCGGGCTCCAGATCGTCGGGCCGCACAAGCGAGACGCGTTCACGCTGGGGGTGGCCCACGCGCTGGAGCGGGCGTTAGCCAGGCATCCGGAGCTCTCGCGCCCGCTGCCTGACCTGGCCCGCCTCGGCGAGGAGACGCCCGCCCTCCGCTCGATCGTGACGCACCCTCCTGACAACTCTGGGGCATAAGCGTCCAAAGCCAGCCACTCGCGCGGTATTGGCAAGCGGCACCGCCCGTATGATGCGCGTTATGAGTACGAGACGTAAGTAATTCTCGGTGAGTAGCGTGGCGCCCTATTGCATGTGGGCGGTGCGCTCAGGCGCACGCCAGTCTGCACGGAGTGGGATTCGATGGACGATCCGAGCGATCCACGGGAGAGATCCTTCTTTCGGATCGTCAGAAGCAATCCGACGAGGGATAGAGACTTCAGGTCGAACGCCGCGCAAGGAAAACAGCCGCGAAATCCAACGCCTGAGGTCCTGCGGCGGTGGGATGGACTATCGGCGCTCACGACGTTCGAGGCGGCGCTGACGAACGCCCGGATCTTCCCGCGACTCGGGAGCTTCATCGCGGAGCTTCGCATTGCAGAAGGTGGCCCCATCACCTGGGAACCACATCCCGGACCGGACCAGGAGCATGTCACCTTGTGGGGAACTGTGGAGGCGTTCCAGAAGGCGGTCGTCGACGTTGTGCAGATCAGGTGATGTACACTTCTGGCATGGCCGTCTGGTACGAGCTCTGGGATGTCGATACCGGCAACATTGTCGGCACCTACACGAGCGAATCTGAGGCACTCGACGAAGTGCGGGAGCTGCTCGCCGTGAACGGTGCGAGCTACGCCGACGATCTGTCCCTTGGCCGCAAGCACGACGATGGTGGCGAGTTGATCGCCGAGGGCTACGAGCTGGCACGACGCGCTGAGACGGCGCACCAGGAGCGACGCACAGCGTAGCTCAGCTTGAGCCGCATGCGATGCTCGCGGCCGATGCCCGGGCTGCGTTAAACCGACTGGCAGCATGAACCGGCTCCTCTGAATTGCACGTCGCCCTCTACCGCTTCTGTCTTCCTGCCGCGGTGGGAGCACCACAAGCGTCCAAAGGCGCGCACTCGCGCGGCAAAGCCGCGCGGCAGGGCATGGTCGCGGTCCGTTATGAGTTTGGGACGTGCAGGCGTGCGGTTATGTCAACGATACTGACCGACGTACCGCCTTGCGCACGTTCTTCGGTTGGCACTGCCAAACGCTCCGACGCTTTGGAGATGCACCAGCATGAGACTGACCTGCCTGCCCGAGAAGCTGAATGAGGGGCTCGCCACTGTCGGGCGGGTCGTCGCCCCCAGGAGCACCCTGCCCGTCCTGGGAAACGTGCTGCTCGAAACCGATGGCGGCCAGCTCAAGCTGGCGGCGACCAACCTCGAACTGACGGTGATCTGTTGGGTCGGTGCGAAGGTTGAGGAGGAGGGGGCGATCACGCTGCCGGCCCGGCTGCTGGCGGACTACGTCGGGCTGCTCTCGGCCGGCGAGCCGCTCAACCTCGAGCTGAAAGCGAAGAAGGCGCACCTGAGCTGTGGCCGGTTCGAAGCGAACATCAGCGGGATCGACGCCGAGGAGTTCCCGGCGATCCCTTCCGTGAGCGGCGGTATCAGCCTGAAGATCCCGGCGCCGCGCCTGAAGGAGGCGATCGGCCAGGTCGTCTTCGCGGCGGCTCCCGACGACAGCCGTCCGGTCCTGGCCGGCGTGCAGATGTCGGTCAGCGCCGGGAAGCTGACGATGGCGGCGGCTGATGGGTTCCGGTTGGCGGTCCGCAAGGTCGATCTCGGAGGCGCTGACGTCCCGGATCTGACGATGATCGTGCCGGCCAAGGCGCTGACCGAGGTAGCGAGGGGGCTGCCGAACGACGAGGAGGTGGAGGTCGAGGTCGCGGTGACGGCCGATCAGAGCCAGGTGCTGTTCCGCTACCGGCTCGCGGAAGGCCGGGGGGCTGAGATCGTCTCGCGGCTGATCGAGGGGCAGTTCCCGGACTTTAACCGGATCATCCCGAGCTCGTCGAAGACGCGGGTGACGCTCCAGACGGCGGACTTCCTCCGTGCGACGAAGGCGGCGCAGGTCTTTGCACGAGACAACTCGATGATCGTGCGGCTGAACCTGGTGCCGGCCGAGGGCGGCGACGAAGCGCTGGGCCGGGTGACGGTCGCCGCGACCTCGGCGGAGATCGGCGACAACACCGGCGACGTCGACGCGAGCGTGGAGGGTGAGGCGATGCAGGTCGCCTTCAACGGCCGGTACCTTCGAGACGCGCTGGAGGCGCTCGACGCGCAGCAGGCGTTCCTGGAAGTGACCGGACCGGCGAGTCCCGGCTTGATCCGCCCCGCCAGCGGCCCGAACGGCTACATCCAGGTCATCATGCCGATGCATGTTGCTCGGTGATAAGCCGTCCGGGGCGTCGTTTGTCGTGACGGTCGCCCTGGTCTGATGCTCGAGGCCGAAGATTGACGATTTTCGCGCCTTCCGGGAGAACCGCGCCCTCGACGAGATGCTCGAACGGTGCGAGAAGATGAGCCACCTCTAAACCAAAGCCAGATACCGTTGGCGAATTCGCTGGCCGTGC
>Ga0209382_10003461_pt1 | contig 21869 bp, 14 predicted proteins | sample SoiMetdeltSBSDD5_FD_187599 | JGI IMG/M metagenome (GOLD analysis project Ga0209382, IMG submission 187599) | Bulk soil microbial communities from a Populus tree surrounding site in Tennessee, USA - Soil MetaG P. deltoides SBSDD5 (SPAdes) (version 2) | ecosystem: Environmental > Terrestrial >...
CGGCCTTCCCCGGCGCCACTGCCGCGGAGCGATTGTCCGCCGTCTTGAGCGACAGCCCACCTGCCATTGAGCGAGCAGGACTCCCCTCGGATATCAATGTGATCCTTGACCGCGCTTTTCAAAAGGATCCGCAAGAACGCTTCGCCAACGCCGGAAGTTTCCTCGCGGCGTTACAGGAGGCAAGCGGCGGCGAATGGCTGGATGAGTTACCGGACAGTGTTGTTGTTTTGGACCTCGTAAACTCCGGCGGCTCAACCGAAGATGATTGGATCGGCCGCGGCATTGCCGACACTGTCCATACCGATCTCAGCCGATCGTACGGAATCGAGGTCATGCGGCGGGAGCGCATGCTCGAATTACGAGCCGCAAGTGGTCGCTCATTGGGCCCTTCGGAAATGGCATTGGCTCTTGGGGCGCGCTGGGTTCTTTCCGGCGACTACCAGCGATCGGGCGATGAACTATTGGTCAACGTGTCGCTAATTGAAGCGTCGACCAGGAGAGTCGCCGTGACGCAACGTATCGAACGACGGCTGTCAGAACTGTTCGCGATTCAAAGCCAGATCATTGATGCCGTCACGCAAACTCTGAGACCGGCCTCACCCGTTCGCAAAGCGAAGGAGGCGCGGCCCTCGCTTTCGGCTTTCGAATGCTATGCTCGCGCGCAACAACTGTTCGATCGCCGCGATCGCGGCTCGATTGGGCAGGCCGGTGAGCTATTGATGCGGGCGGTGAAAATGGAGCCCACTTACGCTCCTGCCCTGGCGGCGCTGGCAGGTGTTCATGCGATCCGCTTCACCTATACTTCCGATGCGGCGAGTCTTGATAAAGCTATCGAATATGCCCAACAGGCAATCCGGCACGATCCGAACTCTGCTATCGCTTTCACCTGGCTCGGCTACGGTTTTGCGCGAAAGGTCGCCGTCCCGGAGGCGCGAGAAGCGTGGCGTCGCGCCCGGGAAGCTGACCCGTCAGGTTTTTATGCGTATTATTTTGATGTGCCTGTCGCAGCCTTCGTTGGCGCACCGGAAGAGGCGTTGTATCTGGCCCGCCGCGCGGTCGAACTCTCATCGAGGTCGGCATCGCCGTTGTGGGGCCTCGGCTGCCTTCACCTGACCCTGGGACAGTACGCGGAAGCAAAATGGTGCTTCCTGCGCTGTATCGATATTTGCGCTCGCGGAACCGGAGCTGAAGGTTCTCCTGGAGTGGAGGGTTGTCTCGGAGAGTGTTTGCGCCGGCTGCGGGAATTCGAGGATGCGAGGCGGTACTGCTTGCTTGGCGTGGAAAACGCAGAAAAAACCGATTATGTCTATCGCGACACCAACCGCGTGCTCGCGCTTGTTGCTCTGGGCCGCACCGCACTGGACGAAAACGATCTCGCGTGTGCGGAAGCCGCCTTCTCTCAAGCCATCGCACACATTCACGGACGCATCCGAACGCTCGCGGGCGGAACACTTCTCGTTCAAGCTCTGGCTGGATCAGCTCGCGCGCAACAAAAACCGGAGCGCTTCGACGAGGCCGTAACCCTCTTCGAGTCACGCCCTTCATACGACTTCTCATGGTATTGGCTGTGTACAGACGACGTCACTTGCCTGGATCTCGCCCGCGCCGCCCAGAGTTTGGGGCGACACCAGGCAGCCGCCGCATACATCGAGCGGGCGCGCTCGGCGGGGTCTCTCGAAGCGCAGAACTTTGCCGCCGGAGCTCATTTTGACCAGCCGTGATGTGGACCGCGACGTTTCAGGAAACGTCACACAGTTCCTGATTGATTGGAGTCAGGGCGATCCCGACGCGCTAGAGAATCTGATTCCGCTCGTTTATAACGAATTGCGGAGGCTGGCACGGTTCAAGTTGCTTCGGCTTGAACAGAATCCAACCATCGAACCCACGTCGCTTGTGCACGACGCCTATATAAGGTTGATCGACCAGAATCGCGTGAACTGGCAGAACCGCGCACATTTCTTTGCGATAGCTGCCGAAACAATGCGTCGTGTCCTGGTAGATCATGCACGTTCGCGCTTGCGAAAAAAACGTGGCGGCGATCAGAAGCATGTGACGATCGAAAGCGACGTGTTCTCCAGCGACGTCAAGGATTTCAATCTTCTCGCGCTCAACGACGCGCTCGATCGTCTCGCCGTCATCGACGAAAAACAGGCGCGCATCATCGAACTCCGATTCTTTGCGGGACTCTCCATTGATGACACCGCCTCGGTTCTAAAGATCTCTCCGAGAACTGTGAAGCGAGAGTGGACGATGGCGCGTGCGTGGCTATATCGCGAAATGAAGGGTTAGAATCCGATCGGACGCCGGCGAATATCAGGCGAAAGATCGAGGAACGCCTTATCAAAATCCTCCTGCGTAACGGCCGGAGCGTCGCCGGCAGAAGGATCCTCGAGTTGCCGCACCAGTGCATTGCGACCTGCAAGAGTGCACAATTGGTTGAGCGTGGCGCCACTGGTGCCGTCGGTTCGCACGGCCAGTTGCTCCAGATCGAGTAAGGTCGCGCACCTCATTTTCCTCGAAAACAATTCCAACATCGCGCGTCGGCCGGCAAGGTCAGGAAGAGGGATTTCGATCTTCTCGCCCAGACGTCCCGGCCGCAACAGTGCCTCGTCGAGTAACTCGGGCCTATTGGTCGCGCCGATAACGAAGATACGCGAGGATGAGTCCAAGCCATCCATTTGAGCAAGAAACATACTAACGACGGAGTTCCTCACACGATCGCCTCCGGCGTCGCTTTCCATCCGGCGATCTAAAATGGCGTCAATCTCATCGATGAAAATGATGGCCGGCACGCGCGCACGTGCTCGGTCGAAAAGCTCCTTTACGCGTTGCTCCGACTCACCGAGCCATTTTGAGAACACGTCGCTGGCGTTTATTGCGAAGAAAGATGCCTCGGTCTCCGACGCTAGTACTTGGGCCGCCGTCGTCTTTCCCGTACCGGGAGGGCCATAAAACAATATGCCGCTCGGAGGCGTAATACCGAGTTCCCGCACGATTTGGGGATTCTCGATCACGCGTTCGACGAGCTGGAGTTTTCGTTTGGTATCATCAGGCAGGATGAGATCGTCCCAACCGAGCTTTACTCCAGCGTGGCGGCTCGCCGCAACATGAGTCCGATACGCGGCGCGAAGATGTTCCTCACGGATGGGCTGGCCTGCTTCAAGCGCCGCCAATGCGGCCTCGTCGACTACGCTACGAATCTGTGCCGAGGAAAAGCCGTCGAGATCTTTGGCGAGTTCGGCAAGTCCCAGCCGCCGACCATGCGGCCTGCCTTTGATAAGAGTTCGCAGGATCGCCAACCGGGCGCGCAGGTCGGGATTGCCGATTCTGATTTTGTAATCGAAGCGTCCCTCGCGAATCACTGCCGGATCGAGATCGTCGAAACGGTTAGTAGCAGCGACGATCAACAATCCGAGCACTTCGCGATGCGCGTCCAGTTGCTGAAGTAATGCGTCGACCGTCTGCTGCTCCTGAAGCATCACCGCGTCCTGGCGCTTATGAACGATTGCGTCGAATTCATCGAAGAACAGAAGGCACGGCGTTTTCGTACGCGCTTCCTCAAAGATGCGTTGAATTGCTTCAGGCGCACCGCCCACGTATTTGGTCACGGCGCTTTCGAGAGGCACGTTCAGCAGGTTCAAACCGAACTCTTCGGCTATGGCTTGCGCGAACAACGTTTTGCCGCAACCTGGCGGGCCGTATAGGAGAATCCCATTTCGGATGACCCCATACCGCCGAGCATCCTCTTTCCTGATGTGAACCGTCTCCACGATGCGCCGAATTTGTGCCTTGAGATCACTCATCCCGCCGACGCGGGCGAAACCCATCGCAGCAGGACCGGTCGCAGGAGCAGGCCGCTCAACGGTGGACTCTTCGGCGGTAATCGTGGACGAATACAGCGCGCGGCGAAGCGCTCCATCCAGATAGACTCGTGTGAGCCTGCTCGCCCACATGGCGGTATCCGCTCTATTACGCTGAGTGGTTTCACGTTCAGTGCGAATGGTCGGTCCGCCCTCGACGGGCACGAACTCAATCCAACCCTGCCAACGTCGGGTGCCATCCCCCGCGATGCTTCCGCAGGCGCGCGCGCGGTACTCACCAGTGTCCTTCGCCGAGACAGGTTCGTTAAAGGTGACCAGGACCTCTCCCGTACTCGGTAAAGGCCTGTCGAGTTGCCGGGTCATACTCACTAGCTTCCTCCCGCAATTCCACTGCCGTACCAAAAACGCGGCTTTGTGCGCACTAAGGACCTGGAGGGTGCGGATTTTGGGAGAAATTCCTCGCCAGCAAGTTTCCCCTCCCTGGAGAACGTGTGAATGAATTGCCCGGACCCGCATTTCGCAAACCCGAAACACGCGGGCATAAAGCCCGCGGCTACGCGCGCAATCGATTCATTCTCCCAACGTAAATGCTCGCACAGGTCCGTAGCCGCGGGCTTTATGCCCGCGTGTTTCGGGTTTGCGAAATGTGGGCCCGGGCAATTCATTCACACGTTCTCACGCCGGCGCTGAGCAGCCCCCTCCAGGAGGGGAAAAATCACTCCGCCCGAAGCGCCTCCACGGGATTTACAGCCGTTGCCCGTCGTGCGGGAAGGTATGAGGCTGTCACGGCGGCCAAAATGAGTACCGCAGTTACAACAATGTAGGTGATCGGGTCGACTGGGTTGACTCGGAACAGCAGTGATGAAAGGAATCGGGTCAAAGCGGTCGCGGCAACCAACCCGAATGCGGCACCGATCGTGGTTAACAGCAATCCATCCCTCACGAACCGGCTTTTTACCTTGTGATGCTCTGCACCCAACGCAATTCGAATCCCGATCTCTCGAGTCCGTTGGGAAACCGAGTACGACATCACGCCATAAATCCCAATGAGTCCAAGCAACAACGACATCGCGCCGGCGATTGAGAACATGACCAGCGCAAATGACGTACGTGCCATCGACGCATCGTAGATGTCGGACAGCGTTCGCACCGATGCCAGCGGCAGGTTCGAATTCACGGCCCAAACTGCATTGCGGATCTCGTTGATCAGGCTTCCGCTGCCCGCGCGCGAAGTGCGGATCACGATGGTCGTGGTGCGGTTCACAAAGGTCGAATATTCCCAAAAGTCGGACATCATTGCCGGCCAGTACACGATGGCCGGCGCCTCTTGATCGGAACCGTCATCGTGGACGTCTTGCACGACTCCGACAATTTCACGCCATGGCGATTGACGGTTTTGTATCGCGACAGGATCTCGGACTCGCTTGCCGATTGCGGTGCTCGGTTCGCCCCATTGTTCGCGGGCAATCTTTTCACTGACAATGGCGACGGGCCGCTTCTCATAGAGGTCCCGCCACGAAAAGTCGCGTCCCACGATCAGGCGACTGCCGAGCGTCCGAAAGTAGTCCGGCCCGATGAATTTGAACTTACGAAGGGGTGGCATTTCGCCGTCCTTGTATATCCGGTCTTCAAAGAAGACTGGATTTGCTCCGCCATTCCCGTCGGTCGGTACGGAGTTCGCCATGGCGACTGAAGAGACGCCGGGTATCGCGGCTAACCCCTCCAGGATGTCGTTCTGCATCCGGACCACGCGCTCCGGTTCCTGTACTTGAGAACTCGGAATCGATATACGAAGTGTCTGAATTTCATTCGGCTGCGAAAAACCGGGGCTGACGCTCCTTAACGTGTGCAGGGTGCGGATCATCAAGCCGGAACTGATAAGTAAAATCAAAGCTAGCGCCATCTGGACGACAACGAGGGTATTGCGAGCGCGATGACGGTCCCGACTCGCCGTCAGCGATCTGGTTGCTCCACGAAGTCCTGACACAAGATGTGACCCGGCATACCTGATAACTGGAAAAAGACCGAAGAACAGACCGGACGCGGCAGATATTGCCAAGGTAAACAGCACCACGACCAAATCAATCGAAACACTCTCCAGCAGCGGAACACTCGTTGGTGCGAGGCGAATCAACAGTCGAACTCCGGCCCATGCGACGAGAATACCGAGCAACCCGCCAACGATAGCCAGAAAGAAACTTTCGAAAAGAAGCTCACGTGCAATGGCGCTACGTCGAGCGCCGAGGGCTGTTCTGATCGCGAATTCTTGTTGGCGGCCATCGGCACGCACCAGAAGCAGATTTGCAACGTTGGCCGATGCGATTAACAGAACGATCGAAATGGTCCCCAGCAGCAGCCATAAAACCGTGGAGATTTCTCCGACAATTTCTTGTTTCAGCAAACGCGCGTTGGGTCCAATCCGCCCATCCCTGAACATCTTTAAGCTGAAGCCGGGAGGTGGCGGAAAGCGGTCGAATTCCAGCGAAAGCATTCTGGCGAGATCGCGGTTGAGGGTGTCCAGAGTGACGCCGTCTTTCATTCTCGCAATTCCGGGGTAATTGAAAACTCCGAGCGTCGTTTTGCTTCGATCAAACTTGAGCGGCAGGATCAATTCGGGTTTACGATCGAGGAATCGAAAATCCCGCGGCATCACACCAATAATCTCTCTCGGTTTCCCCGAGACCTGGATCGTTTGTCCAATCACGGACGGAAGACCGCCGAATTTACGTTGCCAAAGCGCATACGTGAGGATCGCGGTATCGGGTCCCGTGGGCGAATCTTCGGTCGTTGTAAACCTTCGGCCGAGGGCCGGTTGAACGGCAAGCGCTTCCAATGTGCCATGTGTGACGAGGAGACTCTGCACCTGCTCCGGTTCAGCGCGCCCGGTAATGCTGACGGGTTGAATTGTCCAGACGCCGATGTCCTGGAAGGTTTGGCCTTCGTCTCGAAATGTGAAGTAGTCGGCCGCTGAGAGCTCCAGTTTTTCGATATTGAATCCAGGCGCTGTCAGCCAGACACTGACCAGTCGATCGGAATCCGCGTACGGCAAAGGCTTGATCAGAACCCCATTGATGACACTGAAAACGGCCGCGTTTGCACCAATCGCAACCGCGATCGTCATGAGCGTCACTGCCGTAAACATGGGCGCGCGCGCCAGTCTGCGAATTACCTGTTTAATCATCTCGGCAACTCCTGGGCAATTCCTACGCTGGAGAACACCAACGGGTTCCATTTTTGTCGAGCCAATCCGACGAATTTGGTGTCTTATACACAGATTGGAGTGGTCCACATGACGAACACCTGGAAGAACGCGTTTCGACTGGCTGCCCTTTTGTTCATGGCAGTCCCTCTGTTGTCGCAGACAGCTCAGACGACGAAGCCTTCGTTTGATGTGGTTTCAATAAAACCAAGTGAGCCGAACGCGATGGGAATGCGCGGCGGCGGCACCCGCGGAAACCGGTACACGATGACTGGGGCAAATCTACGAATGCTGTTGCAGCAAGGCTACCGGGAGGCGACGGACGGCCCAAGTCAGCTTCAGATAATTAACCCACCAAGTTGGATCGATGCGGACCGTTATGACATCCAGGCGACGGTCGACTGCAGCGGCGGAATCCTTGCCCGCGAACAAGTGCAGCTCATGATTCAGTCCATGCTGGAGGAGCGTTTTCAGTTGAAGGCGCACATAGAGACGCGCGAACTACCGATCTACAACCTCGTCGTTGCAAAGGACGGTCCCAAGATTAAGCCGTCGGAAGATCAAACGCTGCCGCGGCTCGGCAGCGGTCCGCCGCAGCCGTGCGGGCCTGCACCGGAGTTGCCGCCGGCTCCACCGCCGCCACCTCCTCCGCCTCCGCCGGGAGCAGGAGGAGCTTTCCCTCCCAACGTTAATCTGCCGAGGGGCGCGATGATGATGATGATGAGTCCCACCGGCATGATGCTTCAAGCGACCGGTGTCCCGCTGGCGAATCTTTTAGGGATGTTGTCACAACAGGTCGGGCGCCCAGTCGTGGATACGACGGATCTGAAAGGGTTGTTTGATTTCAGATTGCGGTTCAGTCCGGAAGGTCTCAACGTACCGCCGCTTCCGCCGGGTGCTCTGCCAGGTGCTCCCTTGGGAGGCGCGGCAGTTGGCGGAACCGGCCCAAACCCAACTGGTCCGGGCGCCACTGCTAGTGCGTCGGATCCAGTTCCATCGATATTCACAGCCATCCAGGAACTTGGCCTGAAGTTGGAGTCGGCAAAGGGTCCCGTGCGAGTACTGGTAATCGACTCGGTGCAAAAGCCAAAAGAAAACTGATTCGCACCGGCTAGCAAAGGCCAACAAGATTAATTGAACAAACGTTTCCTCCCAATGTAAGCTTCGCTCGAAAACGAATAAGTGGGTCAAAAGAACCCACTAACATTGGGGGAAATCTAAATGGATTGGAAGAAAGGCACATTCGTGTGCCTCCTCGTTGCAGTGTTTTCGGCGGCGAGCATGGCACAAACTCTCACAGGACGTATTCAAGGCACCGTCTCGGATGCACAAGGCGCCGTGATTCCAGGCGCCGAAATCAAAGTCGTCAACAAACTCAACGGCGCAACTTTCGACACGCTCTCTAATGAACTTGGGACTTGGGCGCTGCCGTCGATGCCAAGCGCCACTTACACAGTCACCGTCAGTCTTCCCGGATTCAAAACCGTCACGATCGACAACGTGAAAGTCGATGCCGGCGTTCCCGCAACGGTTAATGCCAAACTGGAAGTCGGCTCGGTCACGGAAACCGTGCAAGTGGAATCTGGAGCCGAAGTTCTCCAAACGGAGACAGCAACCATCAGCTCCGTCCTCGTCGGTCAGCAGCTTCATGAACTGCCGTTCACGAGCCGCAACCTGACCGAACTTATCGTCACGCAACCGGGAAGTGCAACGCCTGGTGTTGCACGCAGTACCTCGGTATACGGCCTGCCGCAAAGCGCGCTAAATGTGACGCTCGACGGCATCAATATTCAGGACAACGCGAACAAAACAAGCGATGGATTCTTCAACGCCATCTTCCCGCGCGCTGAAGCCATCGAGGAAATGACGATCACGAGCGCCGCTGCAGGCGCCGACAACAACGCCGAAGGTGCGCTCTCCATGAAGATGGTGACGCGCAGCGGATCCAACGAATGGCATGGCGGACTGTTCGAGCAGCATCGAAACGAATTGTTCAACTCGAACGCCTATTTCAACAAATTGAACAGCCAGCCGCGCGATCACATGGTGTTTAATCAATTCGGCGGACGGTTGGGCGGGCCGGTTCTGAAGGACAAATTGTTCTTCTTCGTGCACGCCGAAATCTTCCAACTTCCGCAGGGCTACACCGAACCTACGGGCACGGTATTAACCCCCGAAGCGGCTCAAGGCATTTTTCGATACCGCGACACATCAGGCGTCGTTCGTAGCGTCAACCTCTACCAACTGGCCGCCGCGAACGGGTTTCCCTCGACGCCGGATCCTTTAATAGCTGCTTCGCTGGCGAAGATTGCACAGCTGACAAACGGTGCACCCGGTCTGAAGAGCCGGATCGCGACGAATAGCGACTACAATCGGAATAACCTCGACTTCCAGAGCAAAGGCGGCAACTATCGGCGCTTCTATACGAGTCGGTGGGATTACAACGCCACGAACAAGCATCACGTCGAGTTCATCTGGAACTATCAAACCAACGTCCGCCGGCCCGATGGTGTCAACATCAATACCGCCAGTCCGGTTTATCCGGGTTCGGGTGCGGTACTTGGAGGAAACGAAAACGGAAATCAGGGCGGCATTGCCTTTTCGGCCGTAACCGCATTGCGCTCGACGTTGACGAATCGACTGGTCGGTGAATTCCGTTATGGTCTGACGGGCGGAAACGTCATCTTCAACAACGGTGTCAACCCGGGCGATTTTGATCAGTGGAGGGGATACGCTCCAACATTCACCTTCACAACGAACCCGTTCCGCACAACCGGCCAGACGCGCCGGAACACACCGCTGAAGCAAGGCAACACGAACTTCACGTATTCGATGACTTCACATCTCTTGAACTTCGGAATGAGCTTCACGCAGGTGAATGCCTGGAACACTTCGGTGAACGGGACTCAGATCGTTCCGACCGTCACCTTCAACGCCGCAACGGGCGACCCGATCATCACCGGCACTACGAATATGTTCACGGCCGCGAACTTCCCGGGAGCCAGCGCGACCGACATGCAGACGGCGGCGCCGCAGCTTTATGCGTTGCTGACCGGCCGCATTTCAGCAATCAATCGCAGTGTCGTGCTTGATGAAGACACGAAACTGTACGGTCCTTATCAACCGATCGTTCGCAATCGCCAGCGTGAGTTCGGATTCTACATTCAGGATTCATGGCGTGTGCGTCCAGGTTTCACATTCAACTACGGCGTGCGCTGGGCAAGACAGAATCCTCCGGTGAACTTGAACAGCGTGTACACACGTCCCGGCTACGAAGGGATCTGGGGAGTGTCCGGAGTGGGGAATCTGTATAAGCCCGGAGTCCTGGCGGGCGCGGCACCGGTGTTTAACGCAACCAAGGCGGGCGAAGCCGGGTTCAAAACCCGCAACAACGCGTCGCCGTCCCTCGGCCTGGCCTGGCAGATTCCGCACAAAGAAGGACTCTTCGGATGGATCGTCGGCGATGGCGCGGTCGTCCGGCTCGGTTACGCCATCAATACCATTCGCGAGGATGCCGGCACGTTCGCGGTCTGGGGAGGCAATCAGGGTCGCACTCTTTCGTTGAATGTCGATCCGACGAACTTTCCGGCCGTGTTTGGCACACCGGGTTCAGTCTTATTCCGTAACTCGGCCCTGCCGGCGCGTACGGCTCCAACCACTCCGTCGTTCCCTCTGGCCGTCGCGGCAACCAATAACGTTGCGGATTTCGATCCGAACTTGAAGACCGGCTACGTCCAGAGCTGGGATGTTGGATTCCAACGGCAAGTAACACGCGATACCGTTGTGGAATTCCGTTACGTGGGTAATCACGGGACCAGGCTGTGGAGAACGATCAATATTAATGAAGTGAACGTTTTCGAAAACGGCTTCCTTAATGAGTTCAAGGTCGCGCAGCAGAACCTGGCGGTCGCACGAGGCTGCACAACACCTGATCCGGTCTGCATGTCTGCGAATCGCAGCAGGTCGAATCAGTACGTCGGACTCGCCGGCCAACAGACGCTACCGATGATCTTTACCGCCCTGGCGTCCAACAATGATGCAACGAGCGCTCTCCAGATCGAGCAAGGCCAGGTCGGCGCGCTCGCCAACGCGATTGCGACGAACGCCACGCGCATGACCCGGCTGACTGGTGCGAATTATCCGGTCAACCTGTTCATGGTCAACCCCACGATTACCACTGGAAACGCGAACATCCAGACCAATGGCGGTGATAGCAACTACCACGGACTCCAGATGGAGTTGAAACGCCGCATGTCGAACGGTCTGCTGGTTCAAGGAAGTTATGTTTGGAGCCACTCGATTTCCAATCAATTCAATGCTGGAAATGGAGGCAGCTTCACGACTCTTCGCGATCCGGGAGCCGACAAGGGTCCATCGCCTTACGACATTCGTCACGCGATCAAGCTGAACTGGATTTACGAGCTTCCGGTCGGACCAGGAAGGCAGTTTCTCGCAAACGTGACGAATCCCATCGCTCGCAAGATCTTCGAAGGTTGGCAGCTCGCTTCTGTCACGCGAGTGCAATCCGGTTCAGCGATTCGCCTCACGAGCGGTCGCAACTCCTTCAACGACGGGGAATCAGGCGTGATTCTGCACAATCTTACGGCGAAGGAACTTCAAGACCTGGTGGAAATCCGGAAAGTCACATTGCCTGCCACCGCGAACAGCCCGGCGATCGGCGCGGTGTACTATCTGCCGCAGTCGCTCGTGGACAACACAAATGCTGCTTTCGAGGTGAATGGCAAAACGCTTGCGAACCTCGACCGTAACGCGCCGTACATCGGACCCTCCGATCAACCCGGTGTGATGGGACAACGAGTGTTCCTGTACGGTCCCTGGCAGCAGAAATGGGACTTCAGCCTGATTAAGAAGACCAAGATTTTCGAACGGTCCGATATCGAATTCCGCATGCAGGCACTCAATGCCTTCAACCGTACGAACTTCCTGCTGTTCTCGCCCGGCAACGGACTGACCACGACGTTGGGCGCGAATGGGAGCGCCTTCGGGCAAACCACCGGCGCCTACCGCGATCTTCAAAACACGAATGATCCAGGTGGACGGATTATCGAGTTCAGTTTGAGGTGGAACTTCTAGACCAACGCAGAGTTGTCCAAAATTGCGAAGTCATTCGGGCGAGGCCAGTCCCCTCCTTGCGAAGGAGGGGTGGCTGCGCCATAAGAAAAATGGACCCGTTCCTTAGCTGGCGCAGACGGGGTAGTTGTTTCAAGTCGCCGATTATCAAAACCGATCGGGCTAGATAAGCGGTGGGTTGAAACAACTACCCCGTCCGCTCCTTCGCGAAGGAGTATCCAGAGCTGTCCTGCTGGCCAGCGCCATAACAGTAAGGAACAGCGCCTGCCGAAAACAAAGGACTTACAGGCGCTGTTCCTTGAGAGGGGACTAGTGCTTACTCAACTTTTGATACTGATCGTGATCCTGCACTGGAAGTCGCGATCCGGGAACTGTAGGCTCGGTCTATGACCGCGCAGGGGCGCTCATAGAGCGCCCCTACAGCCGCTTTCAAAGTGACGGCTTCTTCTTCGCTGGCTTTTTCCGACTAGGTGCCTGTTTCTCAGGCTCTGGTTCCGTCTTCGGAGGCTCGGGAGTCGGTGGCTCTTCCGGATGCGATTTCTTCCACAGTTCTTCTTGCTTCTTCCGTTGCTGTTCCTCGCGCTGTTTGTCACCGTATGTTTTTGATTGCATAAAAAAAGTTTAGCACGCGGCCCGGGAAGCAATATAACGTCGACCGTTATATCGCAAAGAGATATAATCGCACGAACCAAAATGCGGGCTAAATACGCGGTCCTCCTAACTCTGTTCTGTACCGTACAGGTTTCGATGCCTCAGGCCGGGCCTTCGTTTGAAGTCATATCGATCAAGGCATCGAGACTTGGAGATCAGGTTGTACACGTACGTTGTCGCGGGGCAGACGGGGAGATGTGGCTCGGCATGGGGACGAGTTTCATACCTGGTGGCTACATTGCGCCGGGACTGGGAAGATGCATTCTTCAAGGTGTGACTCTGAGAATGATCGTTGGGGCGGCATTCGCGCTTCACGTGAACAAACCCATTGAGCTTGATCGTGGTGTCAGTGGGGGGCCGGGATGGGCGGACTCAGAACGATTCGACATCGAGGCAAAGTCGGAAGACCCGGCGCACACGACGAACGACCAACTCCAGTTGATGCTGCAGCGCATGCTGGTCGATCGTTTCAATCTGAAGTTTCATCACGAAAGTAAGCGCGGAAATGGCTACGCGCTCTCGGTCGCTGGAACGGTTTCGAAGCTGAAGGAGGCTTCTCTTTCCGAGCCGACCCGACTCATGGGCGGAAATCCTGCTGGAGGACTGTCGTCGTTTCAGGCGGCATCAATGTCCCAGTTCATCGATTTTCTCTCGGCAAGGCTCGATGCTGAGGTTGAGGACAAGACACTTCTAGCGGGCAAATATAACTTTACTCTCCACTGGCAGCCTGGAGTTGAAGACATCATGTGGTCTCGACTGCGAACCGAGACCACATCAACCGATCCCACCGCGCCTTCACTTTTTACAGCACTGCAGGATCAACTCGGATTGAAACTGAACCGGGCGACCGTTCAAATCGACACAATCGTCATCGATCACGTCGAAAGACCCACAACGCAACGTTAAGAAGAAACCGCCGTTTCTCTTAGTTACCCGCGATTGTTGTGGCCAGAGGTTTCCCTTTCTCCACAATGTATGTTGCGAGAATCTTGGCGAGACCGGATCCGGTGTTCTTGGCATTGTGAACCGCGCCGGCTGGAATGATGAACGCTTTGCCTGCGGTCAGGGACATCGGCGGTTTGCCGTCGATCTCAACCGTAACCGAGCCGTCCAGAACGTAACCGACTTCTTCGCCGGGATGTGTATGTCTTCCGGCGACAGCCCCTGGTTGTAATTCGGCGACTGCCGTTACGGCTTCACGGCCGGCAACAGAAAGATCCACCTGCTGCAACAAAGTTCGTTTAAACGCAGCGGGAGCCTGCGCCAAAAGCATGGACGCAATCAACAGAAGCACAGCAACTGTAGCAATTCGAAATTTCACGTTCATTCTCCTTCGCGGCGCAGTTTACCATCAAGCCTTCCCCGACATTAATTCGCATCACGTTGCGGTGCGATCTCGCCGCTGACCGAGCCATTTCATTTTCAAACGTGGTCGAATATACCAGATCCCCCACGAACGAATTGTGAATCGGCACCGATCTTCGCCGCTAAAAACCGCCATGAAGCTGCGGTCATCGAGCCATTCGATTCTGTTCAATAGGAACGAGGTATACATCCAACCGAGACGCCTGCAGGATAAGAGACGCATTTGCGAACTAATGAAGGAAAAGCTTGTGGTTTCCTCGTACGGACAATCATAGTCGGTGACGAGAACGAAGCCGTATGGTGTCTCGAACTGGTGAAGCAGCGAATAACCCGGCAATAGAATTCCCGTCGGCTCACCATCGGCAAAAAGGCGCGAGCGCACCGGCCATTTTTCGTACGGCCCTTCGTGTTGCTGAAGGTGAAATCGATTGATCAATTTCATACAACCGGAGCGATCATTATCGTCTCCGGTCAAGCCCACGGCCACAATTCGCACGAGCAAATTTCCCCTCCTGTCCGGGGCTGTTGCTCAGCGCCGGACAGGAGGGGCAGACGCGAGCGATTGTTTCTGATCGCGAGCGGCGGGGTGGTAGACAAAAACAAAGGCTCGCGTAGCGCTCCTTATTGACTCGGTGGTTGGTCTACCATCCCTCCTGTCCAGGAGGGGAATTGACTTACCGGCGAATCTCCCTCGCGATTACTCGCGTCACTCTCCTCGAATCACTGCAGTGGGATCAGCGCGTGTCGCACGAAGTGCGGGCAGCAGACTGCCGGACAGGGTCATCGCCAACGCGACGACAATCGTCACGCCCAGGCTGGCCGGATCGGAAGCGGAGACGCCGGCAAGCAGCGATTCCATCCAACGGCCAACGTAACGCGAGACGATCAATCCCGTGACGATCCCTATGCCGGTTAGCAGCACAGCTTCACGCAACACAACGGAAATGATGTCGCGCGGTTGAGCACCCAACGCGATGCGGAGACCAAATTCCGGTTTGCGCTGCCCAACGGCGAAGGAAAGCAGGCCATGAATTCCGAGGCCTGCAAGCAGAAGTGATAAAGTGGCGAACGCCACAACGAGCCGGAGCTGCATGGAACGCGGCGCCGTCTGCAAATCGACAATGTCTCGCAAGGTACGAACGGCCGAGATCGGCATTTCCGGATCGGCCTGTTGAATGACCGCGCGAACAGAAGCAACGAGCTGTGCCGGATCAATCGACGATCTCACCACCAGATCTTTCGGCGCGTAATACGTCGGCCCGTCCTCCAACTGCCGGTAGGCGAGATAAATCTGCGGTTCGCTGCGTCTTTCCAGCCCACGGAACCGAACGTCGCCGACGACACCGACTACGGTTCGATCCAGTTGCGCAAACGGATAGTTGTCAAACGCGAAGTTGAAGGTTTGGCCGATTGGATCTTGATTCGGCCAGTACCGTTGCGCAAACGATTCGCTCACAACTGCGACTTGAGAAGAATCGACGATATCGGAGTCACTGATATCGCGTCCCCGAGTCAAGCGTGTGCCGATAGTGTCGAAATATCCTGGAGAAACAAATCGTATTGCTCCGGTTTGCGGCGTACCGGTTTGACCCGGCACAGTGACGGGCCAGATTCCTCCGCCGCCTGTCATAGGAGCAAAGCTGATCATTCCGGCATTCGCTACGCCGGGCAAGGCACGCACTTTGGACAGGACTTCCTGATAGAACCTGTCGCGGTTCACGCCGCTTTGGTAACGCGGCGTCGGCAGCCAGGTTTGGATCGACAGTACGGAATCAGGTCGAAAGCCCGGATCGATCGCCTGCACCCGCCACAATGCACGGATCAGCAGTCCGGACGAGACAAGTAAAACGACCGATGCGGCCACTTCGGCAACAACGAGAATCGACCGCAACCGTTCGCGCCGGCCACCGACCCCGGAGCGTGAGCGTTCGCGCAAACCATCGTGATCCGCTCGGCCGCACATGCGAAGAGCGGGAAGCACGCCGAATGCGAGGCCGGTTCCCAGCGTCACCAGAAGCGCGAAACCCAACACGCGCTGGTCCAGCACGGTGACATCCGCCAGCGGCAGCCGTTGCGGCACAAGCTGTGCGAGGAGCGGCAAGGCAACGACAGCGATGACAATCCCAGCCACGCCGCCCGCGACTGAGAGCGACATACTCTCGGTCAGCAACTGGCGTACGAGACGCTCTCGTCCAGCGCCGATCGCGGCACGCACCGTCAACTCTTTGCTCCGGCCCATCGCTTTGGCGAGCAGAAGATTTGCCAGATTTGTGCAAGCAATGAGAAGGACACAGAGCGAGGCGCCGAAAAGGGTCCATAGAAGTGAACGCGTTTGTCTCGGTATGAGGTTTTCCTGCAACGGCTCGACTGTAGCGCGCAGCTTTGCATTCTCACGCGGATATTGCCTCTCCAACTGTTCCGTAATCAGGTTCATTTCGGCGCGTGCTTTCTCGAGGCTGACGCCGGCCTTCAGTCTGGCGATCGCGTAAAGGTAATAATTGTCGCGGATGAGACGCGCGGGTGCCGGAATAATGAGCGGACGCCAGAACTGCCCAGGTCGGGCGGGAAAGAAAAAATCCGGCGGCATCACACCAATGACTGTGTACTGATCGTCGTTGAACCGGATCTGTTTGCCCAGAATGTCCGAATTGCCGCCAAACGCCGACTGCCAGAAGGCGTGGCTCAAGATCACCGTTCGCGCCGCTTCCTCGCCCATGTCGTCTTCGCTGAACACACGGCCCAATGCCGGCTGAACGCGTAGGATTCCGAAAAACTCGGAAGTTACAGAAGTCCCTTCCAGACGTTGCGGTTGACCGTTACCGGCATACGTGACTGCGTCAGAACTATAGGCAGACATCAATTCGAACGAGGTACTGGACTTCTTCCAGTCATCGAAGTTGGGCGAAGAGATTTCGACTTGTGGATATGCGGGGGTCCGCTGCCACAGTTGCACGAGTCGATCGGGCTCGGGAAAAGGCAGAGGCCGCACCAGGACGTGATCGGTGATGGAAAAGGTCGCTGTGTTCGCGCCGATTCCCAAGCCGGTGATCAGAATAGCCGTCAGGGTGAAACCGGGCGCGCGAACCAGCGTTCGCCGTGTGTAACGCAGATCCTGCCGCAGGATGTCCCAATGCACTCGGGCAGCGTTGAAGAGCACGTCAACAAACTCCCGTACCCACAGGTAGAGAACTTCGACCGCGTTGGAAGCCAGCTGCCGCCGTTTTTGAAAAACGTGGGCCAGTTCGGCGCCGTATTCAGCACGAAACGACGACGGATAAAGGTAAAGCAGCAGAGAATGCAGCCGCATCATGGCCTTTCCGGGGCAATTCCCCTTGCGCGTGCGAGCCTGACCAGTTCCGAAAGCCGCCTTGCTTCGGCGCGCGCCACCGCGGTCCCGAATGGCGTGATGTCGTAGTACCGGCGGCGCTCATCATCGTCTTCGGGATCCGGGCGGCGCCTGCTTTCGACGATCAGTCCCTGCTCCTGCATTCGCTGGATCGATCGGTACAAGGTTCCGGCGCTCATCTGAAGTTCGCCGTTCGTTCGCGCAGCAATGTCCTGAATGATGGCGTAGCCGTGGCGGCTCTCGTCAGCCACCGCGATCAGGATGTGAAACGTTGCGGGCGGAAGAGGCAGCAGTTCATCGATATCGGATTGCGAAAATGTCATGCCCGACACACTATAGCCACTGTGGATATATTGTCAATGGCTATAGGCGGAAAGCAAATTATTTTCAAATCGCGATCAAAGGAAATTGCACAAATCCGCATTGCAGGTTGTAGATTCGAGATTCCAAGATTGCACGGGCGCGGATTTCGATGGTCCGCTATGCGTTGCATGGTGATAGTTGCGGAAGCCGTATTCCCCTCCTTCGCGAAGGAGGGGTGGACGCGACCTAACGAAATGCTGCGAAGCATCCTTTTGCGGAGCGGACGGGGTGGTTGTTTCAAGCTACCGATTGTCCAAACCGAACGATTTGAACAAGCGGTGGCTTGAAACAACCACCCCGTCTGCGCCGTTAAGGAACGGGACCATTTTCTTTATGGCGCAGCCACCCCTCCTTCGCGAAGGAGGGGACTACACAGCTGTTTAGAGAGGGCGTGCAATCTTGGAATCTCGAATCTACAACCTGCAATGCGGATTTGTGCAATTTCCTTTGATCGCGATTTTGAAAAATATCCCTAATCCCCGCTACGGCAGGATGGCGGTGATGTTGCGCTTCGGGACTTGCCCGACAGGAATTCGCGTGATTTCTTTCCGGGTTGCAATATCGATTGCTGAAACCGAATTCGATCCGGCGTTCGCAACGTAAATGCGTTTACTGTCCGGAGTGAAGGTCAGCCAGTCCGGATGGTCGCCTACGTGAACGCCTCCGAGCAGACTTAAATCCGGCATGGAATACACGTATACGGTGCTGTTCATTTTGCTGTTCACCCAAAGCGTCTTGCCATCGGGGGAAACACCAATTCCGTGAGCGGGCGAGCCCTGCAAACCTTCCGTGTGCCTTTCCGCAGGAGGAACATCCGGAAGCGTAATTCGTCCGACTTCCTTTCGCTGCACGAAGTCGACGATTCGGAAGCCGTGAAAATCGCTGATCTCGACAAACATTCGTTTGGTCGAGCCATCCGGACTCTTCTCGAATGCAATTGGCCGCACGCCATTGTCGAACTCCAACGACCATACCGGTTCTTCGGTGTTGGCATCGATGACGGTCAGCAAGCGGCCGACGATCGAACCGGCGACGATGTATTTGCCGTCCGGCGTGACATACGTGTTGTGAATGCCGCCTTTGGTCGGGATGCTCTTCTCCTTTTGCAGCGAACCGGTGTCGATGACGTCCACCGCCCCAGGCGCCGAAACAATTGAAACGTACACGCGGCGCCCATCGCGGCTGATCGCGATGTTATTCGGCCGGCCGCTCAGTGGGATTCTTTTTGTCACGGCGTAGGTCTTTCCATCCACGACGTCGAGCGTGTGCTCGGCTTCATTACTAAAGTAAAAACGTTTCCCGTCGGGAGCAGCGGCAGCGCCATGGTTCACTTCGATTCCCTTGATCTCGGCAGTGACCTTATTAGTGGCGGCGTCGATCAAATGGATGTTGTCTCCCGCAGCGTTTGTCTGAACGATGACAACCTTTTGTGCGTACGTCCCTGCCGGAAATCCGACAAGCAAAACAACGAGCATTGCCGCTGAAATCGATTTCATGGTGGATACCTCCGTTATTTACCGCGAACCCACGAGGCGAGCATCTGCCACTCACTATCGGTCTTCGATGTCCAAAATTTTCCGCCGGGATGAAAAGATACGCCTCCGGCCTCGGCTGCCAATGGCATCAACAGCAGACGGCTGGAATCCGGGTTTCCTAGCGTTACGAATCGCTTCACCGCTTCGAAATTACGCCGCGATTCTTCATCGTTCCATGTCGTGCTGCCCGCCGACAACGACTGCAACCGAAAGTTCGTACCTTGCGAATGGCAGACATAGCAACGCGCGTGGCCGGGCCGTTTGCTCAGGAATAACGGCTGCACTTTCGCTTTGAAGACTTCAAAATCCAGTGATGATGGTTCCTGTGTTTTTGTTTGGCCAAGCAGGAGACCAATTGTTGCAGCGGCGATTAGCGAGGCAGTGCGAATCATGTAAGTCCCCCAATGGGGCCGTTTATAACATGTGATGGGAACGAACTGTATTAAAATGAACGGCCATGGGTCTACTCATCAAACCTCGAGTCACGGGGGACACTGTTGTCATCGATCTGTTCGGCCGGCTGTGGATTCTCGACTCTCCGTTGCGAGACACCGTGCAAAGTCTGTTGGCCCAAGGTTGCAAATTCTTCGTGTTGAACCTTGAAGGTGTGGACTACATGGACAGTTCGGGGCTGGGCCAGCTCGTGACGATCTGGACATCCGCTCGGACGAAAGAAGGGAATCTGGGGTTGCTGAAGCCTAACGAAAAGGTTCTGCGTCTGTTGAAAATGACTCGGCTGCATGTCGTTATCGACATTTTTCAGGACGAAGAACGCGCCAAGCTGGCAATCCGCCGCGACAACGTCGCCTGACGATCAAGCGCGAAGGATCGGACGCGTCAGACAGGTCGGACCACCACTGCCGGTAAGGCAGATTTCACTGCCATCGAACTCGAATACCTGACACCTTGCCTCAACGAACCGTGAGCGCGTCACGGGATTGCCCGCAACCATGACCAATTGGCGTGGTGCGATCGCCAGGACATTACAGCCGAGCGTATCGTATTCCGAATCGGCAACATCGATAAGTTCGATTCCCCGGCTCACCAGCAGCTCATACATGGCAACCGGCAACATTCGCCGGTAAACCACTGCAAGATTCACATCGAGCATACTGATCAGCGACTGCAGGTGTAGCACTTCGGAAACACCGTTCCAATATGGCAGGTCAACACTGATGACCGTAACGCCAAAAGGACGCAGCAGTGCGGTTAGCGCTTCGATGCCAGGACCATTCGTCCGGAAGCTTCGACCGACGAGGAGCGTGTGACGATCAAGCCATAACGTATCGCCACCCTCGGCGGTTGCTTCGCCTTCGATGGTTCCAACGACCGGGACGTCCCATTTGGTTAAAGCATCGCGGAATGCGGGCCCCTCGCCGCGACGATCCGGCTTACCGGTCTGAAAGATGATCACGCCGCGATCCGTCGTCAACGCGGGATCATGTGTGTAAATGGAATCCAGGCCGGTCCGGTCATCGGCGTGAAGGTAAAGCACCTCAGCGCCGCACCGACTTATGCATTCAACGAATAGTTGATGATCGCGGATTGCGCGAGACAGGTCCGGAGGCCGCAGATAATGCAGCGGCCTCCACTGCCTTTCGATGGAATCCGTGGATTGAAAAGCCTGCTCAGGACGCTTCACGACGACGCGTCTGAGCGGCGTCACCATGCTTTGCGCCATCGACCTACCTGAACTGAGCCGTTTCGATCGCCTGCTTCAAGACATCAATCAGAGCCGGAGATCCCATGAAGAAGCCATCTGGATATCGGACGCCGGCCGAAATCATGTTTTTGTAGATCGGATCGGCCTGATACAGATTCAAGCTCATTCCGGCCAGATACTGCAGCCGCAAGTTCCGATCACGATTGATGTTCGCGTTCGCAAGCCAGCCCTGAAGATCCGTCGGCCGCCCGGCAAACGTTGCCAGAAGATCGAGGGCTGAATAGAAGCCGATTTCGCGCAGCGAACCGGCAACCTGTCCGTATTCCGGGCTGCTCAATCGGCGATTCATTCGATCGACATCGATCGGTTTGCCCTCGTTCTGACCAAACAAAACGACGTCATAACCAGAGCCTTGAATCGTGTTTGCGAAGACAGCGCCGTTTGGAAATGCCTCGAAGAACGTAGCGACTTCGCTTTTCACCGCTTCTTCGTTGCTCTCATAAAACTGAACGAACAATGTCACGACGCCACCGGGATTGAGGTGTTGCTTCACGAGTTCGAAGAACTCGCGCGTGTACAACATCGCCGCACCTTTTACCCATGGATCGAGAGGATCCGAGGTGATGCCATCGAACTTCTTTTTTGTGGTCAGCAGGAAATGACGTCCGTCATCGATGACGACTTTAACTTTCGGGTTTTTGATGACATTGAAATTGTGCTCACCGAAGTATTCGGACGCGACTTTTGGAACCAGCGGCTCGATCTCGACGATCGTTTCCTCTTCCAGCTTTGGTTCGATACTCACGGCACCGGCAGTGACGCCCGCGCCGCAGCC
>Ga0209382_10003462_pt1 | contig 21868 bp, 15 predicted proteins | sample SoiMetdeltSBSDD5_FD_187599 | JGI IMG/M metagenome (GOLD analysis project Ga0209382, IMG submission 187599) | Bulk soil microbial communities from a Populus tree surrounding site in Tennessee, USA - Soil MetaG P. deltoides SBSDD5 (SPAdes) (version 2) | ecosystem: Environmental > Terrestrial >...
CCGCGGCCAGGGCCCGACGAGCGGATGGATGCACCGATAGGCTCGTGAAGTCCACACGCGCGATCGAGACGTTGCGGGACTCGAATCCCACGTCAACGGCGTGCAGGTTGCGGAGCGTGACGGCGAACAGCACGCCACCAAACAACAGGAGCACCGAGCACGCGACCTGTGTCACCACGAGCACGCGACGCAGCATCGTGCCATCACGACCACCAGATGCGCCGCGCCCGTTGGCCTTGACGGTGTCAGCCGCCGACACGCGCGAGGCGCGCCAGGCGGGAACCAGGCCAAACGTCAGGCACGTGACGAACGCCAGGCCGAGCATGACCCCTAACAGCCGCCAGTCGAGCGGCAGGGTCAACGACAACTCGCGTCCGAGCTGCCCGACGAGAATACGGCTCGAGAACGCCGCCACGCCAACGCCGACGATCGCTCCGCCGAGCGCGAGCATCGCGTTCTCGACCATCAGTTGCCGCACCAGACGGAGCCAGGACCCGCCAACGGCCAATCGCACGGCGAACTCGCGTTCACGTGCGGAGGCTCGAGCGAGTACAAGATTCGCGAGATTGGTGCACGCCATCAACAGCACGATGCCCGTGGTCAGCTGCAGGATCAGGAGTGGATCGGCATAACGGGTTCTGACCGCGGAGACTCCCGTGGCACCGGGAACGGCCTGCAGCGTCAGGCTCAAATAGTCCTCGACGCGATCGCGTGGAAACTCCGCTGGAAGCGAGGCCTGGAAAAGACCCAGCGAGACCGCCTTCAGGCGTTCGTTGACGCTGTCGAGAGATTGCCCCGGCGCTGTACGTCCCATCACCGTGAGCCACCACATCGTTCTGCTGGTGAGCCAGCCAGCCTCACCGCCAAGCGAGGCCTGCGCGCAGATCGGAGCGGCGATATCGAACGCCCGCCCCACCTCGACGCCGAAAAACCCCGCTGGCGTGACGCCGATGACTTCCACCGGTCGGGCGTTGAGCGTGAGTGTGCGGCCGATCACTCCGGGATCTCCGCCGAGCTCTCGCTGCCAGAAACTGTGACTGAGGACCGCTGTGGGTACCCCACAGCTTGGCTGGTCGTCGTCTCTCGTCAGGAGCCGACCGAGATACGGGGCAACATCGAGCACGTTGAAGAAGTCGCCGCTGACGAGCAACGCCTTGGCCGGTCTGGCGCCGAGGCTCCGATCGAGGCGCACCTCGGTGTTCGACCACGCGAACACGCCCTGGAAGGCCGTCTGGTGATCGCGGAAGTGTTCCCAGAGCGGATAGGTCAGGACGGGATATGCCGACGATCGACGGCCAGTCCATCGCGCCATGTCGACCCATCGCGTCATGTCGGCCATCTGCACGATGGCGAGCTGGTCGGGCGAGTCCACTGGAAGTGGGCGCAGCCGTATGGCGTCGAGGAGCTGGTAGATAGCGGCGTTGGCACCAGTGCCCAGCGCCAGCGTGATCACGGCTACCGTTGTGAACGACGGCGTTCGCCGCAACGTCCGCAGCCCATGACGGACGTCGCGCATCACCTCTTCGACCCACGAGATGCCTCGCTGGTCGCGGAGCGCGTCGAGCGCCTGCAGCGCGCTGCCCGATCGCAACCGCGCCATGCGTTGCGCCTCGTGCAGAAGCTCACCGCGACGCTGCGCGTCCTCGGCTGCCAGATCGAGGTGGATGCGGAGCTCCTCTTCCAGATCGGCATCGCGCCGCCGCTGCAGCAGCATGCCGACGATGCGATGAGTCCACTCGCGAAGCAGACGCATGGGAAGAGCTCGCTCAGGCCTCGTCGCGCAGCAGCGCCTGCATGATCGTCGTCATCCGATCCCAGGCCTGCTTCTCTTTCGCCAGCTCGCGACGGCCGGCGGCGGTCAGCGCATAGAACCGCGCCTTGCGGTTGCTCTCGGTGGTGCCCCAGCTCCCCTTCACGAGCCCGCGTTGCTCGAGCCGCATCAGCCCGGGATACAGCGTCCCCATGTTCAGCTGCAGCGCTCCGGCCGACACCTGTTCGAGCCGCGCCGCGATCGCATAGCCGTGCTGCGGCCCCATCGTGTCGAGGGTTTGCAATACCATCAGGTCGAGCGTGCCTTGCAGCACGTCGGCTTTCGAAGGCTCTCTATTAGCCATGCCAATGGAGTATCACAGCGTTCATTTGGACGTCAAATGAAGAAGCGGTGTTCCGTGATCGGTGTCGCACCGGTGAGACCGGCCGAGTTCGTCATTTTCCGCATCAGCCACAAGACGGCCGATGCCAAGGGGTCCAGTTCCTGAAATGGGCCGATCACTGAAACGATGCGGGCCTCTTGCCATCGTCGTCGCGCTCTCGGCGCAGTCCAATCTCGCCCAGTCATCTGAATCGGGGCTTCCGGTCGAGGTCGCCGTCCCCTCCGCGCCGATCGCGGTGCGCGGCGCCGGCGCATCGCATCTGTTCTACGAACTGCATCTCACGAACTTCAGAAATGCCCCGATCGAATTGACGCGCGTCGTGGTACTGGCAGGCGACGATACCAGCGCCGTTCTCGCCAGCTACGCCGGCGAGGACATCACGAGTCGCCTGCTCCGGCCGGGTACGTCACCGACGTTGCCAGACAAGCAAGTGATTGCCGGTGGCATGCGCGCCATCCTGATGCTGCAGGTGACGCTCCCCGGCAATCGGCCCTTGCCGATGCAGCTCTCGCATCGACTCACCTTCTCGCCGACGATCCCCAATGCGGCGCCGGTGGAAGAGACGATGAACCTGCCGCGGGTATCGGTTGGCGGGCAGCGGCCGCTCGTCATCGAGCCGCCACTGCGCGGCGGCGACTGGCTCGCCGCAAATGGGCCTTCGAATACCTCGGTGCACAGACGGGCGCTACTGATCGTCGATGGCGTACCGCGCATCGCGCAGCGTCTCGCAATCGACTGGCTCAAGCTCGGTCCAGGCGGACGGTTGGCCCACGACGATCGTTCGCGCAACGAGAACTGGTTCGCATACGGGGAGGAAGTGTTGTCGATCGCCGACGGCACGGTCATCGCGACCAAGGATGGCATCCCGGAAAACGTGCCGATGACGGATAAGCGCGCGGTTCCCATCACGCTCGACACGCTTGGCGGCAACCTCGTCGTCCTGTACATCGGCAACGGGCGGTACGCCACATATGCGCACCTCATCCCGAAATCACTTCGCGTGTCGGCTGGGGCGAAGGTTCGCCGCGGTCAGGTGCTGGGACTGCTGGGCAATTCCGGAAACTCAGATGCGCCGCATCTCCACTTTCACATCCACGACGGCCCTTCCCCCTTCGGGTCAGAAGGCGTGCCATTCATCTTCGAGTCGATGCAGTTCCGCGGCAGCGTTGCGTCGCTCGACAAACTCATCGCTGATAGCCCTGGATCCCGCAGGGTGGCACGGTGGTGCGGACGCGGGAGATCCCGATGGAGAACGCGGTCATTCGATTCCCTTGAGCGACCTCGGCCCGTCCCAAGGACGGGCCCTACGTAATCTTCAACAGCTTCATCGCATTTCCGCCGAGGATCGCTTCCTTGTCGGCGTTGCTCAGGAACTTCGCGTTGAGCACGAAGTCGACGCCGACCGGCCAGTCGAATGGATAGTCGGTGCCGTAGAGGATCTGGCCCACGCCCGCTTCGGCGAGGAGATGGCGCAGCCCGTCTTCATGAAAAATCATCGTGTCGACGAGGAGTTCGCGACGGAAGTACTCGCTGGGCTTTTTCTTCAGCGCGCGGCAGTCGTCGCCGTTGCCGCCTGCGCGACCGCACAGCGCGTCGGATCGCCCACTATAGGACGCCAGGTATCCGCCGGCGTGCGCGGCGCAGATCCTCAGACCTGGAAACCGATCGAGCGTGCCTTCGAAGATCAGGTGTGAGAGGAACACCGTCGTCTCGAGCGGATTCCCGATCGTGTTGCCAAGCCCTCCTTTACCCTGGAGGCGCTGATTCTGTGTCGTCCCCTGTGCCGGCTGCGGATGCATGAACAACACGACGCCGAGTTCCTGCGCCTTGGCCCAGAACGGATCGAACTTACGATCGGAGAGTTCGATGCCCTCGACGCTGCCGCCAATCGCCGCGCCGCGCATGCCGAGCTTCCTGACCGCGTGATCGAGCTGCTCAGCCGCCAGTTCTGGATACTGCAGCGCGAGCGTGGCCATGCCGACGAAGCGATCCGGCTGCTTCGCGCAGTACTGCGAGATGCGCTCGTTCTGCAGCGCGACGAGGTCACGCGCCAGCGCCTTGTCGGCGTCGTAGCCCCAGGCGTTGACGTTGATCGCCTGGTAGTCGATCCCCTGCGCGTCCATATCGATCAGACGCTGCGGGTTGCCGAGTGACAGGGTCGCGAGCCCAAGGTTGCCTTTCGCCGCCTGCGCCAGCGGCGTGTTCTTGATCAACTCGGCGACTTCGGGCACGAAGCAGTGGGCGTGGATATCGACGGTCTTCACGCGGCGGCCGCCGATCGTCACCTCTCTCCGCTTGCCCGGCTTGGCGCCAACCTGACGCAAGGCGGCGCGCGCATCCAGGAGACCCGAACCGCCTGCGAGCATGCCAACAGCCGCACCAGTCGCCGTCGTGATGAACTCCCGTCGATTGCGCATGTGCCGCCTCCGTGGCGCGAATTATATGGCGACGTGGATCACAACCCGATGTGAATGCCGGCGCCGATGTAGGAGATGTCGTCCTGAAAGAACTGGCCGTATGGTGACGGCCCCTGGTACCACTCGAACAACAGCATGATCAAGCGTCCGGGATGTTCCTCGGGACCCGGCCGCCCGAACTCCAGCCCGGCCCGCCCGCTCACGGCCGGTGACCAGTCATGCAATTCGGTGGTCTTCACGTCGACGCCGGCCACCAGTTGCGCCTTCCGCGCCCGGCCCGATCGCAGCTCGATGCCAGTATGAAACAGCGAATCGGGCAGCTCGTCGGGCTCGCGGCGAAAGATCTTTTCGGCGCCGACGTACAGCCGTAACGCACTGATTTCCTGAGACACCAGGAATTCGATCGACTCGAACGAGAGGTTCTCGCGCACGATCTCGTCGCTGCGAAGCAGGTACTCATCGCCGAGATGCGAGCTTTGGTGATACAGCTTCGCCCTGAAGCTGAAGCCGCGTCTCCGGAACGTCAGCGGAAACCCGAGAACGTAGTCAGCGTTGATCAGATCGTTCGACGACGCGCCGAGGTCGAACTGGGCGAAGATGCTCCCCATGACGTCGATCTGAAGGCCTTCGCCACGATTGGGACCTCCGACGCGAAGCAGCCCGAAGCTGTCGCCGACGCCGACCGAGGCGATCGACGTTCCCTCACCGCTTGGATCGTCGAGCGAGCGGAAGGTGCCGTGCAGGAAGCTGACGAAGGATCGCGCCTCCTTCGGATCGGCAATCAACGGGCAGAAGATCTGGTCTTCGGGAAAGCCCACCGTCCCGATTGCCTCCGACTCGTGGACGCCTGCGCCACAGCGCGGCGCATCGACTGTCTGCGCGTCGGCCGGAGTCGGCGCCGCCACGAAGGCCACCGCGAGCAGCAGGGCAAGGAAATGACAACGGCGATGCGCCATCGATAAGCCCCCCCGGGAGAGGTGTGTATTGTATTCTCTGATCGTCGTGTCGCTCACCCCCGGAGCACGACTCGGTTCCTATGAGATCATCGCGGCCATCGGCGCCGGCGGCATGGGCGAGGTCTACCGCGCCCGCGACATCAAGCTCAATCGCGATGTCGCGCTGAAGATCCTGCCTGACAACTTCGCCGCCGACCCCGATCGGCTCACCCGTTTCACGCGCGAGGCGCAGGTGCTCGCGTCGCTGAACCATCCGAACATCGCGCAGATTCACGGCCTCGAGGACAGTTCGTCGGTTCGTGCCCTCGTCATGGAGTTCGTCGAGGGTTCGGATCTCGCCGAACGGATCGCCCGCGGACCGATCCCGGTCGATGAAACCATCGCCATCGCCAGACAGATCGCTGACGCGATTGAAGCCGCGCACGAACACGGCATCGTTCATCGCGACTTGAAACCTGCCAACGTCAAGGTTCGCGACGATGGCACGGTGAAGGTGCTCGATTTCGGTCTTGCCAAAGCCCTCGAGGCATCGGCGGCGTCGGCGTCCAAGGCGCCGGCGTCAATCTCGCCGACATACGCGAGCCCTGTCATGACCGGCGTCGGCATGATCATGGGCACGGCGGCGTACATGTCGCCGGAGCAGGCCAAGGGCAAAGCCGTCGACAAGCGCGCCGATATCTGGTCGTTCGGCGTCGTGCTCTACGAGATGCTGACCGGACGGCCGCTATTCCAGGGCGAGACCGGGTCCGAGGTGCTGGCGTCGGTGATCATGCGAGATCCCGATCTGAGCGCGCTTCCCGCGGACCTGCCAGTGTCGCTGCGGTACGTGATCGCCCGCTGCCTCGTGAAGGATCCGAAAACGCGCCTCAGGGACATCGGCGAGGCGCGGCTTGCGCTATCCGGATCGGAAGCGATTCCTGTGGCGGCGAATGCGCCGAAGCCGCCCGAGCGTCGCAGCCACCGCTGGCTTGTTGCGCTTGCTGCGGGATTGGCGCTGGCTCTCGCAGCGACGGGCATTGTGTTGTGGCGAGTGGCTGCCGCAACGCCTCCGACAGAGGCTGCCATCAGGTTTGACGTACAGCCCCCAGACCAGACGTCGTTGATGCTCGTGGCACGACCCAGTGTCGCGCTGTCCTCAGACGGATCGACGCTGGCCTTCGTCGCGGTTGCGAAAGGAGAATCGCGGCTGTATCTGCGGTCACTGGGCGAGGTCACGCCACGCGTGCTGCCTGGAACTGAGGGCGGCTCGAATCCGGTCTTCTCGCCCGATGGCAGGCAGATCGCGTTCTTCGCGGCCGGTCAGCTCAAGACGACGACGCTCGACGGCACGGTGCTGACGGTGACCGAGGCCGGAGGCGATGGCGATCCGCGCGGCATCGCGTGGCTCGCGGACCGCACGCTGGTGTTTGCCTCGGTGGCGGCCGGCCCCATTATGCAGGTGCCAGCGGCCGGCGGCGCCGCACGCGCCATTACAACGCTCGACGACAAGAAAGGTGAGCGCACGCATCGCTGGCCCGCCGCACTGCCCAACGGCAAGATCCTCTTCACCATTGGCACGCGTAACAGCCCCGACAACTACGACCGTTCCACGATCGAGGTTGTGAACCCGGCGACTGGTACGCGTCAGGTCGTGCTCGAAGGCGCGAGCTCGGCACGCTACGCGGCCGGCCATCTGCTCTTCGTGCGGGAGTCGATCCTCTACGCCGTTCCCTTCGATCTCGACACGCTGACGACTCGCGGCATCCCCGTACAGGTCCTGCGCGGCGTGAACGGTGACACGACGACTGGAGCCTCGCACCTGGCCATCGCCGACAACGGGACGATCGCGTACGCACCGGGGACGGCGATGTCAGCGAATCGGCTCGTGTGGGTCGACCGTCAGGGCAAGACGCAGCCGCTCGATCTGCCGCAAGGACTCTTCTTCGATCCAAGCATCTCACCTGACGGCACACGCGTCGCGGTCGTGTGGCAGGCGCTCACCGCCGGCACCGGAGACATCTGGGTCAGCGACCTCATGCGGAATACGTTCACGCGGCTGTCGTTCACCGGCAGCGCGTTGTCGCCGGTCTGGTCCACCGACGGCAAGACGATCTACTACGCCTCGATCGACCCCAACGGGCGTCAGACGACCTTCATGCGAAAGCCGGCGGATGGCAGCCGCGACGCCGAACCCATCGTCGAGATCGGTTTCCGCGCATTCTTGAGGGAAGTCGCTCTCGACGGCAAGTTCGTGCTTCTGGATTTCATGGATTTCGGCAACGGAACGCAGAACGGTCAGATCGCGAAGCTGGAGCTCGTCGCCAAGGCCAAGCCGGAGATTCTCGTGCAGACGCCATTCGACGATTACGCCGGCCAGTGGTCACCCGACCAGCGCTGGCTGGCCTACCAGTCCGAGGAGAGCGGACGATCCGAGATCTACGTGCGCGACATGTCACTGGGCGGCGGCCGCTGGCAGGTTTCAACCGCCGGCGGAGAGGAGCCGCGGTGGTCCGCTGATGGTCGCGAGTTGTACTACCGGAACGAGTCACAGATGATGGCGGTATCGATTGACACCCGAAGCACGTTCACGCCGAGGACCCCGACGCTCCTGTTCGAGGGCGTCTACAATCTTCGCTCGGATACGGGCATCAGCTATGCCGTCACAGCGAAGGGGGACCGGTTTCTGATGGTCCGGCTCAGTGAACAGAACGCCGCCTCCAGCGTGACGGTCGTGACGCACTGGTTCGACGAACTGCGGCGCCTGACGTCATCAGCTCGATGATCGCCAGGGCCTCGTGGCCCTCTAGGAGAGTTGTCATGCACGCGCGAATACTTTTGCTGGCCGCTCTGATCGTGATGATGTCGGCGTTCGCCGGCGCCCAGTCGGACACGCCTGCATACCAGAAGCCGCCTCAGGCGATCGTCGACATCATGGATGCCGCGCCGCCGCCCGGTGTCGCGCTCAGCCCGACGCGTGACGTCATTGCGCTCGTGCCGCGAAAGTCGATGCCGTCGATCGCCGAGCTCGCCCGTCCGTGGCTCGGCCTCGCTGGCTCGCGTATCGACCCGGCCACCAGCGGTCCTCGCGGCTTCCCCAGCGGTACGGGCATCACCTTGCGAACAGTCGCCACCGCCGCCGAGCGCACTATCCAGGTTCCTGCCGATGCCCACATCGGCCTCGTCGGCTTCTCGCCCGACGGCCGACGTCTCGCATTCACCGATACGGGCGACACACGCATCGATCTGTATGTCGTAGACGTCGCGACCGGAGTGGCGCGGAAAGCCGATGCAGCGCTGAACACGATCGTCGGCGGCTGCGGCTGGCTGATGGACAGTTCCGCCCTGCTCTGCCCGTTCGTGGCCACGGATCGCGGCGCGCCGCCGACGGCGCCGTCATCGCCCTCGGGCCCGAACATTCAGGAGACGCGCGGACCTGGCGGACCCATTCGAACGTTCCAGGACCTGCTGACCAGCGCACACGATGAGAAGCTGTTCGAGTACTACGCCTCGTCACAGCTTGCGTTCGTCGACGCCGCAACGGGCCGGATCTCGCGGGTCGGCAAACCTGGCATCGTCACCGGCACCGCGTCGCCGGACGGCCAGTACGTCCTCGTCTCGAGAGTGAAGCGCCCGTACTCGCGGCTGCTGCCGTGGTTTCAGTTCCCGCGCGACATTGAAGTATGGAATCGGGGCGGGAACACGCTGCGCACGCTGGCGGATGTGCCGATGGCCGACACCATTCCGATGAACGGCGTGATCACCGGACCGCGCGCGCATCGATGGACGCCGCTTGATCCGTCCACGCTCATCTGGGTAGAGGCCCTCGACAAGGGCGATATCAAGAACAAGGTCCCGCACCGCGACCGGATCATGACGTTGAGCGCGCCGTTCACCGCCCAGGCAGCGGAGGTAGCCAAGACGCAATATCGATTTGGCGGCGCGAGCTGGACCGACACAGGGACGATCCTGCTGACCGAGAACGACCGCGACACGCGTACCACACGCACCTGGGTGCTCAACGCACGATGGGGCGAGCCGCGCAAGCTGTGGGACCGAAAGCAGCAGGATCGCTACGGCGACCCGGGCAGCCCGGTGTTTCGTCCAGGCCGGCAGACCGTTCTGCAGGTCGGCGACTCGATCTACCTGAATGGCCAAGGTGCGTCGGCGGAAGGCGATCGCCCGTTTCTCGATCGTTTGAACCTGCGTTCGTTCACGACCGAGCGATTGTTCCGCAGCGATGCGACCGGCTTCGAGTCGTTCGTCGGTCTCCTCGACGAGAGCGGCGGACGTGTGGTGACGCGCCGCGAGATGAGAACGCAGCCGCCGAACCTCTTGATTCGAGATCTCCGCGCTGGAACCGAGCAAGCGATCACACACTTCACCGACCCGCACCCGCAGCTGACGCAGGCCATGGCCGACCGGCTGTTCGTGACGTACAAGCGGAAAGACGGCGTTGGATTGAGCGGCACGATCTATCTGCCGGTCGGTTACCAGAAGGGACAGCGTGTCCCGATGCTCGTGTGGGCGTATCCGCAGGAGTTCGTCGACAGCGACGCCGCGAGCCAGGTCGTCGGGTCGCCGAACCGCTATACCGGCGTGACCGGGGCCTCACACCTGCTGCTGCTGACGCAGGGCTACGCGATCTTCGATGGCCCGACGATGCCGATCGTCGGGCCGGGCGAGACGGCCAACGACAAGTACATCGAGCAACTCGTCGCCAGCGCGGAGGCCGCCGTGGACAAGGCCGTGGAGCTCGGCATAGCCGATCGGAACCGCATCGCGGTCGGAGGCCACAGCTACGGCGCCTTCATGACCGCGAATCTGCTCGCTCACACCGACTTGTTCAAAGCCGGCATGGCGCGCAGCGGCGCCTACAACCGCTCGCTCACCCCGTTTGGTTTCCAGGCTGAGACGCGCACCTTCTGGGAGGTCCCTGAGGTCTACGCGAAGATGTCGCCGTTCTGGTACGCGAACACGATCAAGGAGCCCGTGCTGCTCATTCACGGCGAGGCCGATGACAACACCGGCACGTTCCCCATTCAGTCCGAGCGCTTCTACATGGCGCTCAAGGGGCACGGCGCGACGGCTCGCTACGTGACGCTTCCGCACGAAGCGCATGGCTACGCGGCGCGCGAATCGAACATGCATGTGGTCGCGGAGACGCTGAACTGGCTGGACTACTACGTGAAGAGCGCCGAGCCCCTCGGGAGCGGACCGCGATAATTGTCGAGGCCGCCTTCGGTGGCAGAGGCCGCCCTTAGGCGGCCTTACTTCAAGACATCGAGGATCGCCTGCGGCGCGTCCGCGGCAATGACCAGCCGGTTGCGCGTCGCCAGATAGCTGTAGCGCACGTTGATGCGCGCATCGGCGATCCGCTGGAACACGCGCGCGGCCGCCCCCGGTTCATCGCTCACCGGCACCAGCGCCACCTGCTGCTCCTGCACGACACGGAATCCGGCGTCGTTGAGACATTTCCGCGCGCCCGGCAGATCTTCCGTCAGCACGTGTACGACCCCGTTGATCTCGATATAGCCGTCGATGTTGATGCCGGCGGCGCTGACGCAGCTGATCGCCTTCGCCAGCATGCCGGGTCGATCGTCGGCGAGCGTGACCGCAAGATCCGCGTCGAGATGCGGCGTCATGGTGACCTACTTTTTCTGCTGGAGCTCCTGCTGGCGGAGCTTTTCCAGTTCCTCGAGCTCGAGGTTGTTGGTGCAATAGAACTCGTAGATCTCGCCGTTGCCGAGCGTCCAGCGGCGCGGCGCCGACTTCCACGGCTTCACAAGCACCTGTGGATCGTCGACGGTGATCTCCACCATCAGGTAGTTCATCGACGGCCGCGTATACCGCTCGGTCACCTTCAGCTGGTCGCTGTGATACCAGCCATTGGGCATGATGTAGGTGCGCTCGTCGAACCCGATCGACTCGACGACCAACGTGTCGCCCTCCCAGCGGGCGGTGCTGTTGCCGTGGAAGAACGGCTCGGGGTCTTTCGGCAGCGGACGGCCATCGAGATGGATCAGCCGCCAGTTGTTGAGGACCTCATACAGCTGCACGAGCAGACCCGGCTTGTGAACCATGTACGTCGTGTACGGGTTCTGCAGCCAGATCGCCGGAACGCCGCGCGGCATGCAGTTCACCGACGACTTCGACAGCTCGAGCTCGGTGGGCGTCATCGACTTGATCTTGGCGAGCGCCTCGGGCCGGAACTGCGGCGGCTCCTCGGGCGTGGCCTTCGGATCGAAGGTGCGGGTCGCGGCAGGGTCCACACCGAAGCGCCCCGACACGCCCTGTCCCGCGCCGTTTGGGAACCAATGCCCGGTGAGGTCAGGATGACCGTCGGCCAGACGCGGCGTCGGTCCACCGGGTGGCAGCGGCTTGATCGTGTACTGCTCTGGTGTACCTTGGCCCCTGCCCTGTGCCGCGCCGTACGCCGTGCACAAGGCGACCGCAGCGGCGACGAGTGCGAGGCGAATGGGATGCATGGTGATCGCCTCAATCCTGGAGCTGACCGACCTGACGCAGCACGCCGTCGGAGAACTTCAGCGTGCCGGCGGCGGCGGCGTTCGGTTTGCCGGTTTTCGACAGACAGCCTCGAATCCACACGTCCTTGTCGATGTTGTCGAGGAACACCTGACGGTCCGTGCCGTTGCGCCGCAGCGTCACCGGCGAGTAGGCCTGGAACGACCAGTGTTCGACCTTACCGCCCGGCTCCTTCACGTCGACATAGAAATACGGGTGCGGATTCTGCCAGTCGAGCTTCCGGAGGGTCCCGGTGAACTCGCGACACTTCGTGCTGTCCCACTCGGCTGCAAATGAGTGGTGCGCAGACGCGGTCGCCGCTGTCAGCCACACGCCGGAAACGATCGCCACTACGCCGAGCACCGTGCGTTTCCTCATCGAACCCTCCGCGTCAGGGCGCCATCATAGCGCTGTCGCCGGAAACGAGCGAAATCGACCGTTTCCGGCGGAAACGAGCGAGATCGACCGTTTCCGGCGGAAACGATCGACAATCAATCGTTGCGCCCCCGACTGCCGCTGCTCATCGGCGTTCACGTCCTCCTCAGCGCTGCTGCCGAAGCCCTGTTCGCGGCGCAGTTCGGCCACAACCCCCGCGTCGTCGCCACACACGTGCTCCTGGTGGCTGAATGGGACCTCGCGCTCTTCCTGATCGTCAAAGCGGTCGCGTCGTTCGTGCCTGGCACGATCCGCCTCCGCCGAGACTCCGGCGAGATTTCGCCGTGGCCAGGCCTTGCCTACCGGTTGCTCCTCGCCATCACGTGCACACTGCAGGTCTACCTCTATGCATTAAACGTGGTGAGCAACACGTCGTGGGGACGGAACATGACCGGGCATCTGGTCGTGGCGTTTGCGCCCACGGTGTGGTCCGGCAAAGAGCCGTTTCCGCTCGGCGCTGTCGGCATCAGCGTCGTGGCGATCGGCACGCTGCTGGTGATGACGACTGGGCTCGGTCTGCTAGGGGGCACGATTGAGAGCCCACGCCGCCGAGTTCTCGATCGCGTGCGTCTGGTCGCCACTGCGGCCGGTGTCATCGCGCTCTTCGGCTTCACCATCACATGGGGCGTGGCCAGCCGCGACGATTTGCTGTGGAAGCAGGAGCTGATCGCCAGCTTCCTTCGTCCGGAAGGGTTCGCATTCGAGCCCAACGCCCGGCGCGAGGCGGTGGCCGAACGCGACGCGGTGCTGCGCGCCTCGTACCCCCGCCCGGTCGCGACGGCCCTCCGCAAGAACGTCGTCCTCATTATCATCGACTCGCTGCGCGCGGATCGCATGCAGGTCTATGGCTATCGGCGCGAGACGACGCCATTCCTGTCGCAAATGGTGCAAAGCGGGCGAATGAAGAAAGTGGATGCAGCGTTTTCGAGCTGCTCGGAATCGTTCTGCGGGATCACCAGCACGCTGGCCAGCCGCGACTTCCGCAACATCAGCGCGCGCACGTTCCAGCTTCAGGACGTGTTGGCCGACCAGGGCTATCGCACGTGGTTTCTGCTGTCGGGCAATCACAGCGCCTGGAACGGACTGCCCTCCTTCTATCACTCGGAAGAGGACACCTTCTTCGACGGGTCCATGACCCAGCGCTACACCATGGACGACGATCGCCTCGTGCTCGAAGGTCTCGAGCGCGTGCCGCCAGCGTCAGGAGACCAACCGGCGTTCTTCTACGTGCACCTGATGTCGCCGCACTACCTGGGCGTGCAGTTCGACGAGTCGCATGTCTTCACCCGGCCTGACGATCGCGTCAGCCCTGGTCTCGAGCCGTACAAAATTCTCTCGCAGTTGAACAAGCCTGACCGCTACGACGATAAAGTTCGCCAAGCGGACGGCATCATCCGCGACGTCTTCGCAGCGCTGCGCGCCAAACGCTATCTGGACGATGCAATCGTGGTCATCACGGGCGATCACGGCGAAGGGCTTGGCGAGCGGCACTGGGCGCATGGTTGGCATCTGTACAACGAAGACATCCGGGTTCCGATGCTCTTCTACGACGCGCCGTCGGCTTCTTATCCAGATTTGACGTTTGCCGCGCAGGTGGACATCGCGCCGACCATTCTCGACCGCCTCGATCTACCGATTCCGGCGTCGTGGGATGGCCAATCGCTGCTTGCGCCGTCGCGGAAGCGATTCAGCTATCACCAGACCTACTTCGTGCCCAACCGCTTCGGCGTGATCTATCGCGACGATCGTGCCTTGTTCAAGTTCATCGCCACACCTCAGTACGGCGCCGAGGAACTGTACGACCTCACCACGGATCACGGCGAGGTGCGGAATCTGGTGACAGCACAGCCGGCATTGGCGGCGTTGCTGAGAGGGAAGGTGCGCGCCTATCGGGATGACGGGCCATAGCAGCGCGTCACGGTTTCACGGCTTCGCTCGTCTTGCAGGTATGAGGACGCACAAGCATGGCTCCTTGTGGAAATGGATGGCTGCGGCCGTTCTCGCGCACCTGCTGATATCGTTCATCCACGGCGCCGCGCACACCGGGGCGCGGATCCAGTTGTCTCCGCTAGCGACTCTGTTCGTGTTTGTCGTCATCCTGGCCGGGCCGGTCGCCGGCCTCGCGCTCTCGTGGCGCGCCGAGCATCTCGGCAGCCTCCTTGTCGCGATATCTCTCGCCGGCTCGCTCGTCTTTGGTGTCGCGAATCATCTTGTTCTCGACAGTCCCGATCACATCTGCCATGTCGCAGCACCCTGGAGCCGAGTGTTCGGGACGACCGCGGCGCTGCTGACGGTCACGGAGATTTTCGGCGTGGGGCTGGCCATGCGTCTGACCCGCACGGCGCGGCGCGCGGCGTAGTCATGGACGGCGTGTTCGGCACCGATTAATTCGCCGCTTCCACAGATGCTTATTCGTCCGGCCCAAGCTCGGCGTACACGTCCATCCCCGTTCGAATCGCTGCAGACGTTTCGACGAGTTGACATTCCTACTACAACGTAGTAGTACTCACGGCTACGTAGTAGGGATATGAAAACACCAAAGCTCTCCAAGCTGGAAACACGCATTCTCGAACGGCTCTGGGAGCGCGGCAACGCCTCGATCCGGGAAATTCAGGAGTCCTTCCCCGAGCCGCGTCCCGCCTATACGACGATCCAGACGACGGTCTACCGGATGGAAGCCAAAGGCACCGTCCGCCGCACGCGCAAGGTCAGCAACGCCCACCTCTTCGAACCGCTCGTGGCGCGTGACGTGGCGCGCCACGAGCTGTTGGACGACATCCTCAGCCTGTTCGGCGGGCGCGCGCAGCCGATGATGGCGCAGCTCGCCGAGGCTGGGAAGCTGACACGCGATGACATTCGTGAGCTGGAGAAAGTGGTCGACAAGATCGAGAAAGCACGAAAAGCCGGGAGGACACGCAAGTGAATCGCGAAGACCGCCGCCGGCATCGACGTATCGCTCTCTTCGGATCGCTCGCCGCTCACCTCGTACTGGCGGCGATCGCACTGCTGCTTGCGGCGTCGCGACCGCCTCTGCCGATTCCAGCCAGCTGGATCAACCACCTTTGGCAATCGACGTTGTTCGCCGTCGTGGTTGGTTTTCTGTTGCGCGGCTTCACGAAGAACCACGCCCGCGTTCGATATTGGTTGTGGTTCTGTGCCTCCATCAAGTTCCTGCTTCCCTTCTCGCTGCTCGTGGCGATCGGCGGCGCCCTGCCGTGGACACTGGCAACGACGCCTGCGCCTTCCGCGTTCTCGTCGGTGATCACGCAGATCGGCCAGCCCTTTCTCGACAACGGATTGCCCGGCCCGGCTCCGGGAGTGCCGACATCTCACACCACCAGTGGGCTCGCGCTCGCCACCCTGGCCATCTGGATCTGTGGGACGGCTGCGGTGCTGCGGATTCGATTCACGACGTGGCGGCGGATCCGCCGCGCGCTGCGGACGAGTACGCCGATCCACTTCGACCACATCGCGTTGCCCGCCGGTGTCCAGATGCGCACCACGAGCAGCGTGCTCGAGCCAGGCGTGGTTGGTTTCTGGCATCCGGTCATTCTGATACCCGCCGGGATCGACCGGCATCTCACGCCCAGCCAGCTCGAAGCCGTGCTCGCGCACGAGATTTGTCACATCCGTCGTCGGGACAATCTCCTCGCCGCGCTGCACATGCTGGTTGAAACGGTCTTCTGGTTCCATCCGCTGGTGTGGTGGATCGGCGGCCGGCTCGTCGACGAGCGTGAACGCGCTTGCGACGAAGAGGTGCTTCGTCTCCATAGAGCGCCGCGAATCTATGCCGAGGGCATCATCCGCGTCTGCGAGCGCTACGTAGACGCGCGCCTCGCGTGTGTCGCCGGCGTCAGCGGATCCGACCTCAAGAGAAGAATCGAGGCCATCATGAGCGACGAGGCCGCAGAGCACGTCTCGCCGTGGAAGAAGATCATCCTGGTGTCTGCCGCGGTCGCCACGACGGCAATCCCGATCGTGATCGGCACGTTCGATGCGCCGCGGCTGCAGGCGCAGGCGCAGACGCCTGCATCCGTCGTCAGCGATTTCACCTTTGACACAGCCTCGGTGAAGCGAAATCTGTCGAAGGCGCAAGGCTCGACGTTCAACGCCCAGGCTGAAGGCTGGATTACGGCGACGAACGTCACCGCGGCCATGCTCATCAGGTTCGCGTACGACTTGCCAGGGTTTCAGGTATCTGGCGGTCCGGACTGGGTCTATTCGGAGACTTTCGACGTGACGGCCCGCGCCGATGGCAACCCGTCGCTGGCGAGCAAACGGGTGATGCTCCGACGACTGCTCGCGGAGCGCTTCAAGCTCGGCACCCACACCGAGAAGCGCGAGCTTCCGATCTATGCGCTGACGCTCGCGCGCGGCGATCGCAAGCTCGGTCCACAACTTCGCCCCACCAACACCGACTGCAGTCGCGTCGACCAACCGACGCTGTTCACCTTGGTCGGGCCGGCTCCTTCCGGTGGCCCGCCGGCCTGTGGATACTTTGGATTCTCGCCAAGCACGAACCTCCCGTCCGGGCGAGGAGGCCTGGCGTTTCGAGGACTGACAATGCCGGCGCTGGCCCTGAAACTCATTCCGATGGTTCGGCGCACGGTGGTGGATGACACCGGTCTTCCCGGCTACTTTGACGCCGACTTCGACTTTCTGGCGGAGCTGCCACCGCCACCACCACCACCGGGGGTGCCGAGTCCGTGGAGTGAACCCTTCGTATCAGTGTTCACCGTGTTTTCGGAACAGCTCGGACTCAAGCTCGACTCGCGTCGCGGTCAAGTGGACATGTTGGTCATCGATCGGGCAGAGCTTCCGGCCGAGAACTGACGCAAGACGACACGGCAACGGGTATACGATTGAGACCCGATGCTGCTGCGCGCCGTTCCAGTTCTGGTGTTCGCGCTCCTGATCGCGCGAACGTCGTTTGCGGACTCCGGCATCCTGCTGCTGGCTCATGGTGGCAGCGCCGAGTGGAACGCGCGCGTGACCGAGCTCGCCGCGAAGGTGAACGCCACCCGTGCCACGGAAGTGGCATTCGGGATGGCCGCGCGGGTGACGATTCAGGCCGCGATCGACAAGCTCGTGGCGCGCGGTGTCACGGAGATCGTCGCCGTCCCCCTCTTCGTGTCGTCGTGGAGTACGGTGATTACCTCCACCGAGTACCTGCTGGGACTTCGCGTCGAGGCGCCAGCCGCACTGGCGAGCTACGCGAAGATGAATCACGCGCCGGCTGCAGCATCGCCGACCGCACCGACCGGCCACGAAAGCCATACGCCGACGCCAGACGGCACCACTCCGGTTCGTTCGCCGGTGCCCGTCCGAATGACACAAGCGCTCAACGATCACCCCATCGTCGCCGACATCCTCGCGAGTCGCGCTCGCACCATCAGCCGCGATCGGGCTGCCGAAGCGCTGATCATCGTTGCGCATGGACCGAATGAGGACGAGGACAACGCTCGCTGGCTGGCAGATATGCGAGCCCTCGCGGAACGGATCGGACAGACGGAGCGATTTGCCTCAATCGAGTATTTGACGCTTCGCGATGACGCACCCAAACCAGTCCGCGACGCCGCAACTGCACACTTGCGCGAGCTCGTTCAGCGAGAGCTGAAAGGCGGGCGACGCGTGCTGGTCGTGCCGCTGCTGATTTCGTTTGGCGGGATCGAAAAAGGACTCCGTCAGCGACTGAACGGTCTCGAGTACACACTCGCCGACGCTGCCCTGATGCCCGACGATCGCATGGCGGCCTGGGTGCTCGGGATGGCCGGTCCGCGTTAGCCGCAAACGATTGCGCGATGAGTACCACCGGGGCGGCTAGCAGGTTCCTCGCCGGCCGCGACTTGCTCCTGAAGCATCGGACCGACTACGACACGGCGGTACGTGAGTTCAGGTGGCCCGTTCAGGATCACTTGAACTGGGCGCTCGACTACTTCGACGCGATCGCCGCCGGCAACCCTCGTCCCGCCCTGCACATCGTCGAAGAGGATGGCACCGAGACGATCCGCTCGTTCGCGGAATTGTCGGCCGCATCGAATCGCGTCGCCAACTTCCTGCGCGGCCTGGGCGCCCGGCGGGGCGACTGCCTGCTGCTGATGCTCGGCAACGAAGTCCCCCTCTGGGAGACGTTGCTCGCCTCGATCAAGTCGGCCGTCGTCGTGACACCGGCGACGACGTTGCTGACCACCGCCGATCTTCAGGACCGCGTCGATCGCGGGCGCGTCAGTCATGTGCTGACGAGCGCCGTCAACGTGTCGAAGTTCGAGAACGTCACCGGCACGTTCAGCAGGATTGTCGTTGGCGATGCGCCATCAGGATGGCTTCGATACGACGCGGCGAGACACGCTGACGCGGCTTTCGCCGCGAGCGAGGCGACGCGCGCCGGCGATCCGATGCTGCTCTACTTCACATCGGGAACAACGGCGAAGCCGAAGCTCGTGGTGCATACACATCAGAGCTATCCCGTCGGCCATCTCTCGACGATGTACTGGATCGGTCTGCAGCGGGGCGATCGTCATTGGAACATCAGCTCGCCGGGGTGGGCCAAGCACGCCTGGAGTTCGTTCTTCGCGCCGTGGAACGCGGAAGCCACGGTATTCATCTTCAATTACGCGCGCTTCAATGCCACCGCCGTGCTCGACGCGCTCGTGCGGCATCGCGTGACCACGCTCTGTGCACCGCCAACGGTCTGGCGGATGCTGATCCAGCAGCCGCTCGGCGACTATCGCGTCGCTCTGCGCGAGGCGCTCTCGGCCGGCGAGCCGCTTAACCCGGAAGTGATCGAGCAGGTGCAGAGCGCGTGGGGGCTGACCATCCGCGACGGGTACGGCCAGACCGAAACCACGGCGCAAATCGGCAACGCGCCTGATCAGCCGCTGAAGATCGGGTCGATGGGGCGGCCGCTACCCGGCTACGACGTCGTGTTGCTCGATCCCGACGGACGCGTATCGCCGTCAGAGGGCGAAATCTGTCTCCGCCTCGAGAATCGGCCGATCGGTCTCACCGACGGCTACGCCGATGATGACGTGAAGACATCGGACGTCATGCGAGACGGCTACTACCACACTGGAGACATCGCTTCGCGTGATAGCGACGGCTACCTCACCTTCGTCGGGCGCGCCGACGATGTGTTCAAGGCGTCGGATTATCGGCTGAGCCCCTTCGAGCTCGAGAGCGTGCTGATCGAGTTTCACGCGGTGATCGAAGCGGCGGTCGTGCCGAGCCCCGATCCGGTGCGGCACGCCGTGCCGAAAGCGTTCGTGACGCTGGCCGCCGGCTTCGCCCCCTCCCGTGAACTGGCGGCCGAGATTCTGGCGCACTGTCGCGACCGGCTCGCTCCCTACAAACGGATTCGGCGGATCGAGTTTGCGACGCTGCCGAAAACCATCTCAGGAAAGATCCGACGCATCGAGCTGCGGCAGCTCGAAGCCGATCGGCGGGCCGGCGGCGAGCGCGCCACGCTCGAGTTCTTCGAAGAAGACCTGTGAGCGTCCCCTCCGTCTGGCGACGGATGGAGGGCGTGCCTTGGCGGCTCACAACCCGTCGTGAGTCGACGCCTCACATCCGGCCGGGAGGACCGTCACGGCCGGAGGATGCGCTCAAATTCGAGGGCTCCTGACCATCGGGGTAGTGGCCTGAACAGTGCAAGGCGGGATCGCTGGCAACATGAGTATTGCCAAGCGGTTAATCATACTCGTGGCCGTCCCGCTGGCCGCGCTCCTCGTCATAGGCGTCTTTGCGCGCCTTCGCCTGGCAGAGGTTGAGGAGCGCACGCGGTTTGTCGCGGAAACTCAGCTCGGGAGTGTGGCGACGCTCGCCAGCGTCTCTGCACGTTTTGCCGAACTCCGCGTCAGCGTGCGCAATCTCCTGCTGGCCGCCAACGAAACCGAGCGAGCCGCGGCGCGCGCGGCCTTCGATGAGAACGAGCGAGTCCTGACGCAGTTGCTTCAGCAATACAGCCGCTCGTCGATCAGCGACGATCGCGACCGACAGCTGTTTGGCCAGATTCAGGAATTGAACCGACAGTACGTCGTCGAAACCAGGCAGGTCATGGACCTGGCTGACGGTGGACGACACGATGAAGCGCTCGCGCACTTCAGGAGCACCGCGGGCCCTACGGGTGTCGCCCTCACCAGAGTGTCCGAGGAGTGGGTTCAGTACAACGAGGACCTCGGAACCAACGCGGCTCGCGACGCTCTGGCGGCAATCGACACCACGCGATCGCGAATCCTCCTTGTCAACCTGGCTGCTCTCCTGCTGACTGGCATCATCGGGTTCCTGACCTTTCGCCGCATCGTCAATCCGATTCAAGGCCTCGAACGCGTCGTCAAGAATGTGGCGGCTGGCGATTACACGCAGTCCGTTCCGTTCACCGAGGCCACGGACGAAACCGGCGGCCTGGCGCGATCGATCGACGTCCTCAAGCAGGGAGCCGCGGCGATCGACGAGCAGCGTTGGGTGAAATCCAGCGCCTCGACAGTGATGGGAGCACTGCAGGGCACGAGTTCGGGGGCGGAATTCGGCCAGCGTCTCCTCTCCGGTCTCATGCCGTTGCTGGGCGGCGGAGTCGCCGGCCTGTACGTCTTCGATGAAGACACACGCCGGCTGCGCCGAACAGCGGCTTACGGTCTCGCTGCGGGCGCCGAACATCGCTCTGAGTTCAGTCTGGGCGAGGGACTGGTTGGCCAGTGCGCTCAGGACCGGGCACCAGTGTCCCTGACCAGCCTTCCGCCCGCCTATCTCCGCATCGCTTCCGGCCTCGGTGATGCGATGCCCGATCGCGTCTTCGCATTACCACTTGCGTCGAAGGACACGCTTGTGGGCGTCGTCGAACTCGCGACGTTTCGTCCGCTCGAAACCCGACAGCAAGCGCTACTCGATGAAGTGACGCCGCTGGCGGCGATGAGCCTCGAAGTGCTGCAGCGCAACCTGCGCACGCACGAATTGCTCGGCCAGACGCAGGCCCAGGCGGTCCAGCTCGAGGAGCAGCGGCAGCAAGTGCTGGAAACGGAGCAATTCTTCCGAAGCGTCCTCGAACTGGCTCCCGACGGGTTGATGGTGGTGGACACGACGGGCGTGATTCGCCTAGCGAACGCGCAGTGTGAGAACTTGTTCGGCTATACGCGTGACGAGCTCGTTGGCCAGCCGGTCGAAATGCTCGTCCCGCCGGATGTGGTGGGACACGTCGCGTTGCGCGAGAGCTTCCACCGCGCGCCGACTGCCCGTGCCATGGGCGGCAACCGCGAGCTTAGTGCCGTTCGAAAGGATGGATCGGATTTCCCGGTGGAGATTGGACTCAGCCCACTGCCCGCTCGCGGATCCGAAGACATGCAGGTCGCGGTGTCGATCAGGGACATCACCGAGCGCCGCGAGCAGGAACGGGCGTTGAAGCTGGCCAAGGCGA
>Ga0209382_10003463_pt1 | contig 21865 bp, 17 predicted proteins | sample SoiMetdeltSBSDD5_FD_187599 | JGI IMG/M metagenome (GOLD analysis project Ga0209382, IMG submission 187599) | Bulk soil microbial communities from a Populus tree surrounding site in Tennessee, USA - Soil MetaG P. deltoides SBSDD5 (SPAdes) (version 2) | ecosystem: Environmental > Terrestrial >...
GGTTCGGGTCGCTGCCGATCGCCATCGAACAATCGCTGCGCGTGAGCTTCGGCGCCATGGTCGCGCTCGCGAGTATCACGTACCTGCACGTCGTATTCGGCGAGCTCGCCCCGCGCGCCGCCGCATTGAATCATCCCGAGCAATTCGCGCGCTGGCTCGCGCCGCCGCTGATGGTGTTCGCCTGGCTCGTCACGCCGTTCATCGCTGTCCTGAATCGGTCGTCGCAGGCGGTCCTCAAGGTGTTCGGACAACGCGGCGACATGCTCGAGGAGCCCGTGCACTCGCCCGAGGAATTGCGACTCATCGTCGAGCAGAGCCAAGAGCTCGGCGCGATTCCGACGCGGGATGCCGACCTGATCGAAGGGGTGTTCGAGTTCTCCGAGAAAAACGCCCGCGAGGTCATGACGCCGCGCACGGGCGTCGTGGCGATGCCCATCGATGCCACACTCGACGAAGCGCTCGCCATCGTCGAGGAAAACGCGTTCTCGCGTTATCCGGCGTACGACGACTCCATCGACAACATCGTCGGTCTCGTGCTGGCGAAGGATCTCCTTCGCGTGGCACGACATCCACCTGCAGGCTTCACGGTCGCGTCGATCATGCGCGACGTCCACGTCGTGCCGGGCTCGCGCGAGGTCGAAGAAGTGCTTGCTGACTTCAAGCGTCTCAAGGAACACATGGCGGTGGTGCTCGACGAGTATGGCGGAACCGCAGGCATCGTGACCATGGAGGACCTGCTCGAAGAGATTGTGGGCGAGATCCTCGATGAGCACGACGAGGCGGCAGCGTCGGAGCCGACCGACTCGGGCGGCGAGGTGGTCGTGCCCGGGTCGATGCACATCGCGGAGCTCAACGAGCGGTTCGGTCTGACGGTGAGCGAGGACGACTATTCCACGATCGGCGGTTTCGTGTTCGGATCGTTAGGCCGCCTCCCCGTCGTCGCCGATCGCGTGGCCGCTGGCGGCGCGGTGTTCACCGTGCGGGAGATGGACGGACGCCGAATCGAGTCCGTGGCTATCGGGCAGCGGTAGCGCAGCGTCGCGCGATGGCGGCACACACGCGAATCGACTCCTTCATGCTGGACGGGTCGGCAATGCCGCGACCGGCGATGTCGAGCGCGGTGCCGTGATCCGGCGACGTGCGAGGGAATGGCAGGCCCAGAGTCACGTTCACGGCCTTCCCGAACGCCGCGACCTTGATGGCCGTCATGCCGACGTCGTGATACGGGGCTATTACCGCGTCGAACTCGCCGCGTAAGGCACGCACGAACACGGTGTCGGCCGGAAAGGGGCCTGCGATTCCAGCGCGCTGCGCCGCGGGCCGCAGCAGTGTGTCATCCTCGTTGCCGAACCGTCCCCCGTCACCAGCGTGCGGGTTGAGCGCACAGAGCGCGATGCGAGGCGTTTGGACGCCAAACCACTCGATGAGACCGCGACGCGTGACCTCGGCCGCGCCCGCGATTGCCTCGGCGGTGACGGCGTTGGGAACCTCGCGGAGCGGAATGTGTGTAGTGGCGAGAATGACTCGTAGCGGATGCGCCAGCCCGTCGGACGACGCCGACGAGGCCAGCATCATGGCCACTCTCGCTCCCGTGAGCGAGGCGAGCATTTCGGTATGACCGGGATAGTCGTATCCACCGGCGAGCAGTGCGGCCTTGTCGATCGGCGCGGTCACGATCCCGTCGACAGTCCCGGCGCGCGCGAGCGCCACAGCGCGCTCGATGGCGCGACCCGCGAGACGACCTGCGTCGGCCGCCGTCGCGGCTTCGCTGCCTAACGGCGTCCACGAACCGACCGAGTCGTCGACGTCGACCGCTGTACCGTCAGGCCCGACGACGATGAGATCGGTAGCGGCCGCAAGATCGACGTCCGCCCGCGCAGCAGCCACGATCTCCGGGCCGATGCCGCGCGGGTCGCCTAACGTGACGGCGAGGCGGATGCGATTCGCCACGGGAAGTGGCCAGGGCGCGCCGTGCGGCTAGATGCGCACCGACACGTACAGGTCCTTCCGCATCTGATCGATCACGCGCCGCATGCCCCGCTCCTGCGCGAGCTGATCGCGAACCTGATTCCTGAAATCGGCCAGCGTGTAATCGCCACCGTCGTCTGCCTTCACGATCTGGGCGACGACGTACTTCTTGGCCCCGCGCGCAGGATCATCGATCGGGAACGCGTCGATGAACGCCCCCGTGCCCTTTCCTTCGAACGCTGTGCGGTAGGAATCGGGAAGCTGTGCCCGGTCGAAGGGCTGGAGGCTCCCCTTCTCTTCCTCGACGTCGTGATACCTCGTCACGAGTGAATCGAAGTTCGCGCCGCCCGACCAGAGCATCTTGACAGTGTCGGCGCGGAGCTTCGCGGCAGCGACGTCCGTGGAGTCGATGTGTGGCTTGATCAGAATGTGCCGGGCCTTTACTTCGCCCGGCTGGACCCGATCGACGCGGATGACGTGGAAGCCGAACGGGGTTTCGATCACGGGGCTCAACTGGCCGGGCGCGAGCGCGAACATCCATCGGTCGAACTCGGCCACCATGTTCCCGCGTCTGTTCCATCCGAGATCGCCGCCCAGCTCCTTCGAGCCGGGATCCATGGACTCGCGCTTCGCGATCTGCTCGAAGTCGCCTCCTTTCCTGATCTCGACGAGCAGTGACTCCGCCTTTGACCGGGCGGCCGCCTTTGCGCTGGGCGAAGCCAGCGCAGGAACGACGATCTGACGGAACGTCACCGTTGCGGGACGCTTGGGCAGATTGCCCTTCGATTTCTCGAACGCTTCGTTGACGTCCTGCTCGCTGACCGGCACCGGCACGATCTTGCCAGCCTGGCGCAGCTTCGCGAACAGCTTCTCCTGCAGTGCGTTCCGTCGGGAGCGCTCGTTTATCCAGCGCTTGTACTCCTCGGGTGTTCCAAATCCGCCGCTCTTGAGCGCCTGCGCGAATTCCGCGTCGGTCTTGAACTGACCTCGAACGCGCTTCACCTGCGCGTCCGCCGCGTTCTGAACATCGAGGTCCGACACGTGGACTGACGTATCGCGCAGCGCGTGCTGCACGATCGCCTCTTCATCGATCATCTCCTGAAGCACGCCATGCGCCGTCTCCATCCATCCCGCGGAGTCGGTCGGAATCTTGAGGCCGCGTGCCCGGCGCTCGCTCAGCTCTTCGGTGAGCTCGCTGAGCAGGATCGGCCGGTCGCCCACCACCGCAATGACGCGATCAACCGGCAGACCCAAGCTGTCGGCAGTCTGCGGCGGCCGAACGGGAGCCGGTGGCGCGGGAGGCGTGTTCTGCGCGGCTGCCGCCGGTAATGCGAGGGCAGTCGCGAGGCTTACGAGTCGGAGGATCTTCAAAGGCGTCATGGCTGTTCTACCCGGCCTCGGTGGTGCTGGTCCACCACGGCCACAAAGCACGAGCGGGCGGAGTCTCCGCCCGCTCGTCGAACTCGTTATGGCTTCTTCGCCGCGGAATCCGGGGCGGGAGCGGGCGAAGGCGCCTTCGGCGTCGCGGCGCCCGGCTGACCCGGCAGCGGAACTGCCGACTGCGGCTGCTGTGCGGCTCGCGTGGAGTCCGCCACAGCGCGGATACGCTGCGCACGCTCCAGCGCCCGATCGACACCCGCCGGGTTGATCTTGAAGTCGTACTTCGAATGGAGGGCAGACTCGAGCGGCGGCTGAACGGGAATGAACTGGTCATCCTTCGTCAGCAGGCGGTCGAGATAGTTGTCCACGCGAGCAGCGGCGAGCCGCTCACGCTCGGCCACGGTTTTCGCGCTATCGGCAAGCCTGCTCGGCGAGATGTTGAGTCCCGACCACGTGTTCGCGACCATGCCGACGAACGCGCGCCGAATCTCGTTCGTTTCGGACGTATCGAGACCGACCTTCGCGCTGTCCGCCTGACGCAGGAGGAGGTCGTTCCGGAACACCGCCTTCACGAAGCCCGGCAGCAGCGAATCCGGCGCCTGCTGGATCTGCTGGCGAAGCTGCTGCGCGTTCGGCGACATCGCGGGAACCCACTGCGCGAGACGCGCCGCGGTGAGATCGCCCATCGTGGAGGTGGCGACGACGGTCTTGTCATCCTTGTGGGCATCCGGCGACGCGGCGATCGCTTTCACGACTGCCGCCGCGTTAGGCTTGACCTGGACCTTCGAGACCTCGTCGAGCTTGGCCACGTACGTGCTCTCGCCGGTGCGCGTGGCAGCCTGGTTGTTCATCTGCGCGAACTGATCCTTCACCTCGTCGTACGTAGAGCGGCGAATGACGTGATAGCCGTACTGCGAACGGATCGGCTGAGAGATCTCGCCCGGCTTGAGTGCGACGACGGCATTGGAGAACTCCGGGACCATCTGCTCCTTGGTGAACAGGCCCAGGTCACCACCCGGTCCGGCCGCGTTCGGGCCGTTGTACTTCGTCGCCATCTCCGCGAAGTTCGCCGACGTAAGTTGCGCGCGAACCGACTGCGCCTTCTTCAGGGCGGAGTCGGCGGCGGGACTGTTGCCCGGCGGCGCGTTGAACAGAATGTGACGCGCCGCGAGGAACTTGCCGCTCGCGTACGCCGCCGAATTGCCGGCCGTGTCGGTCGACACCCAGTTCTTCGCGATCACGTCGTACCACTTCTTGATGCGCGCGTTCGTGGTCGCCGGCCACATCGCTTCGTCGATGAGCGCTGGCTGGTTGAGCGAGTCGTCGTGCGCGGCGGCACGCGCGAGGAGCTGATAGTTCACCCACATTCCGGCGACCGTCTCCACGACGTCTTTGCGGAGGGGGACCTTCGACGCGCCGAGGAGCTCGGCAAGGCGGGTAACGGAGAGCTCCTGTGAGCCGGCGCGTGCTGCGACGTCGACGTGCGCAGTCATCGCCTCCTTGAAGCCGTCACATGCGGCGAGTGGAACGGAAACGGCGAGGGCGAAGACAAGTGAACGTTTCATCGAAAATGGATGTTGGAGTTCGGGCCAATCGACGCGCCGCCGTGGCCCCTGGGGACAACAGACACGGCACATGCGACTCGACGATTGCGGGCGGTGACTCTTACACGACGAAAAGCCGCCGCGTTTTCAAGCGGCTGCCAGGCCTCGGAGGGCTCGTACGAGCCCGTCGAGGATCGGAGAGCCGCCTACACGCGTCAGCTTGAGCGAGAGCGGGTGCGTGCGGCGCACCTCGGCTTGGAACTGGACCTCGTGGAACGCGGCCGACAACCCTTTCATCCGGGGCACCGCCGTGTCGCGAAAAGTAACACGGGCCTCGTCCCCGCGCACCAACAAACCGTCGATGCCGAGCGCCCCGCCAACGACACGGAGGGTCGCGGTGGCGAAGAAGGCCTCTGCGGGTGGCGGAAGCGGCCCGAACCGGTCCCGGACTTCAGCCCGAACCTCCTCGATCGGCTCGGGCGCAGCGAGGGCGCTCAAGCGCCGATATACGTCCAGCTTGGCGTCCTGGGACGGGATGTACTCATCGGGCAGGTAGGCCGGCAGGTCGAGTGATACGTCCGAGGGCACAAGTTTCGCCCGCCCGCCGCCATCCATGACCCGCCGAACCGTCTCCTCGAGCATGCGCAGGTACATATCGAACCCAACCGCGTGGACGAAACCCGATTGTTCCGGACCAAGGAGGTTGCCGGCGCCTCGCAACTCCAGGTCCTTGAGCGCGACCCGATATCCGGACCCTAGCTCCGTGTGATGCTCGAGCACCTGCAGGCGCCGTTCGGCGTCGGGATCGATCGCGTCGGGAACCATGAGATAGCAATACGCCCGGCGATGGGAGCGACCTACCCGCCCTCGCAGCTGGTAGAGCTGCGCCAGCCCGAAGTTGTCCGCCCGGTTCACGAACATCGTGTTCGCGTTGGGAACGTCGAGCCCCGACTCGACGATCATCGTCGAGACAAGCACGTCGACCTCGCCTCCGACGAACCGATGCATGACGTCCTCGAGGTCACGCTCCTTCATCTGCCCGTGTCCCACGGCGACGCGCGCACGCGGAACGATCCGACGGATACGATCGGCGATGGCCTCGATGGTCTCGATGCGGTTGTGAACGAAGAACACCTGGCCACCTCGATCGAGCTCGCGAGCAATTCCCTCCTCGATCAGCGCCTCGTCCCACGGTTCGACGAACGTGAGCACGGGCGACCGATCGCGCGGTGCGGTCTGCATGAGCGTCATGTCGCGAAGCCCGGCGAGCGACAGATGCAGCGTTCGCGGAATCGGCGTCGCGGTGAGCGTGAGAACGTCGGTCTCCAGGCGAAGCTGCTTGAGTCGCTCCTTGTGCTTCACGCCGAAGCGGTGCTCCTCGTCGATCACGATGAGGCCGAGATTCGCGAACTTCACATCGGGGCTGAGCAATCGGTGCGTGCCGATGATGATGTCGATCTTCTTCGCGGCGAGTTCGGCCAGAACGTCAGTCTGCTCCTTCGCCGACTGGAATCGGCTGAGTGCCGCCACGCGGATCGGGAAATCGGCGAACCGCTCGCTGAAGGTTCGCTGATGCTGATCGGCGAGAATCGTCGTCGGCACGAGCACCGCAACCTGCCGATCGGACTGCACTGCCTTGAACGCCGAGCGCACCGCGATCTCGGTTTTGCCGTAGCCGACGTCGCCCACGAGAAGCCGGTCCATCGGGCGAGGCTTCTCCATATCCTGTTTCACGTCGACCGTGGCGTTCCGCTGATCGGGCGTGTCCTCGAACAGGAACGACGACTCCAACTGGCGTTGCCAGGGCGTATCGGGAAAGTGGGGCGCGCGCGATGCAACCTGTCGCCGAGCGTAGAGGTCGAGCAGCTCGACGGTCATCTCCTGAATGGCGGTACGCGTCCGATCGCGCTGCTGTGCCCAACGTTTTCCGCCAAGCTTATGCAGCCGCGGTGGCGCCGCATCTCCGTCGGCGTCGCCGGCTGCCCGGTAGCGCTCGATCTGGTCGATGCGATAGAGCGGGACGTTCAGTCGATCGCCGCCCTCGTACTCGATGACCGCGACTTCGACGGTGCTCTCGCCGACGAAAATGGTCTGGAGTCCGCGGTAGATGCCGACGCCGTGCTCGAGGTGCACGACGAAGTCGCCCGACTTGAGCGCGGTGATAGCTTCGAGGGTCGCACCCGTCGAGTACCGGCGCGCGCGCCGCAAGCGTCTTTCACGTCTGAATATCTCGTGGTCAGTGAGGACACGCAGGCCTTGTTGGGAATCGGGAATTACAAAGCCACCATCCAGCACACCAATCGTTAAGGCTGCCGGCGACGGGCTGAACGTGTCTTCGTTCAGCAACTCATCGAGACGCTCGGCCTGGCCTTCGTTGTCGCAGAGGATGATCGTCGGCATCCCGTCGTGGACAATGCGACGCAAGCGCTTGATGTCGCGGTCGATCGCGTCGGGGTGCCGTATCGGAAACACCACGTCGGCGCCGGTCCCTGCGCCCGGCACCACGGCGACCGTTCCGAACTCGCGCAGCGACTGCGTGGCATCGGCCGGCGATTGAAAGAGCTCGTCGCGCGTCGGCACGTCCTCACCGCGCCGCCGGGCGAGGTCGAGATGATGCTGCGCCTCATCCCACGTGCGCTGCAGCTCCGGTTCGATGTGCGCATCGCTCGGCAGGATGACGATCGTCTCCGGTGGCCAGAGCGACGGGATCGACACGCGCTCGAATTCGCTGCTCTCGTCCTCGGCGGCGTGGCCGTCGACCGGGAGGATGACGGCCACGTCGGCTTCGCGCGTGGAACGCTGGCTGTGGAGGTCGAAGTGCCGCAGCTCGATGATCTCATCGCCCCAGAACTCGACACGCACCGGGTCGGCCATGCCGAAGCTATAGATATCGAAGATGCCGCCGCGCACGGAGAACTGCGCGACGTCATCGACCATCGGCACGCGCTCGAACCCGACGCTCTCCAGATGTTCCGCAATCTCCTCGGGGCGCCTAACGTCACCCTTGCGGAGCTCGAGTCGTGCCGCCCGAAGGGTCGTCGGGAGCCGGGTTCGCTCCAGAACGGCGCGCGCCGTGGTGAGAAGCACCCGGACATCGCCGCGGGCAACACGCTCGAGCGTCTCCACGCGCTCCCCAGCGATCTCCGCGTGAGGCTCGGCTTCGCCGAACCCTTCGCGGGGCGGGTACAGGGCGACCGGGGTCTCATCGAGAATCGCCTGCAGGTCGGCGAGCCACCGCTCGGCCTGCGGAACGCCTTCGGCGATGACGACGAAGAATCGCGTCTGCAGGCGCTGAACGAGCGCCGCGAGCGCCACGGCGTCGCTGGAGCCGGCCAGGCCGCCGATGGTCAGGCGCCGGCCGGGCGCCGGGATCGTATTCAGAACTCGCGCGAACGCCGACAGCGATGAAATCGCTTCGACCAGGGTCGGGAGAGCCACTACGCCGCCGCCTTCACCGTCCCGCGATTGGACCGTTCGCCACTGCCGCGCGCGATAAGGGCTTCGGCAAGGAGAACGAGCGCAGCGAGTATCAGGATCGGAGTGGACAGCGGGCGACGGGCCGACCCGGTGTACGCGTCGCTGGCCCAGCGTTCCCCATCCGTCGTTAGGATCACGTCGCGGCCGTCGAAGCGGGCGCGCAGCGCCGCCGGAGACAATCGCGCGAGAGACGACTCCTCCGGCTCGCCATTCACGACGACCGCGCCGCTCTTGTTGCTGCCACGCCGCATGAAGTACACGCCCGCACGATCCGGTGCGACGATCTCGCCATTGGTTATCGGCACCGGCTGACCGGTGGCGTCATCGACGCCCTGTATTCCGGCCGGCGCCCTCAATCGCGTGCCCGGCGTCGCCGACAGCACGATTCCCGCGTCGCCGGCGAGACGCTGCGACGCAGCCTCCGCGAGCCACGGCAGAAACCCGGCCCTCACGGGAAAGTCGGTGGCCGAAGGATCCAGCGGCGACGCAATGATGACGTATCGGTCGCCCGCAACGATCCACGGCTCGGCACCGACGCGCGCGAGGGTGTCAGCGGTTGGCTCGCCCTGGGCCGTGAGTGGGAACCGCATCGACACGGTGGCGCCGTCGACGAGCTTGAGCGATCCGCTTGCCGACTCGCGCGCCGTGCCGGTCTCGTGCCGCGCGGCGCCGAACCTCCACGGAATGCCCAGCCGCTCGAGCGCGCGGTTTGCCGCGCCGATGCGCACGGGATCGGACGGCGCGACGATGAGGGCCGGGAGTCGCGTGAGCGCATCGGCCGAGACGATCGCGGCATCGGGCCCAAGACGAAGGCGATCGCTCTGGACGAGTGCGTCCGTGGCGGTCCGTACGAACGTTCCGAGGCTCGGATCGACCGTCACGGACGGAGCCGCGCCGATCCATGCCGCGAAGTAGCGCACGTCATCGCCGCGCAGTTCGTCGGGTTCGAGCTCGACCGACCCGGCCACCCAACCTCGTTCCGCCGGTGCGGCCCTAACGAGTATCTCGCCGTCGGCAACAGCGGTCCCGCGCGCGAGCGTACGCGCCGCGGACCCCGAGCCGCCGATGGCAATGCGATACGTCGCCGAGTCGGCGCCGAGTGTGCGGGCGACGACACTGCCGCGCGGCGTCCATCGCGTGGGCCGAGCGTCAGCGACGATGACCGCGTGATTGGCGGGCGGATTGCCGGCAGGAACGAACACGCTCACGCCGACATCGGGCGTCGAGGTCGTGCGCCGCCAGGATGTCGCCTGTCCGTCGGTGGCCACGGCGACGTGCCGACCCGTGAGACCGGCGGCGCGTACCAACCCAATCGCGCGAGTCACGGCCCGCGGCAAGTCGCCGGCACCGGCGATAGGCTCGAGCCGCTGGATCGCGTCGGCCACCGAGGAGCTCGACCCGCCGACGACGCGGCCATCAGCGGTCACGAGCCAGATGCGGTCCGAGGGCGTCGCGTGACGCGCGGCCGCAAGCGCCGCTGCGCGCAACCGGCGAAAGAGCGGTGCACCATCGATGATAGTGGATGTGCTGAGGGAGTTGTCGAGCACGATCGCGATCGCGGTTGGCGCATGCCCCGAGCCGATCAGCCGTCCGACAGGTCTTGCCGCTGCGAGCGCGATGAAGAGCACGGCGAGAATGCGGAGAAACATCAACAGGAAGTTTCTCAGCTTGAGCTTCCGTGAGTTCTCGCGCTCCGCGCGCAGGATGTAGCGCGCCGCGGGGAACTCCACTCGGAGCGAGATGCGTCGTCGCAGCAGGTGAAGCAGCAGCGGGACGGCCGCAGCGCCCGCCAACAGCAGGTAGAGTGGCTCGAGGAAGCTCACGGCAGGCGCTGGCGAGCGGCGAACGCTTTGCGCAACGGGACGCCGAACGGCTCGTCGGTGGTGAACACTTCGTAGCCGGCGCCGGTCGACTGCAACGTGCTGCGCCACTCGGCGATGGCCTCTTCGACCGTCGTGCGATAGGCAGCGCGGACGTCGGCGACCGTTGCCGTCACCTCGAGACCCGACTCCGGATCGGCGAACACGGCCTCGCCTCCGAGGGAGAGATCGCGTTCAGCGGGATCCATGATGTGCAAGACGGTGACGTCATGACCCACTGCGCGGAGCATCTTTACCGCCTCGGCGACGGCTGCCGGCTCGACGAGCAGATCGGAGATGAGGACGACCATGCCGGGCCGCCGGATCAGTCGGGCCGCCTGCATGAGGGCCTCGGGGGCGATCGACGCGAGGCCGGCGCCATCCTCCTCGAGGGCGTGCAGGATGCGTCGCCATTGCTTGGTGCGCGCCTTGGGAGGAATGATCGTGCGAAGCTTGTCGTCGTAGCGAATGAAGCCGACCGCGTCACGCTGGCGGATCAGTAGTAGCGAGAGTGCCGCGACGAGTTGTTCGGCGTACCGCTGCTTGGAGAGCACGGCCGGGGCGCTGGACCACGCCATCGATCGACTGACGTCGAGGATGATGGTCGCGCGGAGATTCGTCTCTTCCTCAAATTGCTTGACGACCCATTTTTTCGATCGCGCGGCGATCTTCCAGTCGATGAAGCGCAGATCGTCGCCCGGCTGATAGGCGCGGTACTCGGCGAACTCCACCGAGAAGCCCTTCTTCGGCGATCGGTGCAACCCGTTGAGAAAACCGTCGACGACCCAGCGCGCGACGATCTCGACGTGGCCAAGTGAGGCGAGACTCGCGGGGTCGAACAGGTCAGCGCGGACGGCGCGGGAGCTTTCCATCGGGGTGGGAAGATAATGCTCTGGCGGCTATCTTTCAGGGCTTTCGCCGTACTTCCTCGCCGCGACTTCCGTGAATCTCGACCACATCCGCAACTTCTGCATCGTCGCCCACATCGATCATGGCAAGTCGACTCTCGCCGACCGCCTGATCGAGATCACCGGCACGCTGCAGAAGCGGGAGATGAAGGCCCAAGTGCTGGACACGCTCGACCTCGAGCGCGAGCGGGGCATCACGATCAAGCTCAATGCCGTGCGCATGAACTACACCGGGCGCAATGGCGGACTCTACGAGCTGAATCTGATCGACACGCCGGGGCACGTGGACTTCACGTACGAGGTCTCGCGGTCACTCGCCGCGTGTGAGGGCGCGATTCTCGTCGTGGACGCATCGCAGGGCATTCAGGCGCAGACGCTCTCGAATTTGTTCCTCGCCCTCGACGCGGGGCTCGAGATCATTCCGGTTCTCAACAAGATCGACCTGCCGGGCGCCGAGCCGGAGCGGCGGAAGCAGGAGGTGCACGATCTCACCGGCATCGATCCAGACCGGATCCTGAGCGTGAGCGCGAAAGAGGGGCTCGGCGTTGCCGAGCTGCTCGAGGAGATCGTGGCGCGCGTCCCTGCGCCAACCGGCGACCCCGAGGGTCCTTTGCGCGCGCTCATCTTCGACTCGTACTACGACCGCTACCGGGGAGCCGTCCCGAGCGTCCGCGTCGTGGACGGAGAGATTCGCCGAGGCATGGAGATCACGTTCGGTGCGAACGAGGCGAAGTACGAGGTGAGCGACCTCGGCTACATGCAGCTTCGCCCGGTGCCTACCGACTCGCTGGGGCCGGGCGAGGTGGGGTATGTCGTCGCCAACGTGCGCAGCGTACAGGAAACGCGCGCGGGCGACACCATCTTCGACGCCGCCAACCGCGCGGCCGAGGCGCTTCCGGGCTATCAGGACGTGCACTCGATGGTGTTCTCGGGACTCTACCCCACGGACACGACACAATACGAGGCGCTCCGTGACGCGCTGGCCAAGCTGCGGCTGAACGATGCGTCCCTGCACTACGAGCCGGAGACGTCGACCGCGCTCGGGTTCGGCTTCCGCTGCGGGTTCCTCGGGCTCCTGCACATGGAGATCGTGCAGGAGCGACTCGAGCGTGAATTCGACCTGGACCTGGTCACGACGGTGCCTAACGTCGAGTACCACGTGCACCACACCGACGGCAGCGACGCGATCATCGAGAATCCCTCGAAGATGCCGCCGCCGGCCGTGATCCACCGGGTGGAGGAGCCGTACGTCAAGGCGCGCATCATGGCGCCGTCGGACTACATCGGGCCGATCATGACGTTAGGTACCGAGCGCCGCGGCGTCTACAAGAACATGACGTACCTCGACCAGGAGCGCGTCGAGTTCGACTGGGAGTTTCCGCTGGCCGAGATCATCCTCGACTTCTTCGATCGCCTCAAGACGATCAGTCGAGGCTACGCCTCGCTCGACTACGAGATGCTCGGGTACCGCGAGAGCGATCTCGTGAAGCTCGACATGCTCATCAACGGCGATGCGGTGGACGCGTTCAGCGTGATCATTCACCGCGACAAGGCCTACGAGTACGGACGCAAGATCGCCGACAAGCTCAAGGAGCTCATTCCGCGGCAGTTGTTCGAGGTCGCGATTCAGGCGGCGATCGGCAACAAGGTCATTGCGCGGTCGTCGGTGAAGCCACTCCGCAAGGACGTGCTCGCGAAGTGCTACGGCGGGGACATCACGCGAAAACGGAAGCTCCTCGAGAAGCAGAAAGAGGGGAAGAAGCGGATGAAGCAGGTGGGCGCGGTCGAGATTCCTCAGGAAGCGTTTTTGGCGGTGCTGCAGGTCGAGTAGGTGCGTTGTCATCCTGAGCCGTCAGGCGAAGGATCTTCACTCTCCCGACAGAGCTCTCTATCTGGAACCTGAGGATCCTTCGCTTCGCTCAGGATGACCAACCGTCAATTCTCCCTCGTCATCCAAACTTCGTTTCTCGGCGACGTCGTGCTCACGACGCCGCTCATCGCGGAGCTCGCGCGTCGAGGTCCCGTTCACGTGGTGGCAACGCCGGGGGGCGCTCCACTCCTCGCCCGTAATCCCGATGTGGCAGGCGTCACGATCTACGACAAGCGTGGCACGGCGCGCGGCGTTGGCGGGCTCGCGAACGTCGCGGCGGAGCTCAGCGCCGCGCGGTCGCGTGCCGCGAACGACGGCGCCGCCGACGCCGTCGCCTACCTCGCGCAGGGCTCGGTGCGAAGCGCTGCGCTCGCGCGTCTCGCCGGATTCCGCGCGCGCGTCGGATTCACGACGTCGGCGGGTCGATGGCTGTATACGCGCCGCGTTGCGTACCGCGACGATCGTCATCACGCCGAACGCCTGTGGAGCCTCGCCGCGGAAGGCGCCGCGGCGTCGCCGACACATGAGCAGCTGCGCCCTCGGCTCTTCCCCGGCGGGGCCGAGCGTGAAGCGGTGGATCGCCTGCTCGCGACCGCGGAGAACGGGAACGGCGCACCACGACTGATCGCGCTCGCGCCGGGCAGCGTGTGGGCCACCAAACGGTGGCCGTACTACGCCAAGCTCGCGCAAGCATTGTCGGCGACCGCGCGCATCGTCGTCATCGGAGGCAAGGACGATGCGGCGCTCGCCTCGGAGATCGTGGCCGCGGTCGGGGATCGAGCGCTCGACGCGACCGGCAAGCTCTCCTTGTTAGGCTCGGCGGAATTGATCCGACGGTGTGCACTGCTTGTCACCAACGACTCGTCGCCTCAGCACCTCGCCTCCGCTGTTGGAACGCCGACGATCACCGTGTTCGGTCCCACAGTGCCCGAGTTTGGATTCGGGCCGCTTGCGCCGCGTTCGCAGACCGCGGGCGTGCGCGGGCTGGAATGTCGCCCGTGCGATCGCCATGGTCCGCAGCAATGCCCGCTGGGCCACTGGCGCTGCATGCGTGACCTGGGAGCCGGCACGGTCGCGGAAGTGATCGCGGAAGTGGAGCGGCATTCATCATGACTACGTTCGGCGCCCTGCTCGCCCTCGCCATCGGCCTCGTGCTGGGACTACTCGGCGGCGGCGGTTCGATCCTCGCCGTGCCGACGTTTCTGTACGTTTTTCATGTCGAGCCCAAACCGGCGATCGCCATGAGTCTCGTGGTGGTCGGCATGAGCGCGCTCGTCGGATTCGTCACGCATTGGCGGCAGGGCACGGTCAACGTGCGCATTGCGCTGCTGTTCGGCGTGCTCGCGATGGCTGGCTCGTTCGGCGGCGCGCGTCTCGCTCACTTCGTACCCGCGTCGGCACAGCTCGCGCTGTTCGCAGCGTTCGCGCTCACCGCCGCCGTCTTCATGCTGCGCGATTCATTGCGTCCACGGCTCGCGGCTCCCGGTCACGACGCTGGTCCGTTGCGCTTCTCCTCTCTGCTCGGTGTGCAGGCGGTCGGCGTCGGTGTTCTGACCGCGCTCATCGGCGCGGGCGGCGGTTTTCTCATCGTCCCCTCCCTCGTCATCATGGCCAACGTGCCGGTGAAGGAGGCGGTCGGAAGCTCGCTTCTCATCATCGCGATGAACGCCGCCAGCGGAGTCGCTGGGTACCTGGGACAGGTAGCTTTCGACTGGGCGCTCGTCGGCTGGTTCACGGCGGTCGCCGCAGCAGGTGCGTTGATGGGAACACGATTCATGAGGCGCGTTCCCGCCGCGCGCATCAAGCAGGGCTTCGCTATAATGATTCTCGTTCTTGGCTCGTACCTCGTGATCCGCCGCCTGACGCACTAGCGCACGAGCTCAGCGTTCTTCGCGCGCGTTCGCGCACTCGTCTCCTCTTCCTCCCGACTCACATGCCGCCTCGAAAACGACAGCGCTACATCATCGGTGTCGACCTTGGCGGTACGAACGTCGTCGCCGGCGCGATGCCGGAGGATGGGAGCCGTGAGATCGCCATGCGCTCCGAGCCGACGCGCGCCGATCAGGGCGCCGAGGCGGTCGTCGATCGCATCGCCCGCATGATCGACACGGTCATCGCCGAGACGATCGCCGAGACCAGCGCGAAGCGTGAGGATTTCGCGGGGGTGGGGATCGGTTCGCCGGGGCCGCTCGACCGCGAGCGCGGCATCGTGATCGTGACGCCGAACCTCGGGTGGCGAAACTTTCCGCTGCGCGACGAGATCTCGAAGCGCGTTGGATTGCCGGCGTCGCTCGACAACGACGCGAATTGCGCGACGCTGGGTGAGTGGTGGTGCGGCGCGGCGAAGGGGGCGAGACACGTCATCGGCATAACGATTGGCACCGGCATAGGCGGCGGGCTCATTCTCGACGGTCGCCTCTTTCACGGCGCGTCGGACGTGGCTGGCGAGATCGGGCATGCGACCATCGACTCGACGGGGCGGCGGTGCAAGTGCGGCAACTACGGGTGTCTCGAGGCGTACGCGTCAGGCCCGGCGATCGCGGAGCGCGCTCGTGAGGCGCTCGCCGGCGGAGAGCCGTCGATTCTTCCGAAGCTCGTGAACGATGATCTCAACAAGATCACGGCGCAGCTCGTGTACGACGCGGCGAAGAAGGATGACGCTGTCGCGCGCCAGGTCGTGCGCGAGACGGCCAACTTTCTCGGCGCGGGCGTGGCGAATCTGCTGAACATCTTCAATCCCGATGTGGTCGTCATCGCCGGCGGTGTCACGCAGGCGGGTGCGCCGCTCTTCGAGCCGTTGCGCGCGGAAGTTCGACGTCGCGCGTTCAGGCCGGCGGTCGAGGCGTGCAAGATCCTGCCCGGAACGCTACGCGGATCCGCCGGCGTCGTTGGCGCGGTTGCGACGTTCAAGGAGCAGGCGTTGGACGGAGTGTGATGAAGAAGAAGCGGCTTGGCGTCATCGGGACCTTCGTCTGGGACGTGATCTACGGGCGAGACCCGCGAGAGCGGCCGGTAGAAGAATGGGGCGGCATCACCTACGCGCTCTCCGCGCTCGACGCCGCACTGCCTGACGACTGGGAGATCGTTCCGCTGGTGCGCGTCGGCGACGACCTCGCGCACGAGGCCGGTCGTTTCATCCGGACGCTGCGGCGCGCGGCGCCTGACGCGGCGCCCATCGCAGTCCCCTACGCGAACAACCGCGTCGAGCTGCGCTACTACAGCGACGAGCGACGCAGCGAACGTCTCACCGGCGGCGTGCCGCCATGGAACTGGCTCGGACTCAAGCCGCTGCTCGCCGATATCGATGCGCTGTACATCAACATGATCAGTGGGTTCGAGCTCGAGCTCGAGACCGTGCAGCTGATTCGCCACCACTATCGCGGGCCGATCTACTGTGATTTGCATTCGCTCATGCTGAGCGTGCAGCCAACGGGATTTCGCGCGCCGCGTCCTCTCGAGAACGTCGCCGCGTGGTGTGCGTGCTTCGATCTGCTGCAGGTGAATGAAGATGAGGCTGCACTGATGGCGCCCGATCCCATGGCGCTCGCCGCAACCGCGTTCAGCAACGGGATTCGGTCGCTCGTCGTCACGCTCGGGAGTCGCGGCGTGGTGTACTTCGCCGCGCCAGGGTTCGATGCGCTCTCTGACCTTGTGCGGCAACCACTTGCGTCGGCGCCGCCAATTGGTCCGGTGCGAACCGCTCTCTTGCCTGCCGATCCGGCGCGCGGCACGCTCGATGCCGGTGATCCGACGGGATGTGGTGACGTCTGGGGCGCGACCTATTTCTCCCGACTGGTTGCCGGTGATAAGTTGTCCGACGCGATGCGCGCGGCGATGCGCGCCGCAGCACGCAACGTGGAGCACCGGGGTGCCACCGGGCTCGCGCACTACCTTCGCGGAGAGCTCAGCCCCACGTGACCACCGTGATTAACGTTCCGCCCTCGCTCGACGCCGAGACCATCGAGCAGGTCCTGGATCAGGTGGCCCCCCTCCCCCGCGATCAGAAAGTCCTCATCGACGCGCGTCACGCGCGGTGGGCGTCGCCGTATGCGCTCACCACGCTGTTGACGCTCGGGCAGACGCGTGCAGAGCGAGCCGCGTTCACCGGCCCCGAGAACGACGACACGGCATCGTACTGGGCGCGCACCGGCTTCTACAAACACGCGGAGCAGATCTTCGATCTGCACGGCTACGTGCCGCGCTCGCGCAACGGTAGCGAGTCGAGCGTCCTGCTCGAGATCACGCCTGTTGCGAAGAGCGAAGACGTCCACGATGTCGTCGAGCGCATCCAGCAAAAGGCGCAGGCGATTCTCGTCCACGAGCTGCATCTCGAGCCACAGGCCACGATGCGGTTCGCCATGACGCTCTCCGAAGCGTGCCAGAACATCGTCGAGCACGCGCAGCGCGGTGGCTGGGTCGCCGTGCAGACCTACACCTGGCGCCAACGTCTTGGCCGTCGTGTCGTGCAGATCGCCGTGTGTGATGCCGGCATCGGCTTTCGCGCGTCCCTCGAGAGCGCTCACGGTCGTCGGATCAGCGACCGGTGGGACGACGGAATGGCGCTCGAGGACGCAGTGATTCGAGGCGTGACGCGCTTCCGTGATCCAGGCCGCGGTCAGGGCCTGGCCGGCGTGCGGCGTTTCGTCGGCAAGTGGGATGGCAAGCTATCGATCCGCAGCGGTACCGCGCGGATCGCGATCGTGCCGAGTTGGGATGAGGACGTCCCCTTGGCTGAAGATCTCGCGCCGTTCCCGGGTGCGCAGATCCAGATCACGATTCCAGAACGGATACCACCGCGGTGATCAACCATATCGACGTGAGCTCGGTGCTGCGACGCACCGTGTGCGACCTCTACTCGAACCTCGTGACGCGTCCCACGGGCGCGGCGGTGCGAACGGAGATCGAGAATCTCCTGTCTGCAGGGCGAGGTCCGTCGTTGACGGTAATCGACTTTTCGCACGTGAACCTGCTGGACTACTCCTGCGCGGACGAGGTGGTCGCGAAGCTGTTGCTGCGATTCGAGGGCGGCGCGCCGGCTCAGGACGCGTACTTTCTGCTGCGCGGGGTCCGCGAGGATCACCTCGATGCCATCGAGGCTGCGCTGGAGCGCTACCGGCTCGCGCTCGTTATGCAGGCCGACGACGGAGCGCTGCTCCTGGTGGGCACCGTGAACGATGACCAGCGGCGCGCCTGGCAGGCGCTGCGCGAGCTCGGGCGCGGTGCAGCCGAGGAGCTCGCGTTGGCGCTGGGCGAAGAGCTGGCGGACGCCCAGGCGCTCCTTGTGGCGCTCCACGAGCGGCGACTGGTCATGCGCTTCGACGACACCTACGTCCCACTCGGGGCAACGCCGTGAGCCAGGTCTACAACCCGCCGCTGCAGGTGGTTGGTTTCATCGGCACGCGCGCCGGCGACGAGCAGCGCGGCCCGCAGATCCGTCTCAACGCGGACGAGGCACGCTTCCGGCTGATCCTCGACGGCGAGTTGGTGTGGATCTACGGCCCGCGGCGCCACGAGCTGGCGCCGGTGGTCATCGACGACTCCGTACCGCGGGGCGGCGTCGTCGTGCGGGACATCGCGGGTGTCACGGTCACCGAGATCGTGCGCCTGGTGAAGCCGAACCTCGATGCACGCCCCGACCGCGGCGCCTACGCCTAACGCAGCGCGCACAGCCAATGCCTCGACCGCCACGCCGCCTCGGCCTGTCCACCCTCGCCGTCACCGGCGGCGCGTCACACCGCGAGGCCGACACTCCGGTCGTCCAGCCGCTCGTGCAGTCGGCGAATTTCATTCAGGAGATCGGAACGGCCGATGGCCTCCGGTATCCGCGGTACGGCAACGCGCCTAACGCCGAGGTGTTGCAGACGCGCCTGGCGATGATGGAGGGAGCGGAAGCCGCGATCGTTCTTTCGAGTGGCATGGGGGCCACCGCCTGCGCCCTGCTTGCCCTGCTCCGCCCCGGTGATCATCTGCTCGCGAGCAGCTGGGTCTATGGGGGCACCCGGATCCTGTTCACCCAGGAGTTCGCGACCATGGGTATCGACGTCACGCTCGTCGATCCGATGGAGACGCGCGCGTGGCGGAAGCGCATGCGTAAGGAGACGCGCGCCATCTTCGTCGAGTCGCCCGTGAACCCGACGTGTCGCGTGCTCGACCTGCGGCCGATCAGTTACCTGACCAAGGAGGGCGGCCTCGCGCTCGTCGTCGACTCGACGTTCGCGAGCCCGGTCAACTTCCGCCCCCTCGAGCACGGCGCGGATGTCGTCATTCACTCGGCCACGAAATACCTGAATGGCCACCACGACGTGCTCGGCGGCGTCGTGTTAGGCACGGCGCCGTACATCGAGGAAGTGCGCCAGAAGATGGTGGTGTGGGGACAGTCGCCCGACCCCTTCGCCTGCTGGCTCCTCGAACGCGGGCTCAAGACGCTCGACGTCCGCGTCACGCGTCAGAACGAGAATGCGCGCCGAATCGCCGACTGGTGCGAACGCCGCAAGGAGGTACGGCACGTGCACTATCCGGGGCTCGAAGATCACCCGGACCACGAAGTGGCGCGCACGTTCCTCGACGGCTTCGGCGGTATGCTCGGGATCGAGCTCGTTGGCGGCGCCCGCAGCGCGGAACGCTTCCTCCGACGTCTCCATGTCATCAAACATGCGCCGAGCCTTGGCGGTGTCGATTCGGTGGTGTCGGAGCCGCGCTTCACCTCACATGCGCACCTGACCAGCGAGGAGCGCGCGATGCTCGGAGTGCCGGACGGGTTTTTACGCTTGAGCATCGGCATCGAGAACGTGGACGACCTCATCGCGGATATCGAGCAGGCGCTCAAATGAGCGTCGTGGAAGTGCCCGGCGAGTCGAGCCCCAACGACCGCCGGCGCGATGAGCGACGACTGAACTCGCGACTCGCCGATCTGCCGACGCCTGAGGTACGGCGAGCCGTCCTCACCTGGCTGCTCACAGCCACCGTCGTGCTGCTGTTTCTCTGGATGGTCCGGCGGGTACTCATCGCCGGCATCCTGGGCGTGGTGATCGCGGCGTACCTTCGGCCGCTGTACCTCGGAATCCACCGGAAGACGGGGAAGCCAATCCTGAGCGCAGTGCTCACGCTCCTCGTGGTGATCATCCCGGTTCTGGGAGCGATTACCTACAGCTACGTCGAGCTCGTGGACGTGCTCGGGTATATCGCGTCGCATCAGGATGAGGTCGCGAATCGGATCGATACGGCGATTCGCCGGCTTCCATTCCTGGCCAACGCGAGCGCGACGGACACGATCCGCGGCTACGTCCTGACCGTTTCGGGTTATGGGACCAAGATCCCTGCGGCGGTCAGGGAGGCGGTGGTCGAGCTTTCGGTCGCTATCACGATCTTCCTGCTGACGGCGGCGTATGTGTTTACGGATGCCGACTCGATCGTCAGTTATGTGCGGAGCAAAGTACCGCAGCGCTATGACCGGCTACGGGAAGCTCTGGTGACGAACGTCACGGGGGTGCTGTACGGGGCGATCTATTCCACGCTCCTCACGCAGGGCCTCAAGACGCTCGTCATTTTTCTGATGAACCTCGCGTTCGGCGTACCGCTTGCCGCGGTGTTGGCGATCCTGTCGTTCATCATCGGCTTCTTCCCGATCGTTGGGTCGTGGAGCGTGTACGTTCCGGTCGCGGCGTGGCTGCTCGTGTTTCGAGACAGCCCGGTACGCGCTGGTTTGATGGTGCTCGTTGGCTTTCTGTTGAACACGTTGTTCATCTCGACATACCTGCGCCCCAAGGTCGCTGCCGAGCGCTCTGGGGTATTGAACTTCTACTGGATGTTCGTCGCGCTCGTGACGGGTGTATATACGTTCGGGCTCGCCGGCATCCTTCTCGGTCCGATTCTCATCGGGTTGCTCAAGGCGGTCGTGGACTCCGTAACGGCCCACGCCAGCTGGCGGCTCGCCGACGCAGAGGACGGCGCCGGGTAGCAAGCGCGCGAGGAAGGTGGAGCAGTGATTCGGTTCCAACACGTCTACAAGGATTATCCCCGCACTGGCCTGGCGCTTCAGGACGTGTCGCTGTTCGTGGCCAAAGGTGAGTTCGTGTTTCTCACCGGGCCAAGCGGTGCCGGCAAGAGCTCCCTTCTGAAGCTGATCTACATGGAAGAGCTCCCCACGAAGGGCGACGTGTGGGTGAGCGGCGTGCGCGCGAAGGGCGTGAAGCGAAAGGAAGTCGCGAAGCTGCGCCGAAAGCTCGGCGTCGTGTTCCAGGACTTCCGACTCCTCGAGGACCGGACGGCCGAGGCGAACGTCGCGTTCGCACTCGAGGTCATCGATGCGCCGCATTCGTCCATCCAGCCCAAGGTTGCGCGTGCGCTCGCGCAGGTCGGGCTGTCGGCCAAGGGCACGAGCATGCCTCGCGAGATGAGCGGCGGCGAGCAACAGCGCGTAGCGATCGCGCGTGCGCTCGTGAACGACCCGTTCGTGCTCGTTGCGGATGAGCCCACGGGGAATCTCGACGAGCGTGCAACACGCGGAGTCTTTCAGCTGCTCCGGGACATCAACGCGTCGGGCACCGCCGTCGTGATGGCCACCCACAACCTCGAGCTCGTGCGGCGCTCCGGCTATCGTACGATCGAGATCAACCGCGGTCAGGTGGTGTTCGATTCCGGCGATGGCGAGAAGAAGGTGGAGGTCCTGGCGTGAGACTCGCCCTCCGCGAGACGATGATCGGGTTCCGCCGCGCACCGGGGTTGAGCGTGCTGAGCATCACGACCATCGCGTTTTCCCTGTTCGCCTTCGGGCTGTTCTCGCTGGTCGCGGTGAACATCCGGAAGACGCTCACCGAGGTCGAGTCACGCGTGGAGATCCGCGCGTTTCTCGCTGACGGG